>WNFV01010229.1_pt1 | contig 10256 bp, 8 predicted proteins | sample 5400101 | NCBI WGS metagenome assembly WNFV01 (sample SAMN13153361, study PRJNA577476) | soil metagenome | isolation source: 115 cm soil or saprolite under grassland replicate 1 | place: USA:California | collected 2016-06-15 | reverse complement strand
TGCATCGTTTCGGGATTCAGCTCCGCAACGTGATCGGCCACAATGAGAGTCTGACGAGCCCGTACCACCGCGAGCGTGTGGCCGCGTGGCGCTGCCAGACCCACGGCGACTGGCGGTACGCAGACATGCAGATCTACCGTCGCCGGCTGGCGGACCTCGCCCGCCGCTACGCTGTCCCGCTCGGGCCGGCAGCCCGCCCGGTGGCCTCGGGGTGTTGACGCCGTGTGCAGGGCTACTAACACTTTCCTTACAATCCGATTAGACCGTTCACAACACGGACGGCGATACTTGGGAACGTGATGCGGCGACTGGTCGTGTTGGTCGGGGTACTGGCGCTCGCGCTCCCGGCGGGGGCGGGAGCGCTGAAGCGTGGACCCGGTGACGGGTCGCTCGTGGTCGAAAACGCAAAGGGGGTCGTGACCCTCGCGGTTCGCGGCGGCATCATCGGCCGCTTCGACCAGGGCACGATCGAGGTCTTCGACCCCGTCCTGGGTGACGGCCCCACGCCTGTCGTGCGCGGCTACCAGAAGATTCGCGAGCTCGGGCCGAGGCGGACCCAGTACAGCGGCGAGGGCGACGTCCGCTTCCGGCTGATCGGCGGCGCGTACCGCGTGCGAATCAGCGCGATCGGGCTGGACGTCAGCGCGGTCGGAAAGGGCACGGTCGTGCTCGACGGCTCGGGCTTCGCCGACCAGACCGGGCGCTACTCGCTGAACGGCGATCCGTTCAAGCCGCTCCCCAGCGCGGCCGCGCGCTTCACCCTGGGCCTGTCGCTGCCCGCTCCGCCCCGAATCCAGTGAGCGCACGGGGAACGCAGAGCGTGCTCGTCGTCGAAGACGAGAGCTCGATTGCGTCCTTCGTCGCCCTCTATCTGAAGAACGCCGGCTTCGCCGTTCGCACCGCCGCCAACGGCAGCGAGGCGCTCGCCCAGGTCGCCGCGTCGCAGCCCACCCTGATCGTGCTCGACCTGATGCTGCCGGACATCGACGGGATCGAGGTCTGCCGGCGCATCCGCAAGAGCTCCGACGTGCCGATCCTGATGCTGACCGCACGCGACGAGGACGTGGACAAGATCATCGGGCTCGAGGTCGGCGCCGACGACTACCTGACCAAGCCGTTCAACCCGCGCGAGCTCGTCGCGCGCGTGAAGTCGATCTTGCGGCGTGCGGGTCCGGAACGCCGCCAGATCGAGAGCAAGCAGCTGACCCACGGGGACCTGATGGTCGACGCCGGCCGGCGCGAGGTGCGCGTCGGCGAGGACGAGATCCAGCTCGCGCCCAAGGAGTTCGACCTGCTCTGGGAGCTGCTCGACCACCGTGGTCTGGTGCTCACACGGGACCAGCTGCTCGAGCGTGTCTGGGGCTACACCTTCGCCGGCGACACGCGCACCGTCGACGTCCACGTCCGCCAGCTGCGCCGCAAGCTCGGCGACGCCTCGCCGATCGTGACCGTCTGGGGAGTCGGGTACAAGGTCACGCCGGCCAAAGACGCGGTGCGCGCCTAGAGGCGCACGATGTTCACGTCGCTGCGCTTCCGCCTGCCGGCGTTCTTCCTGGCGGGAGTGGCGCTCGCCGGGATCGTCTCGACCGCGATCGCCGTCCAGCTGTTCCAGGATCACATCCGCGCGCAGTCGCTGTCCGAGCTCAAGCGGGAGGCACGCGGAGTGACGCTCCTCTACGAGAAGCTCGCGATTAAGTCCAACAACGAGGGTGGCTCCGCGCCCGACTTCGCCGCCCCGGAGCTGGAGCGGGCGACCGGCACGCGGCTCTTCTACGCAGGCCCCAGCGTCTTCCCGGGCCAGACATCGGGGCTGCGGCAGCTGTCGCAGGCGACCGTCGGCTCGGACCGGTGGGAGCAGGTCCTGGAAGGCAAGGTCGTCACGTTCGATTTCACGCCGCCGGGAGAGAACAGAGCCTTCCTCGCCGTCGGGCAGCCGCTCAAGATCGACAACCAGGTGTTCGGCGCCCTGATCGTCGCGAAGAAGAAGACCGAGCTCACCCACGGGTGGCTCTCGCTGGTCGAGCTGCTCTTCGTTGCCCTCGGTGTCGGCCTCGTCGTCGCGGGCGCGCTCGCCTGGTACCTGTCGCGCCGGATCGCGCGCCCGGTGCTCGCGCTGTCGGCGGCGGCGGATCGGATCGCGGGCGGGAAGTACGACATCGCCGTTCCTGAGGTGCCGGGCAGCGGCGAGGTCAGCCATCTCGCGGGCCGCTTCCGCGAGATGGCGTCCCGTCTCTCCGAGGCCGAGGAGCAGGAGCGGAACTTCCTGATGTCGGTCTCGCACGAGCTACGGACCCCGCTGACGGCGATCCGCGGCCACGTCGAGGCGTTGCGCGAAGGGCTCGTGGAAGACCCCGAGTCGCGGGCCGAGTCGCTCGACGTCGTCGCCATCGAGGCGGAGCGGCTGGAGCGTCTCGTCGGCGACGTGCTCGACCTCGCGAAGCTGGACGCGCACCGGTTCACCGTGCTCCACGAGGAGGTGGACATGGGCAGCCTCGTCGACCAGGTCTACGCCGCCTTCGGCGAAGAGGCACGCCGCCGCCGGATCGACTATCGCTGGGAGTCGGTGACGGGCCCCGTGATCGTCTCCGACGGGGACCGGGTCTTCCAGATCGTCTCGAACCTGCTCGCGAACGCGTTCCGCTGGACGCCTGACGGCGGCCGGGTCGAGCTTGCCCTCGTCTCGGCCAACGGTACGGTCTCCGTGTCCGTCGCGGACACGGGACCGGGAATCAAGCCGGGCGAGCAGGAGCGGATCTTCCGGCCCTTCTGGTCGCGCGACGGGGCCGGCACGGGCCTGGGGCTGGCGATCGCCCGCGAGCTGGCGGTGGCGCTCGGCGGCCGGATCGTGCTGAAGAGCGAGCCCGGTGCCGGCAGCCGGTTCGACCTCCTGCTGCCGGCAACGCCGCCCGCGTAGGGCTCCTTCCCTAGGATCCGTTCGTGGCTGTCGCGGCTCTCGCATCGCAGCGGACGCTGGCGCGCGCGGCGCTGGCCGCCGCGCGGCCGCGTCAGTGGTCGAAGAACCTGCTCCTGTTCGCGGGAATCATCTTCGCGGCGAAGCTCGGCGACGCGGCGCGCTGGGGCGAGGCGATCGCCGCGTTCTTGGCCTACTGCGCGGCCTCGAGCGCCGCCTACCTCGTCAACGACGTGCGCGACGCCGCAGACGACCGCGAGCACCCGGTCAAGCGGGCCCGCCCAGTCGCGAGCGGCGAACTGCCCGTGCGCGTCGCCCTCGGGCTTGCCGCGGTGCTGGCCGCGGCCGCCCTCACGATCGCGGCGCTGCTCGGGCCCTGGTCGGCGGCCTTCATGGGCGGCTTTCTCGTGCTCCAGGCTGCGTACACGGGCGGCCTCAAACGGGTCGCACTGATCGACGTGCTGGCGATCTCCGGGCTGTTCGTCGTCCGAGCGGGTGCGGGGGCACAGGCGGTGGACGTGCGGATCTCGCCGTGGCTCCTGATCTGCACGGGCCTACTCGCGCTCTTCCTGGCGCTGGCGAAGCGACGGGGCGAGCTCGTGCTCGTCGGGGCCGAGGAGACGCCGGGCCGACCGGTGCTGGAGGGCTACTCGCTCGCCCTTGTCGACCAGCTCGTCACCGTCGTCGCGGCCTCGACTCTGATCGCCTACTCGCTGTACACCTTCACGGCGAACGACTCGAACGCGATGATGGCGACGGTGCCGTTCGTCGTCTACGGCGTCTTCAGATACCTGCTGCTGCTGCACCGCCACGACCTCGGCGAGGAGCCGGAGAACGTGCTGCTCACCGACGTGCCGCTGATCGTGACGATAGTGGTGTGGTCGGCGACCTGCGCGGTGATCCTGGCCACGACCTAAAAATCTCGCAATTTGCGGATGTTTTGCGGCGACCCCCGAGCGAGGGCGACGGAAACCAGCCGTCTCGAGGCTCTACAACGCAGGGTCCTCGGGCCCGAGAAAAGGCCGGGCGCTTTGGGAGAGGTTGCGCGGTCTGCCGGGCAGATTGCGGCAGCGCCCGGCCTTTTCGCTCTTCCGACCGGGATCGAGGCGTAACGGAGGATGCAAGAAGTCCCAAGCCGGGTATGTCGCAACTGCGATGGCCACGTCATTCCCGGTCGACAGGTCGCAGCACGAAGACGAGGTCTGGGCGTGGCTCGAGCCCCACTTCCGCCAGCACAGACGCCCGCTCTACCTCTTCGCCCTCGGCGCGCTCGGCAACCGAGAGGATGCAGAAGACGCCACGCAGATCGTCCTGCTGAACGCGTACCGCGCGCTCGCCCGGGGCGAACGCCCGACCTGGCCTCGGGCGTGGCTGTTCGCAATCGCACTCAACGTGTGCCGGCGGCTGCGGCGGCAGGCGAGCGCCCGGCACGCACTGGTAGCCAGCACACGTGAGCTCGCCTCTCTTCAGCGAGGCTCAGACGCCCCCACAGGCGCGGAGATCTCCCAGGCGCTCTCCACGCTTCCCCCGGGACAGCGCAAGATCTTCCTGCTCCGGGAGCTTCGCGGTCTGTCCTACGCGGAGTTGAGCGAGAAGCAGGGCTGCAAGCAGCCGTCGCCCCTGCGCTCATCCAGCCGGTTCAGCGGACCGTTCCTCGCCCCGCCGAGCGCCTATGGTCGTGGCCCGCACCGATCGCCCGGCCGACTCGGAGCCGGTCACCTGGCGCGTTGCCGGTCGGCGCGCGCTCGCTGGGTCCTGCGAGCGCCGACGATCCCGCCACGGTCGCGGCGGCTCCAGCCGTGGCGAGCCCGGAAACGGGAGCCGCCGAGGTCGTGAGCCGGCAGTTGTCGCCCGCAGGCGATCAATTGCCGCGCGTCAGAGGGCGAGCGCACGCCAAGCCCTCCGGCACGACGCGCCCGGCGCCGATCGCGGACGCCACCGGCGACGAAGCCGTGGCCGACGCGCTTGCAACGACGTTGACTACAGCCGTGGACGATCTGGCGGCGGCAGTTCTTCCCCCCGCGGTTTCCCCGGACGTCCCCCCGGATGCGGTACCCGACGAGGTAGTGCCGGATCCGCCGCCGGTCGTGCGGGACGTCGTGAAGGTGGCTTCGTCAGCCGTGCCGGACGCGCTGCCCTAGGACGCTTCGCCGATGCGGTAGACGGTGGCGCCGCGGGGCGCCTGGAGCGCCTCTTCGATGCGGCGCAGCCGTTCGTCGACCGCACGCCAGCCCGAGTCGACCAGGTCGACGAGCAGGCCGAGATCGTCGACGCGCGAGCTGCGCTCGGCGAGCAGCTCCGTCTCGATCCGCTCCAGCCGCCGGATCGTCTGGTTCGCGAGCCCGCGCACCTCCGCGAGCTGGCGTGAGACCGGCCGGGCCTCGACCCGGATCCCCTCGCGGACGGCGTCGCCGACCTGTCCCGGCAGGGATGCCTCGAGGTCTGCGGCGGTGGCCGCGAGCGCCTCGACCTGGGAGCGGGCCCGCTCGAGCGCCGCCTCGACGTCGGCCGGCGCGGCCTTCCCCGCAGCCGCCTCGGCGAGCCGCTCGCGGGCGCGGTCGAGAGCGTCTTCGTCCACGAGCGCGACGATAGCGTGTCCGCCGGATGAAGTCATCCGAGCTCGACTACGACCTTCCCGGAGAGCTCATCGCCCAGCACCCGGCCGAACGCCGCGATGCCTCTCGCCTGCTGGTGTACGAACGATCGAACGGGGCGGTTCGGCACCGGGTATTCGCCGATCTCGCCGGCGAGATCGGCGAAGGAGTCCTCACGGTCGTCAACGACACGCGGGTCGTGCCGGCGCGGATCCCGATTGAGCGCCCGCGTGGAGAGGTGCTGCTGTTGGAGGCGCGCGGCGACGGGGTCTGGGAGGCGCTGGCGCGGCCCACGCGGCGGCTGCGGGCCGGTGCCAGGCACGGGCCCGTCGAGCTGCTGGAGCACCTGGGAAAAGGCCGCTGGCTCGTCCGGCTCGACGGCGAGCCCGCCGGGGAGACTCCGCTCCCGCCGTACATCACCGAGCCGCTGGACGACCCGGAGCGTTACCAGACGGTCTACGCACGCGAGCCGGGATCCGCTGCAGCCCCGACCGCCGGGCTCCACTTCACGGCCGAGCTGCTCGCGCAGCTCGACGTCGCGCGCGTAACGCTGCACGTCGGCCTCGACACCTTCCGGCCGGTCGCGGTCGAGGATCTGGACGAGCACCCGCTCCACGGCGAGCGCTACGAGGTCGAGCCAGAGGCCTGGGTGCGGATCCGCGGGGCGGAGCGCGTGCTGGCCGTGGGGACGACGACCGTGCGCGTGCTGGAGACGCTCGCCCCCGGCGGGCCGCTCACGGGGCGCACCGAGCTGTTCGTCACTCCCGGGTTCGAGTTCCGTCGCGTGAACGCGCTCTTGACGAACTTCCACCTGCCGCGCTCGACCCTGCTGGCGCTCGTGATGGCGTTCGCGGGCGTCGAGGAGACGCGTGAGCTCTACCGGCTGGCGATCGCCGAGCGCTACCGCTTCTACTCCTTCGGCGATGCGATGCTGATCGTGTGACGTTCTCTGTGATCGCCACCGACGGTGCCGCTCGCGCAGGGGTGCTCCAAACGGCCCATGGTGACGTGCCCACGCCCGCGTTCATGCCCGTGGGGACGAAGGCAACGGTCAAGAGCCTGCACCCCGACGAGGTGCGCGAGGCGGGCGCGCACATCCTGCTCGGCAACACGTACCACCTGCACTTCCGGCCGGGCGCCGGCCTGATCGCCGAGCTCGGCGGCCTGCACGCCTTCATGGGCTGGGAGGGGCCGATCCTGACCGACTCGGGCGGCTTCCAGGTCTTTTCGCTGCGCGACACGATCGCCGCCGTCGACGACGAGGGGGTGACGTTCCGCTCGGTCTACGACGGCACGACCGAGCGCTTCACGGCCGAGCTGGTCGCGGACGTGCAGGCGAAGCTCGGCTCGGACATCGCGATGTGCCTCGACGTCTGCCCGCCCGCGGGGATCGGCCGCGAGGAGCTCGAGCGGGCGGTGCGGCTGACGACCGTCTGGGCGACGCGGCAGCTCGCCGCGCCGCGTGCGCCGGGGCAGCTCCTCTTCGGGATCACGCAGGGCGGCTCGGACCGCGAGCTGCGCACACGCTCGGTCGAGGAGATTGCCGCGCTCGGGTTCGACGGCCACGCGCTCGGCGGCCTCTCCGTCGGCGAGCCGCGGCCCGAGCTCCTGGAGGCCGTCGAGTGGGCCGCGCTGCTGCTCCCCGCCGACCGGCCCAGGTACTTCATGGGGATCGGCGACCCGGCGGGGATCCTGGACGTGATCGGCCGTGGGATCGACCTGTTCGACTGCGTGTTGCCGACGCGCATGGGCAGGACGGGGACGGCGCTCACCTCGCACGGCCGCCTGAACCTCCGGAACGCCCGCTTCATGGACGATCCGCGCCCGCTGGACGAGCGCTGCCCGTGCCCGGCGTGCGCGAGGTTCTCCCGCGCGTACATCCGCCACCTCGTCAACCAGCAGGAGCTGCTCGCGCTGCGTTTGCTCAGCCTGCACAACCTGCGATTCCTGCTCGACCTGACCGCAGGCGCTCGGGCCGCGATCGAGGCCGGGCGGCTGGCAGACTTCACTTCGGAGATGAAGGAGACCATGGCACGCGAGCCCGGGAAGACCTCGTGAACAGCGGCTTCTTCGTCCTGGTCATCCTGCTCCTCTTCCTGCTCTGGCTGATGCTGGTCCGGCCCCAGCGCCGCCGCCGGCAGGCGCAGGAGGCGATGATCGATCACCTCCGGATCGGTGACGAGGTCCTCACGGCCGGCGGCTTCTTCGCCACCGTCAGCCGGATCGACGAGGACGAGGTCACGGTCGAGCTCAGCCCGGGGAACGAGGCGCGCGTCGCCAAGCGCGCGATCGCGGCGGTGATCCCCGTCGAGGAGGCCGAGACGGGCGTGGAAGACGACGCTGACGCCTCCGGCGAGCCCGAAACGACCGGGCAGGCCCGGCGCTAAGCTGATTGGCCCGTGCGCGAACGTCGTAAGCACCTGATCCTGGTCGGCCTGATCGTGGCCGCGCTCGCCGGTGCGGCCCTGCTGATCGTGCCCGGCTCGCCGGCCCACAAGAAGGCCCACCTCGGCCTCGACCTCCAGGGCGGGCTCGAGGTGGTGCTGAAGGCGGTACCGCCGAAGGGCCACAAGATCACCGCCGCGGATCTCGATCGGTCGGTCTCGATCATGCGCAACCGCATCGACAAGCTCGGCGTCTCGGAGCCCGAGATCCGCAAGCAGGGCTCCGACCAGATCGTGATCCAGCTCGCGGGCGTGCACGACCCGAAGAAGGCGGCAGAGCTGATCGGCAAGACCGCACAGCTCGAGCTCTTCGACCTCGAGGCCGATCTGACGGGGCCCTCGATCGACGCCCAGGGCATCCCCGTGGCGGCGTTTCGCCTGTTCGACCTGCTCGCAGGCCAGCAGGCGCGGGCCAAGAAGGGGCAGCCGACAGCGTTCTACGTATTCGACAAGAACAGGAGGCTGGTCGCAGGCCCCGATCAGACGCGTCAGGCGGCTCTGAATGAGCTCGACCGGCTGATCGCGGCGGCGAAGGCGCCGAAGCCTGCAACGCCTGGGGTCAAGGCGGCCCCGAAGGCCTCGACGAATCCGAAGGACTACAAGCTCTTCGCCGTTCCGCAGGGCGTGATCGTCGTCACGTGCGGGTCGGGCGCGGTCGTCTGCCCGGGCGTGAACGAGTCGCCGCCGACCCGGACCTACTTCTACCTGTTCAAGTACCACCCGGACGCGGCCAGGCCGATCCCCGAGATGACGGGCCGCGACCTGAAGCTCTCCGGCACGAGGCAAGACATCGACACCACCACGGGCGAGCCGGAGGTGCTGCTCGCGTTCACCGGCCAGGGGCGCAAGCAGTTCCGGGAGATCACCAAGGCGGAGGCCGTGCGCGGGCGCACCCAGTACGCGCGGTTCGGGCAGGCATCAGGCCAGGACCCCCAGAACTTCGACCAGCACTTCGCGATCGTGCTCGACCGCGACATCAAGTCGTTCCCGTCGATCGACTTCAAGCAGTATCCGAGCGGGATCGACCCGGTCAACGGCGCCCGCATCACCGGGATCAAGGGCGTCCAGGAGGCAAAGGACCTGGCGCTCGTGCTGCAGACCGGAGCGCTGCCGGTGGAGTTCAGGCAGATCGAGCGCACCGACGTCTCGGCGACGCTGGGCAAGGACTCGCTCAAGCAGGCCAAGACGGCGGCGCTGATCGGCCTGCTGATCGTCGCCCTGTTCCTGCTTGTCTTCTACCGCTTCCTCGGCGTGATCGCCGTGATCGGCCTCGGCATCTACGCCGCGTTCCTCTACGCCGCGATCCTCCTGCTCAACGTCACGCTCACCCTGCCCGGGTTCGCCGGCCTGATCCTGACGATCGGCGTCGCGGCAGACGCGAACGTCGTCATCTTCGAACGCATCAAGGAAGAAGTGCGCGCCGGGCGGTCGATCCGCCAGGCGATCGCGCAGGGCTACCAGCGCGGCTTCCACACCATCCTCGACGCGAACGTCGTCACCTGCATCACGGCCTTCGTGCTCTTCGCGGCTGCGACCGCGCAGGTCAAGGGCTTCGCGCTCATGCTGCTGCTCGGCACGGTGATCTCGCTGGTGACCGCCGTCGCCGCGACGCGGGCGATGCTCGGCCTTGTCGCCGGCTTCCGCTGGTTCGACAACCCGCGCTTCATGGGCGCGAAGGGGCAGACGATCTCGAGTTGGCAGCGCATCGACGTGAACAGCCCGAGGCGCCGCCGGATCTATCTCTCGATCGCCACCGTCCTGATCGTCGCCAGCGGCCTCGCGATCGGGCTCAAGGGCCTCAACCTCGGCATCGACTTCAAGGGCGGCACGCAGATCACGTTCAAGACCGAGCAGCCGACCTCGCTCTCGACCGTTCGCGACGAGATGCGGACGCTCGGCCGCGGCGACGCGGTCGTCCAGGGACGCGGCAAGTCGGCGGGCGGCGATAGCTACACGAGCTTCCAGATCCGGACGAAGTCGCTGACCTCGAGCCAGCAGAACACGCTGCAAACACGGTTGACCGAGGAGCTCGGCGCGACCGCGGCCGGCGTGAAGAACGTCTCCTCGAGCTTCAGCCGGCAGATCGCGCGCGGCGCCATTTTCTCGGTGCTCGTCTCGTTCCTGCTGATCGCGATCTACATCTCGTTCCGTTTCCAGTGGCGCTTTGCGCTGCCGATCGTCCGCACGCTGTTCAACGACATCCTGATCACGCTCGGCGTCTACGCGCTCAGCGGCCGCGAGGTCACGACGGCGACGGTGGCGGCGGTGCTGACCGTGCTCGGCTACTCGATCTACGACACGATCATC
>WNFV01010224.1_pt1 | contig 10258 bp, 12 predicted proteins | sample 5400101 | NCBI WGS metagenome assembly WNFV01 (sample SAMN13153361, study PRJNA577476) | soil metagenome | isolation source: 115 cm soil or saprolite under grassland replicate 1 | place: USA:California | collected 2016-06-15 | reverse complement strand
TCGACATGTACCGGCGCGCGGCGACGTATGTGGACAAGATCTTGAAGGGCGCGCAGCCCGCGGACCTCCCGGTGCAGCAGCCGGTGAAATTCAACCTCACCGTGAACCTGAAAACGGCCAAACAACTCGGGATCACGATTCCGCCGGTCGTCCTCCTCCAGGCGACGAAGGTGATCGAATAGCGCACGCTGGCCCCGCGCCCCGGTGCTCGTCCAGGCCGGGGCGTTCCTTTTGCCCCTTGGTAGAATTGACTCCCGTGGCGACTCTGGACTGCGAGCTACGGGGCCTCAAGCACGATTGGCAGCGACGCGAGGCGTGCTACTCACCCTATTCGACGCAATCGGCCGGGTTCTTCTACAAGTGTGTGCGGTGCGGCAAGGAAACGGACACGGACAAGAAACCCGAGAATTGAGGGGCACTATGCAAGATTGGGAAGTCGGAGTCATCGCGGCCGTAGACACGCCAGAGCATCGGGCCGGGTATCGGTGGTTCGTCATCCCGATCTTCCCGCGCGTGCCGATCGTCTACACGGAGACGCGCGAGCAGGCGCAGCGGATCGTGGACGAACTGCGTCATCAGCGCGACCGCGCCGACGCGGTGTAGCGCGAGGCACGGACTTACACGACTTGGATGGCTCTTACTCCTGCGTCGGCTAGAATCCGGCGCACCTTCTTTCCTTACATGGACGAGCGGGCCGCGAAAGTAGCTGCCGCGGGTGGCCGCTTTGTCTACTACACAACCGCAGAGACGGCCAAGCACATCCTCAAAGAGAAGCAGATTTGGCTGCGAAGCACGGCGGCGATGAATGATTACATGGAGGTCGATCACGGCTTCGAATGCCTCCAGCCTGCCTACGACGGAGAACTGGGTGGACGCCTTCGGTCTGCGCTAGACGCCTGCTTTCCTGGTCTAGGTAGCGAACTCACGGGCTACTTCAACGGCTGGCTCCCTCACATCCGCCGAGATACGTACATGACCTGCGTGTCCGAACACTTCGATTCGGAAGACCAGCACGGGCGCCTTTCGATGTGGAGGGCCTATGGCGGTCAAGCTGGCGTCGCACTCGTCCTAAATGGTGACGTGATGTTCAGTGAGTCCGATGTGCTGGGTGCGTACGCTAGCCCGGTCGCTTACCTGGACCCAGCCGAATTTGCAGTCGAGTTCTCGAAGGTCGTGACGAACATCGAAGGAGAAGCTGAGTATATGCGGACCCTCGGTCGCGACATGGTGAAGCACATCATGTTCCGCATCCTCCGCTTTGCGGTTCTCTGCACCAAGCATCGTGGGTTTCACGAGGAGCGAGAATGGCGGATCATTGCTTCTCCTACGATGTATCAATCACCGCTCCTCGTACCGAGTGTCGAAGTCGTCCGCGGCACGCCTCAGACCGTTCTAAAGATTACCCTGCAGAATCACCCTGAAGAAGGCTTGGTCGGACTCGCCCTCCCTGACCTTCTGAACAGGATCATCATCGGGCCGTGCGAGTTCCCCCAAGTCATCCTAACGGCGTTCTATCGCCTGCTTGATGACGCTGGCGTTGCAGATCCCGGAAAGAAGGTCGTAGTCTCGGATATTCCGCTCAGAAACCCATGAAACAGGGCAAGGGCGCGACGTGGATGTTCGAGGACGGTATGCGCGCCATCGGCATTGGCACAAGTTCGAGTACACCGCGGAGACGTTGAACGAGACGATCCACGCGAGCGCCGACTGGGCCGAAGGCTTCGCGCTGAATTCTCGAAGGAGGAGCGTGACCATCTGCCGTGGTTGCGAGGTGCTGACGGCGCTTCATAACCTATTCCCACCTATTTTGAGTCTCTGTCCGTGGATGGTTTAGGAAGTGGCCCTGATATATGGATGGGTGGTCTCGGCGGCGGTAGCTTGAGTTCTTCCAGGGCGTCGTACTCAGGATGGCGATAAATCCATTCGTATCCAACTGCGCCAACTGATCGGTTCAGGTCGGCCGCGTGCCGGTCATGAAGGTCCCACACCATCTCGCTGCCGTCGAGCGTTAAGATCAACGCGTGTTGCGGGTCGAGAGGAAACCTGATTTCGTCCGCATTCGCGATACCGATTCCATACGCTGACGAATGGACTCGCCTCCAGAGTGCCACGGGCGAGTCGGAGGTTAGGAGCAGCGGTTTGCCGAACCGCGCCAGTCGCCACCGTCGCTCCATGATGTACGGCACTAGTTGCGGCGTGTTGTCGAGCATCGCCTTTATCGCCTCGTTGGGATGAGGCACGACCTCCCAGGAGTCGAGGTTTTGCCCAAGTTCAACGATCGACCGCACATCTTTGTCAGACGGCGCCGTTCCTGTTGCGGCGGTCAGACGCGCTCTCGCGTCGTCCTCCGTCATCCCGTGAATAAATAATTTCGTCGTGTAGTCCGTCATCATGTTCCAGGCATCTCGGTGATTGCGCCCACGTGTGAATTGAAACGCAATGAACATCGCGACGGCTTCTCTATCGGCAGTGGATGGCGGGAAGCCTCCCGATGTGACGGCTTGAATTGCTGGCGCACCGAGGTCTTCGATTTGGCTCAGTAAACGCTCCACGTCTTGTGACCGACCATCAGCCGTCGCGACGGCGTAAAAGTCCGTTTCCTTCGCGGCCTTCTCAACGGAGGTAACAAATGACTTCTTCAGGTCCCGAGACACTACTTGTATCTGGTCTTGCTTATTGGCAAAGCGTCGAAGATAGAACTGGGGCGCGAGGTGGTGGCGCCGAGGTTCACTCACAGCGTCGTCAGCCCTTTCGGTCTTCTGAGCGAGCTGCTTCGCGAAAAAGGTCCGTCACTTTCGTGAAGATGTCAGGCCTCTTGATGCCCCAATACCGGCACACGTGGTCGAGGATAGTCGCCATCACTTCAGCACTGTGCATCAAGACTACCTCGACGTGGCTATCGCTCGGACCCGACTCGATCCGTGGGCCGACTTCGTTCCAATCGGTGACATAGCCGAATAGGGCTACTGCGTCGGAGTGCTCGATGCCTGAATAGAACTTGTAGCCAGTTTTATAGTGATGCTCTGGCAGCCTCTTGGCCCGATCGGCGATTGTCACCTTTGACCACTGCTTCGCCAACGGCTCAAGGCTATCCGGTGGGAGCGGACTGTCGTTGGGATTCACCTCGTGATCGAAAGCACCCTTCATGAACTTTGTGTATCTGATCCAGGCGTCCGCGACAAACTCCTTCGCCCGGTCGTTCGGCGTTGGGTCGCTGACGATGTAGGCCAAGTTCACGAGGAGGTTGACATTGCTTCGCAACAATACGGCGGCGTCCTCGCCATATCCGAGCAGGCATAGCCGTTCGACTGCCTGGAACGTCTTCATGGCCTTGCCGAGTAGCGGGCCAATAATGGTGGACAGAAGTCGATCCTCACCGTGTCGGACCTGGATGTTGTCCGCTTCTTCATTGAGGACCTGATTCACCCGGTCGCCTACGTCACCCTGTAGTCGAAAGAGGCGTGCGAATCTCGCGTATCGCTCCCTGGTTCCTTCAAGAACAGACTCAGCAAATGGGTCATCGTCGCCGCCGCTCCTTGAATGAAGTTGCGGACTCACGCGCGATCCCGCTCATCCGGTGCGTCGGCGTCAATGACTCCACCGTACTGGCGCTCCTCTTCCGGTGTCATGACCCGAGCAGATACAACAACCGCTGGCCGGTGTTCATGGCCCCAGGCTTGAGCCCACCTCTCTGCGCCTGCCTGCGTCGCGGCCTTGACCCCCACCACCCATTCCTTTCCCGAGCCGTCCGTCAGTCTCACCGCCCAGGTTGGCATAGTGTCGCCTCTCCTTCGCTTTCACGACCCTCTGAGCCTACCGCGCGCCGCCCCACACGTACACGTCATCCAGACGCGGTCGCCCTCGACGCCGCCGTCGAGGCGGGCCTCCTCTATGCCGACTCAGGGCTCTTTGAGTTCGGGCACTGCAAACGGATCGCCGATCCACGCGCCCTTCGCGTGTTTCGATCCGACACTCGACCATTTGGGCCAGATGATCGTGGGCAAGGGCAATTCATCGATCTGCAGGAGGTCCAGGACGGCGCGACAGGCGTTGACGACGGCGTCCGGGTGGGTCGTCGTGGCGTGGATCCGCTCGGTTTCAGCTTTCAGCGCGGCAAGCTGGGCGGTGACTTCCTCGACCCGGCTTTCGATCGCGATCACACAGGTCGAGTGAATCCGCCGGAGCAAGGTCGATTCGATCAGGCCTTGCCGGAGTCGGGCATCGTCGAGGATCGTCCCCAGGGTCTCGAGCGGACCGGTCAGCCGCTTGATATCGTCGGCGACCACGAGGGCGACATCGGCGGCATCGATCGTGGTCGCGAACTTCATATCGTCGAGCCGCGCCCGCTGTTCCAGCAGCAGGGTTTCGCCCTGGGCCTGCGCCGTCGCGGCGTCCTTGATCGCGGTCCGGACATCGAACAGGGCATTGGTGGCCTCGGATGCGACCCGGACGATCGACTTCCGATCACGCCGAGCGGCGGCAAAGATCGCCCGGACGATATCCCGATCGACGGCGGGGGTGGTGCCGACGTTCCGGCCGATCTGCCAGGCGATTTTCCCGGTGTGCTGGAGTCGGGTCGCCGTCGCGGCGACGGCGCGGGTGGCGGCTTCGATGACTTGCTTGGACGTCGGTGGAATCGGCACCGGACCAGGAACCGGGACCGGGTCGACGGTCTGCGTGCCGGGGTCGGTGGAGTCGGTCATCACATCCGACTCGCGACGAACGCATGGATGCCCTTGGGCAGCCGGTCGGCCTCGGCCTTGGCCTCCTGGAGCGTCCTGACCGGGTACAGCCGGAAGGGCTTGGGTTCGCCGTCGCGATTGAGTGCCCGTGCCGTGATCGCGGCGGGGTCGTTCGAGGCCTTGAACCGGGCGGCGGCGGCGCGGAGGAGATTGCCGAGTGTGGCGGCGTCGCGGATCGGCGGATCGAAGACGCTGTCGTCCTTGACATCGCTCCGAGCTTCGGTGAGCGGCTGGACCTGTTCGCGTCGGCCGTCGAGCATTCGCGCGACCCTGTCGTGCACACCTTCGGGAAGCCCGCCGTGACTGCCACGGGATTCCTGGAGCGTCACGAGCCGCGAGCCGGGATGGGTTTCCTCGACGAGTTCGAGATAGACCGCCTCGAAGAGCGCCTGCGAGACGCCGGGGGTGCTGTCCCCGCGTCGAATCCTGTCTTTGAGTTCCTGTCGTGTCATGGTGTGGGATCCTCCTCTGGGTCGGGTGTCGGATCGGTCTGGATATCATCCGGATCGGGGAGTTCGCCGGTGTCGAGCGTGCCGGGGGCACGGAGTTCGCGGCCGTTCGCCGGGATGTAGATGATCGCGCGGCCCACGCGCAGGCCCCCCGGTGAGGCTTGAGCCGGTTCTTGCGGAATGAGCTTCAAGATCTTGGCGAGGCGGCCGAGCGAGATGAGCTTGTCGTGGAAGGTCAGCTTCAGGCCGTCGGGAGTCTTGACGACGGATTGGACGGCACTTGCCGCCGCATCGGGCCAGTCGGCGGAGTCGCGGACAATCACCTCCCCGTCCGCGACGGTCACGAGCTGGCGCAGATCCGCGAAGGCGATCGCGGTGAGTTCTTTCAGGACGCGCTTGCTGCTCAACTTGATCCGTTTCTTTTTCTCGACATGGCGGACGGCTTCCCGCTCCAACTGGCGCAGCCGGGCTTGGATGCGGGGGTTCCGCTTGAAGTTGTGAGAGAGGTTCCGAATCGCCGGTGTGGACTTGGATTGAAACGCATCGACCATCCGGACGATGGCCGTCCCCGGGAGTGTGGGATTCGCAATCCGGTAGCGACACCACTGTTCCTGGACGTCGCTGAGGCCGAGGACTTGCCACGGGGCGCGCTGTTCGAACGGCTGATCAGCGATCGCACTGTTTCTTTTTGGACGCGACCCGCGTGGATCAGACGGCGGCGATCCGTTTACCGAACGGCCGGGCGGATGATCGCCATTGCGATTCGTCATCGCGGCGTCCCCGTCTTTCCCGTTCGGAACGGTCGAACCCGGGTTCCGGGGTCCTCCGGAGCCGGTGGGTAGGGGCTGAGGCTGCCCTCAGATCGACGATCGGCCGGGTTTCCCGGTCGGACTAGGGGTTTCGCCCGCGTGGGCGTCTCAGGGGCAGACGGCCGATTGAACGATCCCCCCGGGGATTTTTCCAAGCGAGATTCTTTTCGACTCCCGCGATAGCCCGGTCTCGGTTGGATGGCCTCGATGAGAACTTCGAATTGCCGCAGGGCATTGGCCCGTAATGTCTCGGCATCCGTGCGTCGCGGGTCGTCGGGATGGTCCACGATCCAGGCATCAATCCGGTCCAGCATCCGTCGCAGCGCGTGGGCTCGAGCAACACGAATCGCCCACGTGCGCAAGGTGTGTTGGGGCCTGGCCTCGTGGACAGCAGATCGAATCATCCCCGTCTGACCGTGGAAACAATGTGGTGCCGGGAGCTTGGCCACGCCTGGTGATCTCGGCATCTCGACTCCCGACATGTGATCCGTCACCGCCTCGGGGATCGAGTCGAGGACTCGGCGGGCGGCACGACGCGTCGGCCTCGTCAGCATCGCCGGGATTCGTCGCGTCACAGCCGGTCGGGATATCGTCACGTCGTTTATCGTTTCCCAACTTCGGCCGTCTCGTCCAGCCTTCTCGTCAGCGTCGCGCCGATCGTGACCTCCATCTCCACGTCGGCGGTCGAGTCCAGTGCGTGATCGCTTTCTGCATCGCTAGTTCTGCTGCGATGGGCACAGCCCGTCCCACCGCGTCCCTCGCCGTCACGCGCGCGAAGTGGGATGGGCTCGTCCCGAACCTACATCCGCCCATACGCATACGGAGTTATGCCTGCTCCCGCATCTGCCCTACAATCGTTATGTGGCAATGCAGACGACCCCTGACCTTGGCGGCATGCTTTCCCTCCTGACATTCGTGCCCCCCTGCCCGCTTGGTGACGTCGATGGCTAGCACTCAAGCTCAGATCGCAATGAATCAGATAGGCCTGGGCGGGGTGCTGAAGCAATTCCGGCTCGTTGTCCCACCGAATCAGCGAGAGTACTCCTGGGACGAGGAAGTCACAACGCTTTTCCAAGATCTCACCAAGGCCATCCTCGACGGGGACACCGAATACTTCCTCGGAACCGTGGTAACAATTCCACGAACGCCTGAGTCCCTTGAAATCGTAGACGGCCAGCAACGGCTAGCAACAACCGCGATCTTGTTAACGGAGATTCGAAACTATCTTATCGGCCGTGAAGGGATTATTGCTGAGTCCATTACGAACGACTTCCTAACCGTGATTGACCGGGAGAAGCGCGAGCGCGTCGCTAAGCTACAGATGAACTCTGCGGACAATGAATATTTTCGCGCTCTGATTACCAAGACGCCGAGTGACCCTGAGCCAGAGGCGATTCGGCGCTCCCACGAATTGATCGCCCGCGCGTTCGAGACGGCACGGAGACACGTCAAGACAATCGTCGCTGCAATCAACCCAAAGGATCATGGCGATGTGCTGAACAAGTGGATCAGTTTCATCGAGCACGGAGCCCAAGTGATTCTCCTCCGTGTCCCGAGCGACGTGAACGCTTATAAGATGTTCGAGACTCTCAATGATCGCGGACTCAAGACTTCCCAGTCCGACCTTGTGAAGAACTACCTCCTTGGGGAGTCAGGTGCCCGTCTTGGCGAAGCGCAAGAGAAGTGGGCACTGATGCGAGGCGCTTTGGAGTCGCTGGACGAAGAAGACATCACGGTGACTTTTCTGAGGCACGCTCTGATCGCCATGAAAGGCCATCTTCGCGAGCCGGAGGTCTACGAAACAGTACAGAGGAACGCGAAGGGTTCGCAGGCAGCGGCAACTCTCTTAAGCACGCTCGAAGGTCTCGCAAATACCTACGTTGCGATATTCAATCCAGAGCATGAGAAATGGAACGGCTACCCCGACTCTGTACGCCGCTCCATTCAAGCGCTAAATCTATTCAACATTCGACCAATGCGCCCCCTCTTGCTTGCGATCGCGGCGCGATTCTCCGAAAGAGAGACTGCCGCCGCATTTCAGACGTTTATCTCGTGGAGCGTTCGGCTCGTCATCGCGTCGAGCACTCGAAGTGGAGCAGTTGAAGAGCCGCTTTCGGCTGCTGCGGAAGCAGTTTTCTCACGTACGGTGAAAGACGCGAAGAAACTGAAGGAACGCCTGCGGCAGGTAATTCCGAATGATGAACAATTCAAATCCGCATTCGAGCTCGCGACGGTCTCGAAGGCTGCTCTCGCAAGATACTATCTCCGATCGCTGGAGAGGAGCGCGACGAACAAACCGGACCCCTGGTTCATCCCGAACGACGATCAACAGGTAATAAACCTCGAGCATGTTCTGCCGATAAACCCTGGGGCGCAGTGGGCCCAATTCGATGACGAGACGGCTCGTGCCTATGTGAGACGCCTTGGAAACATGGCGCTCCTCTTGGCGAAAAGCAATGCTGACCTGCGTAGTTTAGCGTTTCAAGCGAAGAAGGCGGTCTACAACGAGACACCTTACGCACTTACGCGGCAGATTTCCGACGCGCGTGAGTGGGGGCCCGGTTCAATTACCGAGAGGCAGAAGAAGCTCGCGGCTCTGGCACTCAAGACCTGGCCCCTCTAAGGGGTTCTCATCCTTCTAGCCGGTTCAAAAGTGACGTCCGAAGAATCGCAGTGACCCGAAGACCGTTCGGCAGTTTGAACCGTTTGAGAATCTTCACCGTCGCCCATCGCCTCGTCCCTCCCGTTCTCGGCGTAGACCGAACCACAGGGTGACGACCGATCGATTACGTCGATTTTGTCGACGTCTTCGCGAAAAGGAATTTCGAGATCACCCCAGCGCCTTCGCCTCGGCTTTCCCTTTCGCCGGAGGGTTGACAGAATAGACGGAATCTATTTTGTCGATTTTGTCGACGTCTTCGCGAAAGGGAAAACTTCGCGATCCGCTAACGCCGCACCTGGAAATTCCCTTTCGCCAGAGGGTCGACAGAATAGACAGAATCGATTGGGCTCTTAAGTAAATCTGGATTAAACCTGCGACGGTTTTATAATGGTCGTAGTCGGGCGCTCCGGTGGCTGACCTATCACGTAAGATTCACTCTTGATAGGCCAGCTCGGACCGAGAGCGGCAGCCGGATCTGAGGAGAGTCGACCCAATTGGGCTCTCAAGCGGCCGCGCGTAGTACGTAGCACGTACACCTAGCGGCACAGTTCCTCCCCCGCGCCGACGAACAAGGGGGAACTATGCAGACGAAGCGGCTCTGGGTCGGCTCGAATCACTTCCTCGAACCACATCACCAGAAGGAACTCCGCGCTTCGGGCCTCACGCTCAAGACGATCAAGAAATCCGGCGTCTGGTCGGCCCATTTCCACGAAGTCGGGGAACTCCTGGGGAACGACAGGAACCTGAGCAGTGGTCTCGTGTTCCCCTACCCGACGCTCGACGGCGAGAAGCCATACGCGGCCGTCAAGCTCGATGATGTAGAGCCGGACGCCGACGGCAAGGTGCAGCGCTACCGCCTCCCGTCGAAGCGCGGAAACAGGTTGTATATCCCGCTCACATTCGATCGGTCGGTTCTCCAGGACGTGTCGCGAACACTGTGCCTCACCGAAGGCCAGAAGAAGACGCTCGCTGCCATACAGAACTTGATCGACTGTGTCGGGCTCTCGGGCGTTTTCAACTGGCGGATGAAGAACGACAAGGGGTTCGCGGTCCCGATCCCCGATCTCGATGAGATCGAGTGTGGCGGTCGACGGGTCGAGATCGTTTTCGATTCAGACGCGACGACGAATCCCAACGTCCTGACCGCCGAGAAGCGGTTGGCCGTAGAGCTGTCGAGGCGCGGCGCCAGGGTCTTCAGCGTTCGGCTCCCGGAAGGCCCTAACGGCAACAAGGTCGGCCTCGATGACTACCTCAAGGAGCACGACAAGGAGGAGTTCCCTCGGTGGACAGTCAAAACCGGCCATAGATGGACACCTGAAAACCGGCCATAGGGAGTAGGCGCTCAAGACGTTGACGCGGCGGTAGGGACCGTGGTCCCTCCGCCGGCATGGCCAACATCTTGAGCGACACGAAAAAGCAGCAAGTCATTGCCCTCGGGCAGTTGGGCTGGACGCTGCGCCGCATTGAGGCGGCGACGGGCGTGCGGCGCGAGACGGCCGGAGCCTACCTCAAGGCCGCCGGGCTCGCCGTGCGGCCGCCCGGGCGGTGGGGCCACCCGCCGGCAAATCCGGCCAAAGAGGTGTCCACCGACCCGGC
>WNFV01024516.1_pt1 | contig 10260 bp, 8 predicted proteins | sample 5400101 | NCBI WGS metagenome assembly WNFV01 (sample SAMN13153361, study PRJNA577476) | soil metagenome | isolation source: 115 cm soil or saprolite under grassland replicate 1 | place: USA:California | collected 2016-06-15 | reverse complement strand
CCAATCCATGGTGCGTCGTCCTTTGGTGTGTCGGTAGGGTTGGGGCTGGCGAAGGCCGCCCACCGTCTGTGGCGAGCACACTACCCGCAATCGCGGTAGCTCCGGAATGTCCTCTCAGCTACTGGGATTCGAACCCATGGAAGCCTTGCGACTTCAACGGTTTTCGAGACGCCCGACCAGAATCCCCCGCCAACACGGCGCAGATGAGGCGGATGGTACGTTAGACGTGAAGGCCCCCGCGCCGATGGCAGGGCCGGGGCATGGTCGGAACCTTCGCGGAGGCCCGACATGCCAGAGGGTAACAGCCCGCCCCAGCGGCGGGCGGAGGCCCGCTACTGCCGCTGCGGGACACGGCTCGCCCGCGACAACCCCGATGCCTTGTGCGCCTCCTGCCGCAGGCACGTGCAGGAGGCCACGCTCCAGCCGCCGGAGATCCCGGCCGAGTACTGGCTCACCGATCAGATGCGCGACGCGCTCGCCAGCCGACACCTTGGCCGCGTTGTCCATGCCTGGCGGCATCACTGGTTCCACGGCCCCCGGCCGCTTGCCCAAGAACAGGTCGCCGGCTGGCTCGGGATCGCCCAAACCCAGCTCAGCCGCATCGAGAACGGCGCTCCCGTCCGTGACCTCGACCGGCTCATGGACTGGGCCCGCGTGCTGGCCATCCCGCCCGATCATCTGTGGTTCGACCTCGACCACCTCGTCAAGTGGATCATCTCGGTGGTGGACGGCCAGCCGCCGCAGCCGGCGGTCGAGGTGTTCCAGCGCGTCTGGGGGCGCCGGCCCAACCCGCCGCTGATCACGCTGGCGATGGTCTCGGTACTGGCCCACCCCGACTACCTGGTCGAGCTCGAGGCGGTCGCCGTGGTCCCCCAATGACCGCGCCGGCGGCGCCGCCGGCGCGGCTCACCTGGGAGCAGGTCCGCGCCTGGCGGCTGGGCCGCCAGCACCTCGTCGACCGCGCCCCGGCCCAGCGGATGCTCGAAGTCGTCGCCGAGGTCTGCGGCATCCACGCCCAGGTCCCCTCCTCCGCCGACCTCCAGGTGTGGGCCAGGGTCGCGGAGGTCGGGCCGCAGGATGTCCGCGACGCCCTCTGGGAACACCGCAGCCTGGTGCGGACCTGGTGCATGCGCGGGACCCTGCACCTGCTCGCCGCTGACGACCTGCCGCTGTACGTCGCCGCGCTGCGGACCCACGACCGCTGGTGGAAAGGCGCCTGGCTGCGGATGATCGGGTGCGGCGAGGAGGAGCTGCGGGCGATCCTGGACGCGATCCGGGAGTCCCTCACCGCACGCCCGCTGACCCGGGAGCAGCTCGCCGACCAGGTGGCGGAGCGGGTCGGCCCGCACGCCCGGGAACGGATGCTGTCCGGCTGGGGCGAGATGCTGAAGCCGGCAGCGTTTCAGGGCTCGTTGATCTTCGGGCCGCCCCAGGGCCAGAGCGTGACCTTCGTCCGCCCCGACGCGTGGCTGTCCGAGTGGAGGGAGCTCGACAGCGGGCAGGCGTGGCGGGAGATCGTCCGCCGCTACCTGCGAGTCTACGGCCCTGCCGCGCGCGAGGAGCTGGCCAGGTGGTGGGGGATGCAGCCGGCCCCGGCGGGGCGCATCCTGGCGGCCTCCGCCGGCGACCTCGTCGCGGTCGACGTGGAGGGCTACCGCGCCTGGGCACTCGCCGAGGACGTCGCCGGGATGCAGGCGGCCCCACCGCGCCTGCCGGCGCGCCTGCTCCCTGGATTCGACGTCTACGTGGCCGGAACCCGGCCGCGGGCGTCGCTGGTGGATCGGCATTTCGAGGACCGCGTCTTCCGGAAGGCGGGCTGGATCTCACCGGTGGTCCTGGTGGAGGGGATGGTCGCCGGGGTCTGGGGCCACGAGCGGTCGGGCGGCCGCATCCAGGTCACGGTCGAGCCCTTCCAGCGGCTGAGCGGCGAGCACCGGCGGCAGCTAGGCGAGCAGGCCGACCGGCTCGGGAGCTTCCTCGGCGCGCCCGCGACCGTCTCCTACAGCGGCTGACGGCCGCCACCCGGGATCGTCCATGGAACGGCGGTCATGTATCCGGCGCCGCATGCAGCCCGGGCCCTTGTCCGGCAAGAGCAGCGGTGCAGGGAGACAGGGGCGTGTGGGAGACGCAGCCTGCGGACGTCCGGCTGGTCCTGGGCTAGATACCGAGCGCGGCGCGCGCGACCGTCTCCAGCACCTGCTGCTGGTAGTAGACGGAGCCGCCGTCGTCGGCGATCACCGCGGAGGGATAGTGGGTCGACACCGCGAGCGTGTAGACGTTCTCGTCCGAGATCGCGAGCCCGAAGTAGTCGCCGATGAAGGCGCGGCTCGTGCACGGGTCGCTGTGCGCGGCGCACGCCATCTGGTCGATCCCGTCGATCGTCTGCCCTGGCTGCTCCGGGTCCCAGGTGAATCTCGACACGCGCACATTGCCACCCACCGGCACTGCGCCGTTGCCCCGATCCTTGAACGCCTGCAGCGACACGTCGATGCAGAAGTTCCGCCGGCCGACGTGCTCGGGCAGAATGCTGGGATCGTCCGGGCAGGCGGCGCGGCGGTCGTAGAAGTTGACCGCGACGGCCCCGCCCGGCCCGGCGGCCACCTGGGGCTGGAACTGGTCCGACGCCGTCCGGTTGGCGTTGTCGTTGACGACGGTCGGCGGGAACCAGGTGCGGCCGAAGTCGATCGACTGGGAGAACTTGACGTCAAACTGGCTGCCGTCCCAGTCCTCCCAGACCACGTAGAGGTGGCCGGGGTGGTCCGGACTGGCGGCGAAGTGCTCGAGGATGCCGTCGCGGAAGGTCGTGTTCGGCAGGCAGCAGCCAGGCATCACCCTGGCGCGCGCCACCGGCATGAAGTCCGACCAGGTGACCCCGTCGTCGCTCGAGCGGGCCACGTAAATCGTCTTCTGGTCCGGGCTGGGGTGGTCGGACGCGGTCGAGACGTAGACGTTCCCGGCCGCGTCCACCGCCGGGTAGACGAACTCGTTGGTCGGGCCGGTCTGGTTGGGCTTGGTGATCGTGACCGCCTTGGAGAACGTCTGTCCGCGGTCGCGCGAGACCGCGACCCGGATCTTCGTCGTGCTGCCGTTGTAGACGGCCCAGGCCGCGTAGACGTGGTCCTGGTAGCGGCTGCCGGGGATGTGGTTGACGGCCACCCACTGCTTGTCCTCGACGAAGCCGAGGCTCAGGCTGGACCAGTTGGGCGCGTGCTCGAGTGGCTGGCCGCCGTTGCCCTTGACCCAGTGGCGCCCGAGGTCGTCGCTGTAGGAGATGGCGATGTTCGAGTTCGGGCGCAGGTTGGCCCAGAACGCGTTGAACGGCAGCGTGACCTGGTAGACACGGCCCTTGGTGTCGAAGTCAGCGTTGGGGTCGGTGTTGTTGGTCCAGCTCGGGGGCATCTCCTGGGTGCCGGTGGAGATGCAGTCGTAGCCCTGCACCTGGTTGGCGGCCACGGCCTTACCGTCACGGATCGTGAACGAGCCGAGGTGGAAGTCGTAGAACGTCGAGAACTTCTCGAAGAAGAACTTCGACGTGCCGACGAGGTCCTCGGTGCCCGGCTTGACAGCGATCCAGGACTCCGAGAAGTTCGAGTTGTAGAGCCCAGCGCGGCAGGTACCTGGATCGGGTGCGGTCTGGCCCGGCGGGACCGGATAGCCACCACCCTCCGCTGGGCTGCTCACCACTTCGTTGGCGACCGGGACGCTTGTCTGCCAGGGCGGGGCGGCACTGGCGGGCGTCACGCCCACGGCCGCGCACGCGATGACGACGACCGACACGGCGATCCTCTTCATGTCTCCTCCTACCAAGACATTCACCAGATGAATCTTCAGGGGAACGCCAGCGAATTACAACGACGAGCATCGCGTCCCCTCGTGCCGTCTCGCCAGTCAATTCACCTCCCTGGGACAGGCGACCTGCTTGCAGGCTCTGACCTGCGGGTTTGCGGCCCCAGGGTGCTTGGCTTTGTGACCGGATCACGACGATCCGCTGAATGTGTCGGGGCCGCTTGAGGAGGTCGTTGGCCGGCCAGGCCTCGCGGCGTCCTGGCCAGTCTGGCCACCCGAGACGTCGCCACGCGAGCTGAGGCGGCCGAGGCGATCCTGTCCCATCATCGGGCCGTCCTTCGACGAGGACTCGCGCCCCGCGGCCACATGGCCACATGGCCACATGGGATCTACTATTGCGCTCAGCCCGCGCCTAGCCACCTAAAGGAGAGCGAACATGAGCAACATGACCGTGGGCCGTTGGCACTCGCGCAAGTGGCGTGCGTTCCTCGTCCCGCTCCTGGCGCTGCTGCTCAGCGCGCTGCTCCCGCCGCTTGTCGCCGGAGCGTCCAGCGCGCAGGTGGTTCGGGTCACCTTCGACGCCGACCGTGACGCCGAGACCTCGGTCGCCGTCAATCCCAACAACCCGAGCAACGTCGTGGCCGGTTGGATCTCCAGCGGCGATCGCACCTGCGGCTACGGGGTCTCCTTCGACGGCGGGCTGACCTGGCCGGTGATCGGCGTGGTGCCTGGGATCCAGACGGGAAGCGGTGGGCAGTTCGATCGCGGGACTGACCCCAGCGTCGTGTTCGACAGGAGCGGCAACGCCTACTATACCTGCCTGGCCTTCAACCTCTTCCCGCCTGGCACCGGCTCGGCCGGGACGATCTTCGTGTCGAGGTCGACCGACGGCGGGGTGACCTGGGGTGCGCCTGTGGTGGCGATGACGGGTGAGGACTCGCCCGGCAATTCCATCAGCAAGTTCGAGGATCATCAGTTCCTCACGGCGAACCCGGCCAACGGCCACCTCTACCTCACCCAGACCGAGTTCACCGCCTTCGGCAAGCCGGCGATCCTGTTCACCCGCTCAAGCGACGGCGGCCGGACGTGGGCGGAACCCGTGCAGATCAACGACCGTGCGGGCAACGCCACCTTCCAGGATTCCTTCAGCGCCGCCGGCAAGGACCCCAAGGTGGTCTATGTCACCTTCGGCGCCTTCTCCAATGCCGGCCTTCCCAACTGGGATCGGATCTACATCGCCAAGTCGAGCGATGGTGGGTTGACGTTCTCGCAGCCGCAGCTCCTTGCCGAGATCACCCCGCTGCCCGATCCACTGCCCAACGCGAGCTGGCGGTCGGACAACAACCTCTGGGTGGCGGTCGACCGCAACACCAACCGGGTCTATGTCAACTTCGCCGACTACGATACCGGCGACGCTGATATCCGCGTACTGCGGCTCCGGGATCGCGGCGACCGCTTCGAGGTGGAAGGCAACACGCGGGTGAACGACGACGGGGCCGGCTCCGATCAGTTCTTCCCGTTCATCACCGTGGCGCCGAGCGGCCGGGTCGACGTCTGCTTCCAGGACCGGCGCTACGCGCCCGGCAACGCCCTGATCTTCACCACCTGCGCGTTCTCGGGGAACGCGGGCGCGAGCTTCACCAATCTCCAGGTCACCACGACGCCATTCGATGCCGCGAACAACGACTTCATCGGCGACTACAACTGGCAAGCGAGCACCGACAGCGCGGTCCTGCCGATCTTCGTTGGCGACGGCGTCCCCGGTGCGCGGTCCTGCCGATCTTCGTTGGCGACGGCGTCCCCGGTGGCGACTCAGGCACGCAGGAGGTGTTCGTAGCGAGGGTGACCACGACGACGCAGTAGGCTCCGCGCGCTCGGGGCTCGGCCAACCTGTATCAGGTAAGGACCCGAGGCAGAATTACGCGGCCGTTTGCGTGTCCTTGGTGGCGTTGCGGCCGGTGGTGACCGTCAGGGGGCTGATCATGGTGATGCCCAGCTCCAGCGCGCGGGTGAGGTTCTCGGCGCTGGGGTAGCCGGCGTCGGGCAGGTGCTCGCCGGGGGCCAGGCCACGCTCGGTGAGCTTCTCCTGGATGGGGGTGGTGGCCGTCACGCCGGGGTCGGTCGCGGCGGTGGTGTGCACGTCGGTGGCCAGCGAGGGCAGGTCCTCATCGCAGGACTCGCTCAGGTGGGCCTTGGAGCCCACCCACTCGGTGTCGCGCTTGGTGCTGTAACGGGCGTCGGGGTCGTAGGGGGACTCGATGCGCCCGGCGGCCGCGGGCAGCTCGGCGGTCTCCTTCCAGCGCAGGCACCCGCTGCCGGTCTGGTCGTCGTGGTGGGCCCACATCGTGCGCAGGACCTGCACCTGCGGCAGGTCGTGCATCCAGCCGGCCACCGGGTCGGTGTCGATCTTGTCCAGCAGCGCACGGCCGTCCGCCCCGATCTGCCCGGCCAGCGCCGCCGCGGAGGCGTTCTTGCGTTTGAGCAGCCGGGAGGACTCCACCTTGCGCCCGTACCGCTCCTCCCAGCCCGGCTGCAACAGCGGCACCAGCCAGGTCGGATGAGTCCGGGCGATCTCCTCCAACGCGGCCCGCAGGCTCTCCCCGACCTGCTCGATCCGGTTCAGCCGGCGCACACAGGCGAGCACGTGGGTGGCATCGGTGCGCTGACGCCCACCCGCGCGCACCAACCCGGCCGCCTGCAACCGTTCCAGCAGCACGCTCAACAGCCGATCCGCCCGGCCGCCCACGGCCAGCCGATCTCGGAACTCGCTCAGCACCGAGGCATCGAACCCCACATCGTCCAGCGCCAGCCCCAGCAGGTACTTCCACGAGACCCGGTCCGCGGCCGCTTGTGCCGCCTCCCGGTCCGACAGGTTGTGCATGAACTGCAAGACCGTCACCAGCAGCAGCAACGCTGGGGAGAGGCCCGGCTGCCCCAGCGGCGAGTACATCCCCTCGAGCTCGCCGGTCAGGAAGTCCTCGTCCCGGAACAACACCCCCAGCGCGTCCCGCACCCGCAGCTCATCAGTCCCCCGCGGATGCACCTTCCACGCCAACTCCGCCGTGGCCGCCGGAACCTCCGGCACACCCCCAGGACGCAGCACCACCCCGTCACCCTCACATCTCAAGCATCACCATCCCTACCGGACGGCCCCAACCCTCCCACAAACACCCCCCTGACTTCGCCAGCAGAGTCGGGAATCCGCCCTTTACCTGCAAGTTTAGCAGCTAGCTTCGGCGAACCTCGATCGACCTCGCCGAGCCTCGGCGGAGGTACGAGGGAGGTACGCGCCACCCTACGGCTGGAGTATTAGGCTTGGTGCCGGACTCAGGCTCAGCGCCGGGCGCCGTACCGAGCATCAAGTGTGTCGAGCAACAGCGATCCGAGGAGCCCGGCGGCCTTCACGACGACGCGAGCCGTCTGTGCGGACACGGTCGCTACGGTCGTTCGACCGTGTCCGGTGCCTTCGGCGTTGCGTAGCTCGTTAACCGCCTTCGCAACCTTCCACAGACCGTCATAGACCTCGCGGACAGTACGTGCGGCCGGGTCTCCTTGGGCGACGCTCTGCGGCAGCAGGTCGAGGCGGTCGCGCGCCATGTGCAGCAACTCGTTGAAGTCAGCGTTCGGACGTGCCGGTTGACCCACTTCTTCCAACACATACCGGCTTGTTGACTCCAAGAGTTCCTTCGCGGTCCCAATCAGAAGGGCCGCGTCGTCAGGAGCGCGTCGGATGCGGTCGATCGCGGCTTCGATTGCGCGCCGCTGCGATTGATGATCGAGCCCTGTCAACAGTTCCGGCGCCAGGTTGCCCTCAGCATCGAGTGCCCAGCCGACTCTACGGAAGGCACGCTGCGCAGCAGCGATCACGTCTGCGCCGTCTCTCGGGTAGTGATCGCACCCCGGATCGAAGCAACCGCGAACGCGCATGTGGGCTAAGAGCCGATCCAAGAGCTGGGCAGCGGTGGAGGCATTGGTGTAGACGGCTTCACCGAGGACGGCCCGGACGCGAACCTCCTTCGTCGCGTTGGGATCGGATGGCTTCGGATCGACAGCCGCCATCCCGCTGTAGGCGAACACCTCGTCAAGCTCAGCGTGAGTTGGACCCAATCCGCCGGTGAAGAACCGCGAGAGGGCGGCCGCCACGTCATGTGTGAGAGGACTTTGAGGCATCTGGACCTTTCGGCAGTTACCTCGAATCATATGCGACTGCGCAACTGGTTACAGACGACGCGGCCACCGTTTGACCCTCTGGCGATGAGGCGGCCAACTCCGTAACTCATGGCGAAGAGAAGCAACGGCCGGGGTAGCTCTCGCGTTCTTACGGCTGTAGGTTTGTCCGCGATTGCGGCTTTCGAGGGAGGGCAGTCGATGGGATTCTTTGACCAACTTCGAGGAGCACAGCCAACCGCCGCGAGTTGGCCGCCGATGGTGCTGGTGCCTACTGGGCTCCGGCCGGTCCACGGCGAGAAGAAGTCACTGCGTCAGCGGGGCTACTGGATCCATGACGCTCGTACCGATCAGGCGGTCTCGTACGACCAGCTCTCGGAACTGGTGCCCGAAGCGGTGGTCTTCCACGTCGCGGGTACGAGCCACCGTCGCGACGCTCTCCAGGATCTGGCGTTCGAGCCGGGGCGGCCCGTCACGCTCGTCCCCGAGCCGAAGAACCCGCACGACCGCAACGCTGTCGGCGTATGGGATTGGAACCGTCGAGCGCAGGCGGGCTACGTCCCGCGCGAGCTAGCGCCCGGCATCAGCCGAGCACTCCGAGGTCGGGAACCGCTCTCGGCCATGTGCCACTTGGAGTTCCTGGACGACCGGCGCCGGGTCGGCTTGAGCATCCTCGTCGCCCCCACGGCCTTCATCCAGTCGCTGACGGTCGCTAACAGCGAGGGCTCCGATGAGGAGGAGGAGGAGGAGGAGGAGGAGGATTAGTAATGATAGCTCGTCTTTGGGCCCTGTTGCCGTTTAACATTTTCGTACGAGATGGCGTCGAGTATCCGGTTCATCAGTTTCAAGTCGACTCGCAACCACCATTTTTCCAGGTCAGAGGGCACTTGTCACATTGATTGCCTTGCTTGGATCACCATCTCGTCGGTGCATCCAGGCTAAGCCGAACGGCGACGGGCCCGCCGGTTCCAGGGCCACACCCGCAGCGCCATGAACTCGATCCTGGCCGGCACGAGTCATTGGTCGCGGCTGACCACCTCGTAGCGCAGCAGCAGGTTGTCCGAGCCACCCCGGCGCCGGGTGTCCACCAGCCGCAGCGGCGGGATCGGCCCGGCGCCGAAGGCCGGCGTGCCCCCGCCGAGCACGGCGGCGCCGACCATCAGGTGCAGCTCGTCGACGAGCCCGGCGACCAGCAGGTCGTCCCAGAGTGTCCGGCTCCCGAACATCAGGATGTCCTTGCCCGGCTGGTCCTTGAGCTCGGCAACCGCCTGTCGCGCGTCCGCCCTTCGCACGATGGTCGTGGTCTCGGTCCACGGCGCGGTGTCGTCCGCGGTCAGGGAATCGGACACCACGACCTTTTGGATCTCGTTGTTGCGCTGGCCGGTCTCGCGGTGGATGTCGGCCACGTCGGGGTTGGCGGCCACCGCCGGGGACACCTCGGGGTTGGCGGCCACCGCCGGCCAGTACCCCTTGAGCCCTGTGTACGTCGTGGCGCCGAGCAGCAGCGTGTCAGCGGCCCGCAGCCGCTCGAGGTTGTGCTCGTCGAAGAACCCGTCCATCGGCAGGGCCATGACGTTCCCGCCTGGGCCCTCGACGTAGCCGTCAAGCGACATGATGTTGCAGACGATGAGCTTGCGCATGGTGCACCCCTCAAGGTTGGTGTTCGAGCTGTCATCGGGTCAGAGACACCGTCGACGCCTGATTCATCGGTCCGGCGGAGAAAATTCCAGATCGTCGATGCAGTCGCCACCCGCGACCAGCGCGTGGACCACGGTGAGCAGCTTGCGCCCGGGGCGGGCCGACCCCGTGCCGGGCCCACGTTGACGAGCTGGTCGGCGACCTGCCCGATCCCCAGCCGCTCGGCCAGCGTCGCGGGCAGCAGCAGTCCGGCGCTGGCCACCGCCCGCTCGTCATCAAGGCGATCTCGACCTGCTCCAGCACGACATGCGAGGATCGCATCGAAAAGGTGTCCTCCGGCTCGGGGATCATGACCGCTTGGCAGTCGTCATTCTCCCTGGTCAGGGGACCCTTTTCACAATCAGCCCATCACCACCGCACCACCGCATCACCGGATCGGTGGATCGAGGCTAAGGCTACCCTCGGCCGCGCTCGCCCGTCGAATCGGCTCCGAGGGGTACGGAGGTACGGCGGAGGTACGAACCGCGCTCCTCGGCCAATCCTGGCCCCATCGAGGTAGCCTCTACGCTGCGGCAAGGATGGGATTCGAACCCATGGAAGCCTTGCGACTTCAACGGTTTTCGAGACCGTCCCATTCGTCCACTCTGGCACCTTGCCTTGAAAAGTATA
>WNFV01014874.1_pt1 | contig 10265 bp, 11 predicted proteins | sample 5400101 | NCBI WGS metagenome assembly WNFV01 (sample SAMN13153361, study PRJNA577476) | soil metagenome | isolation source: 115 cm soil or saprolite under grassland replicate 1 | place: USA:California | collected 2016-06-15 | reverse complement strand
TCGCGGACGCGCTACGAGTAGCGGGATTATGGGAAGTGGTTCAAACCTTGCCGAATGGCATTGATACAGTGGTCGGTGCTGGTTTTGGTGGCATCGCGGACCTGTCGGGCGGACAATGGCAGAGGCTGGCTTTGGCACGGTTGATTTATCATGACGCACCACTGATCGTGCTAGATGAACCTAGCGCCAGCCTTGATCCACTTGGCGAACGCCAGATTTTCGAGCTACTGACTCGCTTGGCGCAAGACAAGGTTATTCTATTTACCACACATCGTTACGACACGATCCGCCGGGCGCACACCATTGTGGTACTGGTCGACGGCCAGATTGTTGAAGTGGGCGCTCCCGAAGAATTGGAGCGAAAAGCCGGTGCATTCTGGTCATTATATTTTGGACAAGGCTCACATCTAGGGTCTGTAACTCATTGAGCTCAAATCTAGTCCAGGGTGACCAACATCAACTCCAATTGACCGCCTTCGGGCTGGGCATGAGTAAAGTGCGGAACTTGCAAAGAAGTAACGGATGATGCGCACGATGGTGTGTAGGATAACTACCAGAAGTAGCGGGCGAAGGATAAGGTAGACAAGAACTTGCAGCATAGTGTATTCTCATTTCCTAGTAAATGTCGATCATGGTGCTATCTGGTCGAGTGCGGTAATCGAGTATCCACAATACGAAGTCCCCAGAGAATGAGCGCCATCGAAAAGAAGAACGGCGGCGCAGCCGAATACAGGATGATCTTGATAATAGCTTCCTGAAAAGCACTCCCCTGAGCAGCTCCCGCCGCCAGCGGTATTGTAGTGTTGCCAGCTCCCCAAACGGCAGCCATCACGAAGGGAATCAACGTGGCGAAGCTCGAATAGACATACGTCCAGAAGGCGATCCGTGATGCTGTAGCGCCGAGATTAAGCCTGGGCCACAACAGTCCCAGAGCCAGTATCATGACGCCCTGTAAGGCGCTCAGTGTATGCACTGACCGTCCAAGGAGTGGTACGGGAAGGGCTGGGATCACAAAGCCTTCCAATCCTGTAAATACGAAGAGAGCAATGCCGATCTGGAGCATGCGATGGCCCTGACGTGACAACATGTCCGATGAGTTCATATCACCTCACTATATAGGTTCAGAAAGTATTTCAACAGCCTGCTAGCTCCCTAGCGATGGGCACGGTGGTGGCCCAGCGGGCAATAACGTGGTTCCAAGAGAAGGAGGCGGAGTTGGGTGGTTGGTCATGGAAGCGCACTCCTGGTCACATTCGCCAAGTCTCGTTCGTCTACTATAATGACGGAACAAAACTAATGGATGTGACTGACAACGATGAAAAAAGACTGGCGGAGCGATTCGAAGCCCACCGCGCCCACCTAAGAGCAGTAGCCTATCGGATGCTCGGCTCACTAAGTGAGGCGAACGATGCTGTCCAGGAAGGCTGGCTACGACTCAGCCGTTCTGACACTAGTGGTGTTGAGAACCTAGGTGGATGGCTGACGGTGGTAATTGCACGAGTGTGCCTCGACATGCTGCGCTCACGCAAGGCACGGCACGAAGATCCCTTGGACGCCCACGCGCCCAAGTGGATGGTGAACCATCAGGATGGGATGGACCCCGAGCAAGAAGTGCTCCTGGCTGATTCGGTCGGTCTCGCGCTGCTTGTGGTACTGAACACATTGGCTCCCGCCGAGCGACTTGCGTTCATGCTGCATGATATGTTCGCCGTGCCCTTCGAGCAGATCGCTTCCATCGTGGGTCGCTCCCCTGCCGCGGCAAGACAGCTTGCGAGCCGCGCTCGCCGCCAAGTGCGAGGAGTAGCTACGATTCCTGATGCCGAGCTTGCTCGGCAGCGAGAAGCGGTCGACGCCTTCCTTACTGCCGCGCGTGGTGGAGACTTCGACGCGCTTCTCGCGGTGCTCGATCCTGATGTGGTGGTGCGAGCCGACCGCGCTGCCGTACCTCCGGGTGAATCGAGAGAGATCCACGGCGCACAGGCCGTGGCCGAGCAAGCGCTCGTCTTCTCGCGGCGTGCCCGGTTTGCACAAACAGCGCTTGTGAATGGAGCCGTCGGTATCATTGTGGCACCGCGTGGACGACTGCTTACAGTAATGATCTTCACAGTCAAGCGCGGGAAGATCGTTGAAATCGACGTACTCGCCGACTCCGCGCGCCTCCGCCGACTCGATCTGGCGGTCTTTGACGACTGACACTCACACCTCGGCCACGCTATGCGACTCAGGCTCGAGAACCATCTATGAACGCGAATTGTCACATCTTCAACTCTCTTTCTCCACAATTCTACCGGTAGTCCTAAGGTCTGAGAATTTATAAAGGGCGAAGTAAGCGAACAAACAGCAAGCGTAGTGCGAAGCGCCATGTTGAGCCAGCTACCACTCTTAGGTCTAAAGTAAAACTCAAAGCGTTCCACTAGTCTTTCGGCGGCTCTCTATTTTCTTCCCCAGATGGAGAGGTGTTTGGAATTGTTTTTTCTCAAACTCCTGCAACATTTCCTCAAGCTCCTTAAGGATTTCTTCTACGCCTTCACCTGGGGTGAATTTCCCAGATTCGTTTTCAAATGTCTTCACATCCTTGCTCGCCTGTTGCATCATGTCCTCAGCCACGTAAATCGGGCTGCTAGTACGGACAGCTAAAGCGAGGACGTCGCTTGGCCGGTCATCCACTTCTTTTACTTCGTTTCCAATGCGGACTTTTGCAATGCCATAGAAAATTGAATCCTTTAACACTTCGACTCGCACTTCCTCGAGCTGTGCGCCAAGCGCATTTAAAAGATGCATCATAAAGTCAAACGTCATTGGTCGGGGCATAGGAAAAGCACGTATGCCCATCGCAATCGCTGTACCTTCCTGCTGGGCAACCCAGATCGGCAAAATCTTTTCTTGCGCTTCATCCTGCAATATGACGATAAATTTCTCATCGCGTTTTACGATATCCACAACTTTCGCCTTGATCATGTTTCTTCTCCTATCTTTAGGTATCATTCCCAGCTTGATTTCGGGATCAGCGTGGTGCAACTTTTCACGCAGGTAGTTTCGGGCGCGATGCAGACGGACTTTGATCGTTCCTGGCGAAGCGCTGGTGATCGCGGCGATCTCGTGCAGCGTCAGCGATTCGTAGTAATACAGCCGGGCCGCTTCACGATAGGTCTGTGGCAATTCCTCGATTGCGGAAAGTACAAGGCTATGCAACTCGCGCTCAATAGCAATTTGCTGGGGATCCTTTGAAGCACTGCTAGAGTTCCAGAGGCTTTCCTGTTGATCATCGTTTAGCGCTTCACTGAAGCGGGATCGTCGCTTCTGATCGCGCAAGTAACTCTTGTCAACATTCAAGACAATGCCATACAACCAGCTGCGAAAACTGTATTCATTCCGTAGATCTTTCAGGCAGAGATAAGCCTGCAACATGGTCTCCTGAACCAAATCCTGGGCAGCATCCTGCGCGCGTATCTTCGTCGTGATTCTCTGCGAGAGGAAGGCGCACAAACCGCCTGATTGTATAGGATTGCCACCTATGTCTGTCTTGACCGCTTGCACCAGTACGCTCACTGCTCCCCTAAGGAATCCGATATGGATCTCGACCAGGTCATTATTGCCGAACCTGACACTCCTTCCTTGCAGCAGACGATCGAGCGCGACGAGATGAGCGGTTGCGTCCAACGTTACCTGAACCATCTGTCCGATAGTTATCGGGCTGTGATCTTGCTGCATGATATGCACGAGCTGACTGCATCGGAAATTGCACAGTTGCTCAGCGAGTCATTGGCTACCGTCAAAATCCGTCTGCATCGAGCTCGTCAAAAACTGAGCATCGCTTTGAAAGCCGGCTGCGAATTCTCACATGACGAGCGTGATGTGCTGCGTGCGAGTCGAAGGATTGACCCTCTACCGATCTCCGCGGCTGACTCCCCTAAATTTACACCCCGCTCCCAGTCCATTAAGACGAACAGAGTGTATCCTTTTTTGTAGCTCTTTCGTCTCTTGATTAGCATAATCACCCCATTCGGGGTGGGTCGACGTTGATCCAGAAAAGCAGCGAATAATGCAAAAATTTACCACGGACTTTACTGTCCAGGTCGATGGCGTGACAGGGGTGTGTCCTGCGGGGGAAGCGTGGGCAGAAGATAAGATCCCTCAGAAGAAAATCCCTGTACTTTCTTGTGAAGGGCCCTGCGTGCGGGGCGACATTGCCAGGCGAGCAGCCAATTTTGTAGCCCAAGAGGAGCCGTTTGCGCGAGCTTGTTTCCCGAAACGTTTTTCGTACCTCACTCCTCGATGGCGCGCTGGGTGCAGGAAGCGGATCAAGTCGTAATGATTGACGGGTGCTTCTTGAAGTGTATTGGCAGGATTTTAAACAATCAGGTGGATCAAGAGAAGATCATTCACGTTGATGCTTTGTCTTTCTACCATAAATATACAGATATCTTCGACATGGAAGATGTACCCGAAGCGGAACGGATCGAAACGGCCAGGCAGGTCGCGGATCAGGTTCTGCCTATTCTGAGCGACATCAGAAAGTAAAAGGAACGATGGAGGAATAGCTGCCATGATGGGATTTGGTTTAATTCTTGTTCTTGGAATTGTTGGCGCCATCGCTTACGCCCTCGGTTGGCGACCGCAGTTCAATCAGACCGGACCGACTCAAAACAGTGAAACGCCATTAGAGATCCTGAAAGCACGCTACGCGCGCGGCGAGATCGGCCGCGAAGAGTACGAGCAAATGCGCCGGGACCTGGAAGGTTGAACGAGAAAAGATATTCTCTATAGTAAGAAGCCCAGCGTATGGGGAAAAGCACCAACTTATACCGGCGGAACAAAGCACAGACCTCCATCGTCAACAGCAAGGTAGATTCAACACTATAAGTTACTCGGCGCGTTGATGAACTTGATCATAGATATCAAAATTTGCTGTGATCATCTTGCGCGGCCGATTCAGGTTGGATGTAGGAGAGTGGATGCTCTTATTAAACTATTCAACCTGATCAGGAAACACTATGAGTCTTTGTTTCCGCTCGTTGAGGCTTGCATGAAAGGAAAAATGAACATGACATCACCCACCCAAATTACTAAATTAATGATCCTTGGTTTAATGATCTTTATGACGGCTTGCTCATCGCTTGTTGGACAGCCAAGCAGTGGGGTCCCCTCGCCGACCGCCTTGCCAACGACTATATCTGAACCAACAACTATCCCGACCGTTCAACCAACAGTGGTTCCGACCAACCCGACGGCGGCAACGTCCGCACCTGCTTCAACGGATTGTAGTGATTCAGCCCAATACATAACAGATGATCGTCTGGATGGAACCACTTATACACCCAATACGGCTTTCACCAAAACATGGACGCTGAAAAATACCGGTACTTGTACCTGGGATAGCAGCTATCTGGTGTTCTATATATCGGGAACCACTATGACCCAACAACCGGGATATTGGATCGTTCCCCGGGAACAAACGGTCGCGCCCGGTCAGACGGTGAATATCAGCGTTGGCATGACCTCGCCTGTCGAGAATGGAAGCTACCAGTCGTATTGGGGATTGAAGAAAGAGAATGGATCGCTCCTGCCCATCCGGGGCGGCGCGAATGGGAATTCGTTCTATGTAAAGATCAAGGTCGATAATGGCACTGTGGTCGGGGACATCACGGCTGCGTCCATTGCCATCGAACGCGAAGAGGGCTCAGGCACGGTGTGCACGGCCGAGGCGACATACTTTGTGTATGCCTCCATTACCACCGATGGACCGACGACAGCCAACTATGAAATCAATTCCACAGCCGGGCAAATTGCAGCCGGATACTTTCAGACATCTCCCACTGGGCCGGTATCACCCTTTGTGACAGGCTCACTGGTCTTCAATCAGGCGGATACAAAAACCATTGTGTTGCGCTTCGCCGGTCCCTATCCCTACCCAGAGGATATCACCGTGAACCTGCAGGTCAATGGCGGGCAGTGGCATAACACCAAACTCTCCTGCCAGTAATGGCCTCGTAAAAGAGTCCTTCGCTGGCTTAGATAGACTGGACAAAAGAGTAGTTCAAAACATCGTACAGAAGAAAGCAAGAGGAAATCATGATCCCCTCTCTTTTTATCTTAATACTACTGACGAGCATAATGCTTGGCTTAAGCCTGATAGCCATTGGTGGATTCCTATGGTTGGCAGCCAAAAAAATGATCGCCGGCTTTGTTCTTTTAGCTGTTGGCCTGATATTGACCTCGGTTCCAATCGCCTTTATCGCATATTTTATGATCACGATAAGCGCGCGTGGATAACTGATCGAACCTGAAAATGGATGCTGACGAATAAGGAAAGCAGAAATAAAATAAAAAGACCACCTGGCGAGGTGATCTTTTCGTGCCAGGGGTGGGTTTGACCCCCTTCCCGTCCTTCCCCCATTCGGATACCACGAATGCCCATACAGGATGCTTCGCGAGGGGAAGGGGAATACAATATTGGAACAATTATTTTATTTCCTTGTTGGCGCATGGTCTTCGCGCTAGCACCCCGTCGGGCATAACCTGCGCCATTTTGTTATTCCTACATGTCTATATCGCACTCAGCAAAAACTTGCCCGCACGCTTGGCACGCCTAGCGACCTAGAGCGTCTCCTCGGTGCGTAGCAGGTGACTAAACCTTCAGTATGTTATGGACGAAAAACCGTACACTGTTCAGTGATCGTTTCAACTGCTATCTGGACTCCCCACCAAACAGGGAACCTTTCCTGCTAAAAATCCGTCCTTGCCTTGTTCAATTAGCCGGGAGAGTGCTCCGTTATTGAACAGACCTATTTTCAAGGTCTTAGTCTGCCATCCAAGAACATCAACCCGCAGGCGATCGCCGTCCCGGAATGGCCCAGTAGCTCTGAGCAGCAGCGACAGGTCATCGATGCATACAATAACCAGCCCTGCAGCGCTTTGAGCAAATGTCAGATAGTGATGTGTTTCCCAATCTTGCCCTGCTCGACCAACTGGTGCAGTCCATCCAGGTCAGCCAGCCCTGAGGCATGCTGCCCCGTCATGAGCCGCCGTACAAGGAACCAAGAGTAAGGTTTCCTCAAGTTGAAATACCCAAGGTTTCCCAACTTCCCGTGGGTTCGTTCTGAGAACAAGAGTAGAATAGGCCAACCGGATTGATTTAACAAATTTTTGCCGTGCCGAACCAGAGTAGTAAAAGGGTCATAAAAAGTGGACGACACTATAACGAATCCAAAACCTGGTAGCCTCTGGCGGAATTCCGATTTTTTGAAGCTTTGGTCTGGACAAACGATCTCTGTGTTTGGCTCAATGATTGGCGGCACAGCGATGAGCTTTACTGCCCTCCTCTTCTTGCAGGCTACGCCTTTTCAAATGGCTCTTCTAAGCTCCATGCAGCTGGTTCCCGGCTTCCTCGCAGGGCTCTTCGCTGGTGCCTGGGTGGATCGTGTACGGCGCAGGCCAATGATGATCGCGGTAGATATCAGCCGTGCAGTCATATTCGGGACGATCCCGCTGGCAGCCCTAATGGGGATTCTGCATATCGAACAGCTTTATTTGGTCGCTCTAGCGGTCGGTATTCTCACCATTATTTTCGAGCTGGCGTACCAAGCGTACCTGCCGAGTCTGGTGGGAAAACAGCACGTTGTCGAAGGTAACAGTAAACTATCTGCTAGCGCCGCAGTTGCCGAATTCGGCGGCTTCAATTTGGGCGGCTGGCTAGTGCATATCTTTACCGCACCATTCGCCATTTTGATTGATGCCGTTTCGTTCCTGGCCTCTGCTCTCAGTCTTCATTTGATCCGCGCCCGTTTATCAACATTCTTTGCTGCGTTCTAGCGCTGTCGTTTTAACCATAATCAGCTTATCAGGAGGAATTTTCAGTGCACTAGTTGTGCTCTACATGGGACGTGAGCTTGGGTTTGATCCGGGCATCCTGGGGATGATTTGGGCAGTGGGCGGCGTGAGCTCTTTCTTTGGAGCCTCCCTGACGCCGTACCTAACTCGCCGTTTGAACCCCGGTCCGGCCATGGTTGCTGGCCTGGCATTATATAGCGTCTCCATATTTTTTATCCCTTTGGCAAGCGGGGCGACCGTGTTATCGGCTATTTTCTTAATCATCCAGCAATTAGCGTAGCTTTTGCGCAATCAGCGCAAGAATCGTAAAAAACGACGAAAAATAATTTTGACGTAGCACCCTGGTTTGCGCCGGAAAAAAGAGTTGCTTGCCAGCAAAGGCACTCACCGGGCTGAACCTTAACAACATGCCCTCTGAATTTTGGATGACTTTGGCCGAAGTATGGGCGGCGACCTGCACTTGCTTCTTGATGCCCATCTTGCCAAGGAGAAGTGTATTCTCCTCCTGCTCGGCATGCTGGTCAATCCAGACCGATGCCCAGCGGATAAAGTTCGCAGCGAAAATGGTCATGGCTTCTTGCAAGAAAATGGCCGGTTCGGAGCGCACTTTCAGGCGATTGAGATAGAAAATTTGTTTGGTTTCCTTGATGCCCGCCTCGATGGTCTGGCGTGCATTGTACTTGCCAAACCAGGCGGGCAAATCGGTCGTCACCGATGTAGCGCCGAAGTGTGCCAGGGCGCTGTGTTTTTGGGTCTGTCCGGTATAAAAACGTTCTAAGGCAATATCAAGCGGGTAAGGACAGTGTTGCAGTTGCAGCCCAGGCCACCATCTCGGCATTGTTGCCCACACGCATCCAAGCCGTCTCGGTGGTTACTTTTTTCTCCCTGGCACTGCCCGCCAGGGCAAGGGTGAGCATCTGGACGATCTTGTGGTTGTGCAGCTTGACATACACTTCATAACCCATTTCAATCAGCAGAGCAATGTTGTCGTAGGTGCCGAAACCAGCATCCAGACGAAAGCAGGCTTCCAGGGGTTGAGGATTTTCAGCATTCTCACGCTGGAACTGTTCCAGTCGTTTGCGCAGAGCTTTTTCCTGCTCCAGGTGCCCATTCAGCCAGGCCTGTGTCTTGCCCAGCTTTTTTCTGGCAACATCCACCGCCTTCTCTCGGCGTACACAACGGCGTTCAAGAACCGAGATGCGCTTGGGGTTCGTTTCTGCTCGCAGTTGGGCAACGGTTTCTTGCGTAGCGCTTTGCGCGGTTGCCAGAGCTGCCCGTTGGCTCACTAACCGTTTTTCGGCAGGCTCACGGCTTTGGACAAAGACTTCGATCCGCTTTTGCAGCAGTTCTGTGCGCCGCCTCGGACGCTGTCCGCTACGCTGCTCAGCCGCCAGCACCAGGGCTTCCGCCTGCGTGCAGGAAACCGTGTCTCCGGCGTGATGTTCTACTGACAACCATAGCCGTCCGTAGGTCGGGCTTTGCAGGCTGACCACTCCAGCCTGATACCCCAGCCGGATCTCGTCCGCCATATGGCCGTAGGCCGCATTCGGGTACGTCCGACTGGTGTTCGAGACCGGCAACCCGGTTAGATCGCCATCGTATTGCAGCCCACAACTCTGCGAACGCAACCCAGACAGTTCGCGATCCAAAAAGGGTTGGCTAACAAGCTCCAGTACGCTCACAATCTCGTGCACTTCAGCCCAACTCAAGCTTTTCAGTGTTCGGCTGATACCCGTATAGTCTGCCCAACCTGCTTGCGCCCAGGCTTCCGCTACTGCCAAATCCTTATCCAGCGGATGCGCGGCCAGGCTAATATCTTGCAAGTACTTCGTACCTGACAAAATCGCCACCAGAAATTCGATCACTTTCGTCTGTGGCGTATGCTCGTAGACCTTCTGGCTGAGCTTGATCGCTTCAATACCTGAGAGCAGACCGATTTCCCTGGCAAAATGTCCCCAGGGAATCAATAGCGCATGTTGGGTATCTTGTTCTTGGGCCATGTCCATTCCTGCTTGCTGAAATGGCTCAAGAGTACGTCATCCTTATTCAGTTGGTAATGTTCAGTTTTTTCTTGCTTTTCACGATCCTGCTCGTGATTGCACAACCGTTACGTTAACAACTGAATATCACAATCTATATTCGATTTTTTATAAGTATTCACAAATAGAATATGACAGAATGCCTATATCTGGCGGGCATCTTATATTTTTGCCAGATTTTGCGGTCACTCCCTTCATTGGGAGTGTGGATTGAAACTCATCGAGCAACCAGTTATAACGAGCAACCAACGTCACTCCCTTCATTGGGAGTGTGGATTGAAACTATATGATGGCGTCTATTGTGGGGGTCAAGCGTGTCACTCCCTTCATTGGGAGTGTGGATTGAAACGCATTGAAGGGAGCACTCCAGAAGGAAGAGTACGTCACTCCCTTCAT
>WNFV01035135.1_pt1 | contig 10266 bp, 12 predicted proteins | sample 5400101 | NCBI WGS metagenome assembly WNFV01 (sample SAMN13153361, study PRJNA577476) | soil metagenome | isolation source: 115 cm soil or saprolite under grassland replicate 1 | place: USA:California | collected 2016-06-15 | reverse complement strand
GCACCTTCTTGGCTCGAGGGGTGAACGGGATGTGACCGGTGAACGGGATGTCATCGGCGATCGACTCGCACCGCTTCCTCCGCCTCCAGCCGTGGCGCACTCGATCCCGTCGCTCGAGAGCTCCGGGCCCGAACGCCTCCTCCAACCGACGGCGCACCTCGTCGAGATCGATCCCGATCGATCGAAGCACCTCCGCATCTCGCTCTCCGAGCCTGTTCGGTGGTCCCTCACCCACGAGCCTCACGACGTCGGACCGAACCGCGTCTCGTTCGATCCCCAGCCGATCGAGCGCCCGCATGGCCACGCTCGAAGGTTCACGGAGCAGGGCCAGGAGGAGGTGTTCCGTACCGATGTAGCCGTGCCGCAGGTCCCGCGCCTCCTCCTGGGCGTGGACAACGACCTCTCGAGCGGCCTGCGTGAACCGTTCGAACACCCTACTTCCCCCGCCCCAGGAACCGCCGGCCCGCGTGCTTCTTGTGTACGGCCTGCTTGCTCACGTTCAGCTCGGCCGCGATCTCCTGCCACGACCAGCCCATGTTCCGGGCGTTCTGGACCTGGATCACCTCGAGCTGCTCGACCAGTTGGCGAAGGGCGGCCACCGACCGGAGCCCCACCCTGGGATCCCGGCTGCTCGCCTGGTTCGCGATCTTCGTGGCTTCCGTCATGGAGCGTCAATATATGTTGACGCCAGCGCATTGTCAACCTCTGTTGACGGCAACCAGCAAGACACAGCAGCGGAGTGCGCCCCTGCGCTAGGCTCTGGCCATGGCGAGAGCGGTCTGGACGGGGTCGTTGAGCTTCGGGCTGGTGACGATTCCCGTTCGTCTGTATCCGGCAACCGAGCCCAAGGACGTCCGGTTTCACCTGATGGACGCCCAGGGCCGCCGGGTCCGCTACCGCAGGTTCGTCTCGGAGGAAGAACCACCGGGGCCGTCGTGGGAGATGTCTGAGGCTCCGGGGACCGAGCCACCGATTTCGGAAGGCGCTCGCGAAGGGGAACCAGGACAGACCGCGCCTCCGAGTCGCGATGCCGGATCCGACGAGGAGGAGATCGCCTTCGACGACCTGATGCGCGGGTACGAGACGGAGGACGGGCGGGTCGTGATGCTCAGCCGCGACGAGGTGGACTCGGTGCGACCGGAGCGCAGCAGGAGCATCGAGATCGAGGACTTCGTGGCCCTCTCGGACATCGACCCCGTCCACTTCGAGAAGAGCTACCACCTCGCTCCCCAAACCGGTGGCGAGAAACCGTACGCGCTGCTCCTGCGGGCGATGGAACGTGCGGGGCGCGTGGGGATCGGTCGCTTCGTGCTTCGGACGAAGCCGCACCTGGTCGCGATCCGGCCCACTGAAGGGGTGCTGGGGCTTGAGACCCTGTTCTTCGGCGACGAGGTCCGCGACGGACGCGAGGTCGTGTTGGGCCTCGACGGGATCGACCTGTCGAGCCGGGAACTCGAGATGGCCGAGATGCTGATCGAGACGATGAAGACGGAGTGGAACCCGGCCGCGTACTCGGACACCTACCGTGAAGAGCTGCTTCGGCGGATCAGCGAGAAGGCCCCCATCGAGGCGAGGCAGGAAGCCGCGACCCGTGGCTCGGGCGGCCATGTGGAGGAGCTCATGCAGGCGTTGAAGGCGAGCGTCGAGGCGGCGAAAACCAAGAAAGGGACGTCGAAGAAGCGTCCCGCGTGACCTCTATTCGAGGTAGCCGAGGCCGCGGAGGTGCTTCTCCATCTCGTTAGCCTCGGTGTCGGTGACCGAGCGCTCCTCTTCATACGTCTCTGACGCGGGTGCGCTCTCACCCGCGCGAACGCTCGCCTCCGTGCCCACGATCTCGTGGAGGACCCGGCCCGTGTGCTTGATGGAGGCCGGCGCGTCGAGCGCCGACAGGATGGTCGGCGCCAGGTCGATCAGCATTGGCTGCTGGTCGAAAGTCGTCACCTGGCGTGCTTGCCCTTGAAGACCTCCTCGCGCCGGTAGATGGCCTTGACCGGCTTGCGGCCGGTCTTCGGGTCCACGAAGGAGGAAAGCCGGTCCATCAGGCCGTCGCGGACGCGCTCGAAGTCGCCGGGGTCGACGATCCCGTCCGGCTCCCGGCCAACCAGGTTGATCGAGACGCCCTCGCCGGTCGAGCGTATCGAGGTGTACGCCCTCGTCTTGGACCACACGACGGGCTGCGGGAGCGAGACCTTCCCGTGGAGGCCGAGGATGTCGTAGACCTTTCGGGCCAACTTCCGCATGGGGCCCCACTGCATCGGGCCGAACACGAGGTTCGAGGCGCTGAACTCGAGGTAGCCGAATTTCTTCAGCAGGCGGTCCATGTTGATCGCGCGGGTGCACGACTGGAACCCGTGATCCGACATGAAGATGACGATGTCGTCGTCGCGGGTGCGCGAGACGAACGAACCGATCGCGTCGTCGAGCTGCTTGTAGACGTCCCGGACTTTGGCGGCGAGTAGCGTCCTGGAGAGGCTCGCGTAGTCGGGGTGGTCGGGGCCGACGTAGTTCGACAGGCAGTGCTGGGTCCGGTCCACGCTCACCCAGACGGAGGCGAACAGGTCCCAGTCGGTGTTGTCCATCATCCACTCGGCGGCTTTGATCCGCTTGCTCGTGATGTCGAACGCCTCGTCCAGGTACGGCTCGGGACGGTTGCGATATGTGGTCCAGGACATGCCGTTGATCTGCCACGGCATGCCTGCATTGGTCAGGTCCTGCTCGAGGCCGGCCGGGTGGGTGAACGGGCGGCCCTTGGGCAGGACCCCCCCGGCGATGACCTTCCCGTCGATGGCGGGTGGCGGAAACATCAGGGGGACGTCGGCGTAGACGCCGGTCTTGCCGGCCGCCGAGAGGTCCTCGACGAAGGTCCGCTCCTTGATGGAGCGGTAGGTGACCGGGTACTGCTTGTGGGTGCCTGGGACTGTCTCGAGGATGTCGTACACGCCGTGGTCGGCCGGGTCCACACCGGTCAGGAAGGACGGCCATGCGGACCAGGAGTGGGTGGGGATGGTCGAGCGCAGGATCGCCCGCTGCCCCTGGGCGATCAGGCCCTGGAGGTTAGGCAACTCTCGTCGTTCGAGCAGGGGGTCCAGGATGCGCCAGTCAGCGCCATCCCATCCGATCAGCAGAACTCGCGGCATGCGTTCCTTCTCCTTCGAAGCCGGGCCAGTCTAGCCAGGGCAACAAACCACCTAGAGCGTCTTGTTAGCAAAATCATGTTCGATAAGCTTCGATGACATAGGTCGTCAACGGCGACGGCCCTATTTTCAGCCTGAAATGCCTGGCCCGCTGAGGCACCCACTCAATTACGCGCTTCTCGGGACTCAGGACCGGTCGTTAGCCAGAAATTGTACTCGGCGAAGAACACGCGGAGAAGGTCAAGGGTATCCAAGAGACGTTCGGCTATGTCATGACGCGCAAATGCCCGCTATTCGCGGATCGACGACCTCGCTCCGGGTGCCCCGATGTCGTCTACTTAGCCGCCCAAGTGGCTGAACCTGCTCGTGAAGTCCCCAGGTGAAGGGCGTCGGACAACCGACGAATTGCCCGTGGCCTCCCACGAGTTCGTCCCCCAAACGCGAGTCTGGTTCAGGCGGAAGACATTGTCCGGGTCCCAGGCCCGTTTCAGTTGGACGAGCCGCTCGTACTTCGCGTCGCCATAGACGGAACGCACCACGTCCTCGCCGGACTCGGCCACGTCGTTCACGTACCGGCCGGCCACGGTGAACGGCGTGATCGCGGTCATCGCCGAACGCACCCACTCGCGGTGCTCCTGGTCCGACCCAGGGTCGTCCCACATGGCCTCGGCGCTCGCCCAGAATGCCGCGTCACGTGTCGGGAACGCCGTCGCATCGACGTCGACCCTGGCGATCGCGCGTCCACACGACCAGAACGAGAACGAGCAGTCGCCGCCCTTCGGAACCTCATCGAGCCGCGACACGCATCCATCGACCAGCTCGCCCGGGAGATCAGCCGTGAAACCGCTCTTCATGGAGAAGCGGTGTCCCCATCGCATCGCCTCGTCGTTCATCCGCTGCGCGATCAGGTACGGCTTCTGTTCGATCGTGTCCTTGACAGGAGACCCGAACGCTCGCATCGGGGCGAAGTCGCGCTCGGCCTGTTCCAGGGAGCCGCAGTGCAGGCCTCCCATGAAGACGAAGGGCCCACCCGCGATCTCCGGCGGGAACTCCTCCTCCGGCAGGGCGAGCCCCACGCCGAACGCGCTCCACATCTCATCGGGGGTGCTCTCGACGAAATCGCGGTAGAACTCGGCGACCTCCGCGGCCGGCTCGACCGGATGCATCACGGTCCCGTGCGTGATCATCGGCCCGACGCGATGGAGGCGGAACTCGAACGACGTCACGATGCCGAAGTTCGGCCCGGCGCCCCGCATCCCCCAGAACAGGTCGGGGTTCTCGTCCTCGCTCGCGTGAACGAGGCGACCGTCGGCGGTCACCACGTCGACCGACAGTAAGTTATCGATCGTGAGCCCGAACATCCGTTGCAGACGGCCCATCCCGCCGCCGAGGGTCAGGCCGGCCACGCCCGTATGCGCCACGACGCCAACCGGGCAGGCCAAGCCGAACGCCTGCGCCTCGTGGTCGAGTTCGCCCAGGAGCGCGCCGCCGTTCACTCGGGCCACACGGCGCTCCGGATCGACCCGGACGCCTCGCATGCCCGACAAGTCGATGACGATCCCGTCGTCGCACGTCGAGAAGCCGGGGATGCTGTGGCCGCCGCTCCGGACGGCGATCTGGAGCCCTTGCTCCCGCGCGAACCGGAGGGCGGCGAGGACATCGGCAACGCCGGTCGGGCGGACCACGATGGCCGGCCGCCGATCGATCATGCCGTTCCACACGATTCTGGCCGCGTCGTAGCCGGCGTCGTCGGGCAGGACGATCTCGCCGGCGAAGTCCTCGCGGAACCTCGAGAGCGCCGACGGATCGAGCGCGGCCGTCACCTTGCCTGACACGGCTTCCCTCCCGGGCGGCGAGTCAGCATCATCTGCACCTTCGCCAGTTACGCGCTGGTCGCGACCTTCCACAGGTGGCCGTCGGGGTCGCTGAAGTACCCGAAGTACCCGTACGGAGAGGCCGCTGCTTCCCTCACGACGCCGCCGCCGGCCGCCACGGCGGTTGCCATGACCTCGTCCACGGCTTCTCTCGACGGGACGATGTAGTGGAACGACACGCCCCGGAATCCTGATCCCTCGGAGGAGACGCCGGCATCTTGGGCCGCGGCCTCCCATTCGTACAGGGCCAGTGACGACGATCCCTCACCAAGGTTGAACGACACGAATTGCGGATAGTCCTGGTCGATCGTGCACCCCAAGCCTTCCCCGTAGAACTTCTTGGAGCGCGCCAGGTCCTGGACACCGATCATGATGGTGGTCACCTGCACAGCCACGGTTGCCTCCTTACCTCTTCTCCGCTCAACCACCCAAGATATGACGAAACGACGCGGCAGGTTCTGACGACCAACGATGGGATGCCTACCCATGCGAACTAGAGTGCCTCCGTGGACTCCGACCACACGATCCAGCCCGAGCTCTCCGTGCGGCGCGGTCGGGCCGCCGTCGAGTTCTACAAGGCAGCCTTCGGGGCCGAGGAGGTGTATCGGGTGGGCGGCACCGACGACCACGAGGCCGTGGTCTCCCAGCTCTCCGTGGGGGACGCATCCTTCTGGGTATCCGACGAAGCGCCGCCGCACGGGAACTTCAGCCCCGAGTCTCTGGGAGGAGCCACGGTGCGGATGCTACTGATCGTCGAGGATCCCGATGCCATGGTGGCCCGCGCGGCGGCGGCCGGGGCCACGGTGATCCACCCCGTTGGTGAAGAGCACGGGTGGCGCCTCGGTCGGATCAAGGACCCGTTTGGCCACCACTGGGAGATCGGCAAGCCGCTGGTCCCGTGGCCGCCGCCGGGTTAGAGCGTCCAGTCCCCCAAGTCCTAGCGATACCCCCATCTCCCGCTCTACCCTGTGGACGTGCCAGAGGATTGCGTCTTTTGCTCGATCGTTGGCGGCACTGAGCCGGCAGAGCGCGTGTATGAAGACGAGTCCGTCGTGGCGATCATGGACCTTCATCCGGCGACGGAAGGCCACGTTCTCGTGATCCCAAAGAGACATTCGCGGGATGTGTGGGACGTGCCTGCAGAAGACGCCGAGAGAACCATGGCCGCATCCCTACACGTTGCAGCAATGATTAGGGGCGCCTTAGCCCCAGATGGGATCAACTTCGTGCACGCGAGTGGGCCGGCGGCTTGGCAGACGGTATTCCACTTCCATCTGCACGTGGTCCCGCGGTATGAGGGTGACTCGCTGGTCCCACCTTGGCCTTTTGACCAACCGCAAGCCGATCGGTTGGTGCTGAGGGCCCTGGCGGATAGGATCCGTTCGGCGGGCGGAAGTGTCTCTTCCAACCACAAAGCGTCGCCAGAACTCGGGGATAGGAAGGGTTAGAGTGAAGTCCCGGCGGGTGTGACCGATAGCCGACGTCCGAGCGTCGGACTCAATGAGCGGCCCCACCCGAGCCCTGCTGCCACACCCCGAGCACATTCCCTGCGGGGTCGCGGAACGTCGCCACCAACAGATCGCCCTCCGGGTAGGGCTTGGTCACGACCTCGCCGCCGTGCGCCATGACCTTGTCGAGCGTGTCATCGACCCGTTCGACGAAGATGTATGGCCGCACGCCGGCTTCACCGGCGATCGCATGGTCCGTCACGAAGTGGCCGATGACATGCCCGGTGCCGTCCTCGAAGCTCGGGTCATCCGGATCGCCGCGGAGGCTCCAGCCGAACACGGCCTCGTAGAAAGCTGCTGACGCCCGCGGATCCTGGGCAGGGATCCGAAGGTAGGACACCCCGCCGACCCGGGAGACGCGCGGCTCCTCTTCGTTCTTCCTTTCCTGTCCCACCCCTCACACCGGCTCGAGCTTGAACACAGGGTGCTCTGGGGCGAGGGCCTGGAGCTCGTCGTCGGACGATTCGGGCGTGGCGAAATACGTCCGGACCATGGAGCTCTTGTTCGAAGCCAGGTATTCGTGCAGGAATGGCAGGCGGCTCTCGACCGGCACCTCGAGCAGACGAACCTCGTCCCGGGTGGCGCCGCGGCTGACGGTGACGTGACCCGCAGCTCGAGCGTTCTTGACAGTGTTGGTCTCGCCGAAGACCGAGACCCAGTACCGCCCATCCGGCAGCTCCAGGAGCCAGAACGGCGTCGAGTACTCCTTGCCGCTTCTCCGGCCCCGAACGGTGACCAGGTGCATCGGCTTCGGTCCTCGTCCGCGGCCAACGATGCGTGTCAGGAGGCCGTTCGCGAAGCGTTTGAAACCCGTGTGGCGATACGCCTTCGGCACCCGGGGATTGTGCCACTCGGGGTGGATTCGGGGCGAACCCAGCCGTCAGATGTTCGCGATGACCTCAGCCGGCTCCCTCATCGACGCCCGGCGCTCGGCCTTACGCGATGCGATGTGCCGGGCGATGTACTTCGCGTCCCTGCCGACGCCGGCGATCACGTCTGAGGACACCGCAAACAGGAAAACCAGGCCCATGAAGTACAGGCCCGGCTCGGAGCGCACGATTCCGCGATCGTGGACCGGCAGGCCGTCCGGGCCGAAGACCGGCAGGTCGATCCACCGGAAGTCCTGGCGGAACCCCGTGCACCAGATGACGTTCGCCACCCCGAGTACCCGGCCGTCGTCCAGCATCGGAAGGCCGTCACGCGCACCCACCACCCTAGGGACGCGCTGGACCGAAGGCCGTCCGTGCAGTTGCCGGTCCGTGCCGGAAGGGGATCTGGCCGGTCTCCTTGCCAGACAGCCACGTGCCGTGACTCCGGGCCACCTCGGACGTGATCTCCGCGCCGGAGTTCCCGACGCCCACGACCAGGACGTCCCCCGAGGCCAGCTGCGCGGGATTCCGGTATTCGCTGGAATGCAGCTGCACGATGCCTGGATCCAGTTCGAAGGCGAATCCGGGGATCTTGGGGATCCGGAACGCGCCCGTCGCCACGACCACGCGATCGGCCTCGAACCGGTGCTCGCCCGAGGTCAGCACGTAGCGGTCCCCGTGTCGTCGCAACCCGTTGACGCTCACGCCCGTTCTGACCGGGAGCTCGAACCGTTCCACGTATGCCTCGAGGTAATCCGCGAACTCATCCTTCGTGGGAAAGGTCCACTTGGGTGCGGGGAACCGCATCCCTGGGAGGCCGTTGAAATGAGCCGGCGTGAACAGGCGAAGCGAGTCCCAGCGGTTCCGCCAGGAATCGCCGACCCGCTCGCCGGCGTCCAGGATCACGAACGGGACGCCCCGCTCGGCCAGGTGGTACCCCGCGGCCAGGCCCGCCTGGCCTCCTCCGATGATCACCGTCTCGAACCGCTCCGCGCCTTCGCTGCCCATCCCGGCCACCTCCTCGATCGTCGTGGGTGACCGTAGGCCCGAGCCGAGGCCCCGCTCATCGCCGAAACCGGCCAAAGTCGTGGCGGGGGCCGTGGTGAGAAATCACCACGAGCGCGGACCGATCAGACCAGGCCGTGCTCGAAGGCGAACGCCGTCGCCGCGCTGCGGGACGACACGTTGAGCTTCATGAAGATGTTCTGGACGTGACGAGCTACCGTGTGCTCGCTGATCACAAGCTCGACCGCGACCTGGCGATTCGACTTCCCTGCGGCGATCAGCCGCAGCACCTCCGCCTCGCGCTCGGTGAGCCCGCCCGGGAGGTCGCCGCGACCCTCCAGGAGCATCCTGGCTTTCGCCGCATCCCTGGTGGCTCCCAGCCGTTCGAACGCCGCGAGCGCCGCCCGGAGTTCCGCTCGTCCGCCGTCCTCGTCGCCGACGGTGCGCGCAGCCTGCCCGCACAGCATCCGCGCGTGCGCGGCCTCATAGGGAAGCCGAAGGTCCTGCCAGGACGTGGACGCCCGTCGGAGACGTTCCAAGGCTGCGGACGCGTCGGCCCGCACGAGCAGGACCGCTCCCCGCGACGTGTCGACCGTGGCGGCCAGCACAGCGGTCGGGAACGCGTGCGCGATCGCCTCGAGCTCCTCGACCGCCACGGTCGCCTCGTCGAGCTCGCCCGCGTCGAGCGCCACCTCGACAGTGGCGGAGAGGAGCTTCGCGCGGCGTAGCGGGTTCCCCGGCTCGGCGGCGATCGCTACACGGAGCGCGCTCCGGGCTGCGTCCGCCTTCCCCTGGGCGAATCGCACGAGGGCCGATCCGGGCTGCGGCTCGAACCCGAGCTCCTGGGCGCGGGTGAACGCTTCCTCCGCGCCGTCGAGGTTGCCGGCCCGACGGCGGGCCTCGCCCGCCTGATACCACGCGGCGCCCGAGGCCGACGGATCGAACCGCATCAGCTCCTCCGATGCCCGCGACGCCTCCGCCTCCGCCTCGGGCCACGCCCCGCGGAGGATCGCCAGCTCGGCCCGATTGATGCGGCACAGGCCGGGATACGGCGACTCCGCGGGTACGGTCTCGCACCACGCTCGCGCCGCGTCGGTCCACTCCCCCGCCCGCCCGACGTCGCCGAGTTGCAGACACGCCTCGATCACGTCGCAGTAGATGATCCCGGTGAAGAAGGGGCTGAGGTCCCCTGCCAGCACCGAGGTCATCGCCTCGTCGAGCAGGGCCATCCCTTCGGCGACCCTGCCCGACGCGATGTGCGAGAGCCCCTCGATGTGGATCGCCACCGCGACCATGTCTCGGTCGCCGAACTGCTGCCCGATCCGGATGGCCTTCTTCGCGAGCGCGATCGAGCGCTCCGGGTCGCCGGTGTAGCGGGCCACGTTCGACTCGACCGTCGCCAGGAGGGCATGCTCCGCGCACTCGGGTTGTTCACGGAGGTGCCGTTGGGCCCGCATGAGCCAGCCCCCCGCGACGGCCGGCTCGCGGCGGGTGAAGTGCTCGACGCAGAGCCGCGCGGCCATCCTCGCCGCCGCGCGGTCGTCCGACCGACCGGCGTAGGCCGCGTACGCCTTCTGCCGTGCGGTGATGGATTCGTCGCGCCGTGAGAGCCACCATGCCGAGTCCGCCAGCCCCTCGAGGTCACGGTCTCTCAGCTCGGTCGGATCGATGGAGCCGAGCAGCTCGTAGGCCTCGACCCACGATCTCCGGGCGAGTGCCGCACGGGCTCGATCGATGTCGGTGGCCAGTTCGCTCAGGACGTGGCTCCTCGGGTTCGGACCGGATACGCGGTCGGATGATGCCGCGGACAGGCTACGCCGGTCACCCGGCGGCCTTCACCAACATCTCGGCGACACCCTTGAGCGAGGCCCGGAGC
>WNFV01010212.1_pt1 | contig 10268 bp, 5 predicted proteins | sample 5400101 | NCBI WGS metagenome assembly WNFV01 (sample SAMN13153361, study PRJNA577476) | soil metagenome | isolation source: 115 cm soil or saprolite under grassland replicate 1 | place: USA:California | collected 2016-06-15 | reverse complement strand
ATCACCACGCCGGCGCCGATCGTGGACGACATGAAGGCCGCCTCCGAGTTCCACACCGTCGCGATCGTCGGCGAGCGCCGGGGCGGGACGCACTTCTTCGCGCTCGACGTCAGTGACGCGGCGCAGCTGAGCGGGGGCACCTGGGTGAAGCCGAAGTTCCTCTGGATCTACCCGCAGCCGTCCGAGCCCGAGTCGCTCCGGTTCGGCGAGACCTACACGGAGTTCCTCCCGGTGCCCCCGCCCATCGGCCCGGTCCGCATCAAGGCGGACCCGAACTCCGGGCGCGTCGCCGACGCGAACACGCCCACGATGGCCGTCCCCGGAGTGGCCACTCCCGTCCCGTACCACGAGCGCTGGGTCACGCTCCTGCCGGGCGGCTTCGATCCGCAGCTCCTGCGCGGCCGCGGCGTCCACATGGTGGACGTCTGGACCGGCAAGGAGGTGTTCGACTTCTCGTATCCGACCACCGCCAGCGCGGGCGATCCGCGCCTCGCCCTCACGTTCCCGGTCGCCGCAATGCCCGGGATGGTCGTGTGGGGCACGAGCGAGCGGCGGCCGAGCCTCTCGTGGGAGAACGACGGGTACTTCGACACGGCGACGTTCGGCGACCTGGGCGGACAGCTCTGGGTCCTGCGGTTCAACACGCCCGGCGAGATGGACACCGACAAGCGGGTCCAGAACTGGTTCGGCGCCCGTGTCTTCCAGATGGGCGATCCGTACAACGACGGGAGCCTCTGCAACAAGAGCGGCGGCCAGCCGTTCTTCTACATCACGGCGAACACCGCGCTGCCGGGGGCGCACGTCTTCCGCGTCTATGCGGGTACCGGCGATCGCTTCAACCTGATCGACACGAACGGCGGCATCTGCGGACCGGACAACCTCCGGGCGTGCGCGCAGAAGGGGTGCTCCGTGACGCTCGCGACGGCGTCGAACGGCTACGCGGCGACGGGCCTCGGCATGGACGCGCGCGGCCTCACGCAGGCGGCGTGCAGCAGCACAGCGCAGTCCAACTTCACCGTTTCGACGGACCTCACCGGGGCCGCCCCGACCTGCGGAGTCCACTCCGACGCGTACGTCACGGTCGCGGGCTGCCCGAACGTCGTGAGCGGCAATTCCGGGTTCGTGAAGGACGTGGCGGTCACGTGCGACACGGACGCCGGCGGAGCGTACGGCTGCCGCGCGGGCCGGGCCGCGAACCGGACGACGGGCGTCCCGGATCCAGGATCGGCGCTCGACCTCTCGACGGCGAACTCCACCTGGTCGACCTACCCGATGGCGCGCAACTGGTACTTCTCCCTGAAGGTGTTCGACGACACGGGCAACCGGGCCATCTTCAAGACCGCGGCGCAGGCGGCGCTCTACGACCAGGCGCGGCTCTACGTCTCCGACTCGGTCACCTCCGTCAACCCGCTCACCTCGTCCCGCACCTCCTCGAGCGGCATCTCGCTCATCGACGGGTCGTTGGACAACCCGACGGGCCTCGCCTCCGCGACCTCGCAGGGCTGGGCGATCTACTACAAGCACGGCCCGACGATCACGACGGACGCCCACACCTACAACGTGAACCTGCTCGACGAGCGCACCTCGTCGGTGTCGGGGCTCTACGGGAAGGTGCTCTGGAACACGATCCAGCCCGCGCTCGGGGAAGCGACGGCCGCCACGAACGGGTGCGCGACGTCGAAGTGCACGGCCGCGTTCCGCCGCCTCTCGTACCACTACGCCGCGGACGCGGTCACCGGTGGCTCCGTGTTCCAGGACTCGAACGGGAACCCGCTCCGCTCCATCGTCCAGAACACGCTCGTGCCGGCGCAGGGCGATCAGCCGACCGTCTTCGTGAACCAGAAGGGCCAGATCGCGGTCGGCCTCACCGCCGTCAACCCGGAGAAGGGCGCGTCGAACCTCGGCATGGGCGGCGCCATGGACCCGGTCATGGGCCTCGGGGTCGTGGAGGTGACCCGGGACATGCACGCGTGCCGCCACGCGCCGTCCGGCCCGACCGATGCGCCGCCGCCCGCCAGCGCCTGCAAGTGAGCCGCGCTTTTTCTACCGCTCACCGATCCCGAACTTCGCGAGCCGGTAGCGCAGCGAGCGGAACGTGAGGCTGAGGAGGCGTGCCGCCTCCGTCTTCACCCCGCCCGCGCGCCCGAGCGCCTGCTCGAGGAGCCGACGCTCGATCTCGTCGAGGTAGGCCTGCAGGTCCATGCCCGTATCCGGCAGGTCCGCGGCGGGCGCGGTCGCGGGCGGCGCAGCGCCGGCCGCCACGCGCAGGGCGGGGGGCAGATCCGCGACGTGGATGAGCGGGCCGTCCGCGAGCGTCACCGCGCGCTCGACCACGTTCGCGAGCTCGCGCACGTTACCCGGGTAGTCGTACTCGTGCAGGCGGCGCTCCGCCTCGGGCGAGAGGCGCATGTCGCCGCGCCCCGCCTCGACCGCGAAGCGGACGAGGTAGTGCCCGACGAACAGCGGGATGTCCTCGCGGCGCGCGCGCAGCGGCGGCACCCGGATCTGGATCACGTTGAGCCGATAGAAGAGGTCCTCGCGGAAGCGCCCCGCCGCGACCTCCTCGCCGAGCTCCCGGTTCGTCGCCGCGATGATCCGCGCGGAGAACGCGAGGTCCGCCGCACCGCCGACGCGCCGGACCCGCCGCTCCTGGACGGCGCGGAGGAGCTTGACTTGAAGGGGCAGCGGCAGCTCCGCGACCTCGTCGAGGAAGAGCGTCCCCGACCCCGCCACCTCGAAGAGGCCGGCCTTCGCCTCGACCGCGCCGGTGAAGCTGCCCCTCTCGTGCCCGAACAGCTCGCTCTCGATGAGCCCCTCGGGGATGGCGCCGCAGTTGATGGCGACAAACGGCTGGTCGCGCCGATCGCTCTGGTCGTGGATCGCGCGCGCGACGACCTCCTTGCCGACCCCGCTCTCCCCGGTGACGAGCACGGTCGTGCGCGTGGGCGCCACCTTCTCGACGAGCCCGCGCACCTCCTCCATCACGGCGCTGCGGCCGACGATCTCGGGTGTCGCCAGGCGGGGCTTCCCCACCCGGTGGCGCAGCACCCGGTTCTCCTGGACGAGGGCGCGGTGCTCGAGCGCCTTCTCCACGACGAGCCGGAGCTCCTCCACCTTGAACGGCTTCAGCACGTAGTCGTACGCGCCGAGCTTCATCGCCTGGATGGCGTTCTCGGTCGTGGCGAAGGCGGTGACCATCACCACCTCCGTGGCGGGAGAGAGCTCCTTCACGCGCCGGAGCACGTCGATCCCGGACTCGGCGCCGAGGCGCAGATCGGTCACGACGAGGTCGACCCCGCCCTCGCCGACGCGCGCGAGCGCCCCCTTCACGTCGGCGGCGCTCGCGACCCGGTGACCCTGCTTCCCGAGCAGGATCTCCAGGAACTCGCGCATCGACGCCTCGTCGTCGACCACCAGGATCGCGGCCATCTGCTCCTCGTCCCCCGCCCGCGATCCTAGCCCGGAACGGGCGCGCGGTCCGATCGCGGCCCGGGGAGCCGTACCGCGAAGCGCGCCCCCTCCCCGGCCGTCGAGTCCACGGCGACCGAGCCGCCGTGCGCGTCCACGATCCGCTGCACGACCGCGAGGCCGAGGCCGGTCCCGCGCGGCTTCGTCGTGAAGAACGGGGTGAAGATGCGGGCGAGCTCGCCCTTCGGGATGCCCGGGCCGTCGTCCGAGACGGCGAGGAGCGCGCCGCCGTCGGCGTGCGGCTCGCACGAGACGCGGACCCCGCCGCTCCGTCCCGCCTCGCGCACCGCCTGTGACGCGTTCGCGAGCAGGTTCCAGAGCACCTGGCGGAGCTGATCCGGGTCACACTCGACCGGCGCGCGGGTGAGGGACCGCTCGAGCCGCAGCCCTGCCGCCGCCGGGTCTGCGGCGAAGACGTCGAGGGTCTCGCCCGCGAGCAGCGCGAGGTCGGCTGGCACGCGCTGCGGCGGCGCTGGGCGCGTGAACTCGAGGAACCGGGTGAGGAGCTGGTCGAGCCGCCCGGTCTCCCGGAGCACGATCCCCATGATCCGCTGGTCCTCGTCCGAGAGCCCCTGCGCGCCGCGGAGGAGCTCGACACAGCCGGAGATCGACGCGAGCGGGTTCCGCAGCTCATGGGCGAGCCCCGCCGCGACCTGGCCGAGGTCCGCGAGCCGCTTCGAGCGCTGCACCGCCTCCTCCATGGCGCGCAGCTCCGTCAGGTCCTGGAAGATGACCGCGGTGCCGGCGCGCTCGCCGCCCCGGCCGTGGAGGTCGAAGGCGCTGTAGCCGAGGAGCCGGTGCTCGCCGGCGACGTTGACGTACTGCGCCTCCTCGCGCGCCTCGCCGGTGAAGGCGGGGAACCAGCGCGCGCCGGGCTGTCCCGCGACCTGCGCGAGCCCGAGCCCGGTGATCTCCTCTCCGGCGCGGTTCAGGAACGTGATCCGGCCGCGCGGGTCGAGGGTGAGGAGCCCGCTCGTCACCGACTGGACGATCGACTCGTGGAGCGCGGTCACCGCCGCGAGATCGCTCTCGCTCTCCGCGAGCCGCTCGCCGGTGCGGCGGAGCTGCTCGGCGAGGTACCCGGCGAGCGCGCCGGTCGCGATGAAGGCGGCGGCGTGCGCGAACAGCGTCCCGCGCACGAGGGCGGGCGCGGGGTGGAGGGAGTAGACCACGCCGCCATAGCCGGCGAGCGCGAGCGCGAGGGCCCCGACCGCGCCGGCGCGGTGCAGGAGGATCGAGCCGTTCACGATCGCGAGCAGGAACATGAACACGAAGACGGACTCGGAGAGGCCGGTCGTCGCGACGACCGCGACCGCGATCGCCACGTCGAGGGCGATCTGCGCCCCCGCGACGCCGCGCTCGAGCGCGCGGACTCGCAGCATCATCGCGAAGACGAGCGAGGCGCCGTAGGTGGCCGCCACGATGGCGTAGAGCGGCGCGACGACGCCGTTCGCCTGCGCGCCGAACTGGAGGTTCACGACCGCGGTGCCGCCGAGCAGCACCGTGATGGTGGCGATCCGGAAGAGCGTCAGCCAGACGAGCTTCCGGTGGAGCCCGTCGTCCGCGAGGGGCGCGGGCGGCCCGGCCGCGGCCGGCTGCTCGACGAGACTCACGCCGGCGCTGGCCACGAGGCCTTACTTGATGTTGCCGGCGATGCTGAAGATCGGGAGGTACATCGCGACGAGGAAGCCGCCGACGACGCTCCCGAGGAAGACCATCATGATCGGCTCGATCATGCTCGTGAGGGCGGAGACGGCGACGTCCACCTCGTCGTCGTAGAAGTCCGCGATCTTGCCGAGCATCTGATCCATCGCGCCGGTCGCCTCGCCGACGCCGATCATCTGCACCACCATCGCGGGGAAGACCTTCGTCTCCGCGAGCGGCGCGGCCATGTTCTTGCCCTCGGAGATCTTCGCGCGCACGTAGAGGATGCTCCGCTCGATCGTCTTGTTGCCTGCGGACTTCGCGACGATCTGCAGGGCCTCGAGGATCGGCACGCCCGAGGAGAGCATCGTGCCGAGGGTGCGCGTGAAGCGCGCCACCGCGACCTTGCGGACGAGCGAGCCGAAGAGCGGCACCTTGAGCGTGAACGCGTCCCACAGGACGCGCCCCTTAGGGTTCGAGACGAAGAGCCTGAACGCGACGACGAACGCGATCGGGATGCCGACGAAGAGGTACCAGTTCTCCGTGAGCCCGTGCGAAAGGTTGATGAGGAACTGGGTCGGCGCGGGCATCGCGCCGCCGAAGTCCTTGAACATCTTCTCGAACGTCGGCGTCACGAAGGCGAGGAGGACGACGGTCACGCCGACGGCGACCGTGAGCACGATGGACGGGTAGACCATCGCGCCCTTCACCCGCCGCGCGAGCTTCTCGTTCTTCTCGATGTACGCGCCGAGCCGCTGGAGGATCGTGTCGAGGATGCCGCCGATCTCGCCGGCGCGGGTCAGCTGCACGAACAGCTCGTCGAAGACCTTGGGGTGCTCGGCGAGGGCGTCGGCGAAGGTCGAGCCCGACTCGACCCGCGACTTGACCTGGACGAGCACCTTCTTGAACGCGGGGTTGTCGGACTGCGAGCCGAGGATGTCGAGCGCCTGCACGAGGGGGAGGCCCGCGTCGATCATCACCGAGAACTGGCGCGTGAAGACGAGGATATCCTTCGACGTGACGCCGCCCATCCCCGGGATGGAGATGTGGAACTCCTTCGGCTTCTTCCTGACCTTGGTGGGCTCGATGCCCATCTGCCGCAGCCTCGACTGGACCGCGGCGGAGTCCGACGCCTCCATCTCGCCCGAGCGGACGTCGCCCTGCTTCGTCTTGCCCGACCACTTGAAGACCGGCGCCTGCTTCGGCGCGGGCGCCGGCTTCTGCTTGATCGCTGCGGCCTGGGCCATGGTCTGTCGCTCCGTCCCGGGCTGCGATCCTAGCCGAGCGCCGCCCGCGGGTCGAATCCGCCGACTGCTACCTCGGCGGCAACGCGGTGGGCGCGCGCACGCTCCCGCTCGCCAGGATGTTCTTCAGCTCGTCGGGATCCGACGAGCGCGCCATCGCCTCGTCGAGCGTGATGAGCCGCTTCGAGTAGGCGACCCCGAGGCTCTGGTTGAAGGTCTGCATCCCGAACTTCGTCTGGCCGACCTGCATCTGCGAGTAGACCTGGTGGATCTTGTCCTCCCGGATGAGGTTCCGGATCGCCGGGTTCGGCACCATCACCTCGATGATGAGGACGCGCCCCGGGCCACCCGCCTTCGGCAGCAGGTTCTGCGTGAGGACGCCCTCGAGCACGAACGAGAGCTGGGCGCGGACCTGCGGCTGCTGGTACGGCGGGAAGACGTCGAGGATGCGGTTGATCGTCTGGACCGCCGAGTTCGTGTGGAGCGTCGCGAAGGCGAGGTGGCCGGTCTCGGAGATGACGAGCGCCGCCTCGACCGTCTCGAGATCGCGCATCTCGCCGATGAGCACGACGTCCGGGTCCTGCCGCAGGATGTACTTGAGCGCCTTCTTGAACGACTGGGTGTCCGCCCCGATCTCGCGCTGGTTCACGAGGCAGTTCTTGTGCGGGTGCAGGTACTCGATCGGATCCTCGATCGTGATGATGTGCTCGTGCCGGTCGGTGTTGATCTTGTCGATGATCGACGCGAGCGTCGTGGACTTGCCCGAGCCGGTCGGGCCGGTGACGAGGATGAGACCGCGCGGCTTCCTCGCGAGCTCGGTGACGATCGGCGGGAGCCCGAGCTCCGCGAAGGTCAGGATCTTGAACGGGATCGTGCGGAACGCGCCGGCGACCGCGCCGCGCTGCATGAAGATGTTCGCCCGGAAGCGCGAGAGCCCCTTCACGCCGAAGGAGAGGTCGAGCTCCGACTCCTCCTCGAACTTGTGCTTCTGCGCGTCGGTCAGGATCGAGTAGCTGAGCTGCTTCGTGTCCACCGGCGAGAGCGGCGGCGTCTTGAGCGGCACGAGCTTGCCGTCGATGCGGAGCTGCGGGGGCGAGCCGGTCGTGACGTGGAGGTCGGAGGCCCCCTTCTCGACCATCGCCTTGAGGAGCTGGTGCAGGTTCGCCAAGGTCGGCTCTCTTTCGGCTCCCTCTCCCACCGCACGGCGGGGGAGCGGGTCGGGGTGGGGTGGAAACCTAGAACTTGTCCGGCGCGGTGTTGCCGAGCGCCTCGGCGAGGCTCGTCATGCCGAGCTTCACCTTGGCGAGCGCGGCCATGCGCAGCGTGCGGAAGCCGAGCCGGATCGCCTCCTGCTTCAGCTCCGCGGACGAGCAGCCCTGGATGACGAGCTCCTTCAGGCCGTCCCACAGCGGCATCACCTCGTAGATGGCGACGCGTCCCTTGTACCCGCGGTCGTTGCAGGTCTTGCAGCCGCCCGGGACGAACGCCTGGAACGTGCCGATCTCCTCGGCGGAGAAGCCGGCGTCGAGGAGCGCCTGGTCCTCGACCTCCGCCGGCTTCTTGCACTCCTGGCAGAGCTTGCGGCAGAGCCGCTGCGCGACGATCGCGTTCAACGACGCCGTGACGAGGAACGGCTCGATGCCCATGTTGAGGAGGCGCGAGACCGTGCCGGGGGCGTCGTTCGTGTGGAGGGTCGAGAGCACGAGGTGGCCGGTGAGCGCGGCCTTCACCCCGATCTCGGCGGTCTCGAAGTCGCGGATCTCGCCGACCATGATGATGTCGGGGTCCTGCCGCAGGAAGCTGCGGAGCGCGGCCGCGAAGTTGAGGCCGATGTCCTCGTGCATCTGGACCTGGTTGATCCCGAAGAAGTTGAACTCCACCGGGTCCTCGGCGGTGGAGATGTTCCAGGCGACCTCGTTGAGCTTCTGGAGCGCGGAGTAGAGGGTCGTCGTCTTCCCGGAGCCGGTGGGGCCGGTGACGAGCACCATGCCGTACGGCCGGTCGATCGCCTCCATGAACTCCTTCAGCTGCCCCTCCTCGAAGCCCAGCTTCGTCATGTCGAGCTGGAGGTTCGACTTGTCGAGGAGCCGCATCACGACCTTCTCGCCGAAGAGCGTCGGGCAGATGGAGACGCGGAAGTCCATCTCCTTGCCCTTCCCGAGCTTCAGCTTGATGCGGCCGTCCTGCGGGAGCCGGCGCTCGCTGATGTCGAGCTCCGACATGATCTTGAGGCGCGAGATCATCGCGTTCCGCAGCTTCATCGGCGGCCTCATCACCTCGTACAGCACGCCGTCGATGCGGAACCGGACGCGGAAGTCCTTCTCGTACGGCTCGACGTGGATGTCGGAGGCGCCCTTCTTGATCGCGTCGAGGAGGATCAGGTTCACGAGCTTGACGACCGGCGCCTCCTCCGCGCTCTTCTCGAGGTCGACGACGTTCATGTCGTCGCCGTCGGCTTCGACGAGCGTCACCTCGGAGTCGTCGAAGCCCTGCATCACCTCGTCGAGATCGGGCCCCTTCTCGGAGTAGTACTTCTCGATCGCCTCCTTGATGGCCTGCTCGGAGGCGACGACGACCTCGACGTTGTAGCCGGTGAGGAACTTGATGTCGTCGACGGCGAAGATGTTCGAGGGGTCGCTCATCGCGACGATGAGCGAGGAGCCGGCGCGGTTCACCGGGACGACCTGGTGCTTCTCGGCGGTGCCCTTCGGGATGAGCTTCAGGACCTGGTCGTCTATGTCGAAGTCCTTGAGCGAGATCGCCGGGACGCCGTACTGCTTCGACAGGAAGTTCGTGAGGTCGTGCTCTGCGATGGCGCCGTGTCTCACGAGGAGCGAGCCGATGCGGCCGCCGGTCTTGCGCTGCTCGTCCTGCGCCTTCTGCAGCTGCTGCAGCGAGATGAGGTTCTCCCGCACGAGCAGTTCGCCGAGACGTCCTGACATGTCGAAATTTCCTCTCGAGCGGGGGCGACGCAACGCCGGAAGGCGTCCTCGACGTTAGCAGGCGCCTCGCGAGAGGGTCAAGGAAGCGGGACCCCGGAAGTGCGCGTTTCGGCTCGCAGAAATGGTGTCGCGGCGCCTACACCGGCGCCGCGGCGAGCACGTCCCGCGCGCGTGTGACGTCGAGCCCGATCTGGGCCCGGAGCGCGTCCACGGACGGGAAGCGGCGCTCGTCGCGGAGCCGCGCGAGGAACGCGAGGCGGATCGGCTCGCCGTAGAGATCCCGCCCGTCGAAGTCGAAGAGGTGCGCCTCCGCCACGACCGCGGCGCCCGCCTCCACCGTCGGCTTCACGCCGACGTTGCACACCCCGCCGTGGACCGCGCCGCCCTCCCGGCCCCGCGGCCCGGGCCGGCCGCCGACGATCGCGTGCACGACGTAGACCCCGTTCGCGGGGAGGAGCGCCGCCGTCGCGACGTTCGCGGTCGCGAACCCGAACCCGCGGCCACGCCCGGCGCCGCGGGCCACCTCGCCGTCGAGGTCGTAGGGGCGGGTGAGGAGGAGCGCGGCGGCCTCGACGTTCCCCTCGAGGAGGAACTCCCGGATCTTCGTCGAGGAGACGACGAGCCCGTCCGCGGTCACCGGCTCGACCACGTGGAGCAGGACGCCCGCCCGCGCGAGGAGCGCGCGGAGCGCGTCCACGCGGGCCCGCTCGTGCCCCGCGGTGAAGTCGTACCCGACGACCACGTCGGCGCAGCCGAGCGCTCCGACGAGGTCGCGCGCCACGAACTCGGCCGCGGGGGTCTGCGCGTACGCGACGTCGAACGGCTGCACGACCGTCGCGTCCACGCCGCGCTCCGCGAGCAGCTCGAGCTTGCGCGCGAGCGAGGTGATCACGGGCGGCGCGAGCGCGGGACGGAGCACGCGCACGGGGTGCGGGTCGAAGGTGAGGACGACCGACGGCGCGCGCCGGGG
>WNFV01010211.1_pt1 | contig 10268 bp, 11 predicted proteins | sample 5400101 | NCBI WGS metagenome assembly WNFV01 (sample SAMN13153361, study PRJNA577476) | soil metagenome | isolation source: 115 cm soil or saprolite under grassland replicate 1 | place: USA:California | collected 2016-06-15 | reverse complement strand
GATTGCGCGCTGCTCCCGCTGCCGAACACGACCGTCGAGATGCTCGCGCAGTATCTGGCGGGACGCGTCAGCAAGGAGCTCGCCGCCGCCGGCGCGGTGGAGCTCAAGGCGATCGAGGTCGAGGTGGAGGAGAACTTCGGGCAATCCGCCACCTACCGCGAGTCGCTCTAGCAGCGCCCCCCCCGCACGGCCTCGATGTCCTCCCTGCCCAGCCGGCCGTCGTGCAGCGCGGTCGCCACCAGCACCGCGTCGCAGCCGGCGTCCGCGAGACGCTCCACGTCGCCGCGCGACGCGATGCCGCCGCCCGCCAGCAGCTCGATGCGGGAATGGGCGCGCCGGATGGCCGCGACCAGGTCCAGATCCACACCGCGCCCGCTCCCGATGCGCGCGAGATCGAGCACCAGGATCGCCGCCGCGCCCGCCTCGACCGCCGACCCCACCAGCTCGAGGGGGGGGAGCGCGCCGTGATGCGCGGCGCCCGCCGGCGCGACCGGTCTCCCCTCCCGCAGATCGAGACTGAAGACGAGCCGCTCACCGCCCACGGCGTGCGCCACGTCGGCGAGCGCCGCGAAGGACGGCAGCGTCTCGAGGCCGGCCACGACGCGCGCCGTGCGCCCCCCGTCGGCGAGCGTCTCGCGGGCGCGGACGGCCGTGGAGACGCCCGCGTCCACCAGGAGCCGCCCGCCGAGCCCGGCGAGCCCGCGGAGGGCGGCGCGCTGCGGCGCGCCCCCGATGATCGCGTCCAGGTCGGCGACGTACCATTCGTCGCAGCCCAGGCGATCGCGATACGCCCGGGCGAGGGCGAGCGGGTCCCCTGGCGGGTCCTGCGGGACGAGCACGGACCGTACGGGCCCGTACGCCTCGCGCATGCCGCGGCTCGCGAGCACCGCCCGGCCCGCCTTGAGGTCGAGCACGGGGATCACACGCAATGAGCGGCGTCCTGGGCTGGGACATCGGCGGCGTGAACACGAAGGCCGCGCGCGTCGCGGGGGCGGCGGCGGGGCGCGGCCGCGTCCTCGCCGTCCGCGCCGCGCCGTACGAGGTCCAGCGCGATCCCGCCGCCCTCGCCCCGCTGCTCGCCCGGCTGGCGGCGGAGCTCGACGCGGGCCCCGGCGATGCGCACGGGGTGACCATGACCGCCGAGCTGTCGCAGCTGTTCCGGACCAAGCGGGACGGTGTGGGGTTCGTGCTCGACGCGGTGGCGGCGGCATTCCCCGACGCGGAGGTGCGGGTCTGGAGCGTCGACGGCCGCTGGCGCACGCCCGACGAAGCGCGCCGCGACCCGCTCGCCGTAGCCGCGGCGAACTGGGCGGCCACCGCGCGCCTCGTGAGTCGCAGCGTCCGAGACTGCCTCTTGATCGACACCGGCTCCACGACCACCGACATCATCCCGATCGTCGGCGGCGAGCCCGCCGCGGCCGGTCGCACCGATCTGGAGCGGCTGAGGGAGGGCGAGCTGGTCTACAGCGGCGCGCTCCGCACGCCGATTGAGGCGATCGCGACGAGCGTGCCCGTGGGCGGCCGGCCCACCGGCGTCTCCGCGGAGGGCTTCGCGCTCGCCGGCGACGTGTACCTGTGGCGCGGCCAGCTCGACCCCGTGGACTACGCGGTGCCCACGCCCGACGGCCGGCCCGCGACGCGGGAGTTCGCGGGCGAGCGGCTTGCCCGCGTGGTGTGCGCCGACCGCGAGCTGCTCGACGCCGCCGCGATCGGCGCGATCGCCGACGCGCTGTGGGAGGCACAGGTGACCCGCATCCGGGGAGCGGTGGACCGCGTGCGGGCGCGGCATCCCGCGCTCGAACAGGCGGTCGTGACGGGTCTGGGCGACTTCCTCGCCACCGAGGCGGCGCGCCGGGCCGGCCTCGAGGTCACGCACCTCGCCGACCTCCTCGGTCCCGCAGCCCGCCACGCTCCCGCAGCGGCCGTCGCGCTGCTGCTCGCGGCGGAGCGCGCCGCGGAGGCGCTGCCGTCGTGACCGCCCAACCCCGTGTGGTGCACACCGTAGTGAAGGTCGGAGGCGGGTTGCTCGGCAAGGCCGGCGCCTTCGATCTCGTCATCGAGGCGCTCACCGCCTTCCGGCTTGGGCGGCGGCTCGTCGTCGTACCCGGCGGCGGACCGTTTGCCGACGCCGTCCGGCAGATGTTCCGGCGCGTGAAGATCGGGGAGGACGCGGCGCACTGGATGGCGGTGCTGGGCATGGACCAATATGCGTACGCCCTCGCGGCCCGCACGCCCGGCGCCACGCTGGTCGAGCAGCGGGCGGAGATCGCCGCCGCGCTCGACGCGGGAGGGCTGCCGATCCTCGCGCCGTACCGCTGGCTCAAGACGTCGGACCCGCTGCCGCATTCGTGGGAGGTCACGAGCGACAGCATCGCCGCCTGGTTCGCCGGCGCGCTCGGCGCCCGGCGCGTCGTGCTCATCAAGCCCGCCGGGGCGGGCGGGGCGAACGACGCGCGCAAGCTCGTCGATCCGCTGTTCCACCGCACGCTACCACCGGGAGTAGAGCACCTGATCGTCACCGCCGACGACCTGGGGCAGCTGGACGTGGCGCTAGACGAGGGCCGGAGGGGTGGGGAGGGCAGGGAACGCCGGACGGGCGAGGGCCCGTAGCGCCGCCACCCGAGCCCGCGCGACACGACCGGTGCGCCCTCCGACGCAGGCGGCGCCCCGCACGCCCACGAGATCGGCACCGAGCGCCCGCGCGGTCGCCAAGTCGGCTCCGCCGAGGCTTCCCGCGAGGCAGGCGAACATTCCCGCCTCGTGCACGACCCTCACCCATGCGCCGACGGCTTCCAGGGCGACGCGCCCGAAGAGTGACGCGTCCTTGAGCGCCGTGTCGAGCAGCATCCCTGCGGCACGCGCTGCCACCGCCACCGCGACCAGCCGCTCCGGCGCCAGGCTGCCGGCGCGGAGCCAGTCGGCGTAGGCGACGAGCACAACCTCCGCGCCCGTCCCTCCCCCCTCCCCCTCACCCGCGCCGTGCCTGGCCGCGGCCGCCAGCCGGCGCGCGCGTTCTTCGCTCGCCACCCCTGCGAACCCCAGCTTCACGAACGCCACGCCGCGCGCGGCGGCGGCGCGGGCGGCCTGCGCGACCGCGCGCTCGTCGCGCGCGTCGCCCAGCGCGGCACTCACCGGACGGGCGGATCCCACGGCGTCGCGAATCGCCACGAGGACCGCCGGCCGTACCGCCCCCAGCGCCCCGCGTCCGGGATCTTTCGCATCGATCACGTCGGCGCCGCCCGCGAGCGCGGCGCGCGCTTCGCGACCGTCGGCGACGCTCACCAGAAGCTGCATTCGGAGCTACTCCCTTGTGGGCATCGTGAAACCGCCGATAGGTTAGGCTTCCGGAGAAACAATGTCAAAACGACAGGTGGACGAGGCGATGCTCGCGGGGAAAGTGGTGCTCGTGACGAGCGCGGCGCGGGGCATCGGACGCGCCATCGCCCTTAATTGTGCCGCGGCCGGCGCCGACGTGGGGCTCACCTACCGCACCAGCCGGAGCGAGGCTGAGGAAGTGGCGGCCGCGATCCGCGCGCTGGGCCGGCGGGCGCACGTATGGTCGGTCGATGTGGGCCGCGAGCAGGACGTGGTGAAGCTCGGCGCCGACGCGCGCGCAGGGTTCGGTCGCGTGGACGTCTGGATCAACAACGCCGGCGCGGACGTTCTGACGGGGAGTACGGCCGCCCGTTCCCGCCTCGAGAAGCTCGACCTGCTGCTCGCCGTGGACCTGCGGGGGACGATGCTCGCCTCGTGGACGGCCGTGGAGCTGATGCGAGAGCAGCCGGGCGGCGGCGTCATCTTGAACATGTCGTGGGACCACGTGCTCACCGGCGGGATGAAGGGCGAGTACTCGCAGCTGTTCTGCGCCGCGAAAGGCGGGGTGTACAGCTTCAGCCGGGCGCTCGCCCACTCGGTGGCGCCCCACATCCGGGTGAATGTCCTCGGCCCCGGCTGGGTCGAGACCGCCTACGGCAGCGAGCTGGACGCGGGCGTCAAGCAGCGCATCACCCGCACGATACCCCTCGGGCGGTGGGCCACCCCCGAGGACGTCGCGTACGCGGCGGTCTACCTCGCCTCGGACGCGGCGTCTTACGTGACCGGACAGATGCTGATGATCAACGGCGGGAGCGTGATGTAGCCCCCGCGAAGGAGATCCCCATGGCAGGGAAAGAGCCCACGTACACGGACGCGCAGGTCGAAGAGAAGCTCAAGGATTTCCCCGGCTGGTGGCTGGAAGACGGCTGGATCCGCCGCAACTACAAGACCGATGGCTGGCCGACGACGCTCATGCTCGTGAACGCGATCGGCTACGTCGCGGAAGCGGCGTACCACCACCCCGACCTGGCGGTGACGTGGGGACGGGTGATCGTGAAGCTCAAGAACCACGCGGCGGGCGGCATCACCGACAAGGACTTCGAGCTGGCGCGCAAGATCGAAGAGACGGTGCTGTGGCGCCCCAAGGGCGGCGCCCTCGAGGGGACGCCGAACAAGTTCGTGCGCTCGGGCGATCCGCGGTGACGGGAGGGGGCGGGGTGGCACGCGAGCCGCGCCGGGTGCTGTTCGTCACCGGGAAGCTCGCCGAGCCGGCGCTGCGCCGCGTCCTCGCCGAGATGGCGCCAGCATTCGCGTGGGAGGTAGCGGTCATGAAGATCACGGTCGCCGCCCTGATGACGACGCCGTGGATCGCGCGCTTCCTCGAGGTGCCGCCGGGGACCGATCTCGTGCTGATCCCCGGATTGTGTGAGGGCGATCCGGTGGTGGTCGCGGAGAAGGTCGGCGTGGCGGTGGAGAAGGGCCCGAAGGACCTGCGGCAGATCCCCGAGTACTTCGGCCGGGCTCGGGGGGGGGCCGCACGCGACTACGGTGCCTACGACATCGAGATCCTGGCGGAGGTGAACAACGCCCCGCGCCTCACCCGCGAGGCGATCCGGCGCGAGGCGGAGCACTATCGCGCGAGCGGGGCCGAGGTCATCGACATCGGCTGCACGCCCGGGCGCGAGTTCCCCGAGCTCGCGGACGTGGTGCGGGAGCTCGTGGCCGCCGGGATGCGGGTGAGCATCGATTCGTTCGAGCCGGGCGAGATCCGGACCGCCGTCGGCGCGGGAGCGGAGCTGGTGCTGTCCGTGAACCGCTCGAACCTGGACGTGGCGCAGGATTTCGGCGGCACGGCGACCCGGGTCGTCGTCATTCCCGACTTCGGCCAGGGGATCGAGACCCTCGAGCCGAGCGTGGCCGCGCTGGAGCGGTGGGGCGTGGGCTACCTCATCGACCCCGTCATCGAGCCGATCGGGTTCGGCTTCATGCGCTCGCTCGAGCGGTTCGCGGAGACGCATCGCCGCTATCCGGCGGTCCCACTCTTCATGGGGATCGGCAATATCACCGAACTCACCGCCGCGGACTCGACGGGCGTGAACGCGCTGCTGGTGGCGATCTGCCAGGAACTGGGCGTGCGCGCGGTCCTGACCACGGAGGTGATCCCCTGGGCCCGCGGGGCGGTGCGCGAGATCGACGTCGCGCGGCGTCTCATGTACCACGCCGTGACGCAGAAAACCCTTCCGAAGGGGGTGGACGACCGGCTCCTCACCGTGAAGGACCCGGCCATCCTGGCTTATACCGAGGCGGAGCTGCGCGCGCTGCAGCACGCCGTCACCGACCCCAACTTCCGGATCTTCACCGACCGCGACACGATCACCGTCTTCAACAACGAGATCTTCGTGCGCGGCACCGACATCCACGAGATCTTCTCCGGGCTGGGCGTGGACGAGGCGACCCACGCCTTCTACCTCGGCCGCGAGCTCGGGAAGGCGAAGCTCGCCATCACGCTGGGCAAGACCTACCGGCAGGAAGGGGCGTTGCAGTGGGGTTACCTGACTCCCCCCGACGACCGCGGCCCCGATCATGTGAAGCTGACGCAGCGGTCGGCGCGCGCCAGGAAGAGCGCCGGGTGAGCAGCGCGGCGCCGCTGGTCCATGAGCTCGTGCCCGCCCCGGATCCGCTCGAGACCTGCGCGCGGTTCGCGGGCCTCCCGTTCCTGCTGTTCCTGGACAGCGTCCCCCCCACCGACCCCGAGCACTTCGGCCGCCATTCGTTCCTGGCCGCCGACCCGGCCACCGCGGTGCGCTCGAAGGCGCTGCTCACCCAGCAGCTGGTGGACGGGAGCTGGATCCGGGTCGACGCCGACCCGCTGGCGCACGTGCGCGCGCTGCTCGCGCCGCATGCGGCGGAGCCGGTCGCCGGCGTGCCGCCGTTCCAGGGCGGGGCCGCGGGGTACGTGGGCTACGATTGGGGCGGCACGCTCGAGCGCATCCCGCGCACGCGCTACGACGACCTCGCGATCCCCGACGTGCTGCTCGGCGTGTACGACTGGGTGATCGCGTGGGATCACGCCGCAGGGCGTGCCTGGGTGATTTCCACGGGGATCCCCGAGCGGGGGACGGCTCGGACCCGGCGTGCCGCCGAACGGCTCGCCTTCGTGCGGGAGCGACTGACGCGAACGGCGACGGAACGACGGCAGGACGGAAAGGGGATGCGCACTCAGGCTGCGGCGCCCTCGTACCCGGTTCCGGAGCTCCCCGGGGTCCGCTCGAATTTCACGCGTCCCGGCTACCTCGAAGCCGTCGCGCGCGTCATCGAGTACATCTTCGCGGGCGACATCTTCCAGGCGAACCTGTCGCAGCGGCTGCAGGCGCCGCTCGTGGGGACGCCGCTCGAGCTGTACCGCCGGCTGCGGCAGCGCAACCCGGCGCCGTTCGCGGCGTTCCTCGATTACGGGGACCTGGTCGTGGCGAGCTCGTCTCCCGAGCGCTTCCTGCGCGTGGACGGGCGGCAGGTCGAAACGCGCCCCATCAAGGGCACGCGCCCCCGCGGCGTGGGGCCGGAGCACGACGCCGCGCTCGCGCTGGCGCTCGCCGAGAGCGACAAGGATCGCGCCGAGAACGTCATGATCGTGGACCTGCTGCGGAACGACCTGTCGCGCGTGTGCCTGCCCGGCACCGTGCGGGTCCCCGAGCTGTTCGCGCTCGAGCACTACGCTACCGTGCACCACCTCGTCTCGACGGTCTTGGGAGAGCTCGCCCCCGAGCACGATTCCGTGGACCTGTTGCGGGCGGCGTTCCCGGGGGGGTCGATCACCGGCGCCCCGAAGGTGCGCGCGATGCAGATCATCGCCGAGCTCGAGCCCACGCAGCGGGGGGTGTACTGCGGCGCCATCGGCTATCTGAGCCGAAGCGGCGCGCTCGACACCAGCATCGTCATCCGCACCTACCTGGCGCGCGGGCGCGACGTGTATTTTCAAGTCGGCGGCGGCGTCGTGGCCGACTCCGATCCGGAGCAGGAGTACCTCGAGACGCTCGACAAGGCGCGCGGGCTCGTCGCCGCCCTGACCCCATGATCCTGCTGATCGACAACTACGACTCGTTCGTCTACAACCTGGCCCGCTACGTGCGCGAGCTGGGAGAACAAGCCGTTGTCCGACGTCACGACGCTACGACGCTCGAGGAGATCGAGGCGCTGCGCCCGACGCACATCATCATCTCGCCCGGGCCGTGTTCCCCCGCCGAAGCCGGGATCTCGATCGAGGTGGTGCGGCGGTTCGGGCCGGCGATTCCCATCCTCGGCGTCTGCCTCGGCCACCAGTGCATCGGCGCCGCCTACGGAGCGGGGATCGTGCGCGCGTGCCGCCCGGTGCACGGCAAGCCGTCCCGCATCCGCCACGACGGGCGGGGGCTGTTCGCCGGGCTCCCCAATCCGTTCCTCGCCGCACGCTACCACTCGCTCGCGATCGCCCGGGCCAGCCTGCCGCCCGAGTTGCGCGTGACCGCCACGGCGGAAGACGGGGAGATCATGGCGGTCGAGCACGTGGAGCGGCCGGTGGTCGGGCTGCAGTTCCATCCCGAATCGGTGCTCACCGAGTACGGCTACGTGCTGCTCGACCGGTTCCTGCACGGCGCCGCCTCGCGCGCCGAGGCTCTCCCCGACCGGGCCGACCGAGCGCCGACCGCCGTCCATGCCGCCTCTGCCGCCCCTGCCGCCCCTGCCGCCCTGTGATCATCGAATCCATCCTCACGACGCTCGACGCCGCGGGGGCGGTGAACTTCGCCCCCATGGGCGTGGAATGGGGCGAGGAGGAGATCGTCATCAAGCCGTTTCTCGAGACCACGACCTTCCGGAACCTTCGCCAGACGGGCGCCGCCGTCGTCAACCTCACGGATGACGTGCTGCTGTTCGCGCAGGGCGCGATCGCGACCGTCCAGTTCCCGGCGGTTCCGGCGGTGGTGGTGCGCGGCGTGGTGCTCGAGGCCGCCTGCTCGTGGCGCGAGGTGGAGGTACGCTCGCTCGATGCCGCTCCGCCCCGCGCCCGCATCGTCACCGGCGTGGTGCACCGCGGCTTCAAGCGGGAGTTCCTGGGTTTCAACCGCGCCCGCCACGCGGTGCTCGAGGCCGCCATCCTCGCGACGCGGACCCATCTGCTGCCGCCCGAACAGATCCGCGACGAGTTCGCCCGGCTGCAGGTGATCGTGGACAAGACGGCGGGACCGCGCGAGCGCGAGGCGATGGCGCTGCTGGCGGAGTACGTGCGGACCGCCCCCCCCCCGCAGGCGGTCCGGGCATGAGCGAGGCGGTCTTCGTCGAAGCACCGGCGCGCCTGCACTTCGGCGTCCTCGACCTGCGGGGGGATCTGGGGCGGCGGTTCGGCGGGATCGGCGCCGCGGTGCCTACGCCCTCGCTCCTGCTCGAGGCCCGGCCGGCGGCCGCCCTCAAGGCCGACGGGGGCGGGCCCGACGCCGCGCGCGCGCTCGAGTTCGCGCGGCGCTTCGCCGCCCACCACGGGGTCGACACGCGGATCCACTACTGCCTGCACCGCGTCATCCCGTCGCACGCCGGGCTCGGGTCCGGCACCCAGCTCGCCCTGGCCGTCGCGCGCGCCACCGCCGAGCTGCACGGCCTGCCGACGGAGGTCACCGCGCTGGCGCGCGCCGTCGGCCGCGGGCGGCGCTCGGCGATCGGGACGTGGACGTTCGCGCACGGCGGGTTCGTGCTCGAGGGGGGACGCCGTGCCGGGGACGAGCGGGTCGCGCCGCTGCTCGCGCGCCTCCCGATCCCCGAGTCGTGGCGCGCGGTGGTCGTCGTCCCGCGCGGCAAGCCGGGACTGGCGGGTGAGGAAGAGGCGGCGGCGTTCGCGCGGCTTCCTCCGCCCGTGGCGTCCGAGGTGGAGCGCGTCGCCCACCTGGTGCTGATGCAGCTGCTCCCCGCCCTCGCCGACGCCGACCTGCCGTCCTTCGGGGCCGCGCTGGGCGAAGTGCAACGCATCACGGGCGGGTGGTTCGCCCCGGCGCAGGGGGGCGTCTTCGCGCCAGGCGAGACGGGCGCGCTGGTGGAGCGCCTGCGCGATTGGGGCGCTTTCGGGGTGGGCCAGAGCTCGTGGGGGCCCGCGCTGTACGGAATCGTCGACGGCCCGGCCGCGTCCCAGGCCCTCGCCGCACGGGTGGGGGGGCTGCTCGGCCCCGGCGGGGCGGTCTATGAGGGCGGGTTCAGCGCGGCGGGGGCGCGACTGTGGCGCGGAGAAGCCCCCGTTTCAGGCTGAAAATCAACGGTTTTCTCGACTGATTGACAGTGGCCCGAACCGGGGATATAACCACTATCCCTGGCAGCAATCCCAGATGGAGGGAGTGGGACGATGATTGTGGCCTGTTGGGAGCGTGGGCCACCGGGGACGTGTCCCCGAGGGTCTCGGACTCCTACGGGCCAGATTTGCGTGGACCGTTTTTCACCACCCTCATCACTCAACATGAGGTCAGCTATGAACCGATTCAAACTGTGGTCCGGTGGACTCGCGGCGAGCTTAATGGTGCTCGTCACGGCGTCCGCCTTCGCCCAGGGTGCGGGCGAATGGACTATGACGGGTCGGACGCCCGACCTGCAGCGTTATAGCCCGCTCACCCAGATCAGCAGGGCGAACGTGAAGGGCCTCAGGGCCGCCTGGACGTTCTCGACGGGCGTTCTGAATGGCCATGAGGGGAACCCGCTGGTGTTCAACAACGTGATGTACGTGCACAGCGCGTTCCCGAACATCGTGTACGCCCTCGATCTGACCAAGGCGGGCGCCCCGATGATTTGGAAGCACGTTCCGAGCCAGCCGGCCGAGGCGAAGCCGATCGCGTGTTGCGATCTGGTGAACCGCGGCCTCGCCTACCATCCGAGCGGCAAGCTGTTCATCGAGCTGCTCCACGGCGATCTGCTGGCGCTGGACGCGAAGACGGGCAAGCAGC
>WNFV01023588.1_pt1 | contig 10270 bp, 8 predicted proteins | sample 5400101 | NCBI WGS metagenome assembly WNFV01 (sample SAMN13153361, study PRJNA577476) | soil metagenome | isolation source: 115 cm soil or saprolite under grassland replicate 1 | place: USA:California | collected 2016-06-15 | reverse complement strand
CGATTTCTCCGACCGGCAGCTGATCCGCCGACTCACCCGGCAGAATCCGGAGGCCCTGCTGGTGGTCACCGGTTGCTACGCTCAAACCGATGCCCAGGCCGTCGCGCGCATCCCAGGGGTGGATCTGGTGATAGGCAATCAGGAGAAGTACCGCCTGCCCGATCTGCTGGTGGATTTGGTGAAGCGGTCTCGACACCAGATGCAGGGGCCCGAAGGGCGGTTGCCGAGGCCGGAGATCAGGGTGGGGGACATCGGACTCGCGACCGGGGTACCGGTGGCTCCATTCTCCAAGGTCACCGGCCGCTCGCGGGCCTTCGTCAAGATCCAGGACGGCTGCCAGCACCGCTGCGCCTTCTGCATCGTGCCGGCCGCCCGCGGCGGCAGCCGAAGCCAGGAGCCGAAGGTCGTGCTCGACCAGATCCGTCGGCTCGTCGACGCCGGCTATCGGGACATCACGCTCACAGGCGTCGACATCGGGCACTGGGGCTGGGATCTTTTCCCGCGCATCTGGTGAGGGAGGCGGCGGAAGTCCCGGCGCTGCGCTGGCTGAGGCTTTCCTCCGTGCTGCCCGCCTACTTCACTCCCGAGCTCATCGACGCGGTCACGCGCTCACCCGCTGTAGCGCCCCATCTCCATCTGCCCCTTCAGAGCGGCAGCGACCAGGTGCTGCGGCTCATGCGGCGGCCGTACAACGTGGCCATGTACCGGCGGTTGGTCGAGAAGCTGGCCGGCGAGATTCCCGAGCTGGGACTGGGCGCCGATATCATCGTGGGACATCCCGGCGAGCGGGACGAGGACTTCGACGCCACCATGGCTCTCGTGGCCGAGCTGCCGTTCTCCTATCTGCATGTGTTCTCCTATTCCGACCGGAAGGGAACGGAGGCGGCGCGACTGCCCGACCACGCCTCGGCAGCGGCGATCCGTCAGCGCAGCGCCCGGCTGCGCTCGCTGGGGCGGGAGAAGAACTTGGCGTTCAGGCGGCGCATGATCGGGCAGCGCCGCGACGTGGTGGTGCTGGCCGAGCGCGAGCGGGAGACGGGTCGGCGCCTGGGCCTCACGGGCAATTATGTGGAAGTGGTCTTCGACGGGCCGAAAGAGCTGGCCCGCCGTATCGTCACCGTGACCGTTCGCGACGCGAGCGCGGAGCGCACCCTCGCCAGCCTGGAGGAGGCGGCGGCGTGAGAGCGAAAGGGCTGAGCGAGGCTCCGGCCATCACCGTGGGTGTCATCGGGGGCAGCGGCCTTTACGACATGGAGGGGCTCGAGGACCTCCGCTGGGTGAAAGTCCGGACGCCTTTCGGGGATCCGTCCGATGCCTACTGCGTGGGTCGCCTGGGCGAGCGACGCGTGATCTTCCTGCCGCGCCACGGCCGTGGCCATCGGATCATGCCGTCGGAGCTCAACTTCCGCGCCAATATCTATGGTCTCAAAGCGCTCGGAGCGCAGTGGGTGATCTCCATCAGCGCCGTGGGCAGCATGAAGGACGAGATCCGTCCGCTCGACTTGGTGGTGCCCGATCAGTTTTACGATCACACCCGCCGTCGGGTCTCCTCCTTCTTCGGCGACGGGATCGTGGCCCATGTGGGGATGGCCGATCCGGTCTGCCCGGCGCTGGCGGAGCTGCTGGAGGTCGCCGGCCGCGAGAGCGGGGCCACGGTTCATCGGGGCGGCACCTATCTCTGCATCGAGGGGCCGCAGTTCTCCACCAAGGGTGAGTCGCGCATCTACCGCCAGTGGGGCGTGTCCGTGATCGGGATGACCAATATGCCCGAGGCCAAGCTGGCCCGCGAGGCGGAGCTCTGCTATGCCACGCTGGCGCTGGCCACCGATTACGACGTGTGGCATGACGAGCATGCCGCCGTGAGCGTGGAAGCCGTGATCGCCAATCTGCTCAAGAACGTGGCCATGGCCAAAGTCGTGCTCCGGCGCGTGATTCCCCGAATCGGCAAGCCCTGCCCGGCGGGATGCGGGGACGCCCTCGCCAATGCCGTGATCACGAGCCCCGCGGCGTTTCCACCGCGCACCCGCAAGCGGCTCGGCTTGCTGCTCGACAGGTACTTCCCGCGAAAGCGAACAGGGGGGCGCCGTGGCTGATCTCGTCGTGGTGGGCTCCGTGGCCCTGGACACCGTTCGCACGCCGTTCGGCCAGGTCACGGCCGCGCTCGGCGGCTCGGCGACGTATTTCTCGTACTCGGCCAGCTTCTTCACCCAGGTACGCGTGGTCGCCGCGGTCGGTGAGGACTTCCCCCGCGAGCATCTCGAATTGCTGAGCAACCGCGGAATCGACATCAACGCGCTCGAGATCCTGCCCGGCAAGAAGACGTTTCGCTGGACGGGGGAGTACGGCTTCGACCTGAATGAAGCCAAGACCCTGGACACGCAGCTCAATGCCTTGGCCGAGTTCAGGCCCTCGCTGGCGCCGGCTCACAAGAACGCGCCCTTCCTGTTCCTGGCCAATATCGACCCTGAGCTCCAGCTCGACGTCCTGCGCCAGATGGAGCGCCCGATGCTGGCGGCGCTCGACACCATGAATTTCTGGATCGAGGGCAAGCGTGACGCGCTCCTCCGGGTCCTCCGAGAAGTCGATGTCCTGCTCATCAACGACACCGAGGCGCGCATGCTGGCCCGGGAGCCCAATCTCATCAAGGCCGCGCGTGTGATCATTGAGCTGGGACCGCGGGCCGTCGTGATCAAGCGCGGCGAGTACGGCGCGGTGATGATCTCGGGCGGTGACTTCTTCTTCGCGCCGGCCTATCCGCTCGAGTCCGTGTTCGATCCTACCGGCGCCGGGGACACCTTCGCCGGCGGCTTCATGGGGTATCTCTCCCAGCGGAGCCTCACCGACGCCGCCTCGATACGCAAGGCCATGATCTTCGGCGCCGTGATGGCGTCGTTCACCGTCGAGGATTTCTCGCTCGACCGGCTCAGGCGGCTCACGGCCGAGGAGATCGAGGAGCGCTATGGCGCCTTCCAGGCCATGGTGAGCTTCGAGCACTGAGCATGGATCAGGCGCTCGGCGCCAAGTATGACCGGCTGGTGGCGCTCATCCGCGACATGGGCGGCGTCGTCGTAGCGTTCTCCGGCGGCGTGGACTCGACCTTTCTGGCGCGCGCGGCCAGGGATGCCGTGGGGGAGCGGGCCCTCCTGGTCACGGCCGCCCATCGCGCGCGAGGCCGGCGCGGCCCAGCTCGTCTACGGTGCCAATATGGACGACCTGGGCGACCATCGCCCCGGGATGAGCGCCGCGAAGGACAAGGGCGTGAGAGCGCCCATGATCGAGGCCGAGCTCTGGAAAGGGGAGATCCGCGCGCTCTCGCGGGAGCTGGGCCTGCCTACCTGGGACAAGCCCTCGTTCGCCTGTCTGTCCTCGCGCTTCCAGTACGGCGAAACGATCACGGCCGAAAAGCTCCGCCAGGTCGACGCCGCGGAGGCCTTCGTGCGCAGCCTGGGGTTTCGCCAGTTCCGGGTCCGTCACCATGACCGGCTGGCCCGGCTCGAGCTGGCGCCGGACGAGATGGCCCGGCTCTGGGAGAACGGCCGGCACGAGGCCATCGTCAAGCGCTTCCGTGAGCTGGGCTATGGCTACGTAACGCTGGATCTGCAGGGCTACCGCAGCGGCAGCGCCAATGAGGTGCTGGCATGGATCGCGAGAAAGTAAGGGCGCTGCTCGAGGCCGTGTCGCGCGGCGAGCTCGGGCCGGAGCAGGCGTTGGCGAGGCTGCGCGATCTCCCCGTCGATGATCTCCGCTTCGCCCGAGTGGATCTCCACCGCTCACTCCGCCACGGCGTGCCCGAAGCGGTGTTCTGCCAAGGCAAGACAACCGCGCAGGTGCTGGCCATCGTCCACCGGCTGGCCGAGCATCACGACAATATCCTGTGCACCCGAGCAGACCCCACCGTGACGGAAGCGCTCCGGGCCAGCGGGCTCGAATGCCGCGTTCACGCGGAGGCGCGCCTGGTCGTCGTCAAGCCGCAGCCCCCTCAAGGGGTCGGCCTCATCGTGGTGATCAGCGCCGGCACCTCCGATCTCCCCGTCGCCGAGGAGGCGGCGGTGGCCGCGGAAGCCATGGGCAATCGGGTCGAGCGGCTCTATGACTGCGGCGTGGCCGGCCTACATCGGCTGGTACCCCATCTCGACCTTCTGAACGAGGCCAATGCCGTGATCGCCGTGGCGGGCATGGAAGGCGCGCTCCCCAGCGTCGTGGGCGGGCTGGTCGACCGCCCGGTGATCGGCGTGCCCACCAGCGTGGGCTACGGCGCCTCGTTCGGCGGCATCACCGCGCTGCTCGCGATGCTGAACTCCTGCTCGCCGGGGATCTCCGTGGTGAATATCGACAATGGCTACGGCGCCGCCGCTCAGGCCAATCAGATCAACAAGCTCGCGGTAAAAATCCGCTAGCAACGACCATGGGCATGACGGGTAGCCCCGACCTAATTGGTCCACGGTCAACATGCCTTGGGCAGTCGACGCGGGCGTGCCCTTCGAGGCCCTGGAGCTCGGGCTCGGCCGGCTCGGGCTGCCCGGCTATTCGCTCGAGCGCAGCACCGTGATGAAGGCGGGCTTCCGCGCGACCAAGATCGACGTCCACGTCCACGATCACGACCACGCCGCCGGCGCCACCGGGCATGCCCACGAGCGCCCGCATGCCGGCCACGTCCATCCCGACCGTAATCTCGCGACTATTCTGGAGCTCATCGGCCGGAGCGACCTGCCCGGCCCGGTCAGGGACAATGCGTCGCGGATCTTCAGGCGCCTGGCTGAGGCCGAAGCCCGTGTTCACGGCACCACCGCCGACGAAGTCCATTTCCACGATGTGGGCGCGGTGGATGCCATCGTGGACGTGGTGGGCGCCTGCATCGGCCTTCATCTCCTCGGCGTGGCGGCGGTGCACTGCGGGGCGCTGCCCGTCGGCGGCGGCTTTGTGACGGGTCCGCATGGCAAGATGCCGGTGCCGGGCCCGGCTACGGCTGAGCTGCTCCGCGGCTTCCCCATCGTGGACACCGGCATGCGCCGCGAGCTGGTGACTCCGACGGGTGCTGCCATCCTGACCACGCTCGCTGTCTCGGCGGGCATGATGCCTGGGATGACGGTGAGCGCTGTGGGCTACGGCGCCGGGAGCATGGAGCTCGAGACGCCGAATGTGATCCGGCTCTTCGTCGGCGAGTCGGGGGCGCCGGCCGGGGTGGAAACCGTCGTGCAGGTCGAGACCACGGTGGACGACATGTCGCCCCAGCTCTACGAGCCGCTGATGGAGCGCCTCTTCGAGGCGGGCGCCCTCGACGTCTATCTCACGTCCGTTATCATGAAGCGCAGCCGCCCCGGTGTGGTGCTCACCGCGCTGTGTCCGCCGGATCGAGTGGGCGAGCTCTCGCGCACCCTGTTCGAGGAGTCCTCCAGCATCGGTGTGCGTTGGACGGGCTACCAGCGCGCGCGGCTCGACCGGGAGATGGTGACCCTTGCGACGGCGTACGGGCCGGTGGCGTTCAAGGTTTCACGGCTCGAGGGACGGGTCGTGACGGTCACGCCTGAGTTCGAGGCGATCCGGCGCATCGCGGCTGAAAAGGGCGTCGCCGTCCGTGAGGTGCTCGACCAGGCTCGCGCCGACGGCCGGCGACTGCTCCGGGGGGACTGAATGCGCTGCGCGGGCTGCGGCCATGAGAATCCCGGCGCGGCGAAGTTCTGCGCCGAATGCGGAGCGCGCCTCGCTCTACTCTGTCCGCAATGCCGTGCCGAGCTCCCCGCCGGGGCCAAGTTCTGCATCGAGTGCGGCCATAAGCTCACCGGAGCTGACGCGGCCCCGGCGCCCGCAAGCGCGAGGCCTTCGGCCGGGGCCAATGTTCAATCACGCCCGGCTTCGTACACGCCGAAGCACCTGGCCGAGAAGATCCTGACCAGCCGCTCTGCCCTCGAGGGCGAGCGGCGCCAGGTGACCGTGCTCTTCAGCGACGTCGCGGGCTTTACGCCCTTGGCCGAAAAGCTCGATCCCGAGGATGTCCACCGCATCATGGACCGCTGCTTCGAGCTGATCACGGCCGAAATCCACCGCTTCGAGGGAACCGTCAATCAGTACACGGGCGACGGCGTTATGGCGTTGTTTGGCGCGCCGATCGCTCACGAAGACGGGCCGCGGCGCGCCGTGCACGCGGCGCTCGGCATCCAGCGCGCGCTCAGGGATTACGGCAAGGAGCTGCAGGTCCAAGGTGGACCGGCGCTGCAGATGCGCGTCGGGATCAACACGGGGCCGGTGGTCGTGGGACGGATCGGCGACGACCTCCGGATGGATTACACAGCGGTGGGGGACACGACCAACCTGGCCGCGAGGATGCAGCAGATGGCGCGCCCCGGAAGCGTCGTGTTGAGCGACGCCACTCACCGGCTGATCTCGGCATTCTTCGAAACGCTCGACCTGGGCGAGGTCCCGGTCAAGGGTCATGCGCCGGTGCGCGCCTGGGAGGCGCTCCGCCCTCGACTGCGGCGCTCACGCTTCGATGCCGCGGTCGAGCGCGGCCTCACCCCGCTGGTGGGGCGGCGGCACGAGGTGGAGACGCTGATGGAGCGTTTTGTCGAAGTGAAAGCCGGCCGCGGCCAGGCCGTGTTCATCGTGGGCGATGCCGGCATCGGCAAGTCGCGGCTCTTGCTCGAGTTCCGCCGCCGCCTCGCCGAGAGGGGCGAGCCGGTAACCTGGCTCGAGGGCCAGTGCATCTCCTTCGGCCAGGCGATCCCGTTCCTCCCGCTCCTCGACCAGTTGAGAGAGAACTTTGGCATCGAGGAGTTCGATGGCGAGCCCGAGATCATCGCCAAGGTCGAGCACGCGATGCGCCGGATGGGGCAGCTCGAGCCGTATATCCCGTTCGTCCGGTACCTCTTGTCCGTGGACCCGGGGGATCCCGCTGTCGCGGCGATCGATGCACCCGCCAGGCGGAAGAGCGTCCTGGAGGCGATGCGTGCGCTGGCGCTGCGGGGAGCCGCCATTCGGCCCATCGTCTTCGTATTCGAGGACGTGCACTGGATTGACGCGAGCACCGAGGAGCATCTCAACGCGCTGATGGGCTCGGTGGCGGGCGTGCCGATCATGATCCTCATGACCTACCGGGTCGGATACAACCCGCCGTTCGGCAGCCGGAGCTTCTACACGACGCTGTCGCTGCATACGCTATCCGAGGCCGAATCCCTGGCCATGGCCGGCAGAGTGCTGGGGACCGAGCAATTCCCCGACGAGCTCAAGGCGGCCCTCCTGGACAAGGCAGAAGGCGTGCCGCTCTTCGTCGAGGAAGTCGCCAAGACGCTCCTGGATCTGGGTGTCCTGCGCCGGGAAAACGGGGGCCTCCGGATGGTCAAGGGCACAGGCGAGGTGAGCGTACCCGACACCATACACGGCATCATCATGGCCCGGCTCGATCGACTCGGAGAAGACGGGAAGCGGACGGTACAGCTTGCTTCGGTCATCGGCCGGCAATTCCTCCAGCGGCTGCTGGAGCGCATCGCGGGCCTCACGGGCCGCCTCGAGGGGCTGCTCCAGGAGCTCAAGGCGCTGGAGATCATCTATGAGCAGGGCCTCCTGCCCGAGCCGGCTTACATCTTCAAGCACGCGGTAATCCAGGATGTCGCGTACAACAGCCTCCTGAAGGAGCGTCGGCGGGAGCTTCACCGGGCGGTGGGTGCGGCCATCGAGGAGCTCTACCCCGACCGGCTGGCCGATCACTATCAGGAGCTGGCCCACCACTTCGTCATCGGCGAGGACTGGCCCAAGGCGTTCGAGTACCTCGTCCGCTCCGGGGACCGCGCGAAAGACGCCTTCGCCAACCAGACGGCGTTGGACTCCTACGCCAAGGCCCTCGAGGTGGCCTCGCGCGTCTCGCCGCCGCTGGCGGCGCGCCGGATCATGGAGGTCTACCAGCGGCGCGGCCAGGTCTGGCGCCTCATGGGGCGAGTCAGCAAGGCCATCGCGGAGCTCGAGCCGATGCTCGCGATGGCGCGCGAGACCGGCGATCGCTTTGCTGAAGCCCAGGCTCTCGTGGATCTGTCCCTGGCCCACTGGCTGGCGTTCTCCTCTGAGCACGTGCCCCAGACCAAGGCATTCGCTGAAGAAGCGCTTCGCATCGGCCGCGAGATCGGCGACGAAGAGGCCGTGGCGAAGAGCCTGTCCTATCTCGGGCTGGTCTACCAGATGGAGGGCGATCTCGTCCGGGGAGACGAGAAGCTCGAGGAGTCGCTCCGGATCAGCGAGGCCCGCGGCCTCAAGGAGGCCATGGCGCAGGACCTCACCTGGCTCGGCGCTCACGCCGAGTGGCGCGCGGAGTTCCGTAAAGCCATCCCGCTCTGCCGCCGGGCGGAGGAAACCGCGCGCGAAAACCACGATGGGCTCTCCGAGCTCATAGGACTGGCCTTCCGCTGTCTCGCCTTGACCGGGCTAGGCGAACATCGCCAGGCCTTGGCGAGCACCACCGAGGGGATCGCCAAGGCGCGGGAGCGGGAGTCGGTCTGGGTGGTGGGGCGGCTGACGAACACTCTGGGCTGGCTCCATCAGGAATTGGGCGACTTTCGCGGCTCCTCAGAGCTCAACCGAGAGAGCCAAGAGATCGGCCGGCGGATCAACAATCCGAATGTCGAGATCAGCGCGTTGATCAATATCGGCTACGACCAGTTCCAGCTGGGTGAGCCGCAAAAGGCGCTGGAGCTGCTGGAAGACAGCCTCGGACGGGTGGAGAAGCAGGGCTTCGGCGCCCACCGCTGGCGCTGGGGGATGCACCTTGCGACCTACCTCGCCGAGATTCTCCTGGCGCAGGGCGAGCCCGAGAGGGCACTGCCGCAGGTGGAAAGGCCCTGGCGCGGGCGCGCGAGACGGGCTCGCAGAAGTATCTGTCCAAGGCCCACCTCTTGCGCGGCCGCATCGCGCTGGCGAACCACGACTGGGCGCGCGGCGAAACCGATCTCCGCGAGGCGCTCGAGATCGCCCGCCGCATCGAGTATCCAAATCTCATCTGGGCTACGTCCCACGCCTTGGCGACGACACTGGCGTCACGGGCCGAGCGCGAGCGGACGCACCGGCCCAAGGGCGATGAGGCGCATACCGTCGCGGCGCTGGCCGCCGAGACCATCGCGGCCATCGCGGAGCGCGCGCCGGACCCGGCCCTGCGAAGCGCCTTCCTCGCCTGGGCCCCGGTTCAGGCGGCCCTCGGAGATCTCGAGCGCCTGAGCCGGGCCTGAACCGCCTGGCCGCCCTTGACATCCCGGTCCCCCGGGTCTAACGTCTCATTCGCTCAGCCGGCCTTGACCTCTCACCGGTGAGGTATCGCTCATGGTCAGTGATGATCGTCGCCAATTCCACGGCCTGCACGGACCCGGGCAACCCGCCAGCATGAGCCCCGTCGTCACAGACGAGCACTCGATTCTTTAGGAGGTACCGCGGTGAAAAAGACCGTCTCGATGACCATCAATGGCATCAAGCATTCCTATGAGGTCGAGCCCCGGCTGCTCTTGGTGCACTACATCCGCGAGCTGGCGGGGCTCACCGGCACCCACGTGGGCTGCGACACCAGCCAGTGCGGCGCGTGCACGATTCATCTGAACGGGCAGGCGATGAAGTCCTGCACCATGTTCGCCGTCCAGGCCGACGGCGCCCAGATCACGACCATCGAGGGCATGGCCAAGAACGGCAAGCTGCACCCGATCCAGGAGGGCTTCTGGGAGAAGCACGGCCTGCAGTGCGGGTTCTGCACGCCGGGGATGATCATGTCGGCCGCCCAGATCCTCGAGCGCTACCCCAAGCCTACCGAGGAGCAGATCCGTCACCAGCTCGACGGCAACCTGTGCCGGTGCACCGGGTATCACAATATCGTCAAGGCCATCCAGTACGCCGCCGAGAAGATGGCGGCCAGGTAAGGGAGCCCGACCATGGCCACGGCGAAGCTTCTGGGCGCGAGCATCAAGCGGCGCGAAGATCCGCGCTTCATCACCGGCAAGGGGCATTATACCGACGACCTCAGGCTGCCCGGGATGACGTACTCCGTATTCGTGCGCAGCCCGCATGCCCACGCGAAGATCCGCAAGATCGACACCGTGGCGGCGCTCAAGCAGCCGGGCGTGGTCGCGGTATTCACCGGCAAGGACATGACGGGAGTGAATTCGTTGCCCTGTGGCTGGCTGCTGCCCGAGCTCAAGGTGCCGCCGCACCCGCCGCTGGCCGGCGAGAAAGCGAATTACGTCGGCGACCCGGTGGCAATCGTGATCGCCGAGACCCTGGCCGCCGCCCGGGACGCCGCCGAGCTGGT
>WNFV01010210.1_pt1 | contig 10270 bp, 9 predicted proteins | sample 5400101 | NCBI WGS metagenome assembly WNFV01 (sample SAMN13153361, study PRJNA577476) | soil metagenome | isolation source: 115 cm soil or saprolite under grassland replicate 1 | place: USA:California | collected 2016-06-15 | reverse complement strand
TCACGACCAGCTCCTCGATGCTCCAGGGCAGGGTGAAGATCGGGTGGCCGCAGTGGATCAGCACCGGATAGCCGCGGGCGAGGAGGAGCTCGATCAGCGGGTGGATAGCCTTGTCGTTCGGGTGGTAGCCGTCGATCAACGGATGCATCTTCATGCCGAGAAACTTGGGATGGTCGAGGAAGCGCTCGGCCTCCTCGAGGTAGCCGGGCATCCGAGGATTCGCCCAGACGAGCCCGTACGCGCCCGGGATCGATTCGACCACCTCGGCGACGTACGCGTTGTCCGGGTGGAAGACCACGCCGTTCCCGATCTCGTGCTCTTCCATCAGCGCAGCGAGACCGTCCCGGTCGAGCGAGACGCCGAACATCGACTCGAAGGAGCCGACGTGCATGTGCGAGTCGAAGATCACGCGACCGCTGGCTTCACCTGCGACAACTCGGAGAGCGCAGCCTCGACGCCGGGGCCGATCTCGACCTGAGCACCGAGATCCGCCAGCGTCCGCCCAACCGCTGCGAGCCCGACGACCGGGTGCAGCGAGCGGGCCGAGAGCCCCATGTGCCCGATCCGGACGAGGTTCCCTGCGCCCTGCCCGCCCGAGATCATCACTCCGTAGCGCTCCCTGCAGTGTCGTCGCACCTGGAGGTCGTCGAGCCCCTCCGGCACGGCGATCGCCGTCACGCACGCCGCTGCGATCTCGTCGCTGCGCGGCCAGAGCTCGAGGCCCATCGCGCGCACGCCTGCGCGGCACGCTGCCGCAGACTGCTCGTGACGCTCGATCGACGCCTCGAGCCCTTCCTCGAGCAGCTCGTCGACCGCCGCCTCGACGCCGAACAGGTCCGAGACCGACGGCGTGTACGGAAACTTCTGGCCGTCGATCCATTGCTCCTTCCAGTCGAGCATCGAGAGATAGGAAGCCCGCGGCGCGCTCGGGTTTGCGCCGATTCGCTCCCAGGCCGCGTCGCTGACGGTCATCAGGGACATCCCGGGAGGGCCGCCCAGGCATTTCTGGGCGCCGGCGACGCAGACGTCCAGGTGCCACTCGTCGGTCTTGAGCGGGATCCCGCCGAGCGACGAGACACAGTCGATCAGCGTCAGGGCGCCGTGCGAGTGCGCGATCGGACCGATCGCGGAGACGTCGCAGACCGTCCCTGACGGGGTCTCGGAGTGGACGACCGTGACGAGCTCGATTCCCGGGTGGTCGTCGAGATAGCGCTCCACCTCGGCGGGGTCGACCGCGTCGTTGTACGCCACTTCGAGCTCGTGCAGTTCGGCGCCGAAGTCCTTCAACCAGTAGCCCATGCCCTTGCCGAAGACGCCCTGGACGAGGTTCAGCACCTTCGTCCCGGGCTGCACGAGACCGCGCGCGGCGGCTTCGAGGCCGAGAACGGCCTCGCCCTGCATCAGCAGGACGTCGTTCGTCGTCAGGAAGACCTGCGCGAGCTTCCGCTCCGTCGCCCGGAATCGCTCGAGGAAGACCGGGTCGTAGTGGTAGACGATCGGCGAGCCGAGCGCGGCGAGCACCCGGGGCGACGCCGTCACGGGGCCGGCGGAGAGAGTGAAGTCGGGGTCACGCATGGGATCTCCTTTCAGCGCGCTCCGCGCACGTACGGAAGCGCAAGGGCAGGCGGCAGGTACGAGCGGCGCGCGAACAGCATCAGCGCGATGATGATCGCAGCGAACGGCAGCATGTGAACGACGTCCGTCGAGATGTTGATCCCGGCCAGCTGGAGCGAGTCGGACAGCGAGAGCGCGATCCCGAAGAGGAACGACCCGAGCAAAGCCCAGAGCGGCCTGCCGCGGCCGAGCATCGCGATCACGATCGCCATGAAGCCCTGGCCCTGCGTGATGAACGGCGTGAAGATCCCCGCGGCCACAACCGAGAGGTACGCGCCGCCGAGCCCGGCGAGCCCACCGGTCGAGAGCACGGCCCAGCTCCGCGTCGTCGCCACGCTGACACCGGCGGCGTCCAGCGCCTCGGGCTTCTCTCCGGCCGCGCGCAGGTTCAGGCCGACGTTCGTCCTCCGGAAGATCCACGCGAGCAGGCCGACGAATCCGAAGGCGAGATAGACGACTGCGGGCTGGTCGAAGAGGCTGCTGCCGAACACCGGGATGTCGTGCAGCCCCGGGATCGCAACCGTCGGCGTCGCGTCGAGCCGTGGGTAGGTGGAGCCGAACTGCGCCTGCTGGAGCACGCTCGTTATCCCCTCGCCTGCGAGCGTGATCGCGATCCCGACCACGATCTGGTCGAGGCCGAGCCAGACGCAGAGCACGACCATGAAGACCGAGCCGATCATCCCGCCGGCGATTCCGGTCAGGAAGCCGACCCAGACGGAGCCCGTGTAGTACGCGCCGAGGAAGCCGACGTAGGCGCCGAGCAGCATCATCCCCTCGAGACCGATGTTGAGCACCCCAGCGCGCTCGGAGATCGTCTCGCCGAGAGCGGTGAACATGAGCGGCACGCCCGCGAGCAATCCACCGGCGATCACGCTCGTCCAGAACACCTGCGTCCAGACCTGGCTGGCGAGGATCATGCTAGGCGCCTTCGGAAGAGCGGCGCGCGCAGGGCCTGCTTCAGGCCGGGCGAGAGGTAGCTGCCGCCGAGGTCCCGCCGGCGGCCGAGGTACTCGATCACGGTCATGAAGAGCAGGATCAGCCCGACCAGCACGAGCAGGAAGTCCGTCGACAGGTTCGCGTTCGTCGCCGCGAGATCCCCACCGACGGACAGCACGGAGAAGAAGGCGATGAAGGGGACGACCGCCAGAGCGTTCAACCGCGCGAGGAAGACGAACGGGATCACCGTGTCGCCGTACGCCGGGTTCTGGCCGCCGCGGATGTAGCCCCAGAGCCCGAGGAAGTCGCCGGCGGCCGCCAGGCCGATGAGGAAGCCGGAGACGAGGAAGCTCGTGATGATCAGCCGCGGCAGGTTGACGCCGAAGTGCCGCGCGGCGCGCGGGTTCGCGCCCATGATCTGCAGACGGAGGCCCCAGGACGTTCGGGTCAAGACGTAATGGACGACCAGGACCGCGCCAAAGGCGACGAGCAGTCCGATGTGGATCCGCGTTCCCGGGACGCTCGGGAGCATCTTGTCCAGGTCGAGGACACGGGTCTGCGGGATCGTGACCGCCGGATCCTGGAACGGGCCCTTGATCAGGATGTTCGCCAGATCGACGCCGATGAAGGACATCATCAGCGTCGTGATGATCTCGTTCGTCCCGTAGCGGGCCTTCAGGACTGCGGGCACGATAGTCCAGACGGCCCCCGCCGCCCCGGCCATCAGGAAGAGCAGCAGGATGGCCACCGGCAGCGGAACGTCCTTCGTCACCGACGGCCCGTAACCGGTGACGAGCGCCGCGCCGAGCAGAAACTGACCGTTGTAGCCAAGGTTCCAGATGTTCGCGCGGAAGATGACGGTCAGCCCCGCGGCGATCAGGAGCAGCGGCGCCATCCGGATCGCGCTGTCCTGCCACGCGTCCCAGCCGCCGCCGCTGACCCCGCCCTGCCAGATGTCCTGGTAGAAGGAGACGGGGTTCCGCCCCAGCGCGAGCAGCAGGATCGCGCCGGCGCAGATGGCGAGGATGACCGGAAAGAGGGAGCGGACGCAGACGTCGAACACGCGGTCGCCGAGCCGCGAGCGCGCGGGTTCCGGGCGCCGGGCCAGCGGGGCCTCCGCGGAGACCGTCTTTGTGCTCACGCAGCAACCTCCGCGCCGGCGCTGCCGACCATCAGCCGCCCGACCTCTTCCGCCGCGCCCGGTCCGTTCGCCACGACCCCCACCAGGCGGCCGCGGGAAAGCACCGCGATCCGGTCGCCGATCTCGAGCAGCTCGTCCAGGTCGGTCGAGATCACGAGAGCGGCGCCCCCGCCGTCCGCAAGCTGCCGGATCAGGTCGCGGACGGTCGCCGTCGTCTTCACGTCGAGCCCGTACGTGGGCTTGTTGAAGACGACCACCTTCGGCTCGAAGCTCAGCTCGCGCGCGAGCAGGACCTTCTGCACGTTGCCGCCGGAGAGCGTGCCGGCCCGCGTGCCGACGCCGGGTGTCCGGACGTCGAACTCCCGCACGAGCTCGCCTGCGCGCTCGTCCACCGCGGCGCGCTGGATCCGCCCGTGCTTCCAGAACGGGCGCTCGCCGACCCGCTTCAGAAACAGGTTCAACCCGACCGGCAGCGAGCCGACGATCCCCTCGCCGAGCCGGTCGTCCGTCACGTAGCGGAGTCCGAGCTTCTGGCGGGCCGAGACGGCGAAGCGCGTCACCGGGCCGCCGTAGAGCAGGACCTCGCCGTGCGATGCGCCGCGCTGGCCCGCGATCACCTCGGCGAGCGCGCGCTGGCCGTTTCCGTCGACGCCCGCCACGCCGAGGATCTCGCCCTGCTTCAACTCGAGCGAGACGCTCTCGAGGCCGAGCTCGGCTCCCTCGCCTGACGCGCTTACGTCCCGAAGCTCGAGCACGGTCTCGGCCGAGAGGTCGACCTTGACCGGGGCCTCCGCCTCCACGAGCTCCTCGCGCAGCTCCGCAACGTCCGCGACCGTGCGCGCCTCCTCGCCGAACATGATTCGGACGATCTCCGCGCGCAGCTCCTCCGCGGGCTTCGCCTGCAGCGCCTGCCGGTCGATCGTGCCCGCGAGCCTGCCCTGGCGCAGGATCGAGATGAAGTCGCCGAGCGACAGCGCCTCGTGCAGCTTGTGCGTGATGAAGACCACGGCCTGGCCCTGCTCCTTCAGCCGGGCCAGCACCTTCGTCAGCTCGGCAACGCCCTGCGGCGTCAGCATCGAGGTCGGCTCGTCGAGGATCAGGACGCGTGAGCCGCGCCAGAGCGCCTTGATGATCTCGACCTGCTGCTGATGGCCGAGCGCGAGGTCTGCCGCCTTCGTGTCCGGATCCACATCGAGACCGAGCAGCTCGGCGAGCTCCGCCAGGCGCCGTCGGGCTCCCGACTCGTCGAGCCTCAGCCTGCGGTTGTCGCCGAGCATCAGATTCTCGAGCACGCTCAGCGCAGGGATCAGCGCGGAGTGCTGATGCACGGTGCCGATGCCGAGGTCGAGCGCCGTGCGCGGCGACGAGATTGCCGTCTCGACGCCCTCGATCCGGATCGTGCCCGCGTCCGGCCGGTTCAGCCCGGAGAGGATCCCGATCAGCGTCGACTTGCCGGCCCCGTTCTCACCGAGCAGGCAGTGCACCTCTCCGCGGCGGAGGGTCAGATCGACCCGATCGTTCGCGAGCACCCCCGGGAACGCCTTCGTGATCCCGACGAGCTCGACGATCGGCGTGTCGTTCAGTGCGTTCACGGGCCGGCTCAGTGTGCTTCACGTGCGCACCGCCCGCGGTGTGGGAACGACCACCGCGGGCGGCGCGACGTTGCTTTCCGTCCCTACTTGATCAGCTTCTGGACTTCGCCGGCCTTGCTGGCGGCCGGGACCTTGAGCGTGCCGCTCATGATCTTGGCCTTCGCGGCCGTGATCTCGCCCCAGACCTTCGCCGGGATGTACTTCGACTTCAGCAGCGCGATGCCGCCGTTCTTCAGGCTCAGGTCATAGCCGTGCGTGCCGTACGTGCCGGCCTGGATGTCCTTGATGGCCTGCTTGTACGTGGCGTCGAATGTCCAGAGCACCGAGGAGAGGAAGACGTGCTTCTTGTCAATCGGCGTCATGTTCCCGATGTCGCCGATGAACCAGACCTTGTGGCCCGGCTTCGCCGTCTCGATCGCCTGCAGGTAGCCGAACGACGCGTTGTCGCCCATGGCGAAGATGACGTCGGCGCCCTGTGCGATGACGCTGTTGGCGACGCGCTTGCCGCCCGCCGCATCGTCGTAGCCTGTCGGGCTGACGGTCGCGAAGAAGATCTTCGAGGTCTTGTCGATGCTGCGGAACCCGACCGCGAAGCCGCCGCTCATCTTGTACCAGTTGGAATCCGAGGCCGAGATGATGATCCCGACCTTGTGGGTCTTCGTCGTCCGCGCCGCGAGGATGCCGGCGAGATAAGCGCCCTGCTGGCTCGACGTGGTGATGTAGGAAACGAGCCCCTTGGTCAGGTTCGTCGGCACGTCGTACGTCATCACCGGCACCTTGTACTGGCGGGCAATGCGAGTGGCGATGGTGTCGTAGCCGCTCGCATGGGCGATGATGAAGCTCGCTCCGCCCTGCGCGAGTTGCCGCAGGACGACCTCGGTCTTGTCGTAGCCAATATTGGTGACCGCCTGGAACTTCGCACCGACGGAGTCCGCAGCCGCCTTGGCGCCCTTGTACCCCTGCTGGTTCCAGCCGTAGTCGCTCTGCTTCGCAGGCGAGGCGAACGCGACCTTCGTCACCTTCGCTGCATGGAGCGCTCCGGTCGCATACGCGGCGCCGGTTGCGACGAGTGCGACCGCCGCTACGACGGCGACGACCCGTGCTCCAGGTAGACGCTTCTGCATCGCGAGACTCTCCTTCCTCCGGGGGAATCGTCCTGATTCCGCCGCGTAGTTTGACTCCTTGGTTGTGTGCTTGCTCCGTGCCGGACCCGGTGATAGGGTCGCCTTGCAGACTGTTAACAAGAGCTGAATCCCGTCTACCCTAACCAGTCCGGAGAGTGAATGCAATGCCGTCCGACGCCGCGTTGACTCGCCCGGCGCCGCTGGAGAATCTGACGCTCTGGCAGCGCGTCTACGACCACCTCCGGGCGGAGATACTCGCCGGCGGCCTGCAGCCCGGAGCCGAGCTCGCCGAGGTCGCCCTCGCGGAGCAGCTCGGCGTCAGCCGCGGGCCGATCCGCGAGGCCCTCGGTCGCCTTGCCTCCGAAGGGCTCGTCACCGTGCGGCCGCGCCGCGGCGCTGTCGTCCGCTCGCTCTCCAAGGAGGAGTTCCTCGAGCTCTACCAGGTGCGCGAAGCGCTCGAGCTGATGGCCGTCAAGCTTGCAGTACCGCGGCTTCGCCCGGAGGACATTGCAGCGCTCCAGGGGTTGATCGATGCGATGGCGGCGCACGCCGAGCGCAGTGAGGTCGACGAGTTCTTCGAAGCAAACGCCGCCTTCCACGTGCGACTCTTCGAGGCCTCGGGAAACGGGAAGCTCCAGGAGCTGTACCGGCAGCTGCTCGGCCAGCTGGGACGGTACCGGGCCCGGTCGTTGCTACTGCGCGGGAACCTCCAGCGCTCCGTCGCCGAGCACGCCGCGATCCTTCGCGCGGCGAAGCGCGGGGACGCCGACCGCGCTGCGCACCTGATGTCGGAGCACATTCGCGTCCCGCAGCGGAGCCTCAGGGCGCTGAGCGACGCCGAGCTCGCAGTGGCGGAGGCGCGCTCGTGATCGAGTTCGGCGTCAACCTCAACAACCGCGAGCCGCTGATCGCGCCGGATTACGACATCCCGATGCTGCTCGACCTGTCCCAGACGGTCGAGGAGTGGGGTTTCGAGTCGGTCTGGGTCGGCGACTCCTTGTTCTCGAAGCCGCGCTACGAGCCGGTCTCACTCCTGTCCGCGATCTCGCAGCGGACCTCGCGCGTGAAGCTCGGCACCGCCTGCATGGTCTCCTCGACGCGCAACCCGCTCTACCTGGCGCTCGAGTGGGCGACGCTGGACGTGATCTCCGGCGGCCGGACGATCCTCGGCACTGGGATGGGCAATCCCGAGGAGGGCGTCCGACGCGAGTTCGAGGCGCTCGGGCTCGACTACGTCAAGCGCGGCACGCTCTTCGAGGAAGGGCTCGCTGTCATCCGCCAGCTCTGGACGGAGGGCAAGACCGACTTCACCGGCACCTTCCTCGACTACGACGGCGTCTCGTTCTACTCCGGCACCGAGATGGCGCCGCTGATGCCCGTCCAGTCGCCGCCGCCGATCTGGGTCGTGTCCAACCCGAGGCTGAAGGGCGACGCGCCGCCCGAGGTGATCGCGCGGCGCCTCGAGGCTGCGTGCCGGCGGATCGTCGAATACGGCGACGGCTGGATGACCTGCTGCCGCGCGCAGCATCCGGAGGAGCTCGCCGAGCAGCTCGGCGCGATCGAGCGGTACGCGGACGAGCACGACGGCGACTTCTCCCGGCTCGTGATCTCGTACCAGGTCACGATGAACATCGGCGACTCGGAGGAGGAGGCCCGCCAGGCGTTCGACGAGTACATCTCGAAGTACTACCCCGAGCTGTCGCAGGCGATGGACCTCTCCAACTGGGGCCCCGTCGGCACCCCGGACCAGATCACCGCGTGGATCCGCACCTTCGCCGACGCCGGCGTCGACCATTTCATCTGCCGGTTCGGCGCCATCGACCAGTTCGCACAGGTCGAGCGGTTCGCCAAGGAAGTACTGCCCCTGTTCTCCGCCGAGAGAGTGAGGTGAGTGATGGCCACTGTTGTCGAGTCAGGCAATCTGCTGAAGGATGCCGCGCTGATCGTCGACGTCTGCATGTCGGTCGAGGAGGGCGACGTTGTCACGATCATCTGCGACGACGAGCACACCGCCGAGGCGGCCGCCGTCGCCGAGGTCGTGGTAGAGCGTGGCGGCTGGCCCGTCGTGATGAACAACGAGGCCCAGGTTCGACGCGGGCGCGCGGACGTGCGCTTCCCGATGGCCCCGCCCGCCAACCTGTACCGGGCGATGGTCGGCTCGGACGAGGTGATCATCATCGCTAACCTCGAGTGGGCCAACCGCTTCGCCCACGTCAACGCCGTCCGGGAGACGTGCGAGGCGAACGGCAAGATCGCCTCGATCGAGCCCGGCATGGGCGACTGGGGCCTCACCGCAGAGGATCTCGAGAAGTCGGCCCAGCGAACGAAGGATGCGGTCGCGGCGCTCGCGGGGAAGACGCAGTGCCACGTCACCACTCCCCTCGGCACCGACTTCTACGTCTCGATCGAAGGCCGGCCACCCCTCGAGCTCACGCCGTACAAGGCGCGCGGCCAGATGATGAGCCCGGTCCCGTTGTGGACCGAGGTCGCGTTCGCGGCGATCGAGGACTTCACACACGGCACGGCGGTCGTCGACGGCGTCATGCTCGGGATCGGGCTCGAGGGCCAGGTGAAGGAGCCGATCAGGTGGACGCTCGAGGGCGGCAAGTGCGTGAAGATCGAGGGCGGCGAGGAGGCCGACCGGCTGCGCAAGGCGATCGACGGCGTCGAGAACGCGACCGTGATCGGCGAGTTCGCCTTCGGGACGAGCGAGAAGGCGCCGTACGGCACCCCGTCCGAGAAGGGCCGCATCGGCACCGTCCACCTCGCGCTCGGCGACAACCACAACGCGTACCCCGGCGGGCAGAATCACTGCTCGCTCCACCTCGACGGCGTCTTCCTGAACGCGACGCTGCAGATCGTCGACGACGGCACCTACATCGTGAAGGACGGGGAGTGGGTTCTGTAACGACCGTCCACGTCGACGACGTCGAGCCGATCGAGCTGCCGCAGGGAAGCTGGAGCCGGATGCTCGTCACAGCGGAGCGGGTGGACGGAAATGCGTCGTCGCTCGGTTACTCGCTCTTCACGCCGGGCGCGGTCGTCGGGCCCGTCAAGCACGAGGTCGAGGAGGTCGCGTACGTCGTCGCCGGGTCGGGCGAGCTGCGGCTGGACGACGAGGCCGTGCCGTTCAGGGAGGGCGACGCCGTCCACATCCCGGCCGGCGTCTGGCACGCGGTCGCGAACACGGGCGACACAGACGTCGTCATGGTCTTCGGCTTCCCCCACCCGGACTACCCGCCAACGGAGCGCCGCTGATGGTCGCAGTCGCCCAGAGCATCCGCGAGCAGGTCGCCTGGGCGTGTCGCATCCTGGCCTCGGAGGGGTACGCCGACCTGACGCTGGGACACGTCAGCGCGCGGGATCCCGACGGCGACATCTGGATCAAGCGGAAGGGCGTCGCGCTCGACGAGGTCGAGCCGGACGACGTGGTCACGCTCGACGACGCCGGCGCTGTGATGCACCTCGAAACGGTCCTCCACACCGGCGTCTACCGCGTGCGGCCCGACGTCGGCGCGGTCGTCCACGGCCACCCGCCGTACACGACCGCGCTCGGCGCGACGGCAGCCGACCTCGCGCTGCTCACCCACGACGGGATCCTCTTCGCCGACGGTGTCGGCCGGTTCGACGATCCCGACCTGATCGTCGACGACGACCAGGGCGACCGGGTCGCGGCTGCGCTCGGAAGCCGGCGCGCCGTCTTGATGCAGAACCACGGCGTTGTGGTCGTCGGCAAGGACGTCCCCTGGGCGGTGCTGACGGCGGCGACACTCGAGCGCGCGGCGCAACTCCAATCGCTCGCGTCCACGCTCGGCGAGCTGCGGCCGATCAGCCCCGAGCTCGCGCGGCAGCTGCTTCCCGTC
>WNFV01017209.1_pt1 | contig 10271 bp, 9 predicted proteins | sample 5400101 | NCBI WGS metagenome assembly WNFV01 (sample SAMN13153361, study PRJNA577476) | soil metagenome | isolation source: 115 cm soil or saprolite under grassland replicate 1 | place: USA:California | collected 2016-06-15 | reverse complement strand
GCATCTTGCGGGAATACCGTCCGACAATCTTCTACGGCGTGCCGACGCTTTACAGCGCGCTGTTGGCAAGTCCCGACCTGCCGAAACGCGAAGAACTCAGCTTGCGCCGCTGTACGTCCGCCGGCGAAGCGCTGCCGCCGGATGTCGGCCGGCGCTGGCGCGAGCATACCGGCGTCGATATTCTCGACGGCTTAGGCTCCACCGAAATGCTCCACATCTTTTTGTCCAACCGCCCCGGCGACGTGCGCTACGGCACCTCCGGCAAGCCGGTGCCCGGCTATGACATTCGGCTGGTCGACGACGACGGCAAGCCGGTCGCCAAAGGTGACATCGGCGAGCTGCAAGTGGCCGGGCCGACAGGCGCGGCTTATTACTGGAACAATCGGGAAAAAAGCCGCAACACCTTTCTCGGCTCCTGGACGCGAAGCGGCGACAAATATACCGAGAGCGAAGACGGCTACTTCACCTACTGCGGTCGCGCCGACGACATGCTCAAAGTCGGCGGCATTTGGGTGTCCCCCTTCGAGGTCGAATCGGCGCTGGCATCGCACGCGGCCGTGCTCGAAGCTGCAGTCGTCGGTCAAGCCGATGAAAACGGCCTGATCAAGCCGAAGGCCTACGTCGTGCTTCGTCCCAACGTGCCGCAATCCGCCGAGCTTGCCGCCGGTTTACAGCAACATGTCAAAGGGAATCTGGCGCCCTACAAGTACCCGCGCTGGATTGAATTCGTCGCGGAGTTGCCGAAGACCGCGACCGGCAAAATCCAGCGCTTCAAGTTGCGCGAGAAGTAAAATGATGAAGCGGAGTGATGGAGTGTTGGAGTATTGCGTTTCGGGATTCTCACCACTCCATTACTCTACTCCAACGCTCAATCGTTCCAACGAGTCAAAGACATGGAGGAAGAGGAAAAGATGAAACTAGATCTCACCATGAACCGTAGAAAGTTTCTGGTCTCGGCTGGCCTAGTTACGACCAGCGCGTTCTTACCGAAGCCCTCTGTCTTCGGCCAGTCCGCCAAGATCCGTGTCGGGCTCATGCTTCCTTACACCGGGACCTACGCTCAGCTCGGCACCGCCATCACCAACGGTTTCAGACTGGCCGTAAGCGAGCGCGGCGGCAAGCTCGGCGGGCGCGAGTTGGAGTACTTCACCGTAGACGACGAAGCCGAGCCGGCAAAGGCGCCGGAAAATACCAACAAGCTGGTGCAGCGCGACAAGGTCGAGGTCCTCGTCGGCACGGTTCACAGCGGCGTGCAAATGGGCATGGTCAAGATCGCCAAGGAAAACAATACGCTCTTGATCATCCCCAACGCGGGGCTCGACGCCGCCACGGGGGCGCTTTGCGCGCCGAATATTTTTCGCAGTTCGTTTTCCAACTGGCAGCCGTCCTACCCAATGGGGAAAGTGCTCGCCGATCGCGGCGTGCGAAACGTCGTGTCGCTCGCCTGGAAATACGGCGCCGGCGAAGAAGCGGTTGCCGGTTTCACCGAAGGATTTATCAAGGCCGGTGGCAAATCAGTGCGTGGCTTGTGGATTCCCTTCCCCAATGTGGAATTCCAAGCGCTGCTCACCGAGATCGCCTCGCTCAAGCCTGACGCCGTATTTGTGTTCTTCGCCGGCGGTGGCGCGGCGAAGTTTATCAGAGATTACGCGGCGGCGGGGTTGAGAAAAAGCATCCCGCTGTTCGGCTCCGGCTTTCTCACCGACGGCGTGCTCGATGCAGTCGAAAGCGTGGCGCAGGGACTCGAGACCACCCTTCACTACGCGGATGGATTGAACACAAAACGCGACCGTGAGTTCCGCAGCGCCTACTCTAAAGCTTACACGTACGAGCCTGACGTCTACGCCGTCCAAGGCTACGATGCCGGCTTGTTGCTCGCCGCTGGTCTCGACGCGGTGAGAGGCGATATCACAAAGCGCAAAGAAGTGATCGCCGCCATGGAGAAGGCCAAGATCGATAGCCCCCGCGGATCTTGGACGATGTCGAAAGCGCACAACCCGATTCAAGATATTTATCTGCGCAAAGTTGTCGGCCGGGAAAACCGGTTCGTCAACATCGCTCATAAAGCCCTCGCCGATCCGGCGCGAGGATGCAAAATGTAGCGGCGCGGGCGCCGCGTTCAAAACGTTCCAATAGTTCAAGTCGTTCAAATCGTTTGAAGACAGGTTCGGATTTCTGACGGCTTGAACGTTTTAAACGACTTGAACGGCTTGAACATGTTCTACTTGATCCAACTCTTAAACGCTGTCCAGTACGGCTTGCTGCTATTTCTACTGTCGAGCGGTTTGACGCTGATCTTCGGCATCATGGGAGTCATCAATCTTGCACACGGCAGTTTCTACATGGTCGGCGCCTATCTCGCCTACTGGCTCGCCAAGCTCACCGGCAGCCTTTGGTTGGCAATTCCCATCGGCATCGTGATCGCCTTCGGCATCGGTCTTTTGCTGGAGACAACGATCATCAGTCGACTATACAGACGCGATCATCTTTATCAGGTACTGCTCACTTTCGGTTTGATTTTGGTTTTCGAGGAACTGCGCAGCATTCTCTTCGGCGACGAAGTCCATGGCGTGGCCGTACCCGCGCTGCTCGATTTTTCCATTCCCCTCACAGAGACGCTTTCCTATCCGGTCTATCGTTTGTTCGTCACCGCCGTTTGCCTCGGGATCGCAGGTTTGCTCTATCTCGTAATCCATCGTACCCGCGTCGGCATGATGATTCGCGCCGGCAGTAGCAACCGCGAGATGGCTGCCTCGCTCGGAGTCAATATTCCCGTGCTGTTCGCGTTGGTGTTCGCCTTTGGCATGGCGCTCGCCGCTTTCACTGGCACCATCGCCGCGCCGATTTCGTCGGTATTTCCTGGCATGGGCAATCAAATATTGATCATTTGTTTTGTCGTCGTGGTTATCGGCGGAATCGGTTCGATCAACGGCGCGATGATCGCGTCTTTGGCCATCGGTCTCGCAGATACCCTCGGCAAAGTGGTCGCGGCGGAATACTCCGGCGTCGCCGTCTACCTGGTCATGGCAGTGATTCTTTTGTGGCGCCCCCAGGGCATCGCGAATAAAGCGTAACATCGACGTGACCCAGATCACCCTCCCGCGCGCTCTCCTGATTGTGATCGCGCTGTTGCTTGCCCTCTTTCCCCTCGTCGGCGCGACATACTACGTCCAGCTAGGCGCGAAAATCTTGATCATGGCGATCTTCGCATTGAGCTTGGATCTCTTGGTCGGCCACACCGGATTGGTAAGTCTCGGACACGCTGCATATTTCGGCATCGCGGCCTACGCCCTGGCGCTCATCTCGCCAAAGTACGAGGCGGCCAACCTCTGGCTTACCCTACCCTTCGCCCTCGCCGCTGCCGCGACCGCCGCGTTCGTCGTCGGCTTCTTGGTCGTTCGTACCGCCGGCGTCTACTTCATCATGGTGACGCTTGCCTTTGCGCAGATGATCTACTCGATCTTTCATGACACCAAGCTCGGCGGCGGCTCCGACGGCATCTATATCTACGTGCGCCCGGAGCTTAACGTCGCCGGCTTCAAACCTCTCGATCTCGAAAGTCCGGCGCAGTTTTACTATCTGGCGCTTATTCTTCTCGTCGTTGTTTACGCAATTCTCGATCGGCTGCTCCATGCTCCATTCGGCCGCGCGTTGGCCGGCATTCGGGTAAACGAACAGCGTATGCGCTCCATCGGTTATCCGGTTTTCATATACAAGCTCGCTGCCTTCGTGCTTGCCGGAACACTGGCGGGGTTGGCCGGGTATCTTGCGGCCTGTCAATTCGGATTTGTCAATCCGGATATTTTGGCGTGGCATCAATCCGGCATCGTCCTGATGATGGTCATTCTCGGCGGCATGGGCCGCCTCCACGGTGCAGTGCTTGGCGCGCTTTCGTATGTGTTGATTCAGGAAGTCGTATCCGCTCCGGCGCTGCTCGGCGCGTATTCAAAGCATTGGCAGCTCGCCATGGGCAGCTTGATTGTCGTCATCGTGCTCGTTTTGCCGCACGGCATCGGCGGTTTTATCGACGTCGCTTTGCGCCGCTTTTCGTACACTCATCGGAATGGGGATCGCGACAACGCCATATGACCGCGATTCTAGTAGTGCGTGAGCTGTGCAAAAATTTCGGCGGCCTCGCCGCCGTCGACCATGTGTCGCTCGAAGTTAGAGCGGACGAGCCGCATGCCGTGATCGGCCCCAATGGCGCCGGCAAGACAACCCTAGTCAATTTGCTTTCAGGCGATCTGACTGCCAGCTCGGGCAGCATTCTTTTTCACAGCAGTGAGATTTCGACTCTCACACCAGAGCAGCGGTCGCGCCTGGGCATCGGCCGCAGCTATCAAAAGACCAACATCTTTCCTGGATTCAGCGCATTGGAGAATTGCCGCCTCGCCGCGCAAGCACGCGAGCCGCGAGCGTTGCATTGGTTCCGTGACGCTTCCTCTTACGATGACGTCATGAAACAGGCACGCGGGGCGCTTGACGCGGCCGGCTTGGCTGACCGGGCCAATGAATTAGCGTTCGCACTGAGCCACGGCGAGCAACGCCAGCTGGAAATCGCCATGTGCCTCGCCACCAAACCGCAGCTGCTGCTGCTCGATGAGCCACTCGCCGGCATGGGCGCCGAAGAATCCCTCAAAATGGTGAATTTGATCGGCCGGCTTACAGCAAACCACGCCATCCTGTTGATAGAGCACGACATGGACGCCGTCTTCCAGCTGGCAAAGGTCCTCACGGTCATGGTCGACGGAAAAGTTCTGGCATCGGGCACACCGGCAGAGATTCGCGCCAATCGCGAGGTACAGACTGCCTATCTCGGCGGTGCGGATAAAACGTGATGAATAGCACACCGATCATCGACGCTCGTGAGCTTCATACCTACTATGGCGCGAGCCATATCTTGCATGGCATCGACTTTTCCATAAGCGCCGGCGAAACCGTAGGTTTGATGGGCCGCAACGGCATGGGCAAGACCACTCTCATTCGTTCTCTAGTGGGCCATGTCCCGCCTCGTCGCGGTGAAGTCAAAATCAATGGGCGCATCATGACACGCGCCGCCGCTCATCTAATCGCGCGCCAAGGCATCGCCTACGTTCCCGAAGGACGCGGTATCTTTCCGAATCTAACTGTTAAAGAAAATCTTACCATGGCGGCTCGCCCGGCACTGAACGGACAGCGTGACTGGGATTACGAGCGTGTCCTGAAAACGTTTCCAAGACTTGTTGAACGCCTTTCCCACGGCGGACAGCAACTCTCCGGCGGCGAACAGCAAATGCTCTCCATCGGACGAGCGCTCATGACCAACCCGACGTTGCTGATCCTTGATGAAGCCACTGAAGGACTCGCGCCGCTCATTGCCCAAGAAATTTGGCGCATCATCCGAACCATTCGAGAATCCGGCATCGCGGCGGTCATCGTCGACAAAAACTTCGCCGCTGTTTCGGCGCTCACGGACCGCAACGTAATTCTCGTCAAAGGTCGCGTGGTTTTCGAAGGAACCGGAAATGAGCTCCGCGCGCAGCCCGAACTATTGCATCAGCATCTGGGAATTTGACCGACACGGAGCCATCATCTGCTCACCGGCCACGAGAAGGACTTTTTGCGCCGCTGGGATTATACTGGGATATTCCCCGCGAGGTAGAGCAAAGCTATACGAGCTCTCTATGGATGACGCACCACTAAGGAATATTATCATTGGCGTGGACTTGGACGGCGTCTGCGCTGATTTTCTCGGCCGCATGCGCGAGGTCGCGGCCGAATGGCTGGAGCGCGATGTCAAAGAACTCACGCCGGACGTGTCCTATGGATTGCGCGAGTGGGGCATCAAAGACATCGAGCAATACAACAGCCTGCACCGCTTCGCGGTGACCCAGCGCGAACTGTTCAAAACCGCGCCGATGATACCCGGCGCGCGCAGATACTTGCGCCAGCTCTCCGATGACGGCGCCCGCATCCGCATCATCACCCATCGGCTCTACATTCACTTTTTTCATAAGGCCGCGGTGGAACAGACCATCGACTGGCTCGACCGGCACGGCATCCCTTATTGGGACCTGTGCTTCATGAAAGAGAAAGAACAGGTGGGCGCGGATGTCTACATCGACGACAGCCCGGGCAACGTCGAGCAACTGCGGGCTAAGGGCCTGCACACGATCTGCTTCGCCAACAGCACCAACAAAAATATTGCCGAACCGCGGGCTGATTCCTGGGAGCATGTCTATCGATTGGTGAAAGAATGGGCGGCGCGACGGAAACGCGGAACGACACCGTAATAACCCGAGTTTGACTCGGTCTCATCGAAGGCTGTTAATCGTCCACCTCAGCTTCGGCACTTTCATCCGGCCGGGCCAGGAGATTTAATGCATCATGTCACCGGGCAGCCAATGAGGGTTGACATACCAAACTCTATTCTCTTAGAAGATGTCTTCCACTCGAAAAAGACAATCGCTAAACGTCTGAATTACGCCTTCTCCGCGGCCTTATCCCTACAGATCAAAATACTGCGCAGGTTCGACCCCTAATGACTCGCCCTTCTCGCTCTTACCTGCGCTCTGCATACTCGGCGAGCCGGCACAACGCGTTTACCAGCGCCATCTCCTCGATTGATTTACAGCGCGCTTCGAGAAGTCGCGGCGAGCAGACGAGAAAAGCGAGGCACTGCGCGCGCGAGATCGCGACATTCAGGCGATTGCGGGAAAAAAGAAATGCGAGATTGCGCGGAACGTCCTCGCCGCTGGAACTCGCCATGGAGAAGAAAACAATTGGCGCCTCTTGACCCTGGAACTTATCAACGGTGCCGACACACACGCCATCTGGCAATCCCGCGCGTAACCGGCGCACCTGAGCATTGTAGGGAGCAACTACCATGAAGTCGTCCTCGCGGAGCTGGCGGGTAGAGCCATCGGTGTCCGTGAACGTTCCTTGTCGCAACCAGGCAATCAGTTTCGCTATCTCTGCAACCTCTTCGTCAGAAGCGGAGCGATTCCCTTCGGCAGCCGGCCAGCATAGACGATCTCTGAGATGAAAGCGCAGACATCAGGGTGCATCCTATAGCTCCGCTCAAGGAAGATGCCGCGATCTTCCGGAATTGTGGGCGCCTCCCCGAGCAAATGTTCGAGAACCGACGCGCCTGTACCCGGCGGATGTAGTCCTTGCGAGACCTGCGCGAGTTGTAGCGGATCGCCGAGTAGTATCACGTTCCGTGCCGAGCTCCCCATTGCAACTGCGTCAGCGAGCGAAACCTGTCCTGCCTCGTCGATGACGAGGCAGTCGAGCAGGCTATCGAACTCATTCCGTGAGAAGAGCCACGCCGTGCCAGCTAGAAGCTGAACGCGATCGGCTGCTTGGACAATTCTTGAGACCTGCGATTCGCTTTTGATGAAGTCGTCCTCGTATACCGATTCAGGACTATCCGCGGTCGACTTCTTCAGGCCGCGAAAGCTTATGCCGTGTTCGCGCGTAACGGTCTCGATCTCCTTGAGCAAATTGTGGATCGCCTTATGACTTTGCGCAGCCACTCCAACTCGCTTGCCGTTCTCAAGAAGGTGCGCGATGAGCCGAGCACCAGTCCAAGTCTTACCGGCTCCTGGAGGCCCTTGGATGAAAAGATAGCTTGCGTCAAGCCCGAGGGCGCGGGATTTCATTTCCTCAAGGTCGGTCGTTTGGAGTCGCGCGCCAGCAGTCAACCCTGCGACCCGCGGTCGCTCGCGTCTGAGAATCGCTTCAAGCGCTGGATACCGTCCGTCGCGTCTTTCTATCGACTCCGCAACTCTAGAGAGAGCGTTTCTTTGTTGAGTATCGTCATAGGGGCCGCCGGGAATGAGCGCCTTGGGAAGCGACGAGCTAGAGAACCTAGGACCACGCAGAAGCTTGAGCGTTCCGGTTGTATCGTCGATCTTTAGGATCTCGCCCGCGCTCTTGCCGGTTGCGGGATCATAAGCCGAGCCCGGTCCCAGCTTGTGATCCTGCGGGGGGAAATTAAGAGTATAAGCAAGCGATTTTTTTCGGGGCTCCGGCGGAACGTCAGGGTTCGCTTCCAGGCAACCGATTGATTCCGAGTCTTCGACCAGCTTCTCGGGCATCATTCCAAGACGCTCGAAATACCACCACCACGCCGGCCGTGCCTCGCGGCGATGGTATTCAAGCAGTTCGGCGGCGAGCCAACAGGAACTCCCAGGCTCGGCGCCTTCCAGAAGCTGCTCGCGCAAGCGCTGGCGCGCATTAAGCGCCTCTGCCGCTTCTTCTGAGATTGCGCGCGGTTCCGGAACCTCGGGCCAAGGCAGTTCAAGTGGACGCAGCTTGTGCAGCCAGTCGAGCAGCGCCAGCGTTGCCCGGCAATCCTCCTCGTTGTATGCGGCTATCTGCGCGAGGAACTTATCGTCCTTGCTTTCGAGCCACTGCTCGTAGTCGACGATGGCCTCCATGCCGGACCGCATGGAAGCGACGCGCGTGAACTCAAAGAGAGGTTCCAATTTCTTGAGCGAGTAGCTTGGGACGCCCGCGCGCAAGGCTTGGCGAAAGACGGTGTAGAGATTGACGAATATTTTTTGTCGCAGCAGGTCGTCGACCTCAGACTCCCGTGTCGCATACTCTCCCATCAATCGCTTGATAGCGCTCTCCTCGTAGGCCCCGAAGTGGTAAACGTGAAGATCGGGGTGTTGCGTAAGTCGCGCATGGACGAGATCGATAAAGTTTTCGAAAGCGCGTCGTTCTCCGTCGCGATCGTGCGCCCAGAACGGTTCATATCGGGGCGCATCTCCGTCAACGGTGACTACACCAAAGAGAAAGGTGAGTCCCCGCGCCGGCTCGAAAAAAGGATGTCCTTCGAGGTCAAGGATGACGTCACCTGTGGAGCGTCGGTGGAGCGCTGCGAATCCACGCCCGTCTTCAACCGGAAGCTCGTGCCACACAATCGTATCACCACGTTGAGTCTCCAATTGCAACGCGGCCTGATCATGTAATCCTTCGAACGTCGCGCCAGGAATCTTCGGAACCCGCGTGTCCGGTCTCGCCTCAGCCAGAGCCGTCAGCGTCTCTATTCCAGCAGTCAGAAGACGGGTGACCTGGTCGCGACGGATGCCGGCCACACGCGCGAGATGGTCCTCGCGCTCCCAGCGCGCTTCGCAGGTCGATAGAAAGCCGCAGAACGCGCAATGCTCGCACGGGTACGGAGCGGATTGCGCTTGAGCAGTGATGGCCTCACGAAAGCGACTCTGCAAGCGGCGAAAGTAAGCCGCCACGTTCGCGAGCCTGATCGGGAAACGCTCGTGCGTGCCAAGAATGACATAGGCCATCTCGGGCGCAGCTTTCTGAATTTGTTCCAGCGCATGGCTATAAAAACAGAGTTGGAGCGCGTGCTCGGGTCGAGGATGGCGGGCGAGCTTCGTATCGAGGACCTGGTAACTCCAGGCGCCGAGCGCGGACGGCCGATCGATCCGTTCGAGAAAGTCGGCGATCCCATGCCAGCCGTCTGCCATAAACACGGCCTGATAAATGTACTTCGCACCGGAATGCATGGCCTCCACGGCTGCGGCGGTAGCAGCTGCGAAGTTCCCCTCATTACCGAGACCAACTTCGGTCACGACGTGCCCCGCCAAGCGGAGTGAATTGAGGAAATTGCGCTCGTGCTCAACACCTTTGCGCGCAATCAAATCAACGTATGCGTTGCTGAAACTTGGACGAGTGAGTTCGCCCAGCGCGACGGCAAGGTCAAGCTGACTCAAATGCTCGCAGGCAACGAAATTCGCCAGGTCCGAGGGAGAGAAAAGAAGGTGGTCACCGCGGAGCTGCATCTAGTTTCCGAGGTCACGCAACTGATGCTCATAAAGTGCGAACTGATTATGCTGCGTGATCGTTGATGGTGGTTTGGCTCGCAGACGTGCCGACTGCTGTGCGTACTCAATGAGCGAGAGTAGTCGTTCTTTCTCAATGGTCATACGTTAGCTGGCGCTTGAAACTCCACCATAAGGTCTGGACTGACGTCCTTCGCTGCGTATTTTAGTGGGTCTGTGATTAGCGCGTCAAATGTTAAAACGTGAGATCGGGGCCACGAATAGGGGCTGGGCCTCGGATTTCACGCATAAAACCAGGAACTAGCGTCAGACAAACCTATATTTTCTACTCGCTGTTGCTTTCGAAGACCAGTGCAAAGCGTCTGCATCACACGGCGCAGGTTCGCTCTACGTACGAACTCTTCTGCCGGTTTACCTAAGCCTCCGCTCAACACCGCTGGCACTTTCCGCAAAATCTTTCGCTTATGCTTGGTTAGTAAC
>WNFV01011077.1_pt1 | contig 10271 bp, 12 predicted proteins | sample 5400101 | NCBI WGS metagenome assembly WNFV01 (sample SAMN13153361, study PRJNA577476) | soil metagenome | isolation source: 115 cm soil or saprolite under grassland replicate 1 | place: USA:California | collected 2016-06-15 | reverse complement strand
AGCATCGCGAAGAGAAGCCCGAGCCGGACCGCCGCATGGGCGATTTGGTCGAGGCGCGGGTTCCTGGAGAGCAGATAGGCGAGCGAGTATCCGGCGGCGAATAAGAACGCGAGTGCCGCCGTCCAGGCGCAAGGGACGTGGAAGAACACGATTCGCGAGGACTCGCCCAGGAATCCCTGCGCCGGCGCGACCCAGAGGAAGGCCCCGACGATGACCGCAGCCATGTACGGCAGCAAGAGAAGCTTCAACGGTTTCATTCTGTCGTTTTCAATCCTCCCATGCCGCGGAAGCCAGCAGATACGCGGCGCAGCTTGCCGCGCCGTCGTAGGCCGCGATCACTCGGAGCGGCGTTCCCGCGAAAGAGCCTTGCGCCGCGCCGACGGTGGCGGCGATCGCCGGCAGGAGCAGCGGCACCAGCAGGGGAAACGAGACGACGAGGAAGAGCACGTTTCGCTGTCCCGCTCGCGCCACGAGCGCCGAGAGAAACGTCGAGACGATCGAGAGTCCCCAGCCTCCCAGGAGAACGACGGTCGCGAGAGCGGCCGGCGATCCGACGCGCCACTCGAGGAGAAGCGCGAACGCCGGGACGGCGAGCGCGGCGATCGCGAGAAAGAGAAGGAGGTTGAAGAGGGCCTTTCCGGCGAGGACGACGATTCCCGGAGCGACTGCGCGAAGCGCAATGCCGGTTCCCGTCTCCTCCTCTCTCACGAACGCCCGGGGGAGGCCGGTCGCGGCGGAGAAGAAGAGGATGATCCAGAGGAGCGACGCGTCGAGCCCCGCCCTCGCCTCCGGGGGCAGCCCGAACGGTCCCACCGCATAGGAAACGAGCGCGAGCGCAGTCGCGGCGAAAAAAAAGACCGAGCCGAGCGCGACGCGACGGCGCAGCTCCTGCGCGGCGTCCTTGGCGCAAACAGCCCAGGCGCGGGAGAGAAACCCGCGACGGACGTTGGGAGCCGTCACCGGTTGCGCGGTCCGAGCTCGAGAATGTCATCGGCGCCCGGCAATTCGGTCCGGTCGGCGGCCGCCAAGACGACGGGACCCCGCAGAGAGGCAGATGCGACGAGGCGCCGGACCGCCTCACGACCGTCCCCGTCGAGCCCGGACATCGGCTCATCTAAGAGCAGGACGTCGGGATCCAGCAGAAACGAGAACGCGATCCGCAGTCTCTGCCTCATGCCCGTCGAGAAGTGTTCGACCGGGCCTGCGGCGCCGGCGAGGCCGACGCTCGAGAGGCGCGCCCGGAGGTCGTCGGGCGCGGAAAGGAAGCCGGCGGCTCTTCGGAAGAACGCGAGGTTCTCCTCAGCGGTGAGCTCGGGATAGAAAGCGAGATCGGGCCCCGACCACCCCACGCCGGACCGGCGCTCCTCTCGCGAAAGCTCCCTGCCGTCACGCTCCACGCGGACCGCGCCGCCCGAGGGGCGGAGGAGCCCGGCGAGGATCTTCAAGAGCGTGGTCTTTCCGGTCCCGTTCGCCCCGGTGACGGCGAGGATTCCCCGTTCGACCGAGAAAGAAATTCCGGCGAAGAGCGGGACCTCCGCGAACGACTTGGAGAGGTCCATCGCCTCGATTCGCGGAGAAGCCACGACTTCCGGGCACGATACCAGACCACCCACTGGCCTTCGGCTTGAAATACGGTCCGCGCTTCTCCTATGATCCGCCCGGTTCAGAGTCTTTCGGGGTCAGGATTTATCCTGACCCCTCTTCGCTGGACTCGGTCCGACGTTGCTACGAGCACCGAGCCGCGGCCAGGTTGATTAACGCATTCGTAGGAGAACCGATGTCGAAGCGCGCGCTCGTTTTGCTCCTGACGCTCGTCGTTCCCGTCTCGTTTATCGCCTGCGGCGGTGGCAAGGACGAGGATGAGCTGCTCCAAGAGGAGGCGACTCCCGCTCCGGCTGCCGCGGCTCCCGTCGCGGGGGCGCCGGCCGCAGGAGCTCCCGCCGCCACGGGCAGCGCGACGTTGACCGGCAAAGTCGCGTTCCAGGGCACCGCGCCGACCATGGAAAAGATCAAGATGGAGGCGGACGCTTTCTGCAAGTCGGCGCACACGACGCCCGTCTACTCGCAGGAAGTCGTGGTGAACCCGAACAACACCCTTCAGTGGGTCTTCGTCTATGTCAAGGAAGGGATCACAGGATCGTACCCGGCGCCTACGACCCCGGTCACGATCGATCAGCAGGGCTGCCAGTATCACCCACACATCTTCGGGATCCAGGCCGGTCAGCCGTTGAGGATCCTCAATAGTGACTCGACACTGCACAATATTCACGCCCTCCCGAAGAAGAACCCGGAGTTCAACATCGGCCAGCCGTTCAAGGGGATGGAGACCCTCAAGAAGTTCGATACCGTCGAGATGCCCGTCCGCTTCAAGTGCGACGTCCACAAGTGGATGGGGGCTTACGCGGGGGTTCTCAACCACCCCTTCTTCGCCGTCACCAACGACCAGGGAGCCTTCGAGATCAAGAACCTTCCGCCGGGTAACTACGTGATCGAGGCCTGGCACGAGAAGTACGGCGCGCAGACCCAGAACGTGACGATCAGCGGATCGGAGTCCAAGACGGTCGACTTCAACTTCAAGGGTTAGGGCCGGCTTCGTGTCGAGCGTCGCGCCGCGAGGCCGGTTTTTCCGGGTCGCCTTGAGCGCTCTCGGAGTGGCGGGCGTGCCGTCGCTCGCATCCGCTCTCCCGATCTGGTTGCATCTTCCCGAGAACGTCGCGACGTACGGCGGCAAGATCGACGGTCTCTTCAACCTCATCCTCTGGATCACCGGCACGATCTTCGTCCTCGTCGAAGTGCTCCTCCTCTTCTTCGTCATCCGCTATCGCCATCGCGAGGGGAGACGCGCGCATTACACGCACGGCTCGAATCGGCTGGAGGTCATCTGGACGATCGTCCCCGCCATCATCTGCGTGGTTCTCGCGCTGCTCTCCCGGCGCAGCTGGGCGGAAATCAAGCAGAACATGCCACACGGGGCGATGCACGTCGAAGTGACGGCGGAGCAGTTCGCGTGGAACATCCGCTATCCCGGTCCCGACGGGAAACTCGGCACTCCGGACGACCTGGTGACCCTGAACCAGCTCCACTTTCCCGTCGGACGCCCGCTCATCGTCACGCTCCATTCCAAGGACGTCATCCACTCGTTCTTCCTCCCCGAGTTCCGGGTCAAGCAGGATGCGGTGCCCGGAATGACGACGCGCATCTGGCTCGAAGCGACGCGCGTGGGGCACTGGGAGATCGCCTGCGCCGAACTGTGCGGGCTCGGTCACTTCCGGATGAAAGGCTTCGTCACGGTCGAGACGCCCGAAGAGTTCGAGCGGTGGATGGCGGAGACCGCCAAGGAGGCTGCCTCATGAGCACGGTTGCCGTCGCCCGAGAGCTCCCGCCGGGAGTCCATCCCGAGCCGACGTCGTTCTGGCGCAAGTACATCTTTTCGCTCGACCACAAAGTCATCGGAAAGCAATACCTGTCTTACGCGCTGTTCATGCTCGTCATCGGCGGACTGCTCGCGATGCTCGTCCGCTGGCAGCTCGCCTGGCCCGGGCGTCCGATCGCCTTCATGGGCAAGCTCGCACCCGAGGGGATGCCGGGCGGCGTGATGCTTCCCGAGTTCTACAACTCGCTCTTCACGATGCACGCGACGATCATGATCTTTTTCGCGATCATGCCGATCCTGATCGGCGCGTTCGGCAACTTCGTCGTCCCGCTTCAGATCGGCGCTCGCGACATGGCGTTCCCGACTCTCAACATGGTCTCGTTCTGGACGGCGGTGCCCGGCGCCGTCCTCATCCTCTGGTCGTTCTTCGTGACCGGAGGAGCGGCGCAATCGGGCTGGACTTCCTACGCGCCGCTCTCCGCGGTGCAGCCAAAAGGGCAGACGCTCTGGCTCCTGTCGCTCCTCGTGCTGGGCATTTCGTCTCTCCTGACCGCTGTCAACCTCATCACCACGACCATCAACCTGCGCGCGCCGGGAATGACCTTCTTCCGGCTGCCGCTCACCGTGTGGGCGCTGTTCATCACAGCGATCCTGCTCCTGCTCGCGCTACCGGTCCTCTCGGGCGCGATGATCATGCTGCTCTTCGACCGGTTGCTGGGGACGACCTTCTTTCTGCCGAAGGGGCTGATCGTTTCGGGGCAGGCTCTCACGAACGCCGGCGGCGGACAGCCGCTCCTCTGGCAGCACCTGTTCTGGTTCTTCGGTCACCCCGAGGTCTACATCATGATCCTGCCGGCGATGGGGATCACCTCCGAGATCCTGCCGGTCTTCGCGCGCAAACCGATCTTCGGTTACCGCGCGATGGCCTACTCGATCATGGGGATCGCCGGCCTCGGGTGGATCGTCTGGGGCCACCACATGTTCCAGAGCGGCATGAACCCGATTCTCGGCACGACGTTCATGATCTCGACGATGGTCATCGCGGTCCCCTCCGCGATCAAGACCTTCAACTGGCTGGGCACTCTCTGGGGAGGCTCGATCCGCTTCACCACGCCGATGCTGAATGCGATCGGCTTCGTGTCGATGTTCGTGATCGGCGGACTGTCCGGCATCTTCATGGCATCGACGCCGGTGGACATCTTCATTCACGACACGTACTTCATCGTCGGGCACATCCACTACGTGCTCTTCGGCGGGTCTCTCTTCGGCGCTTTCGCCGGGCTCTATTTCTGGTATCCGAAGATGTTCGGGCGAAAAATGAACGATCAGTGGGGAAAGGTCCACTTTGCGCTCACTTTCGCCGCGTTCAACTGCGTCTTCTTCCCGATGCACTTCCTCGGCATGCGCGGCATGCAGCGGCGCATTTACGACTACACACAGTACGCCCACCTCAAAGGCCTCCAGCCGCTGAACCAGTTCATGACCATCTCCCTGTTCGTTCTCGGCGCCGCCCAGGTGATCCTGGTCCTGAACTTCTTCCTTTCGATGCGGCGGGGACAGCCAGCGGGCGACAACCCGTGGCGATCGAACACGCTCGAGTGGCAGACCTCTTCGCCCCCGCCCCACGAGAACTTCCACGAGATCCCCACCGTTTACCGGGGGCCGTACGAGTACAGCGCGCCGGAGCGCGGCGACGACGACCACTGGCCGCAGAACGAGCCTCCGTCGGGCAGACCCGTCACCGCGCATGGGTGAGACCATTCCTCCGCGCAGCCTCGCGTTGCACCGCTTCGCGGTCTTGACGGCGGTCGCGACGCTCGGGCTGATCGTCGCCGGCGGTCTCGTCACGTCCACGGAGTCGGGTCTCTCCGTCCCCGACTGGCCGCTCTCCTACGGACGCCTCATGCCCCCGATGGTGGGAGGGGTCCGTTACGAGCACGGGCACCGCATGGTCGCGACGGCCGTCGGGATCCTGACGGTCGCTCTCGCGATCGGACTTGCGCGAAAGGAGCCGCGCCGCTGGGTTCGTCGCCTCGGACTGCTCGCGGTCGCCGCGGTCGTGGCGCAGGGCGTGCTCGGAGGGCTGACGGTCATCTTCCTTCTCCCGACCGCGGTGTCCGTGGCCCACGCGTGCCTCGCCCAAACGTTCTTCTGTCTGACGGTCGCGATTGCCGTCGTCACCTCGCCGCGCTGGGAGCCGGGGCCGGGAAAAAAAGAACTGCTTCCGCGACTCGCGGCGTTGACGGCCTCCGCCGTCTTTCTGCAGCTCGCAATCGGCGCCGTCATGCGGCACGCGAAGGCCGGACTCGCGATTCCCGATTTCCCGATGTCGCTCGGGCGGGTCGTTCCGCCGCTCGACTCCTTTCCGGTCGCGATCGCGTTTGCGCATCGCGCCGGGGCGCTCGCCGTCGCGGGGCTCGTGTTCGCGACGGTCGTCGCCGCGTTCCGCGCGGGGCGCCGCCGGACGGGGATCTTCCTCGGAGCTCTCGTTCTCGCGCAGATCGGGCTCGGAGCGCTGACGGTGCTCTCCCGGAAGAACGTGGCGATCACGACGGCCCACGTTGCAACGGGCGCGCTCCTGCTCGGAACGTCCGTAGCGCTGTCCTTCGGAAGCTCCCGTTTGAAATCTCTCAGCCGCCGTTCGCGCAGCGAACGCCGCGGCGCAGTTCCGATCTTGCTTTCCGAACCGTGACATGCAGTTAGCCGACACTGCGATCGTGGCCGCGCCCGCCCGCGTCGCCGACTTCGTCGAGTTGACGAAGCCGCGGATCACCTTTCTCGTTCTGGTGACGACGGCGGTCGGATACGCGCTGGGAGTCGGGCCGTCGTTTCATCCGGCGGTGTTTCTCTCGCTCCTCGTGGGAACCGCTTTCGTGTCGGGCGGCGCTTCCGCGCTCAACCAGTGGGCCGAGCGCGACGCGGACGCGCGGATGGCACGGACCTGTTCGAGGCCACTTCCCGCCGGTCGACTCGTCCCGACCGACGCGCTCGCGTTCGGGCTCGCGATTTCCGCCGTGGGGATCGCGCTGCTCGCGGGCGCCGTCAACGGACTGACGGCGCTCCTCGCTTCGGTCTCGCTCGGGGGCTACGTCCTCGCCTATACGCCTTTGAAGCGCGTGACGTCGCTCTGCACGCTCGTCGGCGCCGTGCCGGGCGCCATCCCGCCGATGATGGGATGGGCGGCGGCGCGCGGGACGCTCGACCGCGAGGCCTGGGCGCTCTTCGCCGTCCTGTTCCTCTGGCAGCTCCCGCACTTTCTCTCGATCGCGTGGATTTATCGCGACGACTACGCCCGGGCCGGCTTTCCAATGCTGCCGGTAACCGATCCGGACGGAAGATCCACGGCGCGCCAGACGGTCGCTTACGCGGCGGCGCTCGTTCCCGTCACGCTCCTCGCAGGAGCCTTCGCCGCGGCAGGGCAGGGTTACCTCTGGAGCGCGGTGGGACTCGGTGCGGTTTTCGTCGGTTGCGCGATCGTCTTCGCCGTAAAGCGGTCCGTGCGGGCGGCGAGGATCGTCTTCCTGGTTTCGGTCCTTTATCTTCCGGCGGTCCTCGGGCTCATGGTGTTCGACCGATGAGCGCGGCAGCCCGGCCCGAAGCCAACTGGCGGGTCCTTCTGTTTCTCGTCCTGGTCGCGGCGATCCTCTTCTTCGGGTCGATCCTGTTCATCATTTCGCGGGCGCAGACGTAAGCAGCGACGGGAAGGAGAGAACGGTGACCGAGCACAGGCATCCGAACTACATGGGAATTTTCTGGATTCTCCTGACCGTGACGGTCATCGAGGTCGCGTACTCGTTCCTGAAGATCCCGCGGCCGATCCTGATCTTGGGGCTCGTTTCGCTGGCGGGTTTCAAGGCGCTGCTCGTCGCTCTCTATTTCATGCACTTGAAGTTCGAAAGGAAGAGCCTCGGCGTGATCGTCGCTTCGACGCTGATCCTCGGAGCCATCCTGGTGTCCGTCGGGATCGGCGAGCACGTGCTGCCGAGGCCCTGAGGGAACCGTGGCAAACCACGCGATCGCGCACGAACACGTGCTCGAGCCTCCCTCGGCGACGGGGATTCCCCACGACAAGATGGGGATGTGGGTCTTCCTCTGCTCGGAGGTGATGTTCTTCACGGGGCTCATCGGGTCCTACATCGTGCTGCGGTTCGCGAGTCCCACCTGGCCGCATCCCGGCAACACGCTCAACATCTGGCTGACCGCGCTGAACACCTTCATTCTGATCTGCTCGTCGGTGACGATGGTCAAGGCGCTCGCCTCCGTCCGGGACGGAGACCTCCGGAAGCTGAAACTCTTTCTGTCGCTGACTTTGCTCTTCGGCGCGACCTTTCTCTCGATCCAGGCCTACGAGTACCGCCATTTGCTCCACGAGGGCTTCAATCCCCACGTTTCTCTCTTCGGATCCGTCTTCTACACGACGACCGGCTTCCACGGCTTTCACGTGTTCTGCGGCGTCGTCTGCATGTCGTTCGTCACGGGGAAGGCGTTTCTCGGCAAGTACACGCAGGCGCACCACCAGGGGGTCGAGACGATCGGCCTGTACTGGCATTTCGTGGATCTCGTCTGGATCATCCTCTTCACGATCATTTACCTCTTCTGATCCATCCCACGATCAACGCGACGTTGAACGCGGCGAGCGCCCTATTCCTCCTCGTCGCCTATCGGGCCATCCGGCGGCTGGAGATCGAGCGACACCGGCGGTGGATGCTCGCAGCCGCCGGCACCTCCGCTGCATTCCTCATCTCGTATCTCGTCTACCACGCGCGCGTGGGATCTGTCCGGTTCGGCGGCGTCGGTCCGGTTCGCACCGTCTACTTCGCCATACTCGGGTCCCACACCCTCCTGGCGATCCTCGTTCTCCCGCTCGTCGTCCGGACGCTCTATCTCGGCCTGAAGCGGAGGGACGACACGCACCGGCGCATCGCGAAGTGGACTTTCCCCGTCTGGCTCTACGTCTCGGTGACCGGTGTGGTCGTCTACCTGATGCTCTACCACCTTTACGCCCGCGAGCCGTTTCGGTAGCATCGCACTCGTGAGCTCGAGCGTGCGCGTCGCGGCCGTTCTCCTGCTCGTCGCCCTCGTCTTGCCGGCGGCGCTCTCCGCGTGCCCGCTCTGCAAGGACGCCACCTCAGACGCCGAATACCCGGGCGGGTCCGCTTCGCTCGGCCGCGGCTTTTACTACTCGATCCTGCTGCTGATCGCGGTGCCCTGGACCGCCGTGGGCACGGTCGCCTTCCTGATCTTCCGCCGGAGGCGGCGCGAGCGCGCGGCGCTTTCGACCGGCGTGTCACGCCTCGTTCCGGACTCGCGCGGAGCGCGGTCCTGACGCGGGCCGTCCCTCTCGTCCTCGCCTTTCTGCTGTCGACTTCTCTTCGCGCCGTCGAGCTGCCTCGCGCAGTTCCGATCGCGCGATTGCCGCATCTCGACACGGCTCTCGCCCGGATCGCGACCGAGATGGTCGCCGAGTTCGGGCCGGCGGGGCTCACGCCCGAGGGACTCTCGATCTCGGTCATCGATCTGGCGGGAGGACCAGGCGGAAGCCCGCTCGCCATGGGGTCGTATCGCGGCGACGTGGCGTACTACCCGGCCTCGGTCGTCAAAGTCTTCTACCTCGTCTACTACGAGAGCGAGAAGGAAGCCGGCCGGTTGAAGGACACCGCGGAGATCGTCCGCGCCGTTCACGACATGATTACGGTCTCATCCAACGACGCGACCGGCTTCCTAGTCGACGCGATCACCGATACGACGTCCGGCCCGGAGATCGAGAGCGCCCGCAGGTGGGAGAAGTGGAAGAAGCGGCGGAACGCCGTGAACCGGTTCTTCCTCGCGCGCGGGTATCGCGACTTCAACGCGAACCAGAAGACGTTCTGCGAGGACGCTTACGGTCGCGAGCAACTCTTCCGCGACGGCGGCCGCAACCGGAACCGTTTCACGCCGGACGACGTCGCGCGGCTCTTCAAGGAGATCGCGCGGGGCGAGATCGTGGCCCCGGCCGGCACGCAGGAGATGCTCGGATTGCTCGCCCGCGACATCACGCCCGAGAAGCCGTATGACGACCTCGAGCTCGAGGACGCGCGGCTCGCCGGTCAGAAGCTGCCGGCCGGCACACGGCTCTGGTCCAAGTCGGGGGATGCCTACGACTACCGGGCTTTGCAGCCCCCCGGACCCCCGGGCCGGCTGGGGACTTTGCAGCCCCCCGGACCCCCGGGCCGGCTGGGGACTTTGCAGCCCCCCGGACCCCCGGGCCGGCTGGGGACTTTGCAGCCCCCCGGACCCCCGGGCCGGCGGGGGGCTTTGCAGCCTCCCGGACCCCCAGGTCGGCGGCGCGCTGACGGTCCGGCGGGTCCTGTCCCTCCTCGCGGGGGCGGTCGTTGCTCTTCACCGAGCGACGCTTTCCGTCGAGCGCGTCCACTTCGAGCAGTACCTGGAGCTGAAGGCCCGGGGCGTCCCGATCCTCTTCGCTCTCTGGCACGGTCGGATGTTCCTCTCGATCCAGGCGCACCGGCACGAAGGGATCGTGACGATGGCCTCCCGTTCGAAGGACGGAGAGTTGATCGCCGGCTGGCTCGAGTCGAACGGTTACTCGGTCGTGCGGGGCTCTTCCACGCGCGGGGGCTCAGAGGCGCTGCGCGAGATGGTGCGGCACGTCCGCTCCGGTCGCGCTGCGGCGCTGACGGTCGACGGTCCCACCGGGCCCCACCGAGTTGTCCAGCCCGGAATCGTCCAGCTCGCGCGCCTGACCGGCGGCTGGATTCTGCCGATCACGTCGTCCTGCGCCCGGCCGCGCTTTCTCTCGTCCTGGGACCGATATCTTCTCCCGCTCCCCTTTTCCCGCGCCGTCGTTCTTTACGGGGAACCTTTTCCCGTCGCGAAGGAAACGTCCGACGGAATCGCACTC
>WNFV01010207.1_pt1 | contig 10271 bp, 9 predicted proteins | sample 5400101 | NCBI WGS metagenome assembly WNFV01 (sample SAMN13153361, study PRJNA577476) | soil metagenome | isolation source: 115 cm soil or saprolite under grassland replicate 1 | place: USA:California | collected 2016-06-15 | reverse complement strand
GCCTGCGGTCGGCGCGCTGTTCTGTGCCCTTCAGCTGGTAGAAGGCGCTATATTCCTCGGCAGTATGCTGACCGAGCCGGATAGCGCCGCGACCTTCGCCTTTGCCGCGCTCTTTTTTGCGATCACGATTGTCGGGCTGGGCGCAGGCGTCGGTGCCACCGTGCAGAACTACCGCGTGTCGCGCAGCCGCCCATTCGTCGATCCGCCCGCGCCACGATGGGCGTACTCCGCCCTGCTGGCCCTGACCGCGCTGGTGCTCGGCGGTATCCTATCGACCGCCATCCAGCCACGCGGCATATCTCCCAGTTTTAGCCCCGAAGCGCTGGCCGCGCTCCCGGCGCTGACGGCCAAGGATTCCCAGTTCGAGCAGCGCACCATCACGGCCAAGGTTGGCGAGACGGTGGTGCTGCGGCTCGACAACGCCGACACCACGACGCACCACCTTGATATCGACGAGTTCAACGTGCATGCGCTCATGCCAGCCGGCAAGAGCAACGTGGCGCTGTTCAAGCCCACGCAACCCGGTACCTATACCTTCTATTGCGCACCGCATGCCGACAAAGCCGCCGGCGAGGGCATGGTCGGCACGCTGATTGTCGAACCCTGATATGGAGGCGATAGTCTGTGTAGGCGCTTCCGTGCTAGCATACGCGTATCGGCTGGCGGACAACGCAGAGAAATCAAGCCATGAACCGACGCATCGCTTTCTCAATTCGCTTGCTTTGGGTGCTTGCGCTGCTGGCGTCGCTTGGCATGCTCTTCGCCGCTTTGCCCGGCTATTTCACCGAGCGGGTCGTGGCTGACCCGGCAGTGGAGTTTTCTACGCTAGCGCTCGCCGGAACGTGGCTGGAGATTTGTCTTTCCCTGAGCGCAGCTTTGGTCAGTCTTGCGCTGGCGTGCTTGCTGTTTTGGAAAAAGGCGAGCGATGCGATGGCGCTGTTCCTCTCCTTTTTCCTGCTGCTGTATGGAAGCATTATGTCCGGCCCGATCGAATTCTTCACTCCCTATTGGTTCCCGCAGAGTCCAGATTTAGGGCTTCAACTTCAGAGCGTTTTGCTTCCTGTGCCCGTGCTGATCTTCTTCCTCATCTTCCCCAATGGCCGCTTCGTCCCGCACTGGACGCTTGGTCTGCCGCTGCTGGCCGTGGTGCTCACCCTCCTGGCGCTGACGTTCGATCTTGAGGAATCGGTAAAACTGAACACCCTGCGTGCCCAAATCACCAATGGAGCGCTGTGGCTCCTCTGTTTTTTCGCCATAGGCATCCAGGCCTATCGCTATCGTAAGTTCTACACTCCTGCCGAGCGTCAGCAAACCAAATGGGTGGTGTATGGCACCGGGCTGTGGGCGGCGTTAATTAGCCTTAATGGTATCCCTTACTTGTACCTGGTCAATCAGCCTGCTACTGCACCGGCGCCATGGTGGTCATGGCTCAACAGTGCAAGTTATGGGCTGGCCCTGAATATTCTGCCGATCGCTTTCACCCTGGCGATTATGCGCTCGCGCTTGTGGGACATCGACGTGATCATCCGGCGCACGCTGGTCTATGGTGGGCTGACGCTCACGCTTGGATTGGTGTACGTCGGCTGCATTCTGGTGAGTCGCACACTCGTCGCACCTTATATCGGCAGCTCGGAGCTGGCGATCGTGGTCTCGATCCTGGCGATCGCGGCGCTGTTCCTGCCGTTGCGCCGCCGCATCCAGACCCTGATCGACAAGCGCTTCTACCGCCGAAAATATGATGCGGCGAAGGTGCTGGCAGCCTTTGGCGCAACCGCGCGCGACGAGACTGATTTGGAGCGGCTGACCGCCGAGCTGCTTCGGGTAGTGGACGAGACGATGCAGCCCGAGTTCGTAGGGCTGTGGCTGCGCGAGCCAACCACGCACAGCATGCTCGATAGCGCGCGATCAGATGTGACATCGCCACAGTAGCCGCCATGCACGATGACGACTCAGCATCCAAGGAGGAAACTCTATGCAGCTGTCAACACAGGTTGATTTAGATGGATGGTTTCGCACGGAGGAACAATGATTTCGATTAACTTCCCATCGCGTCCCATTGGTTGGTTGGCGATCGCAGTTGGAGCAATGACCTTGCTCGGGGTTGTGTCCATCATCCTGTTCTTTACCGTCGGGGGCGTTTTCGGGCTGCTCAACGACGTGTGTAACGGGGTCGAAGCCATCCTGAGTGCGCTGCTGGTGTGGAGGATGCATCCCTGGTTGCGCTCGCACGCACCGCGGTTGAGCCGCTTCTCGCTCATCGCCGCATGGGTCGGCGCGCTGATCGCATCGATCGGCTCGGCACTGATCATCCTCGATTTCACGGGCTGGTACCTGGCCGGTCTGTACACCATGTTCGGCTACGCCCTGGTCGGCGTGTGGCTGTTCGGCCTGAACGCTGCGGCACTGCGGAGCTTCCCATGGCCGCGCCGCCTGGCGCAACTGGGGCTGCTGACGGCTGTATGCATGGCCATCGGCTTCCTGGCCGGCCCGGGAATACTTGGCGGCGTGGATGACCCGAACGCCGCACCCTGGTTTGTGAACCTCGGGCTACTGGGCAGCCTGGGATGGATGTTCCTTTATCCCTACTGGTGCATTTGGCTGGGCCGCCTGCTCGTATCGAACAGCGCGACGATGCCTCTTGCGACACAACTCTGACTTACACGACTTACGCGGCCATCTGCTCAGAGGAATCACATGAGCACACCAATGGTTATGACCCACACGCAGGAGCGGATGCGCCTGCCAACACTACGCAGAGTGATGATCGCTAGCTTGGCCGGCACGGTGCTGGTTTACATCCTGCTGCAGACGCTGATACTACAAACGTTGGTCCCGCCGCTGGCGATCATCACGGCGCTGACGCTCGTGGTTGCCGGCGTGTGCGTGACGCGGTGGCGCTGGGCGCCGCACCTGGCCGTGCTCTGGTGCGTGCTGTCCCTCATCCCTGGCCTGGAACACTATCGCTACGATCTGGCCCATCCCGCCGAGACAGGGACGTTCATCACAACGGTGCTCATCCTCGGGCTGTCGCTCGTCACGATCGTCGCCGGCGTGGCTGCGATGATCTCCGGCGATCGCCAGGTGACGGAGGGGCGCACGCCGCGCTGGCTGACGAGCTTTCTGATCGGCATGGCGACGTTCGCGCTCGGCGCGATCCTGGTCGCCGCGATTCCACCCCCCGCTGCCACGACCGGGGTGCGCGCTGAGGCGCTGGCGCAGCTCCCCGCGCTGGTGTCGGGGCGCAACACGTTCTCTCAAACCGAGCTGCGCGCCCGGGTAGGTGAGACGGTGGCGTTGCGGCTTGAGAACAGCGACACCCATGCACACTCCTTCGACATCGACGCGTTCGACGTTCACGTTGCGATGCCGGCCGGCACGCCGGCTCTCGCACTCTTCAGGCCGACCACGCCCGGCACGTACACCTTCTACTGTAGCGTCCCCGGCCACACCGAAGCCGGTATGGCCGGCACGCTCGTCGTCGAGCCGTAGGGTGATCCACGCGCCGTGTCGTGATTGACCCACTGAGAAACGCCTGACTTCGTAACGCTTTTCGTAACGCTTGGCGGACGTTCCAGTGTTATAGTTTGCTCTGAACTGGAGATGCGAAAGGTGAAACGATGCCCAGGCACATGGCTATGAGCACGGTGCAACCTCGAACCGCCACCCGGCTGGCCTGGGCGCTGTGGGCGATCTACCTGCTGCTGCTAACGGCCGCCGCCGTCCTGGCGTTCCTGGCACGGACATATCCAGAACCTGCTGGTCTACTTCCGCCCTTCAGTCGTTTCTGGCTGTATCTCCCCCAAATGGCTGCCTTCCCAACCATTGGCGCGTTGATCGCCGCTCGTCATCCCCGCAACCCGATCGGCTGGCTATTTCTGGCCGGGCAGCTCATCGGCGGATTTGGCCTGTTTGCCGAAGGCTACTGGCGCTATGCCCTGTTTGTACAACCGGGCGTTTTGCCCGCTGGTGAGCTGATGCTGTGGATCAACGTGCGGCCGTATGCCATCGACACGGTCTTCAGCACGCTGCTGATCTTGTTGTTTCCGACCGGTCGCCCACTGTCGCGGCGCTGGTGGATCGCGGGGTGGTTGATCATTCTTGGCTACCTGATCAACCAGGCGGCGCTTGCCTTCATGCCTGGCCCACTCGACGCGAGTGTAAGCATCAATAACCCCTTAGGTGTTTCAAGTGCTGCCCCCTTCTTGCAGTTCAGCGCCAATCTCGGTAATTACATGCAGCCGCTGGGTGTGCTTGGCGCAGTCCTATCGCTGATTGTACGGTTACGACGGGCACAGGGCATCGAGCGGCAGCAGGTCAAATTGCTCGCCTTTGCGCTTGTGATCTATGCCGCCACGCTCGGCCCAATCGTCTACTTGGCCACGCCGTTTGTGGAACCGTGGCTCATCCTCAATATCTTGTTCGTCGTTCAGGCGCTCGCAGGCGCCGTCGTCGCCGTGGCAGCCGGTATCGCCATGTTGCGCTACCACCTCTGGGACGTCGACGTTATCATTCGGCGCACGCTGGTCTACGGCGCGTTGACGCTCACGCTTGGCCTGGTGTATCTCGGCTGCATTCTGCTGAGTCGCACGCTGGTCGCGCCCTATCTCGGCGGCTCGGAGCTGGCGATTGTGGCGTCGACGCTGGCGATCGCCGCGCTGTTCAACCCCTTGCGGCGACGGATTCAGAGAGTGATCGACAAGCGCTTCTACCGCCGCAAGTACGACGCCGCTAAGGTGCTGGCAGCCTTCGGCACGACCGTGCGCGATGAGACCGATCTCGAACGACTGACCGCGGCGATGCTGAAGGTGGTGGATGAGACCATGCAGCCGACGCATGCGAACCTATGGATCAAGGGGCCGAAGCGCGAATCGTAGATCGAGAGCGAGCCACAACGCGTATCGCAGGTCACATTTCGTAACGCTGATCGTAACGATCAGCGGACGCTCGGGTGATACACTTCCCGCAGATATCACGAACAGGGGCGCGACATGACCACCTTCTTACAAAACGTCCGGCGCCTGGTGCGCAGGCGCGACGGCCACGAGACTACAGCGGCGCGCGTGCTAGATCCCGAGCGGCGGCAGCCAGCGGCAGCTCCAGCAATTGAGATTGCGCCGAACGACCCGATCGTGGCCTACTTTCTGAGCGTGCCTGGCGCGATCGAGCTGGAGAAGCTGCGCATGGAATCGCCGGCGTTGGCAGCGCTGCACGCGGCCGGCGTCAAGATGGTGGTTCCGTTGGTCAGCCAGGGCGATCTGATTGGGCTGCTCAGCCTGGGGCCGCGCATGAGCCAGCAAGAATACTCATCCGACGATCGCGGGCTGCTGAACAATCTGGCGACTCAGGCCGCGCCGGCTGTGCGGGTGGCGCAGCTGGTACGCCAGCAGCAGGAAGAGGCCCGGTTGCGTGAGCGGCTTGCGCAAGAGCTCAAGGTTGCGCATCTGGTTCAGCAGACTCTGCTGCCCAAGCATGTTCCAGCGCTCCCCAATTGGCAGATCGATCGCTACTACCAGCCAGCGCGCGAGGTCGGCGGCGACTTCTACGACTTCATCGATCTGCCGGATGGTCGCCTGGGACTGGTGATCGGCGACGTAACCGATAAGGGCGTGCCGGCGGCGCTGGTGATGGCCACCACCCGCAGCATCTTGCGCGCCGCGGCCACCCGGCTCCAGTCGCCCGGCGCGGTGCTACAGCGCGTCAACGATGTGCTGGTCGCTGAGATTCCACCAAACATGTTCGTCACCTGTCTGTACGCCATTCTCGACTCGCGCACCGGGCGGCTATGCTTCGCCAACGCGGGTCACGATCTGCCCTACCACTGGCGCGACGGCGGCGTGGACGAGCTGCGCGCATACGGCATGCCACTCGGCCTCATGCCCGGAATGCAGTACGAAGAGGGCGAGATAACCCTGGCGCCTGGCGAAGGCGTACTGTTCTATAGCGATGGCCTAGTTGAGGCGCACAACATCGATCGCGATATGTTCAGCTTTGGGCGCCTGCAAAAGCTTGTGGCGACTGGGCCGGACAGCGGCCATGCGCTGATCCAGTTCCTGCTGGACGAGCTGGCGCACTTTACGGGGCCGGACTGGCAACAGGAAGATGATATTACGATGGTACTACTGGAGCGGGAGACGGGAGACTGGAGACTGGAGACTGGAGACGGGAGCTTAGATACCGATACAAGCAGCGTAATGTCAAAGCCCACGATCGACTCTGCACCGGAACCAACCCCCAACCCCCCACCCCCCACCCCCAACATCTGGCGCACGCTGGCCGAATGGACGCTGCCCAGCGAGCCCGGCAGCGAGCGCCTGGTGATGGAGCGCGTTGGCGAAGTCGTGCATGGCCTCAATCTAGTGCCGCGGCGGCTCGATCGGCTCAAAACTGCCGTAGCCGAGGCGACAATGAACGCGATCGAGCACGGCAACCAGAACCGGCCTGAGCTGCCGGTAGCAATCCACGTGCGTGTGTCGGCCACAGAACTGGTGGTGGATATCGTCGACCAGGGTGGCCACACGCCAATTACTGACGCCGATACGCCAGATCTGTTCGCGAAGCTGGAGGGCGCGCAGTCGCCGCGCGGCTGGGGCTTGTTCCTGATCAAGAGCATGGTGGACGACATGCGCGTGAGCAGCGACGACCAGCACCACCGGATCGAGCTGATTATGCATTTAGAAGGAGTGAGCAATGCCAGCCAGACAACTTGAAGCGCACGTCCGCCACCGGCCTGGCGCGGCAGTGATCGATCTCCACGGCGAGATCAACGCCTTCGCGCAAGACAACTTGAAGGCGGCCTATGCCGAGGCCGAGCGCGATAATCCTGCGGTCATCCTGCTGAACTTCAGCGGCGTGGACTATATCAACAGCACCGGTATTGCGCTGATCGTCAGCCTGCTGGCACGCGCGCGCGCAACCCACCGCCGCCTGATCGTCTGCGGCCTCAGCGAGCACTACGTCGAGATCTTCCAGATCACGCGCCTGGCCGATTATATGACCGTTTTCCCGAATGAGGAAAGCGCACTGGCCGATGCGCCAGTGGCGTGAAGCCCGCTTCGGCTGTTCTATCAGTTTCTCTCGGCCAGCTCTGAGCCTGCGGCAGCGAGGTACTCTACGATTATCTGTGGCTGGTTGTTTGATTGCGCCGGCCAGCGCAATCAAACAACCAGCCACAAAAGAAGGAAAAGTACCGCACTGCCGTAGGCAGGCACCGCCATACGTAATGGCATCCTGCTAGGTCAGCAATAAAGGAGACATGACGATGCCGCAGGCAAATGTCACAATGAACGTTCGGAAGGCCGGCAGCGTAGCAAGTATCATCGATATCCAGGGCGAGGTCACCGCGTTCGCCGAAAAGGTGTTGAACGAAGCCTACGCCCAGGCGAGCGCCAATGGTATCCGCGCGGTGTTGTTGAATTTCGGCGGGCTTGAGTACATGAACAGTAGTGGCATTGGTCTGTTGGTCACCACGCTGATCCGCGCGAACCGCCAGGGCCAGAAGCTGATGGTCTTCGGGTTGAGCGAGCACTATCGGCATATCTTCGAGCTGACGCGCCTGAACGAGGCAATTGGTGTCTATGGCAACGAGGCCGAGGCGCTGGCGGCGGCGAGGGCAGCGTGACGAGATGACAAGGTGACAAGGTGACAAGGTGTGTCGGTAATCGGCGATCTAGTACAGCTTCGCGTACATCCGTGCCCGGTTGTCATCCTGGGCGCAGCGAAGGATCTCTTTCGCGCAAATTGCCGACTGCTAGGTCAATCGTCAATCGTCAATCGTAGGCCGACTGCTGATTGTCAACCTAAATGGAGCGAACCATGACGAATGCATCTCCTGATCCAACCGGGCAATCGCCGCGCGACGCGACCAACTGGGCGCAGTCGGGCGTGGGGCTGAAGGTGGCCGATGTGCCGACTGGCGCGGTGAACATCAACGTGGACGGGCGGCGGGTGGTTGGGCCGCTGCAAGGGTTTGGCGCGCTCTGGCAGAAGACCTACCAGGTGCGCCTGCGCCGCGATGACCTGACGCCGGCCGAGATCATCCGCGTCTGGAAGGGGCGCTTTCCCGATTTCCAGCCGCCGCAGAACCGCTTCTATCCCTCCGTGGCCGGCGTTGCGCCAGGCGAGGTGGTGCTGATCAACGCCTCGCTGCAAGGGCTTCCGGTGGGCACGGGCGTGATGGTGCTGTACGCCGACGACGAGTCGTTCACCTTGATGACGCCACAGGGCCACCCCGAGTCCGGCTGGGTGACGTTCAGCGCGTTCCAGGATGAAGGGGATGAAGCGACGATCGTGGCGCAGGTGCAGAGCATGGCGCGCGCCAACGACCCAATCTACGAGCTGGGCTTCAAGCTGGGCGGCTCGCAGGCGCAGGAGCAGATCTGGACGCACGTGCTCACCGCGCTGTCGGCGCACTTTGAGTGCGAGCGCGATGTCAGCCTCAGCAAGACCTGTGTCGACCCAAAGCTCCAATGGTCGCAGGCCAAGAATATCTGGCACAACGCCGCGATGCGCTCGATGCTGCATACGCTGGGCGCGCCGGTGCGCTGGGTGCGCGGGATGTTTCGGAAGACGTGAGCCAGAGCCGCCGCGATCGGGCAAGCACGGACACAGCGATGAGCATGCCGTTGCCTAAAAGTGAGACTCCCTGCGATAGCGGTGCGCCGCACATAGCTCCGGCATGAACCAGGTGGCGGCGATGGCTGCGTGCTCGACATTGCTGAGACTGCGGTGTTCGCCGCGTGCGTGGGTGGCTGGCCGACACCGCTGCGCCCCGGCGACCAAGTCATCGCAATCGACGGCGTCACGCCGATGGATGCGATCGCCCGGCAGCCGCAGGCGCCGCCGGGATGGCTGGAGGGCGGCACGGCGCGCTACACGATCAAACGCGGCGATGCCACGCTCGATCTCGACGTGCCGCTACGCCAAATGGGCTGGGACGGCATCCTGCGCGCCTTCGGATACGGCCTGGCACCGGATGCCTGGAGTACATTTGCCTTGTTTGGCGCGATCGGGATCTTCGCATTGGCCCCGCGCGACCGCGCGCGACGAGACCGATTTGGGGCGCCTAACGACCGAAATGCTGCGGGTGGTAGATGAGACTGTGCAGCCCGAATTCGTGGGGCTGTGGCTGCGTGAGGCGCAACGCGAGTCCTAAGTACAGCGAATCATATGTGCATTCCGCGTTAACGAGACGATAGACGACGGACGATGGACGATGTATGCCGTCTATCGTCCGTCGTCCATCGTCAAAAGCCGGTATGCTTTTACGATTCTATGCATAAGCAGGCTACCGCAGGCATGAGGAGTTCTACGCATGAACGCGTCAAATCCAACGGATAGCGTAAGCGCACGCTCCGCCAAGACCCCACCTGGCCCGCGCGGCCACTGGCTGCTCGGCAGCATGCCCAATTTTCTGAATGATAGCCTGGGGTACCTGCGCCGCATGGCCCAGGATTACGGCGATGTCGTGCGCTACCGGGTGGCGCACATGACATGGTATCAGGTCAACCACCCCGACGGCATCGCGCGCATTTTGCAAGAGAACAACCGCAACTATGGCAAGGGCGTGCTGACACTGGGCATCTTGCGCCCGGTCGCCGGCAACGGCCTGTTCTTGAGCGAGGGCGAGTTCTGGCTGCGCCAGCGCCGCCTGATGCAGCCGACCTTTCATCACAAGCATCTCGCCGGCTTCGGCGCGACGATGGTCGAAGCGACGCAGGCCATGCTTGAGCGCTGGGAAGTATACGCGTCGAGCGGCCAGCCACTCGACATCATGAGCGAGATGTCGGCCCTGACATTGGACGTTGTGTCGAGAGCGCTGTTCAGCACGTCGGCCGGCGATTCTGCTGGCGTGGCCCAGGCGGTTTCGACGCTGGCCGAGGATATCGGCTATCGCTTCGCCGTACCGTTCTACCCACCGCCACGCGTGCCGACGCCGCGCAACCGGCGCCAGCGCGCGGCACTCGCGGCGCTCGACCGGGCGATCTACGAGGTTATTGCGGCGCGGCGGCGCGGCGACACCAGCGGCGACGACCTGCTCGATCTGCTTCTGAATGTGCGGGACGAGGAAACAGGGGAAGGTATGAGCGATGGGCAGCTGCGCGACGAGCTGATCACGCTGTTTGTGGCCGGCCACGAGACCACTGCCGTGGCGCTCGCGTGGGTTTGGCACCTGCTTGCCGCGCACCCAGATGCAGCCGATCGCATACGGGCCGAGCAGGCCGGCGTACTCGGCGATTGCGCGCCGGCAGCGACCGACCTGCCGCGGCTGGCGT
>WNFV01037536.1_pt1 | contig 10275 bp, 10 predicted proteins | sample 5400101 | NCBI WGS metagenome assembly WNFV01 (sample SAMN13153361, study PRJNA577476) | soil metagenome | isolation source: 115 cm soil or saprolite under grassland replicate 1 | place: USA:California | collected 2016-06-15 | reverse complement strand
ACGCCGTGCCAGCCCTCGGACACCTGCGGGCCGGACACCCCCAGACCCAGGCGGAACCGCCCGCCGGAAAGGGTGTCCAGCGTGGCCGCGGTCATCGCGGTCATCGCGGGGCTGCGCGCCGGGATCTGCAGGATCGCGCTGCCGACGTCGATCCGCTGCGTCTGGGCGGCCACCCAGGCCAGCACGGTCGGCGCGTCGGAGCCGTACGCCTCCGCCGCCCACACCACGGCGAAGCCGAGCTTGTCGGCCTCCCGGGCCAGCGCGAGGTTGTCGGCGTCGTTGCCGGCGCCCCAGTAGCCAAGGTTCAGTCCGAGCCGCATGCGCGACACCCTAGGGCAGGTGTCCGTCGCGCTCCGTACCGGGAGGTAGGTTCTGCGGGCATGGAGCAGCGGGCGCTCGGGCGCAGCGGGCTGGTCGTGTCGCGGCTGGCGCTGGGCACGATGACCTGGGGCCGGGACACCGACGAGGACGACGCGGCCGCCCAGATCGCCGCGTTCCGGGACGCCGGCGGCACACTGCTCGACACGGCGGACGTGTACTGCGGCGGGGTCAGCGAGCAGATCATCGGCCGGCTGCTGCGCGACGTGGTGCCGCGCGCCGAGGTCGTGCTGCGGGCGCCGGTGGTGTCCAACCAGGTGGAGTACTCGCTGGTGCAGCGCGGGGTGGAGCGCGAGGTGGTGCCGGCCAGCCTGGACGCCGGGACCGGGCTGCTGCCGTGGTCGCCGCTCGGGCGTGGGGTGCTGACCGGCAAGTACCGGTACGGCACCCCGTCGGACTCGCGCGCCGCGTCGCCGCACTTCACCGACTTCGTGGGCGCGCACCTGACCGAGGCCGCGTACCGGATCGTGGAAGCGGTGGCCACTGCGGCGGACGGACTCGGCACCTCACCGCTTGCGGTTGCGCTGGCCTGGGTGCGGGACCGCCCCGGGGTGGTGGCGCCGGTGGTCGGCGCCCGCACGGTGGGGCAGCTCGCCGGGTCGCTGGACGCCGAGAAGGTCGTCCTGCCGGTGGAGATCACCCAGGCGCTGGACGACGTCTCCGCGCCGCCCCGCGGCTACCCCGAGGACTGACGCCTCGCCGGCGGTGGGGGGCGGTGGCGATCAGCGGCCCGGGCGGTCGATCCTTGGCCGAGGCATGCGGGGCAGAGGTGGCCCGGCTACCCTTCACGGTCATGGCGAACGGTGACGAGGCACTGCCCGAACGGGTGGCCGCCCTGGAGGCGGAAATGGCCGTCGTCCGGCAGGAGGCCGCGGCGGCACGGGCGCTGGCGGCCGGCGCCGACCGGGATGTCGCCGAGTACCGCGCCGAGCTACGTGCCCACACCCGGACGTTGACCGCGCTGCGGGAAACACAGTTGGAGCACTACGCCGAGCACAAGGCAGATGCCGCCCAACTCAAGGCAGGCGCCGCCGAACTCAAGGCAGGCATCGGCCACATCGTGACCTTGCTGGAACGCCTAACCCCCGACGCCGGGCCGTGACCCTTCAATCGCGCAGGGCGTGGTGGGGCCGGGTGTGTTCAGGGCGGCGGCGCGAGTCGCGAGGAGCAGCGGCCGCCGCGCGGCTACCCCGAGACCGACGCCGCCTCACCGCGCGCGGCGCCTGAGCGCTGCGAGCAGCAGCGCCAGCAGGATGATCACCGCGGCGACGGGGGCCAGCCGCTTGAGGATCGGGCCACCGGCCGCCTCGATCAGGTTGATCGCCTCGTCCTGGCGCGGGTAGGCCGGCCGCGGGCGGGGCCTGGGCGGCGGCGGCACCTCGGCGGTTGGCGGGCCGGCCGGCGTCTCGGCCGCGGGCGCGGACCCGGACGGCGCCCGCACCGCGCCGGCCGCGGTCGGCGGCACGCCCGCGTCGCCGCCGGCGTCCTGCCCGGTCGCGGGGGTGGTGGCCGTGTCCACGGCGGGCCCCGGAGCCGCCGCCCCGGCCGCTGGAGCCGCGGTCGCCTCAGCCGCCGGGGTCGCGGTCGCCTCGGCCGCCGGGGTCGCGGCGGCGGCGTGAGCCTCGTCGGCGCCGAGTTCGCCGGCCAGGCAGTCGGCGAACCGGCCGAGCAGCTTGCCGCCCACGTCCGCCATCACGCCGCGCCCGAACTGCGCCGGCCGGCCGGTGATGGACAGGTCCGTGTGCACGGTCACCCGGGTCGAGTCGCCCTCGTCGTGGAGCTGCGCGGTGATCGTCGCGTTCGCGGTGCCGCTGCCGCGGGCCTCCTTGCCCTTGGCCACGATCACCGCGCGCCGACCCGCGTCGTCCACCTCCTTGAACGTGGCCTGGACGGCGTAGGTGACCGTGATCGGGCCGACCTTCACCTTGACCTTGCCCTCGAAGTCGCGGCCCTCGACCTTGGTGATCGTCGCGCCCGGCATGCAGGGCCCGACCCGGTCGACGTCGAGCAGCACCGGCCAGGCACGCGTCGCCGGTACCGGAACGGTGAACTCGTGGTCAAGGTGCACGTCGCTCACTCCCCTCGTTCGGCCCGCGCCAGCGCAACGGCCAGGTCAGCGGGCGTATCGACATCGAGCACGTCGCCTGTGTCGTCGCACGGTACGCCGGTCACCGCGGCCGGATGCGACCGCAGCCATACCCGCGCCCCGCGGTCGCCGAGCGCGGCACCGGCCACCGCGCCGAACACCGCCCGGGTCAGCAGCACCGGGTTGCGCTGCTCGCCGCCGTAGGTGGCCGCGACCGCGCCAACCCCGTCCGGCAGGCCGGCGCGCCAGGTGGCCACCAGCCGGCGTACCGCCTCCGGCCCCACCAGCGGCTCGTCGGCCAGCGCGATCACCGCGGCGTCCACGCCGGCCGGCACCGCGGCCAGCCCGGCGCGTACCGACGACCCGATGCCGGTCGCCCAGTCGGGGTTGTGCACCGTGTCCAGCCGCACGCCCGCGACGACAGCGCCGCACCGGGCGACGACAGCGCCGCACCGGGCGACGACAGCGCCGCACCGGGCGACGACAGCGCCGCACCGGGCGACGACAGCGCCGCACCGGCCGACCGCAGCGCTGCCTCCGCCCGGTCGGCCTGCGCGCCGAGCACCACCAGCACCGGGTCGCAGCCGCCCTCGGCCAGCAGCCGGCCGGCCCGGTCCGCCAGCAGTTCGGCGCCGAACCGGACCAGCGCCTTGGGCTCGCCGTACCGGCTGCCGGACCCGGCGGCCAGCACGATCCCGGCCACCCTCATCCGGCGACCGGCTCCCGCTGGTGCCCGTGGATGGCCCCCTCCACCCCGGACAGCGGCCGGCCCGAGCCGCCCCAGCGGCCGGCCACGATCTCCGCGACGATCGCCACCGCGGTCTCCTCCGGGGTGCGCGCGCCCAGGTCCAGGCCGATCGGCGAGTGCAGCCGCGCCAGCTCCTGCTCGGCGAGCCCGGCCTCGCGCAGCAGCTTCAGCCGTTCGTCGTGGGTACGCCGGCTGCCCATCGCGCCGATGTAGCCGGCCGGGGTGCGCAGCGCCACCTGGAGCAGCGGCACGTCGAACTTGGGGTCGTGGGTCAGTACGCAGATGGCGGTGCGCTCGTCCACGGTGGTGCCAGCGAGGTACCGGTGCGGCCACTCCACCACGACCTCGTCGGCGTCCGGGAACCGCCGCCGGGTGGCGAACACCGCGCGGGCGTCGCACACCGTCACGTGGTAGCCGAGGAACGTGCCGGCCCGGGCCAGCGCCGCGGCGAAGTCGATCGCGCCGAAGACCAGCATCCGCGGCGGCGGCGCGTAGGACTCGACGAAAACCGTCACCTCATCCATCCGGCGTTCCCCGCGCGGGCCGTAGTGCCGCTCACCGGTGGCGCCCTGCCGGAGCATGCCGAGCGCGTCGTCGGTGACCGCCGCGTCCAGCCCCTCGTTGCCGAGCGTGCCCTCGGTCCGGCCCTGCGCGGCTCCCGCACCCGAGCCGGGCCAGATCGCCAGCCGGGCACCCACGTCACCCTCGCCGTCCACCACGGTGGCCAGCGCGACCGGCTCGCGCGCCTCCAGCGCGTCCAGCACGGCGCCCAGGAATGGCAGCCGGCCCGCGTCGATGGACTGCACGAACACGCTCACCGTGCCGCCGCAGGTCAGCCCCACCGCGAACGCGTCGGAGTCGCTGTAGCCGTAGGTCTGCCGGACCGGCTCGCCGGTCTGGCCCACCTCGGTGGCAAGTTCGTACACCGCGCCCTCGACGCAGCCGCCGGAGACGCTGCCGACCGCGTCGCCGTCCGGGCCGACCGCCATCGCGGCGCCCGGCAGGCGGGGCGCGCTGCGGCTGGTCGCGACCACGGTGGCCAGCCCGAACGGACGGCCGCTGGCGTACCACTCCCGCAGCGAGCCGAGGATGTCACGCACCGGCCGCACCTCCTCCCACGCACCGCGCCCGGTCCGGCACGGCCGCGCCGCTAGGGCATGTTTCGGCTGACCCGCGACAGGGTCACGGTTCGAGCATCCGCCCCGACCACGACCCGCGCCAGCCGCTCCAGCGCGGCCAGGCTGTGCCCGGAGACGAAGTCGTCCACGTACGGCAGCGCCGCGACCAGGCCGGCCGCCAGCGGGGCGAACCCGGGCCGGCCTTTGCGCGGGTTGGACCACACCACCCGGTGCGCCAGCCGGGACAGCCGTGCCATCTGCCGGGCCAGCGCGGCCGGGTCGTCCCGCTCCCAGCCGTCGGAGAGGATCACCACCACCGCGCCGCGGGCGGTGCCGCGCTGCCCCCACCGGTCCAGGAACTCCCCCAGCAGGCTGCCGAGCCGGGTGCCGCCGGACCAGTCCGGCACCAGGTCGGCCACCGCCCGCATCGCCGCCTCCGGGTCACGCACCGCGAGCTGCCGGGTGACCCGGGTCAGCCGGGTACCCAGGGTGAACACCTCCGTCCGGGTCGCCGCCCGCCGGGAAGCCGCGTGCGCGAACCGCAGGAGCGCGTCGGCGTACGCGCTCATCGAGCCGCTGACGTCGACGATCAGCACCACCGACCGCGGCCGGGTGGAGTGCCGGCGGCGGTGCAGCCGGTACGGGTCGCCGCCGCTGCGCAGCAGGGTGCGTACCGTCCGGTGCGCGTCGATCCGGCCGTAGGCCGCCGGGTCGAAACGCCGGGACCGGCGGGACTCCCCCGGCAGCCCGAGCGCGGCCAGCGCCCGGTTCAGCGCGGCCCGCTCGGCGCCGGACAGCTCGGCGATGTCCTTGTGCCGCAGCACCTCCGTGCTGCTGGCCGCCGCCTGCAGCGCCTGCCGCTGCTCCTCGTCCGGCTCGCCGTCGGCCGGCGGGGCGCCGTCCACCGCCAGCGGCACCGCCCGCACCACGGTGACCGGCCGGCGCCGCAGCCGCGGCCGCTGGCCGGAGAACAGCGCGGCGAACACCGCGTCGTAGCGCACCTGGTCCTCCGGCCCGGAGCAGAGCGTCAGCCGGCCGGCCCAGTACACGTCGGCCCGCCGGGCCGGGTCCAGCTCGGCCAGCGCGCGCACCGCCTCGGCCACCCGGTCCGGGCCGACCGCCACCCCGGCGGCCTCCAGCGCCCGCCCGAGGCCGACCATCACCCCGACGGCGTCCAGTCCGTCAGGCGCCCGCGACAGCCCGCTCAACCAGAGCCCCCATGTCCATGGCCAGCGCGCGCTCGGCGTCCTCCCGGTACTTCACCACCGCGCCGAGGGTGGCCGCGGCCAGCGCCGGGTCCAGGTGGTGCGCGCCCAGGGCGGCCAGCGCCTCGGTCCAGTCGATCGTCTCGGCGATCCCGGGCGGTTTCAGCAGGTCCTCGCCGCGCAGCGCCTGCACCGCGGCGGTGACCTGGCGGATGAGCCGGTCGGACGCGGCCGGGACACGCAGCCGGACGATCTCCACCTCGCGGTCGAAGTCGGGGTGCTCGATCCAGTGGTAGTAGCACCGGCGCTTGAGCGCGTCGTGCACGTCCCGGGTGCGGTTGGAGGTGATCACCACGGCGGGCGGCACCGCCGCCCGGATGGTGCCCAGCTCGGGCACCGTCACCGCGAAGTCGGACAGCACCTCCAGCAGGAACGCCTCGAACTCGTCATCGGCCCGGTCCACCTCGTCGATCAGCAGCACCGCCGGGCTGGTCTCCAGCGCGGCCAGCAGCGGCCGGGCGATCAGGAACCGGCGGTCGTACAGTTCGGCCTCCAGCCCCTCGGTGGCCGCCCCCGATGCCGCCCCGGCCACCTCGGCGGTGCGCAGGTGCAGCAGTTGCCGCGGGAAGTCCCAGTCGTACAGCGCCTGGCTGGCGTCGATCCCCTCGTAGCACTGCAGCCGGATCAACGGCGCGCCCAGCACGGTGGCCAGCGCCTTGGCCAGCTCGGTCTTGCCGACCCCCGCCTCGCCTTCGCAGAACAGCGGCCGGTGCAGCCGCAGCCCGAGGTACGCCGCGGTGGCCAGCCCTTCGTCGGCGAGGTACCGCGCCTCGGCCAGCCGCGCGGACAGGCCGGCCGGGGACTCCACCCCGGCCGGCAGCAGACCCCGCGAACCCTCCACCTCGTTCAGCGCATCGCCTCCGACCTACGTGTCAACGTGCGGCGGCCTCGACCGCCCGGCGGGTGAGCACCCGGGCCAGGTGCTCGCGGTAGTCCGCCTTGCCGGCCAGGTCCGAGGTCGGCGAGGTGCCGTCGGCCGCGTGCCCGGCGGCCGCCGCGATGCCGGCGTTGCCGGATGCGGCGCCGGCCAGGGCCTGCTCGGTGGTGGTCGCCCGCAGCGGCGTCGGGCCCATGTTGGTCAGCCCGATCCTGGCCTCGGCGATGGCGCCGTTCTCGCGCCGGACCAGCGCCGCCACGCCGACGATCGCCCAGGCCTGCGCGACCCGCTGGAACTTCTCGTAGTGCGAACCCCACCCGGCCCCGTGCCCGGGCACCCGGACCTCCACCAGCAACTCGTCCGGGCCGAGCGCGGTCTCCAGGTAGTCCACGAAGAACTCGCCGGCCGGCACGGTCCGCCGCCCGTTCGGCCCGGCGATGACGAACTCCGCGTCGGCGGCCAGCGCCACCGCGGGCAGGTCGCCCGCCGGGTCGGCGTGCCCCGCCGTCCATCCGGATGCCGCGCATCTCCTCCACCCGGCCCACGTCGACCAGCGCCGTGGGGGTGGCCATCCGCAGCCGCAGCAGCGGGATCAGGCTCTGCCCGCCGGCCAGCACCTTCGCGTCCTCGCCGTGCTCGGCCAGGGCCGCGACGGCTTCGTCCACAGTGGACGGACGGACGTAGTCGAAGCTCGGAGGGATCACTGCGCACTCCCCTCGGTCTGCGCGCCGTCGTAGGCGACGGTGCCTCCGGCGGACCGGTCGCCGCCGGACCCGCCCTCGTTGATCGCCCGCCACACCCGCTCCGGGGTGCACGGCATCCGGATGTCGGACACGCCGAGGTGCCGCACGGCGTCGATGACCGCGTTCACCACGGCCGGCGTGGACGCGATCGTGCCGGCCTCGCCGACGCCCTTCACCCCGAGCGGGTTGGTGGTCGACGGGGTCTCGGTGCGGTCGGTGGTGAAGTCCGGCAGGTCGGCCGCGGACGGCACCAGGTAGTCCACGAACGTGCCGGTCACCAGGTTGCCCTCGTCGTCGTACACGGCCTCCTCGTACAGCGCCTGGGCGATGCCCTGCGCCAGCCCGCCGTGCACCTGGCCCTCGACGATCAGCGGGTTGACCACCTTGCCGACGTCGTCCACGCAGACGTACGAGCGCAGCGTGACCGCGCCGGTCTCGGTGTCCACCTCGGCCGCGCACAGGTGGGTGCCGTGCGGGAAGGAGAAGTTCTCCGGGTCGTAGGTGGCGTCGGAGTCCAGCGACGGCTCCATGCCCTCGGGGTAGTTGTGCGCGGCGAAGACCGCGAGCGCGACCTCCTGGATGGTGACCCTGGCGTCCGGCGAGCCCTTCACGCTGAACGTGCCCGCGTCGAACTCGACGTCGTGCTCGGCCGCCTCCAGCAGGTGCGCGGCCACCTTGCGGGCCTTCTCGATCACCTTCTCGGCCGCCTTGACCATGGCGATGGCGCCCACCACCAGGGACCGCGAGCCGTAGGTGTCCATGCCCTTGTGCGAGACCTGGGTGTCGCCGTGCAGCACCTCGATGTCCTCGAACGGCACGCCGAGCTGGTCGGACAGGATCTGGCTCCAGGCCGTCTCGTGGCCCTGGCCGTGCGGCGAGCTGCCGGTGACCACCTCGACCTTGCCGGTGGGCAGCATCCGCACGCTGCCGTACTCCCAGCCGCCGGCGCCGTAGGCCAGCGAGCCGAGCACCCGGGACGGGGCCAGGCCGCACATCTCGGTGAACGTGGAGACGCCGATGCCGAGCTGCACCCGGTCGCCGGACTCCCGCCGCTTGTCCTGCTCGGCGCGCAGCCCGTCGTAGTCGAACAGCTGCTTGGCCTTCGCGGTGGCCGCCTCGTAGTTGCCCGAGTCGTACACCAGCCCGCACACCGTGGTGAACGGGAACTCCTCGTGCCTGATCCAGTTCTTCTCGCGGACCTCCAGCGGGTCCATGCCGAGCTCGACGGCCAGCTCGTCCATCATCCGCTCGATGGCGAACGTGGCCTCCGGCCGGCCGGCGCCGCGGTAGGCGTCGGTGAGCGTCTTGGTGGTGAACACGTTGGTGCAGGCGAAGTGGTACGCCGGGAACTTGTAGATGGCGTTGTACATGAACGCGCCGAGCAGCGGGATGCCCGGGGTGACCAGCCCGAGGTAGGCCCCCATGTCGGCCATCAGCTCGACCTTGAGCCCGGTGACCGTGCCGTCCCGCTTGGCGGCCAGCGTCAGGTCCTGGATCTGGTCCCGGCCGTGGTGCGCGGTCAGCATGCACTCCGAGCGGGTCTCGGTCCACTTCACCGGCCGCCTCAGCCGCCGGGCCACCAGCAGCGTCAGGATCTCCTCCGGCGCCACCGCGATCTTGCCGCCGAAGCCGCCGCCCACGTCCGGGGCGATCACCCGGATCTTGTGCTCGGGCAGGCCGAGCGTCAGCGCGGTCATCGTCTTGAGGATGTGCGGCACCTGGGTGGCCGACCACATGGTGAGCTGCTCGCCGTTCGGGTCCACCACGGTGGAGCGCGGCTCCATGAACGCCGGCACCAGCCGCTGCTGGTAGAGGCGGCGCCTGACCACGACGGAGTCCGGGTCGGACTCCGCGGCGGAGATGGCGTCCGCGGCCGAGCCGCCGGTGCCCGCCTCGCCGGAGTCGAACACCCACAGCGCGTTGCGGTTGGTTTCGAGGTCCGGGTGGACCAGGACGGCGTCCTCGGCCAGCGCGGCCTCCATGTCCAGCACCGGCGGCAGCGGGTCGTAGTCCACCTCGACCAGCTCGGCGGCGTCGCGCGCCTCGGCCGCGGTCCGGGCGGCCACCACGGCCACGCCCTCGCCGGCGAAGTGCACGGTGTCGAAGGCGAGGACCGGCCGCTGCGGCGCCTTCATGTCCGGGGTGACCGTCCAGGCACAGGGCAGGCCGACCCCTTCGGCGTCCAGGTCGGCGGCGGTGAACACGCCCATGACGCCGGGCTGCTGCCGGGCCGTTTCGGTGTCGACCCGGAGGATCTTGGCGTGCGCCATCGGGCTGCGCGCAACCGCCAGGTGCAGCATGCCGGGGAGCTGGATGTTGTCGGTCCACCGGGTGCGGCCGGTGATCAGCCGGGCGTCCTCCTTGCGGCGGCGGGCCCGGCCGACCTCGCGCTTGTCGGTCGGCTCGTCGACCTGGCCGGACTCGGCGATCTGTTCGGCGATCTGCTCGGGGCCGAGGTGGCTCATGACGGCACCTCCGCGGGTGTGCCGGCGGTCGCGGCTGCGGTACGGACCGCGCGGACGATGTTCTGGTAGCCGGTGCAACGGCACAGGTTGCCCTCGAGGCCCTCGCGGATCTCCTGGTCGGTCGGCTGTGGGTTGTCCCGCAGCAGGTCGACCGAGGCCATGATCATGCCCGGGGTGCAGAAGCCGCACTGCAGCGCATGGCTCTCGTGGAACGCGCGCTGGACGGGGTGCAGCTCGCCGTTGCTGGACAGGCCCTCGATGGTGGTGATCTCGGCACCGTCGGCCTGGACGGCCAACACCGTGCAGCTCTTCACGCTGGCGCCCCCGAGCAGGACCGTACAGGCGCCGCAGTTGGAGGTGTCGCACCCGACCGGGGTGCCGACCTTGCCGAGCCGGTCTCGTAGGTAGTGAACAAGCAGCATGCGCGGTTCGACATCGTCGCTGTAGCGCACGCCGTCCACGGTGACGTCAATGCGTGCCATGCACCCTCCCAGGGCAGGGCCGGACGGACGGTCTGCACCGCGGCCTCACCGGCGACGGTGGCGGAGATCACGCTATGCCCGGAGGCTGCCCTCCCGCCAGCGCATGTTTTCAC
>WNFV01035746.1_pt1 | contig 10275 bp, 11 predicted proteins | sample 5400101 | NCBI WGS metagenome assembly WNFV01 (sample SAMN13153361, study PRJNA577476) | soil metagenome | isolation source: 115 cm soil or saprolite under grassland replicate 1 | place: USA:California | collected 2016-06-15 | reverse complement strand
GGCGGATGCGCTGTGTCGCCAAAGGGCTCCGCACACAGCTGGACACCGTTCGCTTCGATGGTTCGCTCGGCCACGCTGCTCCTCTCCTCTTAGCCGATCTCCCGAGAGTCGGCAATGACGAGGCCGTTGCGTACCCGACTAGGTAAGCGTCTGCGATCGCGCTTCGCCCGGGAAACCGAGAGTCTGCATGGGTGTCCTCAACACGCTCGCCCGGACGAGACGCAGTCGTCCGCGCAGAGGCCGAACTCGCGCCTGCTCTCGGCGGAGGGCCACTGTGTTCGCACACTGAATACGTGGGCGAATTTGCGAACCAGATCACGAAGACAAGCCCCTAGATGCGATCGCGCACGAGCTGCACAACAAGGCGCGTACGGACACAAAGCCGGGGTGTGAGCTGAGACTCGTCCAGGGGTCCGGATGCAGGGCACAATATGGACCCATTAGCGACCAGAGGATTTCGCTTGAATCCTGGGTCGAATGGCCAACCTCGACGGCTTAGAACTTGTTTCTCAATGAAACTGGCTCTCCCTGGGCTGCCGAGCGCAGCCCAGGGAGAGCTAAGTGCAACTACTTTGCGGGCCGGAACGCGACCTGGATCTGGAAGGCAACGCCGGGAGGCGCCGGACCTCCAAAAATCTCGTCCGTGCTGTAGTGACCCGGCACCGCCGGGATCCCGGTGTCTTCGTCGACGATGTCGAAGGTCTCGCTCTGGCCGCGGAAGGAGTCGGTTTCCTCCCCGCTTGCGAAGAAGGTCTGCGGCCCTGCCGAGCCGGGCGCGATCGTCCAGCTCTCGATCTCGATCGACACGTGGCCCCCACCTGCCGAAAACGGACCTCCGCCGCCGACCGAGTGGAAGCAGAAGGACCCCTCGAAGTCACCCCACGTCTGGGTCTGGTCGGCGGAGCGGTCGAACTCAGCCCAGCCCCAGAAGCCCCCGAGTTCGTCTCCGCAGATGGACGGGTTGTTGCAGTTGAAGGACAGCCCGATCTGCCACATGTCGTGGCTCGCACCGCCGCCGTAGGCACCAGCCGACGCGGCAAAGCCCGCCGCCAGCGCCACCGCGGCGGCCAGCGCTGCCAGCATCGCCGTTGAACGTCGCATGGATCTCCCCTCTCCCGATCTGGATTCCCCCATAGGGCCGTTGCAGAAGATCCTAGGGAAGTGTGTCCGAAGGGCAAAGCCGCCATTCGCACGGATGGGTGGGGTGCCAATTATTGGTGTCGCCTCTCCGTTGCGCGAAGGCTGGGAGGATCGGGGGCATGGTCTTCTCTTTCGTCTACCTCGCCGTTCGGGCTCTGCTTGGTGCGCTTGTTCGGAGCCGCCGCGGCCTGCATGTGAAAGACATCGAGCTGCTCGTGTTGCGCCACGAGCTCGAGATTCTCCGCCGGTTGGTCCCAGAAACTCGGTTCGCGTCAACTTGATCGAGGTCGGTGCCTGAGTGCCGGCTGTGGATTCCACGCTTAGCCGATCGAATCGAGCCGCCGGGTTTACTGTGCGAAGCTGGTTCAGGCGCAGGCCCGCCGGCGCAGCCGACGCGGCACTGACTCGAATTACGGCGGGTATCGCTATGCGGCGAGGTCGTACTCGTGGAGCAGCCCGCCGAGTCGGTCGCGCCGCCGGACACGCCACTCGTGGTCAGGCGCGGAGACGGGAGCCGTCTCGACAAGGGGTGGTTGTTGGTCGAGCGAGCGGTGTGGCCGATGCGTGTTGTAGTAGGCGACGTACTCGCGCAGTACACGCTCGAGGAGGGTGCGCGAGACGATCAGGATCCGATCAAGACACTCGCGCCGTACGCTGCCGACCCAGCGCTCCGCGTGCGCTTTCGCCCGTGGCGCCGCGATCGGTGCCCGGATCACCCTGATCCCGTCCGAACGGAACACCTCATCGAAGGCAGCCGTGAACTTGCGGTCGCGAATCAGGAAGCGCGGCCGCTGCTCCTGGTCGGCGTCGGCGACCGTCATGATCAGGTTGCGCGCCTGCTGCGCGACCCAGGCGCCATTCGGGTTAGCGGTCACGCCGGCCAGATGCACGCGACGACGCTTGAGCTCGATGAAGAAGAGCACGTGCAGGCGTCGCAGCCAGAGCGCGTCTTGCCGATCCCGGCGGCACCCTCCACCAGAGCGACGCCGCCACGCCCTTCCAGGGCACTGTTGACGAGACCCCCCCAGCCGCCGCAGCTCGCTCTCGCGCTCGAGCAGCCCATGTGGGACCGAGACAACCACCTACGACCTCTCCCTCCTCTGGCGGCACACCCTCGAGGGACTGTCCATAGGAGTCTAGGGCGCTGTTTACAGGCCGACGAGGCGCCACACATGACAGCGAGCACACGAGCCGAAATCGAGGGATTGGTACAGGGTCGTCCCCGTCGCGACGACCACGCACAACGACGAAACTCCGCCGAACGTGACCACCGGCCAGCTCCGCCTCAAGCTGGAGCTCCAGCTTAACCGCGACCCGATCGAGGGTCGCCTCAGCGACGAACACGACCACGCGACCGCCTTTACGGGCTGGCTCGAGCTGATCGCCCTCATCGAGGATGCCCTAAAACAGGCGTCCGATCGTCGGCCAAACGAAGAATGAATCCGCCCCCGAGCCAGAGCTCAGGAAAGCGGCATCGTTGTCGAGGTAGGCATCACGCAATCACACACGTACCACGCATGCTCCTGCCGGACGCCGCCTGTCGTACCGGTCGCAGCCGGTTCGCTCGGAGAGGAAATGCCGTTCCAGCGGTAATTCCGGGTCCTAGCCGCCCATAGCCGGTTGCGCCGCACCGGCTTGTCGTCGGGTTTGAGTCCCGTCGCTCCAGAGAACCCAGTCCCACCCAGACCCACTCTGGAGCGTGATCCGGGAACCGGCGATCCAGGGGTCCGGATGCAGGGCCCGATATGGACCCATTAGTGACCGTTCAGTCGCGGTGGAATCGCTAGTGGAATGGCCGTCTTAGCGCAATCGGAGGTCGCGGTTTCGCGGGACGCTCCATCTCCGACTTGCCCTCCTCCGCGCTTCGGATGGCCTCGTCGGCGGGTTCAGCAACGTCGTCCTCGTCCCCCCTCGCGAAAGACAGAAGGCCCGCCGAAGCGGGCCTTCCTGAGTAGCGGGGGCGGGGTTTGAACCTGCGACCTCCGGGTTATGAGACGCGTCGATCCACGTGATCTGAGGCGAGATTGGCTTACCTAAGCCATATCCGAGCATGCTCGATCATATGAGATCAGCGCAGATGGGTACAAAATGGGTACAAAATTCGCGTCTGTTTTGACAACAACGGCCAGCCACTTGCAAGCCGTTGCGTGATCATGGGATCGCTCCGTAGAGCCCGTTGTCGCCGTGACCCTTTCCGGGCAGACTGACACAGGCTTCTCCTGAGATCAGCAAGGCTGCGGGAATGACGGAAGCGAACGGCAGACCAACGGTGTGTTTCGATACCTGAGCGTCTACAGCGATTGGGTGGCGCACGCCCAAAGACGCAGGCGCGCCTCTACCCCGAGGTCGACAGGCCGAGCCTGACGAGTGCTGACGTCCGCGCGCTACTCGGCTTCGGCAGCGACGGCGAGCCGCTCGTGCCGCAGCAGGGGCGGCACTGGACGCACAACGGTGTGGCTGGCGAGGAGGTCTCTTGGTCGGTTGGCTACAGCGGACCGAGGCGTGGCTGCTGCGGCCGGCGGAGGCGGAAGGGCCACTGCCTGGGGTGCTCGCGTTGCATGCGCGCGGTACCTGCAGTCACGCCGCGATGTCGTGTCCGGGCCGATCGCGTGTCTTGGGTTATCGGGTGGCGGCTGCCGCGCAGCCCTGCTGCACGCGACCTGCGAGGAGATGGCAGGCGCCGGCGTAATGGGAATGATGACCACGCATCCTGCGCTGCTCGACCGCCCGGTCGACAACCACACTTGGATGTTCTTTGCGCCAGGGTTGGCGAGCCGCGGGGACTGGCCCGACGTCGCTGCGGCCCGCGCGCCCGTGCCACTCCTGGTGCAATTCAACCGCGACGACCAGCTCTTCACGCCGCAGGGCATGAGCGCCGCTCACAACCGCCTAACCACTCGATACCGGCAAGCGGGTGCACCCGACGCCTACGTCGGCGAGTTCTACGAGGGCCCGCACAAGTTCGACATCGCAATGCAGCAGTCCGTCTTGCGCACCTGGATCAGTGGCTGCGCGAGTGACCTTTCGCCGCACGGCAGGTGCTGAGGCGGCCGCTGCATCTGCGTGGTGGCAGCGCGGCGTCATCTATCAGATCTATCCACGCTCCTTCGCCGACGCCAGTGGCGACGGCGTCGGCGACCTTCGCGGAATCACTGGTCGGCTCGCCTACCTCGCGTGGCTCGGGGTCGACGCGGTCTGGATCTCGCCGATCTACCTCTCGCCGATGGCCGACTTCGGCTACGACGTCACCGATCACACCGCCGTCGACCCGCTCTTCGGCACCCTCGCCGACTTCGACGCGCTGGTCAGCGAGGCGCACCGGCTCCGGCTCCGTGTGCTGCTCGACTATGTCCCCAACCACACCTCGATCGAGCACCCCTGGTTCGCCGAGGCGCGAGCCTCGCGAGACAGCCCGCGCAGAGACTGGTATCTATGGCGCGATCCGGCGCCCGACGGCGGCCCGCCCAACAACTGGCGCAGCGTCTTCGGCGGCCCGGCGTGGACGCTCGATCCGTCGAGCGGGCAGTACTACTACCACGCCTATCTGCCCGTGCAACCCGACCTCAATTGGCGCCATCCGCCGGTCCGCGAGGCAATGCTAGGCGTTCTTCGCTTCTGGCTCGCCCGCGGCGTCGACGGCTTCCGCGTCGATGCGCTGCGCCACCTGCTCAAGGACCCTGAGTGGCGCGACAATCCACCGAATCCGAACTTCCGGAACGGCATGTCGCCGTACGAGGCGCTTTTGCCCGTGTACAGCACCGACCTCGACGACATCCACGAGCCGGTCGCCGCCATGCGCACGGCGCTGCGTGAGCATGGAGATCCGAGCGACGAGCGGCTGCTCCTCGGCGAGTTGTACGTGCCGATCGAGCGGCTGGTGCGCTACTACGGCCGCGACGGCCGAGGTCTGCAGATGCCGGCGAACATGCACCTGATCGCCACCGACTGGCGACCTGAGGCGATCGCCGCGCTCGTCGAGCGCTACGAGGCTGCGCTCCCCAGCGGCGCGTGGCCGAACTGGGTGCTCGGCAACCACGATCGCAGCCGGATCGCCACGCGCGTTGGGCAGGCGCAGGCGCGCGTGGCGGCGATGCTGCTGCTCACGCTGCGCGGCACGCCAACGCTCTACTACGGCGACGAGCTCGGGATGACCGACGTGCCGATCCCGCCCGAACAGATCCGGGATCCCTACGCGCGCCGCGTTCCCGACCTCGGCGTCGGCCGCGACCCACAACGCACGCCCATGCAGTGGAGCGCCGAAGCCCACGCAGGCTTCTGCCCACCCGACACCGAGCCATGGCTCCCCGTCTCGGCCGGCTACAAGCATCTCAACGTCGCCGGTCAACAGAACGACACAGACGGCATGCTCACGCTCTACCGTCGGCTGCTCGCACTGCGACGCGAGAGCGTCGCCCTCACCGCCGGCTCCTACGAGACGATCCGAGCAGACGACGGGATCTTGGCCTACGCGCGCACGGGACGGGTGCGGCTCTCCACACAGCTAGACCGCCAATCCGAGAGCGCCAACGGCGTACTGCGCCTGCGCTCGAACGAAGGCGCAGTCCTCGAACCAGAGCGGAGCGCGTAGTGCCCACGCCCAGCTTCGAACGCGATGCCGCACCTGCACGCTCATTCGATAGCGTGACCTGCGCAACCGCGTCTCTCCTCTTGAACCTCCGGGTTTCTTACCTTGAGGAGGCTCTTCGGCGGAAAGGCGAGACGCACGCCCTCGTCGACGCGACCAGCAAATCCTTATCGGGCCTGCTCGTCGAGGGCAAAAGTTACCCGAAGGAGCTCTCCGGCCCCGGCTGTGCGGCGCAGGCCGGGAAGTCGAGGGCGCTGATCCGATCCGCTGCGTACGGATCAGCGGAGTTAGCGCCTGAGCGGAGTTAGCGCAGGCTGCCGATTCCGTCGAAGTCGATCAAACCGGCGCCGGGACCGGCCCCGGCGCGCGTGATCTTGATCGCCCCCTCACGGATGGGCTCGTCGTTGAGGCGGAGCCATGCGCGTCCTTCCTCGAGGTACACCCTGGGTGCGGGATCGTGCAAGCGTCCAGACCACGGCAGATCAGGCTCGGCCAGCTGATCGCCCCCCGACTCGACGACGCAGTCGCCCTCGATCACAGTCTTCCCCTGCCGAATGGTCGCGCTGCCCTGGTAACGGATCACGAGCCGAACGTTACGCGCTCGGGGGCAGCCGCGACCTCGTTTCGAAGCGACCTCGACAGCGAATGCAATCATCGACGAACTCCGCGAGCTTCGGCCGGCATCGCGGGTCGCTCCCGCCCGGCGAAGCACAACCCACTTCACGTTGGCATACCTTCCGAAGAGTCACTCATTGCTCGCGCACACAACAGCCGAGCGATAGTTGGTGTCGCAGACGAGCCGAAAGGCGACATACGGGTGCGTGTTCGTGTGGTCGCCAAGGGTTCGGGCGGACTCGAAATGCCGCGCCGGTGCCGTTTTCATCTCGCGGGCGTGGCGGGCCTCGTCACTGAAAGACGGTCAGTCGTCCGGGCTACACTCGACCGCGATGAACGGTAGAGCCGTTGCCGGCGCGACTGGGCGGCAGGCTGTATGAGCCCCTTGATCCCGATGGTGATCGAGCAGGACTCGCGTGGGGAGCGTGCCTTCGATATCTACTCGCGCCTGCTCAACGAGCGGATCATCTTCCTGGGCACGCCGATCGACGACCAGATCGCAAACCTCGTCGTGGCCGAGCTCCTGCATCTCGAGTCCGAGGAGCCGGACAAGGACATCTCGATCTACATCAACTCCCCCGGCGGCTCGGTCTACGCCGCGCTCACGATCTACGACGCGATGCAGTTCGTGAAGCCCGAGATCCGGACGACCTGCGTCGGGGTGGCGGTGTCGGTGAGCGCTCTGCTCCTCGCTGGCGGCACGACGGGAAAGAGGTCGGCGCTGCCGAACGCGAAGATCCTGATCCACCAGTTGTCCGCCGGCTTCGAGGGGCAAGCAACCGACATCGAGATCCAGGCGCGCGAGATCATCAACGTCAAGCGGCGCCTCGAAGAGATCCTCGCCCAGCACACCCGCCAGCCGCTCGAGCGGGTCTCGAAGGACATGGAGCGCGACTACTTCATGACCTCCGACGAAGCGCGGGAGTACGGGATCATCGACCAGGTCATTGCGCACCGCTAACCTCAGCTCGCCGGAACCTCCACGAGCGCGAAGACGTCATGGCGCCCGCGACCCCATCAAGCTGCCTGTGCCCGGCCGTCGAGCCCAGTCGCTTCGTCAGCTTCGGCCCTTGGGAGAGCATGGAGTCGGCCCGCCGCTGGCGGGCAACGCCCGGGTTCCACGCCGGGACACTCGCCTCGTTGATCGCCGCGACGGAAGCTGAAGTCATCTCTCGGCGGGTGTCGCAGTTCCAACAAAGAACGACAGCTTCGAGACGGCCAAGGTCTGAATCTGCGTGCGGCTGCGGTGACAAGCGACGGCGGGAACAAATCCCCGCGCCCGACCAATCCCCGCGGCGGTCCTGAGCATGGCGGTCAGCGCGCGACACGGAAGGCACCGGACTCGAACCGGAACCGCGGGCTACGCGGTCATTCCCCCTTCCTGCAGGCGTGCCTTCCGAGCGCGATTCTACCCTCGGTACAGCCACGAGATCGAGGAGTCAATGGCCAGCAAAGGAGGCTCAAGGAGCTGGCAGATCCAAGCTCGCTGCAACCTCCTCGAGCGCGGCCCGCTCGGCCGGGCTGACGTTCTCCCCGCCCTCTCTGTGAGCGTTGGCGACCCTGTCCGCGAGGTTGAGCACGAACCGCTTGTAGTCCTCAAGCTCCTCCGGCGTCGCCTTACGTTGGAGCAGGACAACCGCATCGCGAAGATGCTGCAGACCCTGTTCTTTGAGTTCCTCGACCGAGTGGTAGCGGGTGTGGTCGGTCTGGGGCTTCGCTGACACGATCTCGTCCAGCAGTTCGCTCTCACCGTGCTGCTGCCGCGCCTCCGCGTATGCCTTCGCTATCGCGATCGTCTCCCGGAAGCTCCCGCCGCGTTGCGCCGTGACGACGATCAGGCCCGCGCGCGTACCGAGGTATTCGATGAGTGGGCGCACATGCGCCGAACGTCTCGTTCGGTTCGCAGCTGAGACACACACATCTCGAGCGTGGCTACGTGGTCGTCGCCTGAGCAGCAACACGAGGATGATCAGGTTCGTCGGAAGTCACTTCGATGCATCGACGGTCGCGAAGTAAACGCACCGCTCGACGCCGCGCGCGTGCGCGAGTGGCAAGTGTCGGGCGCGCGGTTCTGAGTGACGTGCCTCAACCGCTCTGAACGGGTAACCCGTCCATCATAGATCGCACGCTGCCCATCGCCGATATCGGGCGGCCGTAGGATTCACGGCCCGTGCCGGGCCCGCTCGCAGTCGGCAACACCGCCAAGCTCTACTGCCTGCAGCTGATCGACCGCGCAGCGGCCGAGAAGGCTGGAGAGTTCCGGATCATCGATCTCGCGCGGCGGCGGCTGCCCGACGCAGAGATTGTCAATGCGGCCGCGTACGGCGTGCGCGTCGAGCCCGGCCACGCCGTGGTCTCGTTCAGCGTGCTCGAGCACGTCGTCGATCGTGCGCGCTACATGGCGGCCGTGCGGGCGAACCTGCACCCGCAGGGCCGCGTCTACCTGAACTACGACTCCGGTCACTTCGTCGCCGACGCCGACCTCCGCGAACGTGCGAAGGCGCTCGCCTCTCACCTGCTGGCGCGACTCGGCTCGGAGTCGCGGTACCGGGCGCGGGTGCACGAGGCCGAGTTCGCCAGGCTCGCCGCCGGCGCCGGCCTGCGTGTCGTGGAGGACAAGAGCTTCAACACGGAGCTGAAGCGCCTCTTCCCGCTCGTGCCGCAGGAGCTCCGCGCCGGGTTCATGGGGCGCTGGCTCACATTCGAGCTAGAGATCAACGAGCTCGGGATCAAGTACCACGACGAGCTGGCCTCGATCTTCAGAACGAGGAACTTCGTGCTCGAGCCGGCGTCGGGTCCGCGCACCTGATCAGCATCGCGCAAAAGCCCCAGCCGAGCGCCGCGCTCGCGAACGACGCGACAACCGCCGTCCACGGTCGACCCACAGCCATCAAGCGTGTCGTCCTTCCGCCAGAAGGCGACAGCCCCCGACCTGTGGCAGGAGCCGCAAGGCTTCGGGAGGGGTCGTGCTGGTACTCGTCGGCAGTGAGCCTGGGACCACGAACAGGCCATGATGCAAGGCGAGCCTCTTCGCCGTGCGCGTTCGACTTCCCGATTCAGCCCACCGCGCCGATCTACGGGATTTCTTCCACCGCTGGGCTGCGTGACCTACGAGGTCAACGATGACACGATCGAGGTCATCGTCCCGACGCTGCAACTGAGCAGCAGGGGCGCCGCGAGCTCCACCTCTACCTCGAGACCTGGCGAGCACATCACCCGGATCTCGAGCTGGAGCTCATCGACTGATCCGAGTAGATCGCGCTTGAGTCAGTAGACGCCCCACGCGCCGTTACTGCACGGCCGCGCCTCCCCGTGCGCACGCGAGCTCGGTCTTGGGTGGATGCGTAGCCCGGCCTGCTTGTCGCAGATGAGCCGAAAGACGACACGGAGCCCGAGGCCCGCTCCGTGGAGCGGATTCAGCTAGCCGGACGGCAGCGCAGTCGTGCGCTCGTTGCGGCGCGCTGCCTAGTCTGCTCCGGCTGAAGGTCGAGGTCCGGATGGGCTTCCTTCGCGTGCAGCTCGACGTGCTTCATGAGCTCTTCCTTCGTCTCCGTCGTGAATGAGCCTGGGCAGTCCACCCCGGCATCGGCACACCTGATCGAGTAGGCCATCATTCTCCCCTCCCGTCGGTGACTTCGGTGCGACTCTCCCACCGGGACGAGCGGGCGTCAACAGACCACCACGTGCCCGCCGGCACCGTCCGCGGCCCACTGGGTCTCCGAGGAAGCGCCGCGTTTGAGCGCCGCGTTCGGCTGCGACGCAGTCGCGTTTCCAACAGAGCTGATCGTGAGCTGCATGTTCTCAGGGTTCCCACCGGTTATGCGACCTATCTCCTCCTGGCTCAGGGCGAACACGACGCGCCGTACGTTGCCCCAGTAGATCGCCACCGCGCACATCGCGCACGGCTCGGTACTCGTGTACAGCGTGCAGCGCGA
>WNFV01012589.1_pt1 | contig 10275 bp, 7 predicted proteins | sample 5400101 | NCBI WGS metagenome assembly WNFV01 (sample SAMN13153361, study PRJNA577476) | soil metagenome | isolation source: 115 cm soil or saprolite under grassland replicate 1 | place: USA:California | collected 2016-06-15 | reverse complement strand
GGCTGCGCTCGGACCGGCGCCGCCCAACCCGAGTCCCGCCCCGCTCGGCTCGGGGCTCGCGGCGCGCTACCAGAACTCGACTCCGACGGCGGCCCAGCTTGCGGCCGGCCTCGGCGCGGGGTCGGGCGAGCCGTCGATCGGCGTGAACTGGAACACCGGCAAGGTTCTCTACGAAGGCGGAATCGTCCAGACGCTGCGCGTCGGCTTCGACGACGTCTGCGCGACGACTCCGAAATCGGCCTGGGAGGACAAGAGCGCGCCGACGTCCGCGCAGAGCTTCGATCCCATTCTCTTCACCGACAACAAGACCGGCCGCACGGTGGTCTCGCAGCTCGACATCATGGGGAGTCTGTCGTCCGTCAGCGACACAGACGGCGACATCTGGATTCCGAGCCAGGGGGCGGGCATCGATGCGGGAGAAGACCATCAGACGGTCGGCGGCGGCGGGCCGTTCCACGCTCCGATCCCAACCGGCGTTGCCTACCCGAACCCGATCTATTACTGCGCGCAGCACATCGCGGCTCAGGATCAGTTGGGAGCCGCGAACTGCGCTCTGTCCGCGGATGGTGGCCTGACGTATGGGCCCGCGGTCATCGCGTACCTGCCGTCCCAGTGCGGCGGACTGCACGGCCACATCAAGGTCGGCCCCGACGGGACGGCGTACCTGCCCAACAAGGACTGTCTCGGCACCGAGGCGGTGGTCGTGTCCGAAGATAACGGCATGTCGTGGGAAGTCCGGAAGATTCCGGTCTCCTCCGCCTCGAACAGCGATCCCTCGGTCGCGATCGCCAAAGACGGGCGCGTCTATTTCGGATACGCCCACTCCGACAACTACGCGGTCGTAGCCGTCTCGGACGACAAAGGAAAGACCTGGGATACGAAGAAAGTCTTCGACGTCGGCGCGTCCTTCGGCATCCACAACGTCGCGTTCCCGGCGATGGTGGCCGGGGAAAGCGACCGCGCCGCCTTCGCCTTCCTGGGAACGACCTCCACGGGCAACATCCAGGACCCGAATTTTCCGGGAATCTGGCATCTCTATGTCGCCCACACCTACGACGGCGGCGCTTCGTGGATTACCACTGACGCCACCCCGAACGATCCCGTTCAGCGCGGCTGCATCTGGTTCCTCGGCGGGTCCAACATCTGCCGGAATCTTCTCGACTTCATGGACGCCACCGCCGACCGGGAAGGGCGCGTGCTCGTAGGCTACGCCGACGGCTGCGGGGCCGGGTGCGTCCAGGCACCGGCCGCTGCGACCGGAAACGGATATACCGCCACCGCCGCGATCGCGCGGCAGACTGGGGGGCGACGACTCTTTCACGAGTACGACCCGGCGGAGCCGACGGTGCCGGGAGCTCCGTCCCTGACAGTGACCCGCAACGGAAGCGTAGCGCACCTCTCGTGGTCGGAATCGGAGAACGGAGGCTCGCCGATCAGCAACTATCGGGTCTATCGCCGCTCCGCGAGCGGCGCCCCGACTCTCCTCGCGACGGTCGGCGCCTCCACGAGCTATGACGATCCGACGATCAATTCGGGAACGACGTATTCCTACAGCGTGACCGCCCAGAACGGCTTCGGCGCTTCCTGCGGCAGCAACGAGGTCACCTCGGTTCCGGTCGGGAATTCCTGCGTGGCGCCCGGCGTGCGCGTGGTGACCGATCCGGCAGGCGATCAAGCCGGGGCGCTGGCGACTGCCGCTCTCGACATCCAGTCGATCTCGGTCGCCGAGCCCTACGCCCTCGACGGCTCACAGAAGCTCGTTTTCACGCTGAAGATGGCGGATCTCTCGATTCTGCCGCCGGACGCCCAGTGGAGACTGTTCTGGAACTCGCCCGCCGCGCCCTTCGGGATCTACTACGTCGGGATGAGCACCGACGAAAACTCCCAGGTGACCTTCGAATACGGCACGGCCAAGGTCGCCGTGGTCGGTCTCGTGCTGGGAGTTCCCTCGACGACGAAGGTGGGCACTCCGGACGCGGCGAGCTTCACGCCGGACGGGACGATCTCGATCACGATCGCCAACAGCAAGGTCGGGAGCCCGGGAGCCGGCGACATTCTGGGGTCGATCTACGCCCGGACGTTCGTACTCACCGGAAACCAGACCACGCGGTCGAACAGCGCAATCGACCAGACCGCCGCCGGCGATCCCTATGTGCTGGTCGGCAATGCCTACTGCAAACCGCCCGTTACCACCTGTCTCGAAGACGACGACTCGCACATCGCCTACGCGAACGGCTGGCACCTCGTCAACGACCCGAACGCCTCGGGCGGCCACTTCCGATTGAACATGGCAAAAGGCTCGGCGACGCTCGCGATTGACGTGCCGTCCGGCCAGTTCGGCGCCGTCACCTACAAGTACGCGAAGAGCCCGAAGGGGGGAAGCGCTGAGATCTTCCTGGATGGCGTCTCACAGGGGGTCGTCAGCTACGCGGGTTCCTCCGGCGCGACGCGCACTCCCCAGTTCGGTTTCAGCGTTCGCTACGGGGGACTCCGGGGCGGCAATCACACGCTCGAGATCCGGCCGATCTCCGGGGCGAGCTACGTCGATAGCTTCTGCCTGGAGAGCTCGGCATCGAATGCGCAGCCGTCGACTGGCCCCGGCCAGACGACGTCGAGCACGAGTACGCTCGCCGCCGGCCAGCAGTCGGTGCAGCAGCTCACCGTTCCGGCAGGCGCTCTCGCACTTTCCGTCGTCGCCGAGCCGAGCGTCAATGTGCCGATCCAGCTCGTTCTGATCGATCCCTCGGGTGCCGTGCTCCAGACTGCAGACGCCTCTTCCGGGTTCGCCGTCATCCAGACTCCGATCTCCCGCTCCGGGATCTACGTCGTCAAGCTCGTCAACGTGGGCCTCGGACCGGTCTCCGTATGGACGGCGGCAACCCCGCTCGTCGCCCGATAGGATCCGAGGGACATGCATGGATTCTCGTCGATCGTCCTTCTCGTCGGCTCGATCTCGCTGGCGGTCTCCACCGCGGAGGCCACCGGGAAGAACCCCGACCCCTGCGCTCTCCTGACGAAGAGCGAGATCGAGTCGGTTCAGGGGGAGCGCGTAAGCGCAACGAAGGCGAGCCGGCCCGAGAGAGGCCGGTTCGCCGTGTCCCAGTGTTTCTATTCGCTCGCGACTTTCTCGAAGTCGGTCAGCCTCGAGGTCACACGTCCGCGCGCCAACGAGGCGGAAAAGCCGGAGGACCAGTGGAGGGCGATGTTTCGGGGAGGATCCGAGAAGGAGACGGAGCGCGAAAAGGACAGGGAAGCGCGCGAAGGGATTAAGGAGTCGTCTCCTCCGCGGAAGATCGCCGGCATCAGGGACCAGGCGTACTGGGTCGGCCCCGCGATCGTGGGCGGTCTCTACGTCCGGAAGGGCGACTCTTACTTCCGCCTGAGCGTTGGAGGACCCGAGGGCGAGGTGGTCAAGATCGAGAAGCTGAAGAAACTCGCACGCAAAGCGGTGCGGCGACTTTGACGCAGCCTACACTTCGCTCATGGGCGGAGTGTGCCTCGAGCACTGGGACCCGAAAGACGGCCCGCTGACCGAAAAGCGGATGCTGGGTCTCCTGGAGGCCGAAGGTTACGAGGTCGCCGTTTACGCCTATCGTGAAGGAACCGTCTTCCCGCCTCACGAGCACGCCCAGGCGAAGTGCGACGGCGTCGTCGAGGGGATCCTGCGGATCACCGTGGGCGAGCACGCCTACGATCTCGTGCCGGGCGACCGGCTGTATATCCCGGCCGGGACCCGCCACGCGGCGCGGGTGGTCGGCACGAAGACGGTCGTTTCGCTCGACGGCACCCGCTGGTAGACGAGACACCGGACCCGAAACCCAAGACAACCAAATTCGCTCGCGTCGAAAATGAGGAGGTTCCCCCATTGCCCTCCCCGTTCTCGATTCCTATCGTGAGATTCATGAGAGGCAAGCCGGTACCGCTTCCCTGACGATTCCTCCTCCCTATCGGGGGACGGGCTCCCGGCCTCCAAGGTTTCGGGAGCCCGCTTTGTGAAGACACGGTCGCCACACAGTAGACTCCTCTCCCGAAGCGAACCTCCCCATGCCCAGCACGCCTGCGCAACGCGAGGAAATGATCCGGCGCTACGAGCGCGGCCCGGCGCTCTTGAAAGCCGCGCTCGCAAAGGTTCCGCCCGAGGTGATGAAGTGGCGGCCCGGCGAGGGCAAATGGTCGGTGCACGAAGTCGTCTGCCACTGCGCCGACTCCGAATCGAACGGCTCGCTGCGGATCCGTTACCTCGCCGCCGAAGAGGCTCCTCTCATCGTCGGTTACGACCAGGCGCAGTGGGCGCGCGTCTTCGACTACCATTCGGCGCCGCTCGAGCCCGCGCTCGCGGTCGTCGAAGCGGTCCGCGCCAACACGGCCGCGCTGCTGCGGCGCCTTCCGGAGAAGACCTGGTCGGCGGTCGCCCGGCACACCGAGTCGGGGCGATATACCGCCCAAGACTGGTTGAACACCTATGCGGAGCACCTCGAGAAGCACTCCGGACAGATCGAGCGCAATCTCGCCGCCTGGCGGGCGATAGTGGGCGGAAAGGAGTAGACGTGGCCTTCGTCCGAGAGTTCAAGGAATTCCTCGTCAAGCAGAACGCGCTCGCCCTCGCGGTGGCCGTCATCGTCGGCGCCGCGATCGGAAAGGTGGTCTCCTCGATCGTGGACGACGTCATCAACCCGATCATCGGGATGATGTTGCCCGGCGGCAGCTGGCGCGAGGCGAAGATCGTGCTTTCGCGGACGACGGATGCGACCGGGAAGGTCGTCGAGAACGGGATCACGTACGGGCATCTGATTGGCGCGATCGTCGATTTCGTCATCATCGCGTTCGTGATCTTCCTGATCATCAAGTACGCGCTTCCCAAGCCGGAGGCCAAACCGGCGACGAAGGAATGCCCCGAGTGCCGGACTATCATCCCGGAGTCGGCCCGGCGTTGCAGCGCCTGTACGCAGCCGGTGGGATAGAGTCACGGAGATCGGTCGAGTGTGAACACTCGGCCGGGCCGGAAGGTTTTCGCGTGCGGGGCGGGGCGCCGAGCCCCGCCCTCCTCACAGAAGCGGTTCGTTACGCCAGGATCTCTCTTCCCGCCCGGGCCGCCTCGTCGAGGAGGAGCTTCAGGTCCTCCTCCGTCGTGCGGAAGTTGACGATGCACGCGCGCATCGCCGTCCGGCCCTTCAAGATGGTCGGCGCGAGGAAGAAGGATCCGGCTCCAACGAGACGGTTGACGATCCGGCGGTTTAGCCGGTCGAGCTCTTCGTCGGAATGCGAAAGCGCGTCGCCGGCCGGGCGATAACGGAAGTTCGCGATCGACAGAACCGGGTCGGCCATCCGCTCGAAATCTGGCCGCCGGTCGACCTCTTCGGAGAGAAATCGCGCGAGCGCGACGTCGTTCTCGATTGCGCGTGCGTAGGCCCGCGTTCCATGCACTTTCAAGCCCATCCAGACTTTGAGCGCCTTGAAGCCGCGCGAGAGCTCGACGCCGCGCTCCGCGAACCAGGCGGGACCCGGAAACGGGCTCTCCGGGTCCGACGCGAGGTACTCCGGGAACTTCCGAAACGTCGCGGCGAGCCGGCCGGGCTCGCGAACGATCGTCGCACCCGCCTCGTAAGGCACGTAGAGCCACTTGTGCGGATCCGCCGCGATCGAGTCGGCGCGATCGAGCCCGGCGAAGAGCGGGGCGAGCTCGCGCGAAAGAACCGCCATCGCGCCGTACGCGCCGTCCACGTGAAACCAGAGCGACTCGCGCCGGCAAAGCCGGGCGAGCGCATCCAGCGGGTCGACCGCGCCGGTATTCACCGTGCCCGCGGTGCCGACGACGATCGCCGGCGTGCGGCCGGCGCGCCGGTCTTCCGAGATCGCGCTTTCCAGGAGATCCATCCGGATCCGGAAACGCTGGTCGGTCTCGATCTTTCGGAGATTGCGCGTGCCGATCCCGAGGAGGTCGACTGCTTTGTCGACGCAGTGGTGAACCTGGTCGGATGCGTACACCACCAGCTGCGGCCGCCCTTCTCCCGCGAGCCCGTCCTCGCGGACGTTGCCCGGCGTCATCGCCCGGCGCGCCGCCGCGAGCGCGGTGAAGTTCGCCATCGAGCCGCCGGAGACGAGAATCCCCTCCGACTCTCCCGGGAGACCCAGGAGCGCCGCGAGCCATCGGATCACCTGGCTCTCCACGTGGACCGCGGCGTGGTCGCCCCCCCAGCAGTTCGGATTCAGCGCCGCCGCGAGGTAGTCGGCCGTGATGCCGACGGGATCGGCGGTCGCGTTGATGAATCCGAAGAACCGGGGATGCGAGTTGCCGAACGGGTACGGCATCACGTGCTCGCGCACGAAGTCGAGGACCTCGTCGTAGGGGCGACCCTCCTCGGGCGGCGGTCCTTCGAAGAGCGAAGCGCCGCCGCCGACCTTGCCGAAGACCGGCCGGTCGAGGAGCTTCTCGCGGTGCTCGGCGACGGCATCGGCAGCGAGTCGTCCGAGCCGACGGACTTCGTCGGGGGGGAGGTCGAACGAAGAGCGGCGCATTCCGCTATTGAATCATCGCCGCTCCCCGGGTTTCGAAGCTCTTACCGAACGACCCCGCACGCCAGACGCCCGCCGGCGTTGCCCGTCGGCTGCGTCTTCAGATCGTCCTCCTTCTCGTGGAACACCACTGCTCTCCCGACGACCGAGTTCGGTCCGGGGCGGACCGTCAAAAGGTCGCTGACGAGCTCGAGGTGACCGGTGCCGTTCGACTCGATCGTGATGTTGCCGAAGTCGCCTGCGTGGCGCGTCGCGTCATTGGGTCCGGCGTGCGGCATGCCGCCCGGGTTGAAGTGCCCGCCGGCGGAGGATGCATCGGGAGCCGAACAGTCGCCCTTGTCGTGGAGATGGAGCCCGTGAATTCCTGGAGGGGCGTTCTCGATGTGCACTTCGATGCGCACGCCGCCCGTCGAACGCTCCGCGAACGTCGCCCATCCGCTCACGTTCGAGCCGCTCTTGGGCTCGATCGTCGCGCGCGCCTGAGGACCCGCGGCCGGGGCCGGCGACGCCGTCGAGGACGCGGACTTGCAGGCCGCCATGGAGAGAGCAGCGGCCGCGGCCACCGCGAAAGCAGCCGCGAGAGTTGAGGTTCTCGTCGTCTTCATCTTTCCTCCTTCGCGTTTCCGATGATAGACAATACGGCCCTGCAAGGGGCGTTCCCGCGCATCGAAGCTCGCGGGAGACACGCCGGGAAAGGACCGCGAATGAGCTTCCGCCGTCTGTCTTCGGGATTGGTATTCGTTCTCGCGCTCGCCGCGCCGCTTTGCGCTCAGAAAATCCCGGTCACCGAGAAAGTCCTTTCGAACGGGATGCGTCTCTTGATCGTTCACCGCGAGGGGGAGGCGACGGTCGCGGGAGGCTGGGTCGCGCACGTCGGGAGCTCCAACGAGCGCCCGGGCATCACCGGGATCTCGCACCTCTTCGAGCACATGATGTTCAAGGGGACTCCGACGATCGGCACGAAGGACTACAAGAAGGACGTCGCGATCATCGCCGAGCAGGAGCAGGTCCGCGAGGAGATGCGAGGGGAAGAGGCGAAGATGCGGGCCGCCTACCGGCGCGGCGAGATCGACGACCTGTTGAAGCCGGAGAACAAGACCCCTCGATATCGGGAGCTCGAAAAGAAATTCGACGAGCTCATCGCGAGACAGAGGGAAGTGCTGGTCAAGAACGAGTTCGACCGGATCTACACCACCGGCGGCGGCTCCGGCATGAACGCCTTCACGAACGAGGACATGACCGGCTACTTCATCACGGTCCCTTCGAACAAGCTCGAGCTCTGGATGTGGATGGAGTCGGACCGGCTCCTCCATCCCGTCTTCCGCGAGTTCTACGCGGAGCGCGACGTCGTCTTCGAGGAGCGGCGCCTGCGCACCGAGGCGACTCCGCTCGGCAAGTTCGAGGAGAGTTTCGACTCGCTGTTCTGGGAATCGCATCCGTACGGCTGGCCGGTCGTCGGCTGGCCTTCCGACATCCCGGCGATCACGAAGGCGCAGGCCGACGCGTACTACGGCACCTATTACTCGCCCCAGAACATCACGCTGATCTTGGTCGGCGACGTCGACCTCGAGAAGACCGCGTGGATGGCGGAGAGCTACTTCGGCCGCATCCCGCGGGGCAAGACGGCGGTTCCCGACGTCGTGACGCTGGAGGTTCCGCAGCAGTCGGAGAAGCGCATGAACGCCGAGGCGGAAGCCAATCCTCAGGTGGACATCCTCTGGCACACGGTTCCCTTCGGCCACGTCGACTCTTACCCGCTCCAGGTGCTCGCTCAGATCCTCTCGACGCGGACGGGCCGCCTCTACAAGGGACTCGTGCTCGGCTCACAGGTCGCGACCGACGCGTTCGCCCGGCAGGAGTCGCGCAAGTGGGCCGGGCTGTTCAATGCGGGAGGTGAGGCGAAGGAAGGACACCATCCCGAAGAGGTCGAGCAGGCGATCTACGCGGAGCTGCAGAAGCTCCAGAAAGACGACGTTCCCGCCGAGGAGCTCCAGAAGGTCAAGAACAACTTCGCCGCTGCGGAGTACCGGCGGCTGTCTTCGAACTTCCCGGTCCTCCTCCAGCTCATCCAGAGCGACGGACGCGGCAACTGGCGGGAGGTCAACGAGGCCGGCGCGAAGATCCAGGCGGTCACCGCCGCCGACGTCAAGCGGGTCGCCAACCGCTATTTCACCAAGGAGAACCGCGCGGTCGCCGTCTACACGAGGAAAGCGGGAGCCGCCGGAGGAGCCGAGGATCCGGACCTGGCGGGTTTGGACGACCGCGGGAAGTCGATGGTCCGGCAACTCCAGTCGGCGGATGACCCCGAGAAGCTCCGCCAGATGCTCGCACAGGTCGAGTCACAGGCGGGCGGCGCGCCGCCGGAAGTGAAGCCAGCGTTGGACGTCGTACGCAAGAAGATCCAAGCGCGAATCGACGAGCTCGAGAAGGCGAAAGGGAAAAAGGGATGAAGAGGCTCACGTTCGGCTCGCTCGTTCTCGCGGCGCTCGTCTCGACGGCCGCGCTCCCGGCCCGCGAGCGCCGAGCTCCGGCGACACGTGCCGCGATCCCGACGCGACCCGAGAAGCTGACGTTCCCGCCGCTCGTTTACGAGCCGCCGGCTCCCGCGGACGATCGCGTGAAGCTCGCGAGCGGTCCCGTCGCCTACGTCGTGCCGGACAAAGAGCTCCCGCTCGTGAACGTCGTGGTGTACGTCCGCGCCGGGCAGTTCGTCGTCCCGGCCGGCAAGGAAGGACTCGCGGACCTGACCGGATACCTCCTCGCGCGAGGCGGCACGAAGTCGAAAACCGCCGAGGAGCTCGAGGAACGCCTCGCCTTCCTCGCCGCGCAGCTCACTTCCGCGGTCGGCGAGACCCAGGGGAGCGTCAGCCTGAACCTTCTCTCTAAGGATCTCGACGAAGGGCTCGCGATCCTGCGGGAAGCCCTGACCGCCCCGCGCTTCCAGGACGACAAGATCGCGCTGCGCAAGCAGCAGATGCTCCAGGCGATGAAGCAGCGCAACGACGAGTCCACCGCGATCGAGGCGCGCGAGCGCGGCTTCCTTTCTTTCGGCGAGGACTTCTTCGCCAACCGGTTCGAGACCGAGACGTCGCTGAAAGGGCTCACCAAGGCAGACCTGGAGCAGTTCCACCGCCGGTGGTTCCACCCGGGCGAGTTCGTCGTCGCGGCGAGCGGCGATTTCGACCGCGCCGTCATGGTCCAGAAGCTCGAAAAGCTCTTCGCCGACTGGCCGTTCCGCGGCGACACCGCACCGGCCGTGCCGACGAACACCACCTTCGCGAAGCCGGGCATCTACGTCGTCGACAAAGACGTCAACCAGGGGCGCGTGTCCGTGCTGCTCCCGGGCATCCGCCGCGACGACCCGGACTTCTTCGCGGTACTTGTGATGAACGACATCCTGGGAGGCGGTGGGTTCACGTCCCGCATCACGAACCGCGTGCGCTCGGACGAAGGCCTCGCCTACAGCGCGGGTTCCGCATTTCCCGGCGGCGTCTATTACCCGTCGGCGTTCCGGGCGGGCTTCCAGTCGAAGTCGCGCACCGTCGCATACGCGACCTCGGTCGTGATCGAGGAGATCAAGAAGATCGCCGGGGCGCCGGTCACGGCCGAAGAGCTGAACACGGCGAAGAAGTCGTTCATCGAGACGTTCCCGCGGACGTTCGCGACGAAGGCCCAGGTCGCGACGACGTTCGCGCAGGACGAGTTGACGGGCCGTTATGCCGCCGATCCGGACTACTGGAAGAACTACCGCGCGAAGGTCGA
>WNFV01010200.1_pt1 | contig 10275 bp, 12 predicted proteins | sample 5400101 | NCBI WGS metagenome assembly WNFV01 (sample SAMN13153361, study PRJNA577476) | soil metagenome | isolation source: 115 cm soil or saprolite under grassland replicate 1 | place: USA:California | collected 2016-06-15 | reverse complement strand
CGTAAAGCGCGCCGCCGACCGGCGCAACCGCACCGAGCATCACAGGAACGATGGTCAGCCGCAGTCCCGCGGCAAACGCGGAATCGCCGTAGGCGCGAACGAACACGAACGGCATCAAGAAGAACAGACCGAACAGCGCGGCGTAGCACATGAGGCCGGCGATATTGCCGGCCGTGAACGCGCTTTGCCGAAACAGCGTGAGGTCGACGAGCGGGAATGGCGCCCGCTTCTCGGAGCGAATGAACAGCGTCAGCAGGAGCACGCCCGCGAGCGCGCAGCCGACAAGGAGCGGCGAAGTCACGCCCCACGCATATCCCTCGTTGAGCACGGCAATGAGCGCGGTGAGCGCAGGCGCGATCAGGATCGCGCCTTTCCAGTCGAAGCGCGCATCCTCGGGCAAGTCCTTGGTGGGCGGAAGCACGAACCAGCCCAACACGGTGCCGGCGAGCCCGACCGGCACGTTGATCCAGAACACCCAGCGCCAGTCGAGCACATCGAGCAGGAGGCCGCCGATCGCCGGCCCTGCGCTCAATCCGACCGCTTGCGCGGCCGCCTGGATGCCGAGCGCGCGGCCGCGCTGCGCGGGACCCGCGGCGGCCACCACGATCGCAACGCTGTTCGATGACAGCAGCGCCGCGCCGATCGCCTGGAGGACGCGGAACGCGATGAGCACCGGCAGATTCGGCGCAAGGCCGCACAGCGCCGAGCCCAGCACGAACAGCAGAAAGCCGCCGGTGTAGAGAAGCTTGCGCCCGACCATGTCGGCGAGCCGGCCGAAGATCGGCAGAAACGCCGCCATCGCCAGCAGATAGGCCACCGCGACCCAGCTTACCGTGCTCAGCCTTGCCTGGAATTCGAGCTCGAGGTGCGGCAGCAGCATCTGCGTGATGCTGGAATCGACCTGGCCCATGAAGGCGCCGACGCACACGCTGCCGACGACGAACCAGCGGTAGGATTTCAGCCGCGCGACGGCCGGCGCCGGCGGCGGCTCGCGCCCGCTGCGGATCGCTTCGCGCAGCGCCGCGATCGAGCCGGGGCCGGGCGCATCATCCATGGTGTTTGCTCATGGGCATTGGGACACCACTACCTATCCTTTTGGCAGCTCACGATGAAATCGAAAAGTTTCGACCTGAAGCATTTTTCGCTGGACTCGCGTTACACGAATCTTCCAGAAGAGCGTATTCAGCGAAATTATGCCTGGATCCCGATCCGCTGCCGCCGCTTTGGCCAGCGTAGCGGAGCGGGCGCATGACGTTCTGCGCCGCACGTTCCGCGGCGGCGCGGGTCCTTTTCACAGGAGGCTGCGAATGGCAGACGTAAGCTATTACCGTTCCCCTGGACATGGCGTGTTGCCTGACAATTTAAGCCGCCCCGCCCGGAATCTATTCAGCACTTTCGATTTCAATAAACGTGTCCCGTCGCTCCAGCCCGGCTTTGCACTAACGGCAATTAGCCTATCACCTTGACCAATCCGTTCGACTTTTCTCGATCACCGCTAGAGGTATTGGTGAATGAGTATCTTTGGCACCATCTGCTGTTCGACCCCCGGCCACTATCGAGAAACTTGTTCTTTAAGTCCGATGCCATTCCCATTCCGCATTCGAACTTATTTGAACCTGTGCCAATGAACCCACAGGAGGGCTCTCCCATTGTGCCGCAACAGTTTCGCTAGGCTCGAGGGCGCAACGTATTTTGTGATATAATCCGCGGCCGAGACTTGTTGGGCTCGTCTCGTATCTTTGAAGGGTAAATTCATGGCTCTGAAGATCTTTACGGTTCTCGCGCTCTGCCTTGCGACGACTGCCCCAGGGCGGGCTGCGACGGTAGTCGATATGCAGCTCATTCGTGCTGCCTTTTTCTCCGATGCATGCCGGCAAGAGGCCGAGGCGCTCGGCATCGCGCGCACGTCCGATGCGAACGCGCTGCTTGCGGCCTTTGCCGGGCTGCACCGGCGGCCCGCTAGCTTGCCCGCCGCCAATGGGCGCAACGACTGTGGCTTGCCCGCGGTCGCGGTGATCAACCTGTTGCGGCTCAACGGGATCGATGCGGAGCTCGTTTCAGCGACAATGGCGAAGGAGGCGGCGCCGGCCGATCAGGTCGAGCGCGTGCTCGTTTATGTCCCCACACTCGCTCGCTATTTCGATCCTGCGCTGCCGCTCGAAGAACAAAGCCTCGTCGATCTGCTCGTTCGCGAGCGCGCCGAACGGAAACACGTTCTCGGCCCTGCGCTCGGCGCCGACGCCCGTGATGCTTGCCCGAGCACCTGCATGCATGTGTACACGGCGGCAGGCAACGCAACGCCGCCCGTCCGCGTCAAAACCGAGACGATCCGCGGCCGCTGAGCGAAGGCCATTCCGCAGGCGCACTCCTCATGCTGAGGAGCCGCGCGTGGTTCGAGGCCCACCCTGAGGAACGCGAAGCGCGTCTCGAAGGATGAAGGGCGGGCACCTCACCATGAGGAGCGCGGCGTCTCGAAGCATGGCCGAGAGCATTCGGGCCGCCCTCAGGGTTCGAGACGCCATAGCGCGTCGAAGACGCGCGTAAACGCGCTTTAGGCTCCTCACCATGAGGGCGGCGCCAGACCACGGCGCATGAAGCCGCGACGTGGATCATATCAATTCACAATCCGATGCAACGACCCGAATTTGTTGTCGACTACGCACCGCGCCGCCAATTCGAGGCCTTCCACGATCGCCGGCAGCGCTTCGCCTGTATCGTGACGCACCGCCGCGCCGGCAAGACGGTGGCCTGCATCTATGACTTGCAGCGCGCCGCCGTCTCGAGCGAGCGGCTTCGCTCGCGCTACGCCTATCTCTCGCCCTTCCTCAAGCAATCGAAAACGGTGGCGTGGGATTATCTGCGCGCTGCGATGGCGCCGCTGCGGCGGCTCGGCGCAACCGTGCACGAAAGCGAGCTGCGCGTCGATTATCCCAAGGGCGGGCAGGTCCGTCTCTATGGCGCCGACAACGCCGATGCGCTGCGCGGCATTTATCTCGACGGCATCGTGCTCGACGAATACGCCGACATGGACCCACGGGCGTGGTCGGAGATCATCCGCCCGGCCTTGGCCGATCGCGGCGGCTGGGCGGTGTTCATCGGCACGCCCAAGGGCCGCAACGCCTTCTTCGAGTTGTGGCGGCGCGCGCAATCGCAAGCAGATTGGTTTACCCTCATGCTCAAGGCAAGCGACACCGAGCTCATTCCCGCAAGCGAGCTTGAGCTCGCCAAGCGCGATCTCAGCGAAGAGCAATACGCGCAGGAATTCGAATGCTCGTTCGAGGCGGCGGTGGTCGGCGCCTACTACGGGAAGCTGATGGCGCGCGCCGAGGAGGAGCGGCGCATCGCGGCCGTGCCATACGATCCGGCGGCGCCGGTTTGGACCTCGTGGGATCTCGGCATTCGCGATGCGACCGCCATCTGGTTCGCGCAGGTGATCGGCCGCGAGATCAGGATCATCGATTATTACGAGGCCTCCGGCGTCGATCTCGGCCACTACGTGCGCGAGCTTGGCGCGCGTCCTTACGTCTATGCCGGGCACATCGTGCCGCACGACGCGCAGGCCAAGGAGCTCGGCACCGGCAAGAGCCGGCTCGAGGTGCTCGAGAGCCTCGGACTCAAGAACTTGCAGCTCGCCCCGATGCACCGGCTCGAGGACGGCATCAACGCGGTGCGCGTGTTTCTGCCGAAATGCTGGTTCGATGCCGAAAAATGCGCGCGCGGCATCGACGCGCTCAAGCTCTACCGCGCCGAATACGACGACAAGCTGCAGGCGCTGCGCCCGCGCCCGGTGCACGACTGGACCTCGCATGCGGCCGATTCGTTCCGCTACCTCGCGCTCACGCTCGACCGCAGGGCGACGCACTCAGGCTTCTATCGCCGCATCGACTATCCGCAGCACGGCGTGGTGTGATTGCTCAAAGCGGGGACACAATGGCGCGGGCAGCCGGCACAAGGGCCGTCTGTGATGGCCGTCACAGATTTGGCGAATACCGAGATCGTGCTTCCTCGGTGCCTCGCATCGCGCTGTCGTGGGAACGCTGCAAACACGCGGACTAAATAAAGTTGGGCAACGGTGATTGCGACTTCACCACTCAACGGAGTGTTTTTCGACTCTGCGCCATAGCTTCTTCCTATTCGACCAAAACGTGATTGCGGTCACAGACTCTCGTTCAGTTCCTCCTTAAGCCTCGCATTACGACATTCGATCTGCGGCGAGGAGGATGACATGGCACCGAAACCGGATAGACTCGCTGCGAACTTGTTTGCCAAGGCCACGACGAAGCTCGTGCTGGCAACGACCATCGCAGCTTTCTGGTTGACCGTGGTTCCCATCACTGGCGCGGTTGCCAACGAACAAATCAGCGCGGCACGCGCGGCGGCCCTTCAGGCGTGCAACCGCTTGGCCGCACGCTATCCGATACACGAGTGGGGTAACACCCAAATCCATCTGTATCGGTCCTGCATGGCCCGACATGGCCAACCAGAATGATTGGCCAAGCGCAAATGCCGCATAAAACGCGATGATCAAGATGGAGGATCGATCATGAAAAAGATCGGTATGCTTGGGATTATCGGTGGGGCCGCAATATTGACTGCGGCGCCCCTCTCGCTTCAATGGTCGCAAAAGAATGTGACGCTGTCGCTTGCCAGCGCTGAAGCCCAAGAACGGCCGCTAGCTGCGACGAGCGTTGCAGGTGTCAGCCGAAGGGCGTATCGCCGCGCATACCGCAGCGATGCTTACACAAGTGCTGCTGGCTACGGCTCTGGATCGTACTCCGGGTATGGATGTCCGGCGTATTCCAACTACTGGGTACCTTACGGAACAAGCTCCGCTGCACCTTACGGCATCTACGCCAGCAGCTACGCCATAGCTTGCGAGCGTCTGAAATCAGGCTACGCCGCACCATACGGACCGATTTTCTACTGAGGGTGCCCGCCCCACTTGTGATAGGCGTCACAGACCCAACAGTTGTCCGTTAAGCTGGCGCGCGTAATGACTAACGCGGCACCAACGACTGTCGGAGGATTGCAACGGCTTTTTCACCACTTCAACGCCGATTTTGCTGCGAGGCGCGATCCGAATTTTGGCTGATGTGTTGGGTTGCTAGCTCTCAGCTTTCGAATGCGCAACATAGATCAAGTCAGAGCAAGAAACGCCCAGCTAATTTTCTCCGCTGACTTAAGTGTAAGACCGCACCACGCTTTTTAGTCTCGTCAGATCACGTGAGCGCGCCGATGAAAGTCGGCTAACTCCGGGAGAAGCGGACATGATCTCTGCGGCATTTCCGTAGTGTGGAGGAGACATTTCCAAACGTGAGGGCAAAACCATGAGGAGAGTAATGCGAACGGGCTCCTTGGGGCTAGTATTGGCGGCAACAGCACTCGGGGGTTCGCCCGGACTTGCGCAGAATGTGGAGCAGGTGAAACTCGTCTTCGAGCACGTAATCCCGAACATCGAAGGAAAGAGCCTGGTTGCCGTCGTCGTGACCTATCCTCCGGCCGGCAAATCGCCGGCCCATCACCATGCCCGGTCGGCTTTCATCTACGCTCACGTATTGTCAGGCGCCATTCGCAGCCAGGTTGGCGATGAGCCCGCAAAAGTCTACCAGGTCGGCGAAGGCTTCTACGAGGTGCCCGGCTCGCATCACAGGATCAGTGAGAATGCCAGTGACAGGGATCCTGCAAGCCTCTTGGCTGTCTTCGTCGTCGATTCCAAAGACAAACCTTTGACTATACCGGACCAGAAGTAGGGATCGCGATAGATGGCCTGACGATAGCGTAAGGAGCATGAGATGGCCCCCAGCAGCATCGCTCATCAAGGCAATGAGGACCACGCTCATTCATCAATGATGGTGTGGCGCGTGCATGAGTTCGGGCCACCAGATGTCATGAGGTTCGAGCGAATCCTCAGGCCCCATCCGGGCCCTGGCGAGGTCCTTGTCAAAGTCAAAGCCGCTGGGGTCGGTCCATGGGATGGCTGGATCAGGGCCGGAAAGAGCGCTTTGCCGCAACCACTGCCCCTCACTCTGGGCTCGGATCTGTCCGGGGAAGTCGTCGCCGTGGAGTCGGCGGACCTGCGTGTGGGAGATCAGGTTTATGGTGTTACGAATCCCCAGTTTCTCGGGGCCTATGCCGAGTATGCTTTGGCTTCCGCAGCGATGGTCTCGAAGAAGCCAACCTCACTAACCCATATTGAAGCTGCCTCTGTTCCTGTGATTGCCGTGACGGCATGGCAGGCGTTGTTTGATCAAGCCCAACTCAAGGCAGGCCAAACGGTGGTCATTCATGGGGCGGCAGGAAACGTTGGAGCTTATGCGGTTCAGCTGGCCCGTCGCGCGGATGTACGAATCATCGCGACCGCGGCTACGGATGATATCCTCTTTTTGCGCAACCTCGGCGCAAACACAGTGATTGACTACAAGACCCAGCGCTTTGAGGAAGAAGTTCGGGATGCGGACGCTGTCATTGATCTGGTCGGCGGTGAAACGCAAAAGCGTTCGTTTCAGGTCCTCCGTCGAGGCGGCAAGCTGATTTCGGCGGTGTCCCCACCTGATCAGCATCTTGCGCAAAGCCATGGCGTCGAAGCCGCGTTCTTTCTGGTCAACGTCACAAGCCAGCATCTGGCGGAGATAGCTGGCCTCATCGATGGTGGAAAGCTGAGAACACGTGTGGGTGCAGTCCTCCCTCTCGCGGATGCGCGCGAGGCTCATTTCATGCTGGAACACTTACGGCCTCAGCCGAAAGGAAAGATCGTGCTTACCGTCGGGGCAAGTTGAGCGACTAAAGTGGCAGCTGACGACATTTCCGGCGTAAGGATTCCTGACAGCAAGTTGGCTCGCGAGGTAACGCAGCTCATTCGCGATGCGGAGAGCGACTTGCTATTTTACCATTCCACTCGGGTCTACTTTTGGGGCGCCCTGACCGCGAAGCGGAAGGGCCTGATGTTTGATCCGGAACTGCTTTACACCGCAGCCATGTTCCACGACATCGGCCTTACACAAAGCTACCGAGGGAGCCAGCTTCGCTTCGAAGTGGATGGTGCGAATGCCGCGCGCGACTTTCTGCGAAGCCACGGCATCTCTGAAAGAGATATCGAGAAAGTTTGGACCGCCATCGCTCTCCACACGACCCCAGGGATTCCGGAACACATGCATCCAGAGATCGCTTTAGTGCAGGCAGGGGCGGGAATGGATGTAGTGGGCCGCGGCTATGACCACTTTACGGATGACCAACGCGAGGCGGTGATTGCCGCCTATCCACGTGGTAACGACTTCAAGCATGAGATCATCGAGGCGTTCTATCATGGGATGAAGCATCGGCCCGACAGCACATTTGGCACCTTTAACGATGATGTTCTTGCATTCAAGGATCCAAACTTTCAGCGCAGTAACTTCTGCAGCATCATCTTGGGCTCACATTGGGCGCGCTGAATCAATCATTCAGACGGCCAGCTAGGCTCCGGACTCGCAACCCGGGAACCGATGGCTGCGGCAAGTTGGATGGCAGCGAGGAAGTGGTGGCCAGCTTGTCGTAGCGGGCGGCGATGCGGCGGAGTCCTTGAGGCGCCCGAACATGCGCTAGATGGCCTTGCGGCCGCGGTACGACGACAAGCTGCAGGCGCTGCGCCCGCGCCCGGTGCACGACTGGACCTCGCACGCCGCCGATTCGTTCCGCTACCTGGCGCTCACGCTCGACCGCAAGGCGATACGCCCGGGGTTCTACCGGTCCATCGACTATCCGCAGCAAGGCGTGGTGTGATTGCTCAAAGCGCCGATACGATCGCGCCGGTACCGGCCCCGGCCGCGAGGAAGGCCGCTGCCTCTCATGCCCTGGCGCGCGTTCCGCAACGCAGTCTGTGAACCGACAAGCTGGAACCACTTAGCAAAAGACGGAGTTCTAATGGGTAGGACATCATCAGGCGGCCCGACCGAAGGAAGACGCCTGTGTCAGCATTAGAAGCTCTTCGGAAGTATGCCAAGGCTCAGGCGGCGGCGCCGCGCGCCCAGTCCCGCAGGGCCGTAAGGCCGGTGTTGACGACCGGCACTTGCCTGGCGGCTACGCTGCTCCTCGTAGTGCCTCTTCTCACACTTGAAGCAGACGCCCGCGGGGGTGGCGGCGGACATGGTGGCGGCGGGCATGGTGGTGGCAAGCATGCTGGCGGGCATGGTGGCGGCAAGCATGGTGGCGGCGGACACAGCGCAGGCATTGGGGGAAAGGGCGGCGGGCACGGTGGCGGCAGACACGGCGTCGCAGGCTTTGGCGGACATGGCGCCGGGCATAGTGGCACTCATTCAGTCAGAGGTTTCGCCGGCAGGGGCGACCTGGGTCGCCGGGTGTTCGGCGACCGCGCCATTGCCAACGTCGCTTTGCGATCGCAATTCGGGGCGGCGCGATTCCGCGGTGGGTTCTTCGGTTCGGCCTGGCCTTGGTGGCGTGGCGGTCTCGCCCTCGGCTGGTTCGGACCGCTGTTCTGGCCCTACGCGCGTTACGACTTGTTCGATTACGTTTACTGGCCGTATGCCTACGACGACTTCTGGCCCTATGCCTACGACGACGTCTACTACGGCATCTACGGCCCTTATGCCTATTACGGCCCATACGGCGGCTCCCGCGCGAGTAGCCGCGTGAGCTCCGCGCGCTATGGATCCGCGCGCTATGCGACGACGACAAACGGCTCCGCCCGGCGCGCCGCCGAAGTTTGCCGCAACCAGGCGCCGGAGCTCACGGACTGGCCAATCGAAGGCATTTCCGAGGTGGTGCAACCAACCGATGCGCAGCGTCCGGCGCTCGAGGAATTGCGAGCGGCCAGTGCCAAGGCCATCGACATGCTCAGGTCCGGGTGCCCAAAGGACCTGCCAAGCCTCCCGACCGGACGGCTCGCGGCGATGGAGAGCCGGCTGCAGGTCATGCTTGCCGCTGTGCAGACCGTGCGCCCGGCGCTCGAGCGCTTTTACCAATCGCTCAGCGACGAGCAGAAGGCGCGCTTCAACGCCATCGCGCCGACGGATGATGCCGACGCCGCCGGCAAGGACCGGCGCGATCTCGCGAAGTTCTGCGATGAGAAGGCGCCGGACGGCACCGACCTGCCGATCGACCGTATCGCGCAGGCGGTTCAGCCCACGCCGGCGCAGCGGGCCGGGCTGGACGAATTGAAGAATGCCTCCGCCAAGGCTGCAGAAGGGCTCAACGTCAATTGCCCGACCTACCAAACGCTGACCCCTACGGGCCGGGTCGAGGCGATGGAGAAGCGGCTCGATGCCACGCTCGCCGCGGTGAAGACCGTCGGGCCGGCGCTGGCGAAATTCTATAATTCACTGAGCGATGAACAGAAGGCGCGCTTCAATTCGCTGCGTTCGGCGTCCCGGCCGACGGGGTGAAGATCGATCGCCAAGGGTGGCGACGATCCTGAGCTTGAGCTGCAAGGTGAGCGCCAACGAGATGATCGAGTAAAGCGGATTGAGGACAGCGCGATGCCTTAGCAAGTAGCCCGGATGAGCGCAGCGAAATCCTGGATGCTCGCGATCACAAGACCCGGATGTCGCCATAGCGCGTAAACGCGCTTATGGCGACATCCGGGCTACGCGCTACGAACGGGATTCTTTAAGAACCTCCGTATCGTATCAGTACCGTATCGACTGCACTGCGGATCATCCCGTGACCATGCGCATGAGAACCCGATCCCCGCGCACGAAATGGTGGTGCAGTGCCGCGGCGATATGCATTACCGCGACCACGCCGATGACGATCCCCAGCCAGCGGTGCAGGACGAACAGCCGCTCCGAGAGCGCACGGTCCTCGGGCCAGACCGGTGGCAGGTCGAACAGGCCGAAGATCGGGATCGGCGCCGGGTAAGCGGAAGTGGCGATCAGGCCGACCACGGGCTGCACGATCAACAAGGCATAGAGCGTCCAGTGCGTTGTGTGCGCCGCAGATTGCTGGAGCGGATGGATGTCGGCGGGGAGCGGCAATGGCGGATGGGTCAGGCGATAGATCAACCGCGCGGCACGAGCGGGAGCAGCACCGCGCCCACCGACTTGTGCAGGTCGTAGAGCCGCTCCTGCACCGGGCCGCCCCACTCGTTGGCGATGATGATGCCGGCCGGAATCTGGAACAGGACCAGCGCGGCCACGAGCCAATGCAGCACGCGCGCGGTCACGGTATACGCGGGATCATAGGTTGCGGGTTCAGCGCCCATTCAGGTGGTAATCCGGTAGCAAATTATGGGCATAGTATCTCCAGCCCCCCTAAAATCAGCATCAGGGCGATTAGCACGAC
>WNFV01012145.1_pt1 | contig 10276 bp, 9 predicted proteins | sample 5400101 | NCBI WGS metagenome assembly WNFV01 (sample SAMN13153361, study PRJNA577476) | soil metagenome | isolation source: 115 cm soil or saprolite under grassland replicate 1 | place: USA:California | collected 2016-06-15 | reverse complement strand
AACCGGTAGGTGTCTTGTTCCTCCCAGATCGCGTCCCACTTCGTCTCCAGCTGATCCAGCGACGGCTTGTCGGGACGTGCGGCCATGCGCAGACCATACCGTGGCACCACGGTACGAAGCAGGCGGCTTACAGGGTGGCCGGACGAGGCACTAGGCCGGCGAGGGCGGTGGCACATCGTCCGGTGCCGGGCCCGGCTGCCAGGAGTCCCCGAGGTAGCGCCGCGCGGACGCGCTCTCCTGCGCGAGCCGCCGCAGCGCGAGCAGCACCGGCTCGCCGAGCACCGTGACCACCGCGGCACGCTCGACCAGCTCGGCCGGGTCGCCGTCCGGCAGCGCGTCCACCTCGGCCGCGCCGATCCGCCCGGCGGCCTCGGCGTACGCCGTCAGCACGTCGTTCGGCAGCTCGATGCCGACGGCATCCATCGCGTCGAGCGCGGAGGCGAGCACGTCGCGCATCGGCGCGTCGTCGTACACCTGCCAGCCCAGTTCTGCCATCAGCGCGTCGACCCGCTCGCGTGACCCGGGGGTCGGCTGCGGCGCCTTCGGGGTGAGCGCTTCGTGCGAGGTGCCGAGCACGTAGTGCATGCCGCGCTCGGAGTGCGCCAGCGCGTCGAGCACCTCGCGCACCGCGGCGAGGCTCAGGCCGCCGGACGTGACCAGCGCGCGGATCAGCCGCAACCGGCGTTCGTGCGAATCGTCGTACACGGCCCTGGTCGCGCCGGCCGCCTCGCCCGGCGGCAGTAGACCCTCGCGCAGGTAGTACTTGATCGTCGCCACCGGCACGTCGGTGCGGCGCGACAGCTCCGAGATCCACATCCGCTCGCCTCCTTGACATTGGATAGTCTAACTCCCCAATATTGGGGAGTCGAACTATCCAATGCGGAGTTTCGGATCGAGGAGGGTCGGGATGACCAGCAGGACGAAGCGTGGTGGCGTGGTCGAAGGCCGCCGGACGGCGTCGTACGACAAGGACGTCGTGGTGTTCCTGATCGGGATGCGGGTGAACAAGCTGCGGGCGCTTCGGCGGTGGCTGCCGGTGTTCAACGCGATGGGGCCGATGCTGCGGGAGCTGATGAAGGACCCCGACAGCGGGCTGCTGGCGTTCCGTCGGCGTGTGGCACGAGACGTACGTCGTGCCGGCCGGGCAGTTCGAGACCGTCTACGTCAACATGCCGCACCTCGGGCTCGGCGAGATCGACGGCACCGACCCGGTCGCCCGTCGCGGCAACTCCGCCGCCGACCGCCTGCGCACCGCCTGACCGCGCGGCGATTCGCGCACAGGCGCTTAGGCTGCACGGTGTGCAGTACGTGCGAGACCTGCGGCGGTTGCTGCGACGGGGTGACTTCCGGCGCCTGTTCGCGGTCCGGCTGACCTCGCAGTTCGGGGACGGCGTGTTCCAGGTCGCGCTGGCGTCGTACGTGCTGTTCTCCCCGGAGCGGGCGCCGGACGCGAACGGGCTGGCCGCGCTGTTCGCGGTCACGCTGCTGCCGTACTCGGTGCTCGGGCCGTTCACCGGTGTGCTGCTGGACCGCTGGTCGCGGCGGCAGATCCTGTACGCCGCCAACCTGACCCGTGCCGCCCTGGTGCTCGTCGTCGCCGCGGTAGTTGCCTCAGACAACGTAGGCGTGCCGTTCTACGGCGCGGTGCTGCTGACGCTCGGGGTGAACCGGTTCCTGCTGTCCGGGCTGTCCGCCGGGCTGCCGCACGTGGTCGACGCCGACGAGCTGGTGATGGCGAACGCCGTCACGCCGACCACCGGCACCGCGCTGTTCATCGCCGGCGGCGGCGCGGGCGCGCTGGTGAAGCTGCTGACGCACTCCGACCTCGCGGTGCTGTTCACCACCGTGGGGCTGTACGTCTGCGCCGCATTGCTGGCACTCCGGCTGGGGCGCCACCAGCTCGGGCCGGACCTGGACGGGGCCGAGCCGGGACTGTGGGAGGCGCTGCGCGGGATCGTGACCGGGCTCGTCGACGGCGGCCGGCACCTGCGCCGGCGGCGGCAGGCGCTGGTCGGGCTGATCGCGATCGGGTCGCTGCGGTTCTTCTTCGGCCTGGTGACGGTCGGGATGATCCTGTTGTACCGGAACTACTTCTACGACGCCGGCCACCTCGACCAGGCCTTCGCCGCCCTCGCCCTGGCGACCGGTGTCGTCGGCGCCGGCCTGTTCGTCGCGGCCCTGGTCACCCCGTGGGCGACCCGGGTGCTCACCATCCACCGCTGGGTGGCGCTGCTGTTCGCGGTCTCGGCCCTCGTCACCGCGATGCCCGGCGGCCTCTACACCCAGCCGGCCCTGCTGATCGCCGGCTTCGTCACCGGCTTCTCCGCCCAGGGCGTCAAGATCAGCGTCGACACCCTGGTGCAGACCTACGTCGACGACGTCTACCGCGGCCGGGTCTTCTCGTTGTACGACATGATCTTCAACGTCGCCCAGGTCACCGCCGGCGCCGTCGGCGCCGTCGTCCTCCCCTCGAACGGCAAGTCCTACGCCGTCCTCGCCTTCATCGTCCTAGGCTTCGCCCTCACGTCAGTCACCTACGCCCTGGCCACCCGCCACGTCCGCCCCCTGACCGCCGTTGCCCACTGACCCCTCCCACTCATCGGGCCCTTCCGACACGGCGTGTCGCCACTCATCGGTCCCTTGTGACAACAGCCGATTCTGCGGGATTCAGGTGGTGCCGCGGAGGGCGGCGATGGGTTCGATGGCCGAGGCCTTCCAGGCGGGGTAGGTGCCGGCGGCCAGACCGATCAGCGCACCGAGCAGCGGGGCGGCGACGACCAGGCGCGGGTCGAGCAGCGGGGTCCAGTCCCGGACGGCGGAGACGATCACCGTGAGCAGCACACCTGCCGTCGTACCGAGCAGGCCGCCGAGGAAGCCCACCACCACGCTCTCGATCAGGAACTGCGAGGCGATGTGCCGTCGCGCGGCGCCGAGCGCGCGGCGCAGGCCGATCTCGGAGACGCGTTCCAGCACGGACAGCAGGGTCACGTTCGCGATACCGAGCCCGCCGACGAGCAGTGCCACCGCACCGAGCAGCAGGAACAGCGCGTTCACGTCGGACTCGACCGCGCGGCGGACCCGGCTCTGCGGCGGCGGGGCGTCGACCTGCAGCGAGCTCGGGTTGTTCGGGTCGACCGCGATCGGCGCCTGCCGCGCGATCAGCTGCGCGGCGCCGATCTTGGTGCGGATCTCCAGCGCCGCCGGGCTCTCCAGGTCGTACGCCGACCGGGCGGTGCCGTTCGGCATGATCAGCGCGTCGAGCATCTCCGAACGGTTGCTGACGCTGTCCAGGATCCCGATCACCGTGTACGGCTTGTCGCCCAGGAAGACCGCCGGCTGCGAGTCCACCCGGTTGATGCCCAGCCGCTCGGCGGCATGCTTGCCCAGGACGACGACCGGGTCGCGGCGCCGGTCGTGACCGGCGTCGAAGAACCGCCCGGTGCGCAGCACGCTGCGTACGGCCTCGAACAGCCCGGGCGAAGCCGCGATCACCGCCAGGTCGTACCCGTCCTCGCCACCGGGTGCCGCCACCCCGACGCTGCGGGTCAGGTCCTGCCCGACGTCCAGCCGGGTGTAGGTGCCCGCGGCCTCGACACCGTTCAGCCGCAGCACCCGCTCCGGGGCGTCCCACGGCAGCTCGGTCACCGCCTCGGTCTCGCCACCCGCGTCCCGCTCACCCGGCTGGACCGCGACCCGGGTCGCCGCCGCCAGGTCGAACCGCTCGGTGATCTGCCCGGCCGCCGTCTGCCCGAGCCCGAGCGTCCCGACCAGCGCCGCGATCCCCAGCACCGTGCCGAGCGTCGTCAGGATCAACCGCGTCGGCCGCGCCGCCACTCCGGCAAGTGCCTCGTCCACCACGTCGCGGACGGCAGGCCTCGATCCGGTACGCCGATCCCGCACCCCGCCGAGTCCGCGCGTGATCAGACGCGACCGGCGATGCCCGAGGCGCGGGGCCTCGGGCGGTTCGTCAGCGGAGACGTCAGCGAAGAGATCTGCGGAGGGACCGGTCGCCGGGCCTGGCGGCGGGGCGGACGGCGTACCGAGGGGAGGACGGCGGCCGAGGATGCCGGCCAGGCGCAGGCGGAGGCGGGCGAAGGCGCTCCTCATTGCAGCAGTCCGTCGATGATGCGGACCTGACGCTGGGCCCGGGCGGAGACGTGCTCGTCGTGCGTGATGACGGCGATGGTCATGCCGTCGCGGTGCAGCTCGTCGAACACGTCGAGGATGGCCTCGGCGTTGGCGCTGTCCAGGTTGCCGGTGGGCTCGTCGGCGAGCAGCAGGCTCGGCTCGGCGACCAGTGCCCGGGCGATGGCGACGCGTTGCCGCTCGCCGCCGGACAGCGTGACGGGTGAGAAGTCGATGCGGTGTCCGAGCCCGACGCGGTGCAGGGCCGCGCGGGCCCGATCGAAACGCTGCCGCCGCGGCACCCCGACGTACACCATCGAGAGCGCGACGTTCTCCAGCACGGTGCGGTGGTCGAGCAGGTGGAAGGCCTGGAACACGAACCCGATCCGCTCCCCGCGCAGCACCGCCCGGCGGCGTTCCCGCAGCGTGGAGGTGTCGACGCCGTCGAGCCGGTAGGTGCCGCCGGTCGGCTTGTCCAGCAGCCCGAGCAGGTGCAGCAGCGTGGACTTCCCGGAGCCGGACGGCCCGACGATGGACAGGTACTCGCCGGCCCCGATGGTGAGGTCGGCGTGCCGGATCGCCTGTACCTCGGGCGGTCCCGGGTAGACCCGGCTGACGCCGATCATCGCTACCACCGCCGGCCGGTCGGCCGGCGTCACCGCGACGGCGGGTGTCACATAGCTCGGCCAGCTCATTTCCCCACCACCACCTGGTCGCCCGGGGCCAGCTTGCCGCCGGCGGTCGGCCTGATCTCGGCGTACCCGTCGGCAGACAGCCCGACCTGGACCGTCACCAGCTCGACCTTGCCGTCGCCGCGTACGACCTCGACCCGGGACTCGCCGCCAGCGCCGGCGGACAGCGCCGAGACCGGTACGGCGAGCACCTTGCCCTTGGTACTCCGCACCGGGATCGTGACCCGGACGTTGGCGTTGCGGATCAGTTCCAGCTGCCTCGCGGTGAGCCGCCTCGGCGCGAGCACCACGTCGTACTTGTCCTGGTTGCGGGTGATCCGCAGCACGGTCGCGTCGATCTTCTCGCTGTCGCCGAGGTCGAAGCTCGCGGCCATCCCGGTCCGCAGCAGCTGCTTGGTCTCAGCGTCGACCTGGACCGTGACGACCAGGCTGGCGCCGCTGATCGACATCACGGTGCCGCTGACCAGCGAGCCGCGCGACACCTTCACGTCGTCGACGCGGCGCGGCAGGGTCTTGACGTAGAAGACCTCGGACGCCGGCAGCGGAGTCCCGGCCTCGAGCCGGGCGTCCGCGAGCTTGCCCTGGGCGTCGGCCAGCTTGTCCTCGGCCTCGTCGAGCGCGCGCTGCTCGGCGGAGGTGTCCTTGTCCGCCAGCAGTTCCGCCCGCTGGGCCTTCGCCAGCTGCAGCTGCTCCTCGGCCTGCGCGATCGCCCGGGCGTTGCCGGACCGGCGGGCGTCGGCGAGGTTGCGCTCGGCGTCCTTCACCGCGTTCTCCGCCTGGATCCGCTGCACCTGTGTCGGCCCTTGGCCGGCCCGGTCGAGCGCGCTCTGCGCCGAACGCACACCCTCTTTGGCCTGGTCGACCTGCTGCTGCGCCTGCTCCACGGCCTGCGTCAGCTGCTCGTCCACCGCGGGCGGTTCGTAACCGGCGGCGTTGTACAGCCGGACGACGGCGGCCGAGGTGTCCGCGGTGTAGAGGTCGTCCACGGTCCCCGGGTCGTACCCGAGCCGGTGCAGCACCTGCTCGAGCTGGCGGACGTCCGGTCCGCGCAGCCCGGGCCGCAGCGTCCGGTACATCGGCAGCACGCCCGCCAGCGCCAGTACCGGCCGGCCCGCGATCTCCAGCAGCGGCTTGCCCTCCTTGACGGTGGCACCGACTTTCGGCACCTGGCCGGTCACCACCGGACGGGTCTGCAGCCCGCCGGTCTCGATCGTGACGTTGACGGCACCGTCGAAGCTCGCGTCACCTCGGCCCACCACCCGACTGGACAGCGCCCGCCGCTCGACCGGGACGGTGATCCGCGACGCCTGCGGTGCCGCCGTCCGCGCGGCCGCGTCCTCGGGTGAGGTGAGCCCGCGGCCCACCGCCACCCCGACGCCCGTGGCGACCACCGCCACCACCGCGATGATCACCAGGATGCGGCGCCGAGATCTCACCGCTGACCCTCGGCGTTGGCGTCCTTGAACTGCTCGAGGATCGTCTTGTGGTCCTGGATGAACTCACGCTCGGCCGCGTACTGGACCTCCTTGTAGGTCTTGTCGTAGCCCTTCTGCCGGCAGTCGTAATCGGCCTTCGCCACCGCGAGCTCGTACCGGCGAACCTCAGCCAGCTTGGCCGGGTCGACGTTCTTCAGCGAGTCCGGGCCGATCGAGATCTCCTTCTTCTGGCCGGGCTGGATACCCAACAGCTGGTTGAACTTCTGAGCGACCTTCTCGCGCGCGTCGTCCGGCTTGGTCAGCCCGGTCTGCTTCGCGTCGGCCATGCAGTCGGACCAGGCCCGCGCCGCCTCGACGACCTTCGGGTCGTCCGTGATCCGCTTGCGCAGCGCCTCGAGGTCCCGGAACAGGCTGTCGAACCGGCGCATCTCCTGTGCGCCGGTCTGCCCCTTCTTGGCCGCCGTGCCGGCACCGTACACCTGGTCGATCGCCTTGGCCCGGCAGCCACCGATACCGGGGCCGCCACCGACCACCTTCGTGCCCGCGTCGCTCGACTGTTGCTGCGGCTGCCCGTTCAGAGCCTTGTCGTACGCCGCCTTGGCGCGGTCCGACAGCGCATTGCGGATCTCGGTGTTCGGGTCCTCGGAGTCGGCCTTGGAGAAGTCGATCGTGCTGATGCCGTACCCGTACTGCTCGGCGAACTTGTCCGGCGGCAGCCTGAACGCCTCCGCGAACTTGTCCTTCGGGTTCGCCTCCGGCGGCACCGGGATGTAGCGGAAGCCCTGGTCCTTCATGCAGCTGGCGATCGCGTCCTCCACCTTGCGCCGGTTCGCGAGCTGCTCCTCGGTGGGCTGCTGGTCGTTGCCGCCGATGGCGATCCTGAAGCCGCCCCCGCCGGAGCCGGTGAAGTCAGAGCCCATGTACTCCGACAGGGGGCTCTTGTCCTGCGCGGCCGGGCTGCTGCCCGAGGCGCTGGGAGTACCGTCCTTGCCGCACCCCGAGATCAGGAGTACGCCGGCCAGCAGGCCGGTCACCACGAGGTTTCTGCTCATGACCCCGCAGCGTGGCGGCGTACCGATGAAGAAGCTGTGAAGAAGCCGTCATGCCTGTCTACAGGGCTCCGGGCGCGGATTTCTTAATGGTTTCCTCATGTTCGGCTGACACACTCCGGACATGGGCGCACGCATCCTGGTCGCCGAGGACGACGAGAAACAGGCCGAGCTGATCCGCCGGTACCTGGAACGGGAAGGCCATGCCACCGTCGTGGTGCACGACGGCCGGGCCGCGATCGACGAGGCCCGCCGGCGCCGGCCGGACCTGCTGGTGCTCGACGTGATGATGCCGAACGTGGACGGGCTCGACGTCTGCCGGGTGCTGCGTGCCGAGAGCAACGGCCTGGGCGAGATGCCGATCATCATGCTGACCGCGCGGTCAACGGAGGACGACCTGCTGCTGGGACTGGACCTGGGTGCCGACGACTACGTCACCAAGCCGTACAGCCCGCGTGAGCTCGTCGCCCGGATCCGCGCGGTGCTGCGGCGGGGCGGCGGCCGGGCCGAGTCCGGGGTGTACCGGGTCGGCGACCTGTCGATCGACACCGTGCGGCACGAGGTGGAGCTGGCCGGCCGCGCGGTCGAGACCACGCCGGCCGAGTTCAAGATCCTAGCCTGCCTGGCCGCGTCACCCGGGCGGGCGTTCACCCGGCAGCAGTTGCTGGAGCACGCGTTCGGGTTCGACCACTACGTGTTCGACCGGACCATCGATGTACACATGATGAACCTGCGCAAGAAGATCGAGGCCTCACCGGCCCGGCCGCGATACCTGCTCACGGTGTACGGCGTCGGCTACAAGCTCGCGGACAGCCCGCTGCCGGATGAGGTGCCGGACGATGCGTCGTAGCCTGCTGCTCCGGTTACTGGCCCTGTCCCTCGCGGTGGCGCTCGGTGCGGTCGGCGGGACAGCGGTGCTGGCGACGTACAGCACGACCGAGCAACTGCAGGGCCAGCTCGAGAACTCCGCGTCGCTTCTGGAGGCGGACCAGTCGATCTTCGCCGAGCTCCTGAACTACGCCGGCGGGCACACGGACTGGGCCGACGTCGAACCCGTCGTGCGGGAGGCCGCCCGGCGCACCGGACGACGGATCGCACTCAAGACCCCGGACGGCGAGGTCATCGCGGACTCCGCGCGGGGTCTCGGCGGCGCTGTCGCCGACCTCCCTTCGGTGCCTTCGGCAACCATCGACGTCGCCGCCGGGACCTTCGTGCTCAAGGGCGGCATGCAGATGTCGTACACGACGCCGGCGAAGACGGACGCGAAGACGGACGCGAACGCGAGGGCAACCGCGGGCGGCGCAGGCGCGGCGCTGGACAAGCAGCAGTTGGCCTCGGACGTCTTCTCACCGTACTGGCGGATCACGCCGGCGGAGCTGAGCCGGCGCAAGCAGCTCGCCGCCGAGGCGCTCGCCTGCCTCAAGGACAACGGTGTGGCCGATGCGCAAGTCTTCTCCACGCCCGAGGGCGTGCCGCAGATCGCGATCGCGCAGAAGCAGGCGGACGGCACCGTCCTCATCACGAAGAGCGACGCCCTGCAGAACACCGGGTGCATACCGGAAGAGCTCACCGCGCCCAGCCAGCTCGCGGCCGAGGTGAGCAAGCGTGCGAACGTCGCCACGATCGACTGTTTCGAGCGGGCGGGCGTGCAGTACCAGGTGCAGCCTGCCGGGAACCTGGACCAGATCGTGCCCGCGAAGGCGGACCAGCCCATCCCGGCCGAGCTGGGCGACTGCGTGCGCAAGGCCCGCTCCGACGCCTTGGCCCCGTACGTCGCGTCACCGGCCAAGCTCTACCTCGGCAGCGCCGACCGGTTCAACGTGTTCAGCAGCGAGGGCCTACTGCGGACCGGGGCGACGGCCCTCGGCGTACTGCTGATCGCAGCCCTGGTGACTGTCGTCGCCGGCCGGCGCCTGGTCCGGCCTATCCAGGCGCTGACCGGCGCCGCGCAGCGGATGGCCGCCGGTGACCGGGCCGCCCGGGTCCCGGTGAGCGGGAACGACGAGGTGTCGCGGCTCGGGCACGCCTTCAACGCGATGGCGCACTCGATCGAGCGCAACGAGCAGCAGCGCCGGGTGATGGTCAGCGACGTGGCGCACGAGCTGCGGACGCCGCTGAGCAACATCCGCGGGTACCTGGAGGCCGGTGAGGACGGCGTCGTCCCGCTCGACCACAAGCTGGTCGGGTCGCTGCTCGAGGAGACCGCGCTGCTCGAACGGCTGGTCTCGGACCTGCAGGAGCTCGCGCTGGCGGACGCGGGCATGCTGCGGCTGCACCCGGAGGAACTCGACGTCGCCGAGCTCGCGGCGCAGACCGTCGCTGCCCACCGTACGGCGGCCGACGCCGGCGGCGCGGCGCTGGAGCTCGCGGCCGGCGAGCCCGCGGTCGCCGTGGTGGATCCGGCCCGGATCCGGCAGGCGCTCGGCAACCTGGTCGCGAACGCGGTCAAGTTCACTCCGGCCGGCGGTGTGGTGCGCGTGTCGGTCGTGCCGCGCCCGGCCGGCGTCGAGATCGCGGTGTCGGACACCGGTCCGGGGATCGGTGAGGAGCACCTGCCCTACGTGTTCGACCGGTTCTACCGCGCCGACCCGTCACGCAGCCGCGCCACCGGCGGCAGTGGCCTCGGCCTGGCCATCACCAAGCACCTCGTCGAGGCGCACGGCGGCCGGGTCACGGTGAGCAGCACGGCCGGGAAGGGCTCGACATTCGTCATCACCCTCCCCGCCGGCTGAGCCGGGTTGCCTCCGGCAGCGAGCGGCGTTGCCCTATAGGGCCTACTCGATGTCGCCGCCGCTGTCCGAAGACCCGCCACCGATGCCCTCGATGTCACCGCCACTGTCGGCGGACGACGTGAGGCCCTCAGCGGTCGACTCGATGTCACCACCGGACTCGATGTCACCACCGGAGTCGGTGGACGAGGTGAGGCCCTCAGCGGGCGGCTCGATATCACCGCCCGACTCGATGTCGCCACCGG
>WNFV01023175.1_pt1 | contig 10279 bp, 4 predicted proteins | sample 5400101 | NCBI WGS metagenome assembly WNFV01 (sample SAMN13153361, study PRJNA577476) | soil metagenome | isolation source: 115 cm soil or saprolite under grassland replicate 1 | place: USA:California | collected 2016-06-15 | reverse complement strand
CATTACGACCGATTCGACATTGATAGGGGCCTGAACGACAACTTCACGCTTGGAATAGACATGCCGAAGAGCATTCCTAATGAGATTTCGATGATCAGGCAATGCACGCGGAGTGGAGTATTGGCAATCAAGCGGGACAGGAAAATAGGCAGTATTACCCTTTCCAAAGCGATTAGTTGCTAACGCGCTTCCCACCGTCTTCCATGGCGAACATCCTGCCGTCCCTGGCGGACGACCCCCTGGTAGGGACGTTCTCAATTCACCAAATGTGTTTGCACCATCACTCTTAATGACAATTGGTCGCCCTATAACAGGCAGGTCAAAGTCAGCATGTACATCGGCGGTCCACTGGCCCTTACTGAAGCGAACAAAGTTCCAGTGCTCGACATGGATATCAGGTTCGCCAAATTCGGTTTTCCAAGTCTGGTCTAAATGTTCGCCGTAACGAACCCCCAAAAGGTCTGCAAGGGCAAATTCCCGCTGCGGACGACCCTGCGGATCGTACAAACCCGTCTCCCAGGTGACCAGAAGACTACCCCCTTCGGAAACGTATTTTCTTAGACGTTCAACCTCGGCATTGGTCAAAATAGCCGTGTTGGCCAGGAAGATGATTGGAAATTCTTGAAGGCGCCTCAAATCGGCGGATTCATCAAAGAGAAACTCCACCTGATAGTGCAAATCCGTTAAGGCGCGGTAGGCTCCAACAATGCATCGTTCGTACGCGTCGGAGTTGAACTGGTCGTACCAATCGCGTGTGCGTACGGAATAATATAGCCCGACTTCCTTGAGGGCTGGATGATCAAAGTAAGGCTCCTTTTCCTTTACTTCAGCAAATGCCTCTCCGATCATTTCATACACTGGGGGCCTCAAGGAGTAATCGTGAAGAATCTTCTCAATCACCATTACGTTCCCGCCTCGCATTTTCCCAGTGAAGAGATCCCACTTGAGGTCGGCTACCGGGCGCTGAGTGAAGTCGCCATATCCACCGAGGGTCAAATCCGTCATCAGCTGAAATGTTGATCCCGGACGCACACCCGCCAGAAATGCGGAGGTAATACTTGGGTATGCCTGACTAAATCTCGACGCAAAATCTTCAGCTAATGTCGCATCTGAAAGAGTTGAATGACGTACAGGCTGAAACCCAGCATGCCATTCAAAAGGGATGTGGCCATGATAGTTGAAGCAGATGATCCGACCTGGAAATTGCTTCCGCAAATGCTCCCTGAGGTTGTGGGCAAATCGCCAGTTCGTTTCGTAACGGAATTCAAGAAACTTTTCCCAGGAATCATCCCTTGCAGGTTTTTTAGGGAGGTCAAATCCATACTTGTCTCTAAAAAGCCTGGAACACGTTTCGCAATAACATGCCAGCTTGTCGAAGGGAAAATTCATCATGTCGAAGAACAATCCAGCAATACTATAGTTAGCCAGGAGGTATGAACTTCTCTCTTTTTGTAGCTGGAGAAACAGACTGGAGTTGAAACAGATACTGGGTGCCAGAGCATTACCTTCGGCGCCCTTCATTACATCTTCAGGATGAAACCGGGCGAAATCCCAACTCGAGTGCGCGCTGGTATAAGCAAGAACATTTATCCCATGTGCTCTGGCTTCTTCTGTCAACTCCCTAATCAAATCTCGGCCACGCAAGCTCTTATGCTTATGCGCCAGCTGCAGCTGCGAGTCCGTAGCAGCGTAGTAGTAATCTGAAATAGCCTCTGCCCAAAAGTGGCACGAGTCGGCCTTGGCGCGCATCAGATTCCCTACGATCTGCTTGGCGCTAAACTTACTTAATATTTCAGAGTAGTACCCTTCATACTGTCCGAGATCGTGGTAATGAAAGCCGATTTCTACGCACCGTTTAAATTTCTCCTTGAAAAGCTGGTTGTATTCGTTGAGCGTGGAAAGTTGTTCTTGTATTTGCTCGGTTCCGCTAGTGCTCATTTTAGACGCATTAACCTGAGGCGGCCCAGTGATCCAACCTCCCGCCCCAACGGCAAGTCCGGCGAGCATCGTTTTCATGAAATCTCGCCTTCCTTCCACGCATGCATCTGCGCTCGTGGCGATCTCCACGGGTTCGTCCGAACTCTTCATCAGGTTCCCGCTCATGGCTCTTGCTCGATTCTGAAGACCCAAGCAGCCTCAGGAGTCTGATTCCCATCCTGTGGAAGCTTAATGACCAAGTTGTTGCCGTTCTGGTGCCAGGGCAATGAACTGTTGGTGCCCAGCATGATGATGCTGGATCCCTTCTTAGCGTTCATTGACTGAAGACTTAATGATTTGCCAGGCCATTTGAGTGCGATCGCATATACGTATCTTCCGTCTTTACTTCTAGTAAATCGAATCTCATCACCCTGTTTGAATTGCTTCCAAGTACGAGTTGCGTAAATCGCCTCACCATTGGTTTGAAGCCAAGCACCCACCCCATTTAGCCGTTCAACCAACAGAGGATCTAACTTTCCGTCGCCCGTAAGGTTGGTTATGAGGAGCAGATTTCCTCCGGAGCTGACTACGTCAACTAACATCTCGATCACTTGGTGAGTTGATCGAACTTTGTCATTCGTCTCCTGCCAATTGTAACCAAACGAGGCACTCAGCCCATTTGTCTCTTCCCAATAGCGCCCGAAGCCGGGATCCTTGCCTGTTTCGTAAAGATATTCGCTCGTATAATAATCTCCATGGGGCTTCGCTGATTTGTCTTGGCCCGCGGTGGGAACCAAACGGCTTAGCCCTATACGGTCATTTACAGCTACTTCCTTTCGCCCACGAGCGCGGTTGTAGAAGTAGGCAACGATCGCTCTTGAGTTACGCTCATCCGCACCTACTACCCAATCTCCGTCAAACCAAAGAATGTCTGGATCATACTTATCGATAAACTCGATCGCTTGAGGATTAATCAGGTCGTTGTAGAAGTCCCGCAAGGGAATTTTGCCGGAAATCTTGCCCTGAAATTCAGTCGGCGAGTACGGAACCAAGTTAACTTTGAACCGCGGTTCCGTGTCCCACATTCGGATGACCAGATTGCCATCCTTATCGATCATCGGATGCTCCCACTCATCCAAAGAGAAGTAGAAGCCGAACTTTAACCCTGCCGTTCGACAGGCGTCGGCAAGTGGTTTTATCAGATCGCGCTTCGGCCCCATCTCTGCCGCATTGCGAAAGGTATAGCTTGAGGGCCAAAGAGCAAATCCATCATGGTGTTTCGCGAAGGGAATAACATATTTCATACCACCCGCCAGCGCGGATTTCACCAATAACTCCGGATCGTAGTTTGCTGCCGTAAACAATGGTATGAAATCATCTCGAGCGAAATCTTTGCCCCAAACTTGCTCGTGATACTGCTTTGTATCCCCGTAAATCATTCTGTGAAGATACCAATCTGGGTAACCCGTCGGGGCGTAGGCGGGAACAGAATAGAGGCCCCAATCAATAAACATGCCGAATTTGGCATCTCTAAACCATTCGGGAAGCTGGTGAGCGTCGAGGGAAGCCCAAGTTGGTTGATACGGACCTTTTTGATTTATCCGATTAACTCGGCTCATCTCTTGATTTGCCCGCCTCAAGACTTTAGCTGAAAACTTCTGCCTCAAGGCTTCCGTCGAATACCGAAAATGAAACGGTTTGAAGTCTGCTGGTCTCTTGGGCTGCGGTCGCATTTGCGTATCTGTGCTGCTGCTACTGCCCTTAGAGTCGGCAGATCCCTGATTGCCCTTAGCAGAAATCTTCACCCAATCTAATTTGACGGATGCTGGGCCACCAGCGTCGAAATTATGGCTGTAGAGAACAACTATATAAGGCCCCTTACTGAAACCCGCGTGGACAAAAGGACTTCCCGGCATCTCCTTGAATTCACTGTCGGAGGTCTCTTTGTAATAGGCGCGAAGCTCGCCACTTTTCGCAATGTACTGAGCTTTCAGCACTCCCGCATCGTGGTTGTACTCGACTTGTGTTGCGAGCTTTGATTGCGACTCACCGATAACCTGGAATTGCAGGTATTGCTTACCTCCCGCCGACCACCTGCCGAAATCCAAAGCATTTCCCGGCGCTGCTTGGAAATCGATCTGAAATCGTGAATTTGCATTCGGTAGGAAGTCGTCGAACTTGACTTCAATCGTTAGATCGCCATTCGGCTCTCCTAGCGGGTAGACGAGTTGTGTCGTAGGCTCCGCGCCAGGCCTCGTGTCTTCGTGCCGGTTTAGAAGCAAAACATTTCCACTGGAGATATCCTTGCGGGATACCCCATTCGACGCAGCCCAATGTGCTGACTGACCGTTGAAGTCATCACACGCGAGAACTTTGTCCTGGGGCTTGCCGTCAACCGCAACAGTAGGTCGCTCCTCGCATACCGACCCGTTCGATACATTCGTTTGTGCAGCTAGCTTCGCTGAACTAAGAATGCCGTATCCAAGACCTGTGAGAGATAGCATTAGACAGAGAAGAAGATGACGTGTGCTCATTATGGTTTCCTCTGGTAAACGGCTCCAATTGATCTAACGAATCAGTGTCCTCTAACTGCCTTGCGTACTGCCTGCAACTGTCGAACTATTGCCTCACTCATCTGTAGATCTTGAGAAATACCCGTCCCAAGACTCACCACTCCCTCGCGTGCGATGCAGGCTTTGACGAACTCGATCAGTTGCTCGTCTTTGTAAATCGGTCCTTCCATATCGGTGTCAGGTTTCAAGTGCATGTAGGCGCCGTCAATAGGGACCGAAACGTGATACTGCAGACTTTTGGCCGGACCGATTGTCATATAGCGGTCGTTCGGCGGAATACTCACGGCTCCTTCGTCAGCCCAGTAGTCCTGCCATTCGGTCATCACTGGGAATTGCCAGAAATTGTAGGCCACGAGCCGTTCACCATTTCCGGCCTTTACGGCGTGCCATAGGCGTTGAAAGGAAAGATTCGGAAAGTTTTCTTTGCTCCAACTCAAATGATCGATCCAGTAGCCGGCAACTTTTTCTCGGTAACGGTTACCGATCTCGATCAGGATATTCTTGAAGGCGTCCTCATATTCGGGCGTCGAAACAAGCCGTGACACACCATGGGAGGCACGAACGCCACCGAGGATTTCTGACGCAAGGTAAACAATCAACCGGATGTTGTGCTTTCCAAGTTCAGTGGCCAGTTCATTGATCAGATCACGCTGGGTGGTCCATCCTGGATGGTAGTGTTCCCATGCCTTCAGCGGTGCAGGAAACGTCGGTTCGGCATGATTAGCCGTGAAGATAAGATACCCGGCGCCGGAATCGACCACTGCGTTCACGAATTTAGATACATCAAATTCGCTGACCGCTGTCGCGTAAGGTTTTATCTTGCCTCTTAACGGTGGTACCTGGCTCGTCCAGTGAATGAACAATCCATACCCGGCACGCACGAACCAATCTGTTTTGGCTCGACTGGTCCGTGCTCGTTCTCTGTCGCGTTGCAAGCTGTACTTAGCCGCAATTGGGATGAACTCTAGCGAGCGAACTCTGACCGTCCCCTTGAAATCTGTGAACTGCAACCGAACAATGTTTTCGCCTTTCGACAGGCGCACCTTTCCCTTCAGAGGAATCCGTTCAAAGTTCATCGGGCCATTCGGATCGTTCGGGAAGTACCCTTTGGTAGCGACACTTGTACTCTTAAGGGCTTGGTCACCAACGGACACTGAGATTGACACGTCGGGAATAGACGACGTACGATTTCATCTCTTTGCTGTGGCGAGCCTGTCAGCGGGGGTATACTTCTTTGGTTGCCCCAGGCAGCGAGGAGACTCTGACTTGGTACAGTAGCAACCAACATCCCCTTAGCCGTTGTGTGTAGAAATCCTCGGCGATTCACCTGCTTATTCCTTCAGTCAAATTCTGCGATTCAAATAGTAAGAAATGACAGAGTTCGACAGGAGCGGCAACGGACCTGCGAGCCCAACTACCACAGGAGGACTGAGTCTCTAGCTCAACCTGAAATGGGAGATATCTAGGGTGCTAGAAATCGAATCGCACCGCCAACTGCACCTGGCGTTGATCCCTGGCTGTTCCAATCTCAGCCGACTCTTTGGTGTTATTGAACCAATTACCGCTAACGGGCCCACGGAATTGGGGATGATTCCAAATGTTGAAGGCTTCCAGACGCAATTCTATGTTCATGGTTTCCTTCAGCATAAATCTCTTGTGAATTCCCATGTCCCAATTATTTATTCCCGGCCCATAGATTTGGTTCGCCCCCGCATTCCCGTCGGACGGTTGGCCAGTGACAGGATTGATATGTGTGGGGAAACAAGTGTAGTCAAACCATCGCTGAAGTGACCGTTCACTCTTAGGCAGATTGCCATCACAAATCCGATCCGGTATGGTCTGTGCTGTTGACCGGACGCTAAACGGGAAGCCGGTCTGATAAGTGTAAATTGCGCTTAGGTCCCATCCTCCCAAGGCTGTATCCACTACTTTACTCCAGTTAGATCCAATCCTGCGTCCACGTCCCCAGGGTAGTTCATAGATTGTGGATAGACTGAACCGATGGCGAACATCGAACCCGGCATTGGCCCGAAACCTGTGCCAATTATCGACCCCACCATTCAGCAACTCGTTGTTTAGATTTTCAGTTACATTGTCATTCGACGAATCAGCAATCGCGTGAGACCAAGTGTAGGCTGCCAGGAAAGTTAAACCATGGCCCTGGTTCCGGCGCGCATGTACCTGCAGGGCATTGTAGATTGAGTTGAATCCCTTGACGCGAACCGGAGGCTTAACACTCGGACCATAGTTAACGACGAATTTATTATAAGCGTCGGTGTTGTAAGAACTGAGAGGCGTGTATCCGGAAAGGTTAACGCCTCGGCCCCCCACATAAGCAATTTCGCCGATCACTTTTGCCGGAAGTTTGTGGCTGACTGTCAGGTTCCAATGCTGCATATATGAACGCGGGTATTTTGTGTCGGTGTAGACGAAGCAGCAACCGGGATGACGTCTTCGGGCGGAATCGAGGCCGAAAGGAGGGTTGCTAAACCCGTCGAGATGATCGCCATCCGGAAACCCGCCGAGGATGCCCTTCTGCCATACTGTTGTTGGCCCACCGAAGGGATTCGCGAACGAAGCAGCCTGTATGCTGGTAGCGAGCTCACTCGTGTGGAAAATACCGTATCCACCGCGCAGTACTGTATCCCCGCTACTAAACGGCTGCCATGCGAATCCAACCCTAGGATCAAGCACTAAGGGGTGAGATCGGTAGGTGAGATCCGAACCATCTGACTCATACGGGATCTGCATGGCAGAAATGCCAGGTGCGCCCTGCGTATATTTAATCAATCCGTTTTGTTCATTAAGACTGAGAAACTTCTTATCCAACACCTTGAATGGCCGCTCATAATCCCAGCGCAACCCCAGATTTAGCGTTAGTCGGCGGCTTACCCTCCAATCATCCTGAGCGTATAGCGCATATGTGTCCCGCTGGAAATGTGCGTACTCGCCGCCGCCGGCGCCAAAAACACCCAAGTTGTACAGGCCGGCGAGCAGGTTAGTGAATGCGGATCCCGTTACCCCGAACAGCGGCCAAGTGCCAGGAGCAATTCCATCGATCAGATTTACGAAATACTGGGATGACCCAGAGAAGAACTGCCATTTGTAATTCTGACGCCAGAACAAGCCGCCGAACTGCAACGTATGGCGCCCTCTCTGCCAAGACATGTCTTCGTAGATCTGCCCCTGCCGAGTGAAATTCTTGTTATCACCGGCAGCACCAAATGTGAAAAACTGCGATCCCTGAGTGAACAAAAGGATCCAAGGCATACCCGGATTCTTATTCACGCTAGGATCCATTCCTAGCTCAACTCCATAGTTCTTCTCCGCTAGCCTATAGCGGTCCCCATAGAAATCCTGGTTGAAAGTAAAGCCGGTGATGCTGACGAAGCTGGGACTGAAGATGTGGGTAAAGTGCGTCGTTACCGTTCGATCATGGTCAGTTTGGATCTTGTCACCATAGTCGATGAATCCCGCCACGCCCTGATCGGAATTGCCCCAATTTAAGGTACCGGCAAGAGAATTGTTGGAAGAAAAGTTCGCATCAATTCGTAACAAATATTTATGAACGCTGTTCCGCACCGGTCGAAAAACACGATAGTTGAACGCCGGATTTTGAGGGTAATTGGGTTCGGGCCACAGGTTCATCAGGGCAATGCCGACTGGAGACTTGAGGCTATCTGGCAAGATTCCGCTGGGAATGATTTCTCCCGTGTGAGGATCCGTCAACACAACTGGTTGACCTGACCATGGATTAATGGAATTGCGTACATCCCCAACTCGTTCGGCTGCAGTAGGAGCAAAACCGATTTTTTCCTGTGAAGCTAGCTGGGGGAAGAATTCCGCATTAAAAAAGAAGAACAGCTTATCTTTGCCCTTCCACCAGGATGGCCCACCTTCACCAAATATCGGGGCCCAAACCGGTCCACCGATTGAACCCCCGAACTGGTTCCATAAGCGGTTGGGCAAGTCTTTGCGAGTCCCAGTGTAGAAGAATGGAAGTGCATCTAGGGCCTTGTCACGATGATATTCATAAAGTGAACCGTGAAAGGCATTGGTTCCCGATTTAGTGATGACACTAATGATACCGCCAGCGGCTTGACCATAGCGGGCAGCGTATTGATCTGTCTGGACCCGGAATTCTTGGATGGCCTCAACCGACGGAGATGAAATCATGTTATTCGCCTGTGGTGACGTGTTGACTCCCCCATCGAGATAAAAAGAATTCTGGTTTCCACGTGCTCCGTTATAGCCAGCAACGAAATTCCCCTTTGCACCAACCGGAACATCCAGGGGCCTAGTTCCACTGTATGCTCCCGGAACCAGCGTAGCTAAAGGTTACTTCTGAAGAAATTGAACCAACGTTCAAGGCAGAATCCACTTTCCGGATCTGACCTACTAAGAGCTTGATGTTGGTTAGTTTCGCAGTTTCAAAACCTTGCTTTCGGATTTCAAGGCGATACTCACCAGGCCGAAGGAAGTCCACACGGAAAGACCCGTTGTCATCAGTGGTGGTGTTTCGAGTCAGCCCAGTCAAATCGTTCACGACAGTCACGTCTGCGCCGGGAATCACTGCTCCCGAAGCGTCAGCAACAGTGCCGTAAATTGATCCTTCACCGCTACCCTGCGCCCACCCTGTCTGAAGGAGCACCAAAAGGATAGCTACACTAAGACTCAGCTTTTTCATATGTGGCCTCCTGACTTCCACCAAAATTGATACGTCTCAATCCGCAAGCATATAGCCCACAATTGAAAATCTGTCAAGAGGTTTATTGGATTCTGCTAAGTGGTTGTAATTCCCAGAGCATGGGCCGCAATTCGCTCACATTTTCGCCGCTTCATTCTCGCAGTCGCCCACACCACCTAAGGGTAGAGAAATTCGCGTTGACCTAGCAATACTCGATTGAGCGACGGCGGATCAGCCCGCCTGTGTGCCCCTTCTCGTACCACGATCAGTGCAACTACTGTCGCGGGTAGTCGCACTTTCTGTGGAGGCCCTGCCGCCTGTCCTATGCGGATACGATCTAGTAGAACCTCCACGGCACGGTAGCCAATATCGAATGCCGGCTGGAGGATAGTGGTGACCGCCGGCCGGAAGAACTCGTCAGCCGTGAGTTCATCGAAAGTCACAAATGCTATATTCCGTGGGGTCGTTAATCCGGCGGCATACATACTCCTCAAGGCCCCAAGCCCCGTGACTCCGTTCGTCGTAAACAATGCAGACGGTCTACGGCTAGGCTTAAGTAGGCCGCTCTGACAAATCCTGGCAATCTCATCTTTGTCGAAACTGCCAGGCCAGATGAGTGTATCGCGAATTGGGAGCCCCGCCTTTTGCAATGCTTGCCTGTAACCGCGGAGACGCTCCTGCTCGTTCTTCAACTTTAGAGGCCCGGTGAGAATCGCAATATCTCTATGTCCCATCGAGATTAGATGTGAAGTCCCCATTTCCGCTGCACTGCGGTCGTTAACGGAGACGGAGTCTACCTTTATTCCGTCTGGCAAACGGTCAAGGTATATGACTGGGCAACCTGAGAGGAGTGAGGCATTCTCAGCGGAAGTGGTGTGGCCCCCTACTGTCACCAGCAGGATACCATCGACTCGTTGGGCACGGAGCAGCGCAATCATCTCAAGTTCCCGTGCATGGCTGTTCTCCGAATCGAGTACTACCAAGAAATAGTCTCTTTCTCGAGCAGCTGACTCTGCACCACGAACGATCTTGGGGAAGAACGGGATCGTGATGTCGGGTACCACAATGCCAAGAGTGTTCGTCCGATTAGTCTTGAGACTCC
>WNFV01010193.1_pt1 | contig 10279 bp, 8 predicted proteins | sample 5400101 | NCBI WGS metagenome assembly WNFV01 (sample SAMN13153361, study PRJNA577476) | soil metagenome | isolation source: 115 cm soil or saprolite under grassland replicate 1 | place: USA:California | collected 2016-06-15 | reverse complement strand
CCAACACCCGAGGGGCCAGCGGCGGATCCCCTGCTCGCCCCGCCAAGAAGCGCGGATCCACACGACGCCCACCAGCTACGAAAGGCCCTGCCCTACTCGCCCTGACGACGCCTGAGCATATTTGAGGCTTCGCAGCCCCGGTGTTCGGCGGACGACGAAGGTCGAGTAGCGAGAGTCGAGCTTGGTAGCCATGTTGCGAGCTTACCCTGCCTTACCCCAGGTCCAGGGCACTCTCAGTTTTCTAAGTTGGTGGACCGCGGGGGGATCGAACCCCCGACCTCCTGATTGCGAACCAGGCGCTCTCCCAGCTGAGCTAGCGGCCCAAGAAGAGGGAAGCAGGATAGCAGAGCGGCCCCTCGGCGGGCAACCCGCGGGGCCTCAGGCGCCTCAGGCCCGGCGGGCCAGGTCGTCCAGGACGTCCTCGAAGGTGTGCCAGCCGGTGCGCTCGGCGATCCACTCCGCGGCGAGCACCGCCCCCAGGGCGAAGCCGCGGCGGGAGCGGGCCCGGTGCTCCAGCAGGATCTCGTCGCCCCCGGAGTCGAAGCCCACCGTGTGCTCGCCCACGATCCCACCCGCGCGCAGCGCCGCCACGTGGAAGGCGTCGGGAGGCAGGCCCCCCTCGACCGCGGTGGTGGCCCGGCGGCGCGCGCCCCCCGAGGACTCGATGATGGCGGCCAGCACCTTGGCGGTGCCCGAGGGCGCGTCCTTCTTCTGCCGGTGGTGGCGCTCGAGGACGTAGGGGTCGTAGTCGGGGAAGGGGGACATGAGTTGGGCGGCGGTCCGGACCATGCGGTAGAAGAGGTTCACCCCGATGGAGAAGTTCGCGGCGTGGACGAGGCCGCCCGCCCCGGTCTCCACGACGTAGCGGACCTCCTGGTACTGGTCGTGCCAGCCCGTGGTGCCTACCACGTAGCGCGCACCCGCGGCCATGGAGGCGGCCACGTTCGAGAGCACGGCCTCCGGCACGGTGAAGTCGATGCCGACGTTGCAGCGCACGGGAAACGCCTGGCCGCGGCTCGCGATCACCACCTCGTGGCCGTGCTCCCGCAGCACGGCTTCCACCTCGCGGCCCATCTTGCCGTGGCCGACCACGGCCACCCGCATCAGCGCGACTCCCCGAAGAACTCCTGGTGCAGGCTCTTGACCGCCCGCTCCGCGTCTGCCTCGGCCACCACGCAGGAGACGTTCACGTCGGAGGCCCCGAACGAGATCATGACCACGTTGACGTCGCGCAGGGCGTGGAATATGCGGGCGGCCAGGCCGGACCGCTGGACGAAGCCGCGGCCGACCACGCTCACGATGGCCATGTTCGACAGCACCTTCACCTCGCCCAGGGCCATGAGGTCCTTCTGGACGTTGGGGACGGTGGCCGGGTCGTCCACGGTGAGGGAGATCGAGACCTCGGAGGTCGCGATCAGGTCCACGGGAGTGCGGTGGTGGGCGAACACCTCGAACACCTTGGACACGAAGCCGTGGGCCATCAGCATGCGGGGCTGGGAGATGAGGATGACCGAGATCCCCTTCTTGAAGGCGATGGCCCGCGGCTCGCCCTCCTTGCCCCGCACCTCGCGGGTGATGAGGGTGCCGGGTGCTCCGGGGTTCAGCGAGTTGAGGATCCGCACCGGGATGCCCTTCTCGACCGCGGGCTTGATGGTGAAGGGGTGGAGCACCTTGGCCCCGAAGTAGGCGAGCTCCGCCGCCTCGTCGAAGCTCACCTCCGCGATGACCTTGGCCCCCGGAAAGACGCGCGGGTCGAGGGTCATCATGCCGTCCACGTCGGTCCAGATCTGGATCTCCTCGGCAGGCAGGAGCGACCCGAGGATCGCCGCGGACCAGTCGGAGCCGCCGCGGCCGAGGGTGGTGGTGACCCCGGCGCGGGTGGCGCCGATGAAGCCGCCCATCACCGGCACCCCGTCCGCGTCCACGAAGGGAGCGATCATCTCGCGGACGCGGGCCTGGGTCTGGTCCATGAGGGGCAGGGCGCGGCCGAAGGAGTCGTCCGTGACCAGGATGTTCCGCGCCTCGAAGGCGCGGGCGGGCAGACCCAGCGCCTCCAGGGCCGCGGCCACGATCTCGCAGGACAGCCGCTCGCCCATGGCCGAGATGGCGTCCAGGGAGCGGGGGGTCAGCTCCTCGAGGTAGTGGACGCCCGTGTAGAGGATGCGCAGCTCGCCCGCCACCGCCTCCACGTGGGCGAGGAGCCGGTTGCGGACGTCCCCCGGCGGGATCAGCTCGCGGATCGCGTCGTTGTGGCGGCCCTCGAGCTCGTGGACCGCCGCCTCGGCCGCGGGATCGCGGTGGAGGGCGAAGCGCGCGCCCCGGATCAAGAGGTCGGTGATCCCGGAGAGCGCCGAGACCACGACCGCCGGTTTCCGGTGCAGGTGCTCGCGGACCCGCTCGCCCAGGTTCCGCACCCGCTCGGCGGAGCCGACCGAGGTCCCGCCGAATTTCATGACGATCATCGCAGCAGCCCGCGGGCCTGGAGCAGCTCCGCGTTCAGGATCGCGGCCCCCGCCGCCCCCCGGATCGTGTTGTGCACGAGCGCCTCCAGCTTCAGGTCGAACTGGCGGTCCTCGCGAACCCGGCCCACGGAGACGGCCATCCCACCCTCGCGGTCGCGGTCGAGCCGGGGCTGGGGCCGGTCGTTTTCCGTGAGAACGTGGATGGGCTGGCGTGGAGCGGTGGGCAGCTCGCGTTGCTGCGGCTCGCCGTGGAAGTCGGAGAGGATCCGGCACGCCTCGGCGGGGGAGGGGCGCCGGGCGAGGCGCAGGAAGACCGCCATCGAGTGCCCGTCCACCACCGCCACCCGGTGCACGGAGGACGAGATGGGGAAGGGGGCGGGGGTGAAGACGCCGCCCGAGAAGCTCCCCAGGATCTTCTGGGGCTCGCTCTCGATCTTCTCCTCCTCGCCGCCCCCGATGTAGGGGATCACGTTGTCGGCGATGTCCAGGGAGGCTACGCCGGGGTAGCCGGCCCCCGAGAGTGCCTGGAGGGTGACCACCGCCACGGACTCGATGCCGACGGCCCGGTCGAGGGGAGCCAGGGCCATGGCGAGACCGACCACGCTGCAGTTCGGGTTGGTGACGATGTACCCGCCGCCGGTGCGGCGCTTCTGGACGGCGACCGCGTCCAGGTGGTCGGGGTTGATCTCGGGAATGAGCAGGGGCACGTCGGGGTCCATCCGGTGGTTCCGGGAGTTCGAGACCACGGCGTGGCCCTTGGCGGAAAGAGCGGCCTCCGCCTCGCCGGCCACGGAGGAGTCGAGGCCGGAGAAGAGCAGCTTCGAGCGGAAGGAGCCGAAGGTCGAGGTCACGGTCAGCCTGGCCACCGACGCCGGGGGCGCCCCCGGCAGCCGCCACGTGCAGGCTTCGGCGTAGGTCTTGCCGGCCGAGCGGTCGGAGGCTGCGACCTCCGCCACCTCGAACCAGGGGTGGTCCGCGAGAAGCTGGATGAAACGCTGCCCCACGGCGCCGGTTGCGCCCAATACCCCGACTGGCGTCTTGGTCATAAACGCGTAGTTTAGTGCATGGACGGCCGCGACTGGAAGAGGCGGAGCTAGAATCGACCCGAGGATGTGGGGGAGGGTGAGGGGTCGATGATCAGGACGCGGAGCCGGACGCGGCGCCGGACGCAGCGCCGGACGCAGAGCAGCCGTCCCCGCCCCCTCCGTGGGGCGATCCATCGGAAGGCGGCGCCGCCGGTCGAGCGAGAGCCAACTCCGACCGCCCTGCTTCTGGTGGACCGGCGCGCCCAGGAGCAGCGCGAGGACGCTCAGCTCGCTCCCTATGGCATGCGCAGCAGCCGGAGCCGCGGCCGGCGCTACCCCGAGGAAGAGCACCCGCTGCGCACGTGCTACCAGCGCGACCGCGACCGGGTCATCCACAGCTCGTCCTTCCGGCGCCTCGAGTACAAGACCCAGGTCTTCGTCAACCACGAGGGGGACAACTACCGCACCCGGCTCACCCACAGCCTGGAAGGGGCGCAGATCGGGCGCACGGTGGCCCGGGCCCTCGGCCTCAACGAGGAGCTGACCGAGGTCCTGGTCCTCGGCCACGACCTCGGGCACACCCCCTTCGGCCACTCCGGCGAGCGGGTGATGGACGAGCTCATGAAGGAGCACGGGGGCTTCGAGCACAACCGCCAGACCCTGCGCATCCTCGAGGTGCTGGAGGAGCGCTATCCCGGCTTCCCGGGGCTCAACCTCACCTGGGAGGTGCGGGAGGGGATGATCAAGCACCGGCCCGACGCCGATGCCATAGCCCCCGCCGAATACGCGCCCGGCGAAGCCCCCACCCTGGAGGCCCAGCTCGTCGACGTTGTGGACGAGATCGCCTACAACAACCACGACATCGACGACGGCCTCACCTCGGGCATGATCACGGTGGAGCAGATCTGCGCGGTGCCCCTCTTCCGCGAGGCCCACGAGTCCGTGCTCGCCCAGGGGAACGCGGACGACCGCGTCCTGCGCCACCAGGTGGTGCGCCGGATCATCAACCGCTGCACGGAGGACCTGATCGGAACGACCCTCCGCAACCTGCAGGGAGCGAAAGTGGGCTCCGTCGAGGAGGTGCGCCGGGCGGGCCGGCGTCTGGTGGGCTACTCGAAGGAGATGACGGCCGCGGTCCGCGAGCTCAAGGAGTTCCTGCTCCGGAATATGTACCGCCACTACCGGGTGGTGCGGATGGGGGACAAGGCGGGCCGTATCCTGCGCGACCTCTTCCAGTCGTACGTGAGCGAGCCCCGGCAGCTCCCGCCCCACACCCAGGAGCTGATCGAGCGGGACGGGGTCCACCGCGTGATCTGCGACTACATCGCGGGAATGACCGACCGGTTCGCGGTGGACGAGCACCGCAAGCTCTTCGATCCCACGGTCCGGGTCTGAACCGCGGGTCTGCCGGGTGGCGGCCCGGTCACCCGGCGCTCAACCTCTCCTTCTCGCGTATGCGCTGCCACAGGTACTCGTTGACGGGAGTGGGAACGTCGAAGCGCCGGCCCTCGAGGACCACCGCCCCGTTCTGGGCGTCCACTTCGGTGCGGGCTCCGCGCTCCAGGTCGTGACTCATGCCCGAGCGGGTGGCCGCCGCGCTCTCCGCCGCCTCCACCGCCAGGATGGCGGGATCGCCGCCGAGGTCGATGCCCTTGACCTGCGCGAGCGCGCCCACCTCGCGCGCGGCCTTCAAGAGCGTCTCGCACGGCTCGGGGGTCTCGAGGAGCGTCCCGTGCGTCCGGCCAGTGAGGGCCGAGAGGTTGAGGGCACAGGTCACGGCGAGGCGTGCCCAGAGGACGCGTTCGATCCCGACGCTGACCTCGGCGTCGAGGCGCGAAGCCGCCATCAACTCGGCGAAGCGGGCCACCCCGGGGGCGGGGCCGCCCAGGATGATCCGCCCGGGTGCGACCCTCACGTCGCCCGGGCCGAGGAGGGTGGCGGTGAGGGAGGCCACGCCCACCGCGACCTGGTCCGGCCCGCAAGCCTCCTCGAGCAGCTCGCGGTTCCCGAGGCCGGTCTGCAGCGTGACCACCAGGCTCCCGGGCAGGAGCGACCGCGCGGCGGCGTGGGCGACGTCGGTGGTGCGGGGGCTTTTCACGAGGACGAGCACGACGTCGGCGGCGCCGAGGGGGCCCGCCAGCGGTGCGACGCTCACGGTGGCCGACCAGACGCCGCCGGGCTCGTCGACCACGATGCCGCGTGAGGCGATGGCCTCCAGGGCGGCCGTCCAGGTGCCGGCGAGGGTGACGGCGGCGCGGCCGTAGCGGGCGAGGCGGGCCCCGAGAGCGCAGGCCATGGCGCCGGTTCCGAGGATGAGGATCCGGGGAGGGCGCGGGGGCGAAGAGGTCACGACGCGGGATGCTACCATCCCGGGCGCACGCTTGGCTCCGCGGCGGAAAAGCTGTGGACGGTCTGTGCCAGACGCGCCCACGCGCGTCGAAAGCTTGTTGAAATCCCGTGGATGGAACGCCGTGAGCTTGTGGACAACGTGCGGATTTCCGGCCCGGCTGCGGTGGATCGCCTGTGGATCCACCGTGGAGAACCTGTGAGAAGGTTGTCCGTCTTTTTGAGGTCCGTCGCGGTGGGAGCCCTCGTCTTCGCGGGGATGGCGACCTTTCTGGCGGCTTTCCTGGCCTCTGCCGCGGGCTCTCTCCGGCCCTGGGTGTCGCTCACCAGCCTTCTCCTCGGCGGGCTCGTCGGCGTCTGGGCGGCGCGCAGCGTCGTGGTCGCGGGAGTTGGCCAACCCGACGATGGTGTGGACGGACGCCCCATCCGACTCTGGGACGCCCTCGCTCTCGGCTGCTTCGCGGCCGCCGCGCTGCGGCAGTTCGTCTGGCTCGTCTACGAGCGCGGGGCCGTTCTCTACACCCTCCTCCCGAACAACTACGGCGACCTGCCGCTTCACTGGACCTACGTTCGTTACCTGGCGAACGGAGCGGCGTTCTGGCCCGAGAACCCGATCGCCGCCGGCGAGCGCCTCCGCTACCCGTTCGGGGTCGATCTGCTCACCGCCCTCTTCGTCCAGCTCGGGGTGTCGCTTCCCGCGCTTCTCGTGACGCTGGGCGTCGCCGCTTCGGCTCTCGCGGCGGCGGAGCTCCACGGCTGGGGCCGTGGCTTCGCGGCGGCCGCGTTCCTGTTCTCGGGTGGCCTGGGGGGGCTTCGGCCCCTCGCGGGCGGCCTCTTCGCCGGCCTGGACGAGTCCTGGAAGAACCTGTTCCTGGCCCTCTACGTTCCCCAGCGCGGGTTCCTCTTCGCCCTTCCCGCCGGTCTGCTCCTGCTCGCGAGCGGCCGCGAGCACCTGCTGCGGGGCCGGCGCGGGCTTCCCGCGTGGGTGTTCGGGCTGCTCTGGGGCGTGCTACCGCTCTTCCACCTGCACACGTTCCTCTTCGTCTCGGTGGTCCTCGGGCTCTGGGCCGTGGCCGGCCGCCGCATCCGCCCCGCTCTGCCCGCGCTCGCCGGGGCGCTCCTGCCCGCGGCCTGGGGCGTCTGGCAGGTGAGCGACAGCTTTCGCGCGGCCTCGCTCGTCAAGTGGAATCCGGGCTGGACGATCGGCGCCCAGAACCCGCTCGCCTTCCTCGGCCTCAACTTCGGTCTCTTCCTGCCCCTGGCCCTCTGGGCGCTCGTGCGCGCCCTCCGCGAGCGGTCGGAGCACGTCCTCACGCTCGGCCCGGGCCTCGCCCTGTTCGCGGCCCTCTTCTTCGTGAAGCTCGCCCCCTGGGCCTGGGACAACACGAAGGTCATGCTCTGGTGCTACCTGCTCGTGCTGCCGGGCCTCGAGGCCCTGGTCCTCGAGAGGCTGCGCGTGCCCGTCCGTGCGGCCGTTCTCGTCGGTCTCTTGCTCCCCGGGGCCGTCGCGGTGCTCGCCGCGTCCCGCGAGCCCACGCCCCGCCTCGAAGTCCTGCACGTGGCCGAGACCGACGGCGTCTGCCGCGCCCTGGCCGGCGTCCCCCCGGGAGACCGCGTGGCCACCGTGGCGACCTTCAACCACCCGGTGGCCCTCTGCGGACATCCCCTGGTAGCGGGCTACGCCGGCCACCTCTGGAGCCACGGCATCGATGATCGATCCATCGAGCGCACCCAGCGGGATCTCGAGGCTCTCATGCGCGGAGAGCCCGACTGGCGGCCGAGCGCGCAGCGCGTGCGCGCGAAGCTGCTGTTCTGGGGAGCGCGGGAGGCCCGCGAATACCCGCTCTCGCCACGCCCCTGGGAGGCGACCCGGCCCCTCGTGGCGGAGGGGAGCTGGGGCCGGCTCTATCGGCTCGTGGACTGAGGCTCGGGCGGCGGATCGGCCCCCTCGAACAGCCGGCGCAGCTCGGTGGGCTCCGTGGTCACCCCGAGCGCGACCATGAGCTTGATGCGGGCCTTCGGTCCCGGCAGGTCCCCGCCCAGGATCAGGCCCATCTCCTGGAGCATCCGGCCCCCGCCCTCGTAGCCGTAGGCCGGTCCCACCCGGCCTTCCCCGCAGCGGGAGACCACGATCACGGGGACCCGCGCGGCCAGGGCGGCGCGGAGCCCCGGCAGGACCGAGGGAGGGACGTTGCCGCAGCCCGTGGCCTCGATCACCAGACCGCGCGTGCCCCGATCCAGGGAAGCGCGGATGAGCGCGTCGTCGACGCCGGTGGCCATCACGTGCAGGTCCACCTCGGTGACGAGACGGCGGGGCTCGAGGCAGGGGGCATGATGGGGCGGCCGGTGGAATCGGACCTGCCCGCGGTCCAGGATCCCGATCGGCCCCCGCGAGCTCTTGAAGGCGAGCAGGCTTTGCGTGTGCCACTTGCGAACCTCGGCCGCGGCGTGGATCTCCTCGCCCACGGCCACGAGGACACCCCGACCGCGGGCCTCGGGATGGACGGCGGTCCGCACTGCGGCCATCAGGTTGGCGGGGCCGTCCCAGCCCGGCTCGGAGACCGTCCGCATGGCTCCGCAGAAGACGACCGGCTTCGGGCTGTCGAGGGTGAGGTCCAGCAGGAACGCCGTCTCCTCGAGGGTGTCGGTGCCGTGGGTCAACACCACGGCGTCGACCGCGGGCTCCTGCAGGACGGAGGAGACGCGGCCGCGGAGCCTCCACATCCAGTGCGGGGTGACGTGCGGCCCCGGCAGGCGGGCGTAGTCCTCGAGGGTCAGCTTCGCCTCGCGCCGGAGGCCCTGCACCCGCGCGACGATCTCCTCGCCGGACAGGGAAGGGACCGCGGCGCCCGTCTCGGGGTCGATCCGCATCGAGATCGTGCCCCCGGTGAAGAGGATGTGGACGGACTTGCGGTGGGTCACGAGCGCCTCAGGAGGACGAGGGCGAGGGCCAGGAGGACCACCGCGCCCCCCGCGAGGGTCCAGGCGCCGGGCACCTCGTCCAGCACGAGCCAGGCCAGGGCCGAGGCCCCCAGGGGCTCGCCGAGGAGGAACAGCCCGACCGTGGGCGCGGGCAGGGCGCGGAGGGAGCGGTTCACGAGCCCGTGCCCGGCGAGGGTGGGAACGAGGGCCAGGGCCACGAAGAGGAGCCAGGTCTTCGGCGGATAGCCGCCCAGGGGGACGCGCCCGACCAGGCAGAAGGCGAGGAGGGTGGCCGCCGCCACCGCCCACACCCCCAGGACGTAGGCGTTCAGGGGGAGGGCCTCGCGCAGCCCGCGCCCGATGACGTGGTAGGCGGCGAGGGTCACCGCGCCGACGAGGGCGAGCACGATGCCGCCGAGGGAGCCCGCGCTGCCGGTCCAATCGCCGACCGCGATGAGGCCCGCGCCCACGAGCGCGAGGCCGATCGCGCCCAGCACCACCCCCGGCGCCCTCTCGCGAAGGAACGCCCATGAGAAAGCCACCGCGAAGAGGGGAGCCGTGTTCACGAGGAGGACCGAGGCCGCGACCGATGTGTACGAAAGGCTGGCCACCCAGGTGGCAAAGTGGAGCGCGAGAGCCGCCCCCGAGGCCAGGAGCACGAGGCGCCGGCGCGGAGCCAGCGTCCTCCAGGAAGAGCCCGCGTCGCCCGCCGCGAACGGGACCAGGCAGAGCGCGGCCAGGGCGATCCGGTAGAACGAGACCGCGAGCGGGGGCGCGGCGGCCAAGCGAATCAGGACGGAGCCGAAGGAGACGAACAGGACGGCGAGGGCGAGCACGGCGTAGGGCGAGGTCATGGGCGGTCAGGCACGGCCGCGGACCGCGGCGGCGGCGGCCGCCAGGGCCTCGTCGAGGCGGTCGAGTCGGTCGCCTCCGCCTTGCGCGAGGTTGCCCTTGCCTCCCCCGCGCCCGCCTACCGCAAGGGCCGCGGCGCCGAGCAAGGCGGGGATGTCGTGGCCGAGGCCCTCGGACTGTGCGAACACGAGATGGGCCTTGTCGCTCCGGCTGCCCAGGAGCGCGACGCAGGGGGCCAGGGTGACGAGCCGCTGGGCCAGCGAACGTAGATCGGCGGCCGGCCACCCGTCGTAGATGATGGTTACCAGGGCGGGACCGGACTCGCAACGCGGTTCCCTGAGCAGCCGGTGCGCCTCGCCCTCGAGGGCGCGCTCGAGCAGCTCGGCGCCGCGGCGATTCGCCTGGGCCAGGCTCTCGAGGGCCCGGGTGGCCGCCTCGGGCAGCCCTTCCGGGGGCGCGGAGAGCAGGGTGGCGAGCCGGTCGAGCACGACATTCCGCGCCCGGAGGGTGCCCAGGGCACGATGGCCGCACACGAAGCGGACGCGGCTGCCCCCCTTGTAGCGTTCGCGGCCGAGGACGATCACCACTCCGACCTCGGCCGTCGAGCGCGGGTGGGTCCCTCCGCAGGGCTGCCGGTCGAAGCCCGCCGCCTCCACCAGCCGGACCGCGTCG
>WNFV01010191.1_pt1 | contig 10280 bp, 8 predicted proteins | sample 5400101 | NCBI WGS metagenome assembly WNFV01 (sample SAMN13153361, study PRJNA577476) | soil metagenome | isolation source: 115 cm soil or saprolite under grassland replicate 1 | place: USA:California | collected 2016-06-15 | reverse complement strand
CCGGCGGCCTCGGCAGCGATGCGGGTCAACTGCTCCACCACGGCCAGCTGCTTGCCCCGATCGAGCGCGCCCGCGTTGGTGAGGACCTGGATCCGCACGTAGTTGGTGTCGCCGTCGACGTTGGAGAGACCGCCGTCCGGCAGGTCGTGGACGAAGGCCGCGGTGTTCTGCCGGAACATGGGGATGTTCGGCACTTGTTCGATGGTCATCACCGCGGCCGCGAGGTCAGCGGCGAGCCGTTGCTTGTCGGCGAAGGTCCCGGTGGTCGCGTACACGTCGATCATGGGCATGGCGATGCTCCTTCGGCAGATAGGGCTGTGGCGCGCGGAGGATCCGGAGGTCTGGATGTCACCGGCCCGCCGGTTCTTGCGCCGTCGCGGCCAAGGTCTCGGCCGCCGTCTTGATGAGCTGCGCCACCTGGTCGGGGTGGGAGACCATCGCGACGTGGCTGGCGGGGACCTCGACGGTGGTCGCGCCCATGCGGCTGGCGAACTGGCGCTCGGCGTCCGGTGGGATCGCCTCGTCCTGCGTGGCGACCAGGTACCAGGACGGCAGCGACCTCCAGGCCGGGACGCCCATCACGTCCGAGAACGTGGAGCCGGCCAGGGGCTGCTGCACGGCGTGCAGCACCCTGGCCCGGACCGGGTCGACGTCGGCCGCGAAGTGGTTGACGAAGTCGTCCTGCGGCAGCCAGCCGAAGCCGTGGCTGTCGGTGAACAGGTGCTCCAGCGCCGGCGGCGTGGGTCCCTGCGACAGCAGGGCGTCGAGCGACTCCCCCTCCTCCAGGCCGAAGGCCGCGACGTAGACCAGGCCGGCCACGTTGGGCGCGTCGGTGCCGAGCGCGGTCACGACCTGGCCGCCGTAGGAGTGCCCGGCCACGATCGTGGGGCCGTCCTGGAGGTCCAGGACCTGGCGCAGCCGGGCGACGTCGTCGGCCAGCGCGGTCAGCGGGAACTGCGGGGCCGTCACGCGGTAGCCGCCGGCCTGCAGCCGCTCGATGACCCCGCTCCAGCAGGAGCCGTCGGCCCAGGCGCCGTGGACGAGAACGATGTTGGGTCGAGCATCCATGTCGGTCCTTCCTCCGTGCCGGGACGGTGGTCGTCGCTGGCCATGCTTGCCTGCCTGGCGACGGCGGGGTATCCGCATGTTGACTGCACTCGCCCCCGGGGCAGCTGCGGTCAGGTCGTCGATAGCCAGCCAAGGAGTGCCTGGTTGACCTCGTCGGCGTGCGTCCAGGTGATCGTGTGCGGGGCGTCCGGTAGCACCACATGCCGGGCACTGGACAGCAGGCCGGGCAGCCGGTTCCCAGTGGCCTCAGGGGGCATGATCCGGTCCTGGCCGCCCTGCACGACCAGGACCGGGACGGTGATCCGGGCAAGGTCGCCGCGGAAGTCTTCCCGCCACGCGGCGGCGCCGCCGAGCACCGCCGCGGCGGATGCCCCGATGGCGACGTGGAAGCTGTTCTGCCACGCCTGGTCGCTGACCCGGGTGCCGCCGAGCAGGTCGATGTTGTAGGAGCGGTCCAGGTAGGTCTTGGTCGCAGCCGGACGGTCGGCGATGAGCTGGCGCGTGAACTCGTCGAGGACGCGGCCGTCAACCCCGTCCGGGTTGTCACCGGCGCTCGGTAGGCAAGGCGGCAGCGGTGCCAACAGCGCTGCCGCGCGTACCCGTCCCTGACCGTACGTTCCCAGGTAGCGGGTCACCTCCCCGGTCCCCGCGCAGAATCCGGCTAGCACGGCATCTCGCAGGTCAAGGTGCTCCAGCAGCGCGCGAAGGTCGGCGGCTAGCGTGTCGTAGTCGTAGCCCACGCTCGGCCGGCTCGAGGCGCCGAAGCCCCGGCGGTCGTAGGTGATGACGCGGTGCCCGGCGGCCAGCAGGGCCGCCTCCTGCTTCTCCCAGGAGTGCCCGTCCAGCAGGTAGCCGTGGACCAGGACGACGGGAGCGCCCTGCCCGTGGTCCTCGTAGTAGAGCTGGATGGCGCCGGAGTTCTCCCGGCCTACGGTGACGTATGGCATCACCCGGTTACCTTGCGCTGCTGTCATGGGCGCGCGGTATCGGCAACCTGACTGCATCTCATGTCCGGAAACCGGCCGCCTATAGGGAGTGAGTGCCCGGAGGAGGGGGGTATCCGGATGGCCAGCACGGACGCCGGGCTGATCGGCCGGGATGGCGAGCTGTCGCGGCTGCGGGGACTCCTGGACCGGAGCCAGGGCGGAACTCAGGTGCTGGTCCTGCTCGGCGACCCGGGCATGGGCAAGACCGTCCTGCTGGCCGACGCGGCCCGGCGTGCCCGATCGAAGGGGATCGGGGTGCTGTCGGTAGCCGGCCGGGAGTCCGAGCAGGACCTTGCCTTCGCCGGGATGCACCAGCTACTGCGGCCGGTGCTGGACCGTGTGGCCGGGCTGCCGGACCGGCAGGCGAAGGCGCTGCTGGGAGCGTTCGCGCTGTCCGCCGACCCGGTGCCGCCCGATGCCCTGGTGACCGGGATCGCCGTGCTGACCCTGCTGTCTGGCCTGTCGGAGGACGGCCCGCTGCTGGTCGTGGCCGACGACGCCCAGTGGCTGGACCGCGGCTCCCTGGGCACGCTGGCGTTCGCCGCCCGGCGCCTGGACACGGAACCGCTGGTGTTGCTGGTCGGCGCGAGGGGGAACCTCCCTCCCCAGGGCTTTGCGCGTGACTTCCTGGAGCTGTTGCTGCGGCCGCTGCGCGCGCCGGACGCCGGCCGGCTGCTGGATGCGCAGCCGCGTCCGCCGCGCGGCCGAGCCCGGGAGCAGGTGCTCGCCCAGGCGGCCGGGAACCCGATGGCGCTGATCGAGCTGTCCCGGGTGATCGCGGTCAACCCGGCCGCCGGCCGCCGCTGGGCCGCCGAGCCGCTCCCGCTGTCCGATCGGCTCACCGCCATCATGGCCGCCCAGTTCAGCGCCCTCCCCGGGTCAGCCCAGCATGCGTTGCTGCTCGCGGCGGTCGCCGACAGCTCGGACCTTCAGGGGGCGGGGGTGCCCGGGCTGACCGCCGACGCGCTGGCTCCCGCGGAGACGGCGGGACTGATCAGGGTGGACGGGTCGGGACCACGGTTCACCCACCCCCTGGTCCGCGCAGCGGTCTACCACGCCGTTCCGTTCGCCGAGCGCGCCGCGGCGCACCGGCGGACCGCGGACGCGGTCCGCGACCAGCCCGACCGCTACGCCTGGCACCTGGCGGCCGCGGCGATCGATCCCGACGAGCGGGTGGCCTTACTGCTCGAGGAGACGGCCGCCCAGGCCCAGCGGCGCGGCGGCGCCGCGGCCGCGGCGCGTGCCCTCGAGCGCGCCGCCGAACTCAGCCCTGACGAAGGTGATCAGGCGCGGCGGCTGCTGGCCGCCGCGGCGCTGGCGCTGGCCGCCGGGCAGGCGGACTGGGTGCAGGAACTGGCCACCCTAGTGCTCTTGGTGACCTCGGATCCGGACTTGCGCACCGCCGCCCGCCTGCAGATCGGCTGGGCGCTCGTCTGGTCGAACCAGCACGCCGACGCACTGGCCACGCTCATCGCGGTTGCGGAGGAGGCAGCGCCGCGGCTGCCGGTCGTCGCCTGGAACGCCGTCGGGCTGGCCGGCACCGTGGCCTACCAGACCGGCCTCCCGGACGACCGCCAGGCGGTGCTCAGCGCCCTGGACCGCCTGGAAGAGCCGCCGCCGCCGGCACCGGTGGACTGGCCGGCCGGCCACGCCGACGAGCAGCGGGTGTGGATCGCGGCATGCACCGAGCCATTCGCCAACAGGGCGAAAACGGTGCCCTACCTGCACCAGATCGCCAGCGGACCCGTCACCGACGTGGCCCAGATCGGCGCGGCGGCCTGGCTCCTGGACGAGACCGAGCTCGCGGTCAGGCTCCTGCGGGAAGCCCTCAGCCGGCTGCGTGCTCCCGGCGTCCGCGGCGGCAGCGGCGCCGCCCTGTCCGCGCTGCAGTGGGCCTGCATCGACAGCGGACGCTGGGACGAGGCGCTCGCCGCCGCCCGCGAGGCCAGCGACACGGCCGCCGCATACAGGATGGAGACCGTCGCCGCCTCGGCCGACTTGGCCACGGCCACCGTGCTGGCCATGCGCGGCGACCATGACCAGGCACGGCCGCTCCTGGCCAGCGCCCTCGCCAGCGTCGACGCCGCCGAGTATCGCGGGTTCACCGCCAGGGCCCGGCACGCCGGCGGCATCGCCGCGCTGGCCGCGGGCAGCTACCTTGCCGCCTGGGCGCAGCTCAGCCAGCTCTTCGGCACCGACGGCGCCCCGCTGCACCACCACGTCTCCTACCTGGGCATCGCCGACCTCGCCGCCGCCGGGGTCCGCGCCGAGCGTCCCCTTGAGGCCCGCACCCTCGTGGAGCGCGCGCTGGCCCAGGCGGACCAGGCACCCGGGCCGCGGCTGGAACAGCTCACGGCCCGGGCCTGCGGCCTGCTCGCCGACCCCGGCGGCGCCGAGGCGCACCTCGGCAAGGCCCTGGCCGACCCCGCCGGGGACGCGTGGCCGTTCGAGCGGGCCCAGCTGCAGCTGGATTACGGGGAGTGGCTGCGGCGGCAGCGGCGGATCAACGACGCCAAGCCCGTCCTGGCGGCCGCCCTGGACACCTTCCGCCGCCTCGGCGCCGCCCCCTGGACCCGGCGCGCCGAGGCGGAACTGCGCGCCTGCGGCGTGACCACCCAAGCCGCCCCCACCGTACCCGGCGCGCTCGCCGAGCTGACCGCCCAACAGCGCGAGATCGTGATCCTGGCAAGCCGTGGCCTGACCAACGGAGAGATCGCCGACCAGCTGTTCCTGTCCCCCCGCACCGTCGCGTCCCACCTGTACCGCTCCTACCCCAAGCTCGGCATCGCCGGCCGCAACCAGCTCCGCGACCTCATCGACCAGGCCGGTCAACAGCCAGCCCGGCACCCGGCCGCCGGCGAGTAGGCGCGCCAGGCGTTGGATCGTCTGGGAGGGCGCTGGCTAGCTCGCCCCTACGATCACGCTCGACGCCCGGCCTTGAGCGCCCTGACCCAGCAGCTGCGTGAGACCAGGCAGCGGGCGGGTCGTCAGGCCGTCTGGATGTCGTGTGCCATGCCGCGCAGCTTGTCGGCCAGTTCGGCCAGCGTTCCCAGCCCGCTGGTCCCGCTGAGCTGCTCGGCCCGGTCGGCCAGCTCCTCCAGCCGCTCGGCCAGGATCCGCCAGGCCGCCTGGCGGTGGGGCAGCACGTAGAAGGAGGGCTGCACGATCTCGAAGGCCGGCCCGGCCAGCACCCCGGGTCGCTCCGGCCCCAGGGGCAGGGTGGTGAGGATGCTGCCGAGCGGCCGCATCACCCAGTTCATCAGGTGCTTGGCCGTCCTGGCCAGCACGGTGACCTGCTCGGCGGTCTCGCCGCCGTGGACGAAGTAGCGGCTCAGGGCCTGCAGGGTGGTCTCGTAGACGGCGTTGAACAGGTCGGCGACCTGGGCGGTGAGCGGGTCACCGATGGTGGCCACGTCGGCCTGGACGTCGGGCGGGCGCCGACCGCCGTGAGCAGGTTGGTGGGCAGGGCCAGGTGGAGCATCTCCTGCTTGGTCACGTCGACGATGACGGCCTCCCAGGCGGCCACCTTGGCCAGCTGCTCGTCGGTGAGGCCCTCGTCGGTGCCACGCTTGAGGGTGAACTGCGCGAACAGGTACTCGCACATCAGCCCGTGCTCCAGCTCACAGGCCTGAACGAGCAGCCAGAGCAGTTCCTCCCGGCGCTCCACCCGCAGCGGGGGGCTCCACCGTCACCGGGACCTCCTCGCCTGGACGGACGCCAACCGATGCTACCGCGCGGCCCTGCCCCCTCCCTTATCGAGAGCGGTGACCAGGCCGTGGGGGTCCTGCGGCGCGCGCGCGGATGGCCCAGTCGATGAAGCGCTCGGTGGCCTCCCCCTGATGACAGCGTGGCCGGCATCCGCGATCGTGGAGCCCACGACCAGCCCTCGCTCCGAGCGGCGTACCCACAAAGGCAGCCAGGAGGCAGCCGGAACCTTGGCGACCATCTCGCAACGTTTCGACAAGACTTGGCGGGAGGAGCCGCTGCTGTTCCCGCTGTGGTTGCTCACCCTGGTCACGGGCCTGGTCGATGCCGCCTGCTACCTCGGGCTGGGCCGGGTGTTCACCGCCAACATGACCGGCAACGTGGTCCTGCTGGCCTTCGGCGCCGCCCGGGCCCAGGGGCTACCAGTGCTGGCCCCGACGGTGTCGCTGGTGGTGTTCCTGGTCGGCGCCGCCGCGGGTGGGCGGCTGGCGGCCAGCATGGCCGGGCCGGCCGGCGCCAAGGTCCCCGAGCCGGTGCGGCGCCGCTGGGTCACCGTCGCCTTGCTGGCCGAGCTGCTCCTGGTTGCCCTGGCGGCGGCGGTGGCGGCCGGCCTGCCGGTCGGCGGTGGCGGCGCCCGGCGGTACGTGGTGATCGGGTTGCTGGCCGCCGGGCTGGGGTTGCAGAACGCGACCGTCCGCCGCCTGGCCGTCCCTGACCTCACCACCACCGTGCTGACGTTGACCCTGACCGGGCTGGCCGCCGACTCCCGGCTGGCCGGCGGCCACAGCCCCCGGGCGGGGCGCCGGGTCGCCACGGTGGGGCTCATGGCCGCCGGGGCGCTGGCCGGCGCGCTGCTGCTGCGGGTCGACGTCGCGCTCCCGGTGCTGGTCGCGGCGGTGGTGATCGGACTGGCCGCGGTGCCGCTCCGGTTTGGCCGGTAGGAGCGTCCTTGTGCTCTCTTACGGCCTTGGGTGTCGCCTTGACGGCGATCCCGTGGTCACGATGGCAGCTGGCCGTACCGCTCCTGGACCGCCGACCCGCCGGCATGTGAGGTGCTGGAGGTGCGAACCGCTGCCCAACCTGCAACGGGCGCGTGGCTCGAACCCGGTGGCCGGCGGCCCCGCGGGGACGGTGGTCACCGGTTCATGGCCGCGCTGCGGCCGTCGCCTCGACGGCCTGGAGGATGAGCTGGGTCGCGGCCTCGGGCTGCGACACGAACGAGACGTGGGAGGCCGCCACCTCCACGATCGTCGCGTTCGCGCGCTCGGCCATGAACCGCTGGAGCGCCGGCGGGATCGCCTTGTCCTGGGTGCCGAGCAGGTACCAGCACGGCAGCGTCTTCCACGCCGGCGGGCCCGACGGCGCGGCGGCGAACGCGGCGGCGGCGTACGGCCGCTGCGCCGCGGCCATCACCGCGGCCGTCTCGGGGTCGACGTCGGCGGCGAAGGCTTCGCGGAACAACTCGGGGTCAAGGAACAGGTCAGCGCCCTCGCTCCCGTCCGGGCCGGTGAACGGCACGGGCCGGATCGCCGGCCCCACGAGGCTGCCTTCGAACCGCTCGAGGAGCTGCTGCTGGCTCTCGCCCTCGTCGCACATCCAGCCGTTGAGGTAGACGAGCGCCCGCACCCGGTCGTTGCCGGTCGCGGCGGCGGAGATGACGTTGCCGCCGTAGGAGTGGCCGACGAGCACGATCGGACCGGTCAGGCTGTGCAGGAACTCGGCGAGGTAGGCCGCGTCGCCAGCGAGGTCGCGAAGCGGGTTGGCGAACCCGATCGCACGGAACCCTCGGCGCTGCAGGGCGCGGACCTCGGCGTCGAAGCCGGTCGCGTCGGCCCAGGCACCGTGGACGAGGACGATCGTCGGGGTCTCAGCGGCCATCGTCGCCACCGCTCCTTTGTTGACGGTTTGGCCGATGCCGCGACTGTACCCCGGCAGGCGTGCCCAGCCAAGGCAAGCGAACCTCGCTGCCGTGGGTTGCCACCGGCTGCCGTTCCCTGGCGCAGCTCGACCTGGGGTCACGTTGGGTCGCCAGTGCTGTTCCTCTAGGACTTGGGTCGGGTTGAGGTCCGTGCGGGCCGGGTCGAGGAGCCGCCCACGGGTGAGGTTAGGCGGCGGCGCGGAAGCGAACCCTGGCAGGTTGTACAGGTCGCCGATCTCGATGGCCATCTGCCCGCTGGGGTCGGCCCGCGCCGGACGGTCGCCCCGCACGGCCGCGGCACCGGCCAGGAACGGGCCCATGATCGAGCGCGGGTCGATTTCCAGCTGGCCGGGGGTGCCCGGGGCGATCACCGTTCCGCCCATGGCACCGGCCGCGGGGCCAAGTTCGATGACCCAGTCCGCGGAGCGGATGAGCTCCCGCTCGTGCTCCACCACCACGGAATTGCCGTTCCCGGCCAGGGCGGTGATCGTCTTGCGCAGCCCCTGGACGTTGCTGGGGTGCAGCCCGACCGACGGCTCGTCCAGCACGTAGAGCATGCCGGTGGTGCTGGCGCGCACCGTCGAGGTGAGCTCGATCCGCTGCCGCTCCAGCGTGGACAGCAAGGCGCCGGGCTGGTCGAGTCAGGTAGCTGAGCCCGACGTCGAGCAGCGGCGTGAGCCTGCCGTTCAGCTCGGCGAGCAACCCGCTGGTCGTGCGGTTTGTCCTGGTCCCAATCGGTGACGGAACGGGGCAACGGCAGACCTCCGGCTGCGCGCTCGGCCCGCCCACCAGGGCAAAATGGCGGCATGGACCTCGGATTGCGCGACAGGGTCTACCTGGTGACCGGCGGCAGCCGCGGCCTTGGGTTCGCCGCGGCCCAGGCACTGGTCGCCGACGGGGCCCGCGTCGTGCTCAGCGCTCCCCACCAGGCGACGGTCGCTGCGGCCGCGACCCGCCTCGCCCAGAACGCCGCCGCGGCTGACACCGCCGCCTGGGTCGCCGCCGACAACGCCGACCCCGCCACCCCAGGCCGGCTGATCGCCGCCGCCAAGGAGCGGTTTGGCCGCCTGGACGGTGCGCTGCTCAGCGTGGGCGGAACGCCAACCGGGACGGTGGCGACCACCACCGACCAGGCGTGGCGGTCCGGGTTCGAAAGCGTGTTCCTGGGCGCGGTCCGGCTGGTGCGGACGCTCGCGGCAGAGCTGGAGGCGGAGAGCCGGGATGGTGGCATGGCTGGCTCGATGACCGGGACGGGCGGCGCCATTGTCCTGGTGCTGGCCTCGTCGGTGCGGGTGCCGCTGGCGGACCTGGCCATCTCCAACGGGCTGTTCCCAGGCTTGGCCGGGGTGGTGAAGATGCTGGCCGACGAGGTGGGCCCGGCCGGGATCCGGATCAACGGGGTGCTGCCGGTGCGGATCGCCACCGACCGGGTCCGTGAGCTTGATGCCCTCCGCGGCGATCCTGATGAGGAGCGTGCCCGCCAGTCGGCGCGCATCCCGCTGCGCAGGTACGGCGAGCCCGAGGAGTTCGGGCGGGCCGCCGCGTTCCTGCTGTCCCCGGCCGCGTCGTTCATCACGGGCGCGATGATCCCGGTTGATGGCGGTGCCATCCGCTCGATCTGAGCACGCAGCCGCTGGCACCGCCGCCAGACCACGAGGTCGGGCGAGTCCGCCGGTGATCACAGCTTCTGGGTGGCGCGTCGACGACATGGGAGCGGGACGCGGTCACGAACGGTCGTCGCGGAAATCGCAGGGTAGGGCCCAGACCTTACGTGGCCGTACTTCTGTTGCGGTGTACTTATTATAGGACGCCGTTTCGCTCCCTTTGGGGGCGCCGGGTCCAAGAGGCCGAAGGTGGCGACCAGGCATTCGGATGATCCCCTGTCCGTAACGCTATCGAGACGGATGGCGGCCACGCTGGCAGCTCACCCACAAGGCTTGTCACGATGCCTGGAGACGGAGGGCCTGGATGCGTCGAGGACCATGCCAGTGACTCCTGACGCCCGACTCGCCCGGCCCCGCCGCTGGCCGGGCGTGGTGGCCTGGACGCTGTGGCGCTGGCCATGGCGGTCTGGCTGGTGATCCCCTGGCTGGACGACCGGTTGCGCCAGGCTGGCCGGCCCGACCTGACGCAGTGGGACCTACGCCCTGGGGTTGCGGCGGTGAGCGTGGCCACGGTCGGGGCGGTGCTGGCCAGCCGCCGGCCCCGCCACCCGGTGGGCTGGGCTACGCCCGCCTAAGTTCGAGCACAGGAATGGTGCGGACTCCAGCAGTTTGGCGTGCGTACTCGGCAAAGCCTGGGTAGCGCCGCGCTTGCTCGGCGTAGACGCGGTCGCGTTCAGCGCCGGTCAATTCGCGGACGGTCACCTTGTATGTCTCGGTTCCGCGTTCGACACTGCCGTCACCGGCGGCGGTCAAGTTGTGGTACCAGTCCGGGTTGGTGGGTGCTCCGCCCTTGGTTGCGAAGACGTAGATGATGTCCGGCTCGGTGTCGTGCGGGAGGTACATCGTCGGGTTGACGTACTACCGCCCGCTTTTGCGGCCGCGGTGATGCAACAGGACCATCGGAGCGCCCTCGAAGTTCCCGCCGACCCTGCCCTCGTT
>WNFV01028327.1_pt1 | contig 10281 bp, 6 predicted proteins | sample 5400101 | NCBI WGS metagenome assembly WNFV01 (sample SAMN13153361, study PRJNA577476) | soil metagenome | isolation source: 115 cm soil or saprolite under grassland replicate 1 | place: USA:California | collected 2016-06-15 | reverse complement strand
CCGGTTTCCGGGCGTTTTTCGGGCAACTTCTTAGCCATGGTTGAGTCGCCGGCGAGATAAATCGTAATCGGCTTCGGCTGCGCGAGAGCCGCGCTGCTGCCAGAGGCGGCGAGCATCATGAACATGAACGTATATGAAAGCTTAATCATTAGTTCATTCGGCAAGCTGGAATGATCGGCGCGAACCAAACTCTTGCGGGCGCGATGATTGATTGCCCGCGGCCGGCTGGGACATTAGTTTTCCATTCACCAGCACGTTCTGCATTGTCAGGTTCCTGACGTTCTTCACGATGCTCGGTTTCGAGGTGTTATCGAACGTGCAATTCTCTAAATGCACATCGACGATCGGCGCATTCGCAAAACCTTGCAGGTCCATCGCGTACTGGCTCTTGCCGCTCTTTAGATTTTTTACCTGGAGATTGCGCAGCACCGGCGTGTATTTTCCGTTCGCGCCCTCTTCGTAATTGAAATCAACGGTAATGGCTGCATGAGCCACTTCCCCAACTGTGATGTCGCGGAAGAATAAGTTTTCCAGCACGCCACCGCGCATCGCGTTGTTCTTGAACCTCAAAGCATGATCGAGCCGCGGGCTACTCAAGTTGCAATTCATCGCGAACACGTTGCGCACGCCGCCAGAGATTTCGCTGCCCACGGTGATGCCGCCATGACCATCCTCCATGTGACAGCCGCGGATAATGATGTTCTGCGAGGGCACGGCGACGCGGCGGCCATCATCATTCCTCCCTGCCTTGATCGCGATGCAATCATCACCGGTCGCGAAGTAGCAATCTTCAATCAGTACGTCTGTACACGACTCAGGATCGCAGCCATCGGTGTTCGGACCAGTTTGATCCGTCGCGCTCGCCTCGCGCTGCACGTGAACGCCACGCACGGTTACGTTCGTGCACAGCACCGGATGAATCTGCCACATCGGAGAGTGGCGCAGCGTCACTCCTTCGATCAAAACGTTCTGACAGCGATATGGCTGAATGAACTGCGGTCGCAGGTAACTTCCTTCACCAAAAATGCGTTGACTGACCGGTGTCGCTTTCGCCACATAGTCATACAGAAGAGCGCGCGCTTTGCTCTGATCAGGATCGCCCTTCTTCCAACCACAGCCCGTCCGGCCTTTCCACGGCCACCAGTGATCGCAATCAGCGTTTCCATCAATTACACCTTCGCCGGTAATGGCAATGTTCTGCTGTTCAAAAGCATAGATGAACGGCGAATAGTTCATCAGCTCCATACCTTCCCAGCGAGTGAAAACGAGCGGCAGGTACTTCTTCGGATCGCGATCGAATTTGATGGTTGCGTTCTTCGTAACGTGCAGGTTGACGTTGCTCTTGAGATGGATTGCTCCGGTTGAAAACTCGCCGGCGGGAACGACGACGCGGCCGCCGCCCGCTCGGTTGCACGCTTCGACGCTACGGCGAAATCCATCGGAGCAGTCAAACTTGCCATCGCCACGCGCGCCAAATTTTGTGATATCGAAATCGCGATTTGGAAAAGTCGGCGCCTTGATGCGCGCCAGAATTCGCGGAAACAAGGTCTCCCATGGGCCATCCGACTCTCCCGCAAATAGAGACGAGAACGCGCGAACGTGTTGCACGTGCGACAGCAACACCACACCGGTACCACCGGCTAATATACTCTTTATGAAATCGCGTCTATCGCTCATACTTCTCGAGTCTCGCGAACCTACAAATTCTTGACGTCCGCATTCACGAGTTTCAGCGGCTCGCCTTTCTGCGGAACGATCTTGACGTTGCGCATCGAAACGTTCTTCGCATCCTGCACGGTCATTCCTGATTGCGCATTGACGCGCACATTCTCAAGCAGCACGCTGTCGATTGGCATTTCGGGCAATCCGATAATATCGCCGGCGGTTTTTGCGTTTTCAACAGTCACATCAATAATGCGCACGCCGCGGATGATCGGAGTCGTCGAAGTCACAGGACTTGTTTTTCTTTCCTGCTGCGCGGCCTTATCGAAGTAGAACAAGTTGAGCGTAATGGCCACGCCGACATTCCGCATCGTGATGTTGCGATAGACGACGTTTTCAATTAGCCCGCCGCGGTCGCGCGCCGATTTGATCCGAATTCCGTTGTCCGCGCCGTCGAAGGTGCAGTTCTGGACGACGATGTTCCGAATCCCGCCGCCGACGTTGCTGCCGACGGACGCGCCGTGGCCGTGCTTAAAAACGCAATCGATAACTAAGACGATTCGACTTGAACGAAACGTGATCGTCGCCGACATCGATCACGCAGTGACGAATCAGAATGTCTCGGCTACTGGTTGGATCGATCGCATCAGTGTTTGGCGAATCGGCCGGCGCAGTGATCGTTACGTTCTCGATGGTTACATCATGGCAGCGCTGCGGCACCAAGTGAAACTGAGCGGAGTCTTTCAAAGTTACACTCTGAACGAGGACATTCGCGCAGTCAGTTAACACAATGAGTTTGGGGCGCGCACTTTCTTGCGGCTGGCCGGCCGCGCGCGGTTGGCCTTGTTGGGGCACGCCCGCCGCTCGTTCGTCGCGAAAACGTTTCCACCACGGCGCGCCGGCGCCGTCGATTGTACCTTCGCCGCGAATCGCGATGTTGGTCAGTTTCTTGCCGCCGATCAGCGGCAGAGCTTTGTGATCGGCAGTTTCGTAATCAGAGAAGTTTTGTGAGCCGCGAATCGTCGCGCCTTTCTCAATCACCAGGGCTGTGTTGCCCACGAGTTGAATGGGGCCGGTGACATAGGTGCCAACCGGCACGATCACTTCGCCTCCACCGTTGGCCTTGGCCGCTGCGATCGTTTTGTGAAACGCTTCAGTGTTCGATCCCTTGCCATCCCCAATCGCGCCATAGTCAGTGATCAGGAATTTGCGCGAAGGTATGATCGGCAATTTCGGGTTGACGTTGATCGAATTAGAGGATTGGGCAAACGCACTGAGGTGTCGGCCAGACATACCAGCAACCGCCGCGATCGCAATCGTGAGCCCAAAACAGATGACCCCACTAATTAATCGTAATCTGATTACCACTTCAATGGATTCCAATTGTCAACGCCCTTCAAAAAAGTTTGCGTCGCGAACGGCTGAATCTCCTGCTCAGTTAATTGCTTCGACCATGGGACGCGGGCCGAAGGGTTCGCACCCGGGCCGCTCGATTTGTATTCCGCAAATCGCGCGGTTTTCTCGCGCGCCGGATCGCGCCAATTGTCCCAACCCTCCGGCCGAATGTGCGCGTCCAGCCAACAATCAATAAATACGGCGCGGCCGTATGGACGCCATGGGCGTCCGAGATAACTCTTCGCATCAGTGCCGCCGGTAAGCTTGCAGTGGTGAAAAACAAGACCGTTCGGCTCGGCAGTCAAAGCCCAGGGCGCAGTGACATAGCCCTGTCCTTTGCTATGAATAGTGCAGTTGTCGAACACTGAAGTGCTGTTGCCGAAAATGAAATCAACGTGACCTTCGATGTAACAGTCCCTGTAATACTGCCGTCCGCCATGCGCGAAGAGAGTGTCCTGCCAGCCGAGGAAACGACAATTTCGAAAGATGACGCGATCGGTATTCACGTACGCCGCGACTGCCTGTGAGCCGACTCCGTAAGTGTTTTCGAACGTGATGTTCTCAGCGCGAAAGTCGCTGCCGCCGAGATACGCCGTGTACGAGTTCCGCGTATCGCCGGAAGTCTTGGCGCTGAGATTAAACGTGATCGTCGTTCGCAATGGATCTTCGCCGCTCAGAGTGATGAAAGGTTTCGTTTGCAGAATCTTGATCTGCTCTTTGTACGTGCCGGGCTTAATCTGAATCACAAACCGATGTGTGTTGAATTCCGGCACGCGGTCGATTGCCTGCTGAACGGTGGTAGTGTCTCCGCTGCCGTCCGGCGCAACCACAATTCGATAGCGATCTTTCTTGATCGCGTTTGAATGGAAATCATTTGCGGTGGCGATCGGCTTCGAACCAACTAATCCCGTTGCAAAGACCGCCGTCAAAAGACCGAAGAAGATTCTTTCCTTCACTGCTTTTTGGCGTTGGTTAACTTGGGGAGTGGGCTTGAGCCGCCGCGCATTGATTGACGGCTCAAGCCTTTTGCCGTTATTCGATCAAAAGACAAACTTCACGCCAAGTTGAATATCGCGAGGGAGGTTGCGCTGCACGCCGCCGGAGAAGCCGAAACGCGCGTTGCTCGGATCGAGATTGAAGTCAATGACATACGCGTGATTGAACGCGTTGAGCGCCTCGCCCCGGAGCTGAATGCGCTTGCCCTCGCCGATCTCGAAATTCTTCGTCATCGAAAGGTTGACCGCCTGATATGGCATGTTCCGCAAGTTGTCGTATGTCGACTTGAAGTTGCGCAGTCCGAACGAGTTCAGCCTAACGAACCCGGTCGTATCGAAAATCGGCAGGTTCGTGCAGCCGGTCGTGCACTCGAAGACGCCATACTTGTGGCCTTGGCCGTCGCCCTCGAACGTGTGTGCCTTGAGCTGCGTCGGATCACCCGGATAGTAGATGTTCTGGGTGAAGTTGAAGGGCTGGCCCGACTGCCACTCGTACGTACCGTTGAGCTGCCAGCCGCCGACGAAGGCATCGAGGAGACGGTTCATATCCTTGCCGATCCGCCGCCCGCGGCCCAACGGCGGCCGGTAGCTTGCCGCCACAGTGTATCGGTTGGGGCGGTCATCGGGCGAGATGCGGGCCTCAACTTGTGGATCGGACGCGTTCAGGTAGCTGAGCTTCTCGCGCAGGTGCGAGCGGGTATACGTAGCGTTGAGCGTCAGATCACGCGAGAAGCGCTTGCTGGCCTGTAGCTGGAGCGCCTTGTACTGATTCGTGCCGTTGTACTCCTGCACCCACACGTTGGTGAACTGCGGGAACGGCAGGAGTAACTGCGCGCGAGAAAGCGTCTGCGACGTGTTGAATGAACTCGACGCCAGCGCGGGGATGTTGTTGAAGAGGCCGCGGAATGGGTTCGTGACGTTGGTTGTAGTAGAGAGGAAGGTATTCGCGGCGTCCGCCGAGCTCGGGTCGGTGCCGAGGTACTGACGCGGGACGAAGTTGATGTTGCGGTTGACCGCCAGATTGTAGCCGTGCGACCACACGTAGTTAGCCTCGATGACGAACTGACCGGGCAGTTCGCGCTGGACGCCCGCGATCATGCGGGTGAACTTCGCGTTCAAGCGGTTGCCGGGAATGATCGGGCCGTCTGAAGCTCCGATGTCCTGGCCCAAGCGGGCTAGCAATCCGAGGCTCGAGCCCGGGGCGTCAGACAGGCCGCTCGGGAACGGATTATTGAGCGTTGCGACGAAGGTGCGACCCTGGTCGTTCGTCGGTACGAAAGATGTCGAGGCCGAGAAGCCGTACTGGATGGGCGTCTCGATGCGGAACGGCGCCATGAAGATGCCGATGCCGCCGCGCAGCACCGTCTTCTCGTTGATCTGATAGGCCACGCCGAAGCGCGGTTGAATGTTGCGCTGGTCGGCATCCCAGGTGGCGCGACGTTCGGCGCTTGCGTAGATCGGCCCACCCACCACGCGGAATTGCTCGGGCGTGAGTACGAAGGCCGATGGGTTGGCGTTGTAAGCCGTCGTATATGCCGCGCGCGCGGCTGCTTCGATGGGGCTCGGCGCGCTGCGGTCGAATCCGTTGACGATGCGGTTGAAGCGTTCGGTTGTGCCCAGCTCCCGTTCGTAGCGCAGGCCAAGGTTCAGCGTGAGCTTCGGCGTGGCGCGGAAGTCGTCATGGAAAAAGAAGCCGTGATACACCGACTGCACTGAGTAATTCGTCCCGCTCGTGTCGATGAGGCTGTTGGAGTTGGCGACAGGGTAGCCCAGCAGAAATGCCGCCACGTCGCGCCCGTACGCCTGGCGATTGGTTTCGGCGTTAGCCGTCGTCACAGTGCCCGAGGTGGTCGATGTGGCCCGGGTCACATATGTGCCGTCGAAGAAGAAGCGGCCGCCCTGGTAACCATTGCTGGCGAAGTTCTCGCGCAACACGCGCAGATCGTAACCGAAGTGGGTCGTGTGGTTCCCGAATATGTGGGTCACGCTCGGCTGTGCTGAGAAAGTGTAGAACGGACGAAGCAATCCCTCGTTGTAATCGGATCGGTTCGAGCCGAGCGTCGAACGAATTGGGCGCTGGGCATCATACGTGAAGATGTCGAAGCGCGGCAGGTAACTATAGCCGCGGGTGGCGGCGACGTACGCCGAGCTGAAGCCGAGAGCCGCCAGATCGAAAGTCTGACCGGGACGGCGCTCCTGCGCGAAGCGGTTGAGGCTCGTCTTGAAGTCGAAGATCGTGCTGCTCGAGAGTGTCGCCGTGTACCCGATGTTGCCGCCGTCATTGGTGCGGTACTCGAAGCCGAGCGTGGGGTTTACACCATTGACTGTGCCTGCCCAATTGTAACGATTCTCAGGATTGAAGCTGTGATAGTAGTTGGCGTAGACGCGGTGCTGCGCGCTGATCTGATGGTCGATCCGCGCGAGCCAGCCGCGATAGTTCGAGTTGCGGACGGCGGCTGAGTAGTAATTGGCCGTGAGCCCCGCGCCGGAGACGTTCGGCAACGGAAAAAAATTGATGATCTTAACGGCCGTCGGGTTGAGCATCGAGCTCGCTATGATGTTGTTGTTGAATGCGGTACGCGTGACCGTGCAGTTTGACGGCGTATGGCAGCCGGACGTCGGATCGTAAATGCGGATCGGAATCGTCTGGTTGAGCAACTCAGAGAAGTCGCCGGTGCGCATCTTCGCCGTCGGGACGGTAAAGAACTGCGCGTCGCCGCCCTCGCTATTCTTCAGGCGTTCGTAGGAGAAAAGGAAGAACGTTTTATTGCGCCCGTTGTAAAGCTTGGGAATATAGACAGGGCCATTCACGACGCCGCCGACACGGTGATAAGTGCGCTCGGGCCGATCCTGGCCGGCTAAGTTCGCGAAGAATGCATTGGCGGTGCGGCTGCGATCTCGATTGAAATACCAGAGCGCCCCGTGGAGGTCGTTGCCGCCACTCTTGATGGCGACGTTAACGTTCGCGCTGGCAGAGTAGCCCTGCTGCGCGTCGAACTGGTTGGTCTGGACCTTGAACTCCTGCACGGCCTCGGCCGGCGGCGAGAAGCCGACACCGCCATCGAATGCATAGTTGGGCGAGCCGTCAAGCGTGACGTTGTTGGCGCCGGTGCCACCGTTGGCGCGGAAGGCTGCCAGGTTATAGAAGTTGGACTCCCGCCCACGCCCGGATTTCCCGTGAAGACTATACCTGGCGCGAGAGTGGCGAGTTGATAGGCTGTGCCGTCCGTGAGGGGCAACTCGCTGATCTGCTGCCTCGTGATAACGCTTCCGGTGCTGACGGATCCCGTTTCCAGAGCAGGCGTCGAAATAACTGTAACCGTTTCCGCGACGCTACCGGTTTGCAGCTGCGCGTCGATCGTCAGTTTGGCGGCGACGCCGAGTTGGATTTGCGGGCGCGACTCAACCTTGAACCCCTGCTTCGTCACCAGCAGTTGATACTTTCCGGGATTCAATACCGGAAAATCATAACTGCCTTCGTCGTTCGTGGTGGCCGTCGCCTCGACATTCGTCTCGACGTTCCGAACAGTTACTGTCGCACCCGCCACCACCGCGCCGTTTGGATCGGTGACCTTGCCGGTAATCGAGCCGCGAAACTCCTGACCAAACGCGAACGCAAATGTAAACAGCAACAGCAGCGGAGCACCGCCCAGCGAGCTGAAAATATTGTGATTCATTGATGAGCCCTTTCCTGCAACTGCGAATAAGCCGCATCCGCCTCCGACGAATTAACGTGAAGCGCCGCCGCTTGACTGAACTAGTGTTAACTCGCCATCGGTTATCCCTAACTCCTGGCTTCGTTCGAAGTGGTCAGACCACCTGTCAACCTGGCCGCATCTTTTATCACGGCGCACCAACGAACGTCAAGCCAATCTACCGAAAAAGTATTCATGCTCTCAAGCCTCTTGTGATTAAATGAAAATGGGCTAAGATGCGATTGTTTGCGAGAGCCGCCGTTTTTGTAAGTGACGAAGACATGATCTCGCAGGGAGAGAGATGGGTAGAGACGGTTCAATAGAGCTGCGAAGTTTTCAGGTGGTCAGACCAGAGAAGAATGGTCTGATGGCCGAACAAGTCGTGATTCAGGTTCGCGCTATGATTCGCGAAGGTGAGTTGAGACCTGGCGATCGCTTGCCGCCGGAAAGAGAGTTATCGAAACGGCTTGGGATTAGCAGAGCCAGCTTGCGTCATGGACTAAGGTTCCTTGCGGCGATGGGCGTGTTGACTTCGCGACACGGCTCGGGCACCTACATAGCCGATGGCCCACCGGCGCTCGACAGCGAACCGCTACGTATGCTGGCTGAGTTGCATCGCTTTACGCCCAATGAAATGTTCGAGGCCCGTAAGCTACTCGAAGTTGGTCTTGCGGGTCTTGCTGCCCGCAACGCCGGCGACGAGCACCTTGCAGTCATGTCAGAGGAAGTGGCCGAGATGTATGCGACACTGGATGACCCGCAGGAATACCTCGTACATGACATTCGCTTTCATCGAGCGATCGCAGCCGCAAGTGGCAATCAGATTCTCGCGGCGTTGATGAACATGGTGTCAACGGCAATGTATGAAAGCCGAAAAGCAACCGTAGAGCGAGCTACCGATTTGAAAGAATCTGCTGAGTTTCATCGCAAGATCTATCGCTTAATTCGAGCCGGCAAATCGGAAGAAGCGCGCTTCGCAATGAACGAACATTTGGAACTTGCCCAACGTGCCTTTGAGACGGAAGAACTATCGATTACCACTGTCCCCAAAAATGGGAAACCGTCCCCGGCGACTCGCCGGAAGCGCCGATCGCGATCCGCCAGGGCCACATAAACTGCTCATGCGTTCATTTCCGGCTCGCTTCTAATCCGCTGCCACCTTGATCGAAACCGGGCTGAACAGTAACCACGCCGAATTGACGATCTTCGACTTCGCGATGCGCCGCCATCATCCAGACGAAATTAATCGGGTGGCCGGGCACTGACACATTCGGATGAAAACCCTTGGGCATGATCACGGCATCGCCATCACGCACGACGGAAATGAATTCCGGTTCATCCGGGTTCGTGTATACGAACTGCACGCCAAACGAAGGCGCCGGCATGTCGTAATAAACGTAAAGCTCTTCGAGGATCGCGGCGTGTTCGTGCGGCGGCCAACTGGTCCAGTGACCAGGTTCGGAAGTGGTAAAACCCGCGAGAATTCGTCCCGCTTCTACATTTTTTCCGAGCGTGATATTTACAGTGCGCGAATTTGAAACCCCTCCGGTCTTAAATCTAAGCGAGCTATCCTTCTCGACGTCGGCATAACGCACGACCTGCAACGGATATTTGTTTTCGACTTCGGCGGAGCATTCAACCAGATCGACTGAACTCTCGGTCGTGATTTCTACTTCAGTATCGCGCGGCAAATAGATTGAATCGTAACGATCGATCTGGTTCGTTTGTCCGTCGGCTTTGACTGTGCATTCACCGGAGAGACAGATGAGTCCCGACTCGAGCTTGCCGGTCGAGAAGGTTACGCTCGGCACCTCACGATCAAGAATGATGCGTCCATAGACCAGATGTTTCATCGAGCTGTTCTCTGGTGTAATCGAGATGTTCCGTCCTTTGCGGGAATTCGTATGGCGGAAAATGAGTTGATCGTTTGTCTCTTTCATTTGTGTGCTCATGATTGTGCCTCTGCTCTTCTTGGGCCTTGCCTTACGGTCGGGCGATTGGGTGTTTGTCGATAGGATACTTCACTTTCCGATGGTCAAGAAGCCATCTCTTGATTTCGTTCTACAAACGCTTGCGACAGTTATCAACTCCGATGCAATTAGATTAACCTAAGGGCGAGCAAGGCAGACGAGGGAGATCAAACGAGTTCGCGCGCAAGGAGTAATTACCCATGCTTATATTTAGCCAATCATCTCGTTCTTGTTGCCACCTTCTCATTGGGTTCAGTCATTAACCGAATTGTTCCTGAAGGGAGAGACACTAAGGTTCACGTTGTCCATTTAAAAACGGCGTGGTGATTTCAGCGAATTCGTGGATTGCGAATCGTTCAAACGAGACAAAAGGGTAAGGAGTCACAACGCAACACCGTCCCCCAAACGTCCCCCAACGGTACGCAAATCAGGCAATGCATGCATGGTATGCAGCGCATGCACGTTGATTTTTCCTAGGCGGTTTTGTAAGTTGTGAAAATAAAGGAGCGGTAATTTTGATTCCCAAGCTGAAAGTTGCGAGTTCGATCCTCGTCGCCCGCTCCA
>WNFV01020517.1_pt1 | contig 10281 bp, 10 predicted proteins | sample 5400101 | NCBI WGS metagenome assembly WNFV01 (sample SAMN13153361, study PRJNA577476) | soil metagenome | isolation source: 115 cm soil or saprolite under grassland replicate 1 | place: USA:California | collected 2016-06-15 | reverse complement strand
TGGCCGCAGCCGACATCGACGCCCGGATGCAGCTGGATGCTGCTACCGACAGCGACCGGCTCTCGACGACCAGCCGGCACCTGCTGGGGCTGGTGATGCGGGAGGCCACCACCAACGTGCTCCGGCACAGCCGGGCGCAGCGCGCCGAGGTCGACTACCGCGTGACTGCCGGTATGGCGCAGCTGCGAATGGGCAACGACGGCGCTGGCGACCAGCCCGGCGCCGTCTCGGGCAGCGGGCTACGCGCGCTGGCCGAGCGGCTTGCAGCGGTCGGAGGCACGCTGACCTGGGAGCAGAACGGCGACCGCTTCGTCGTCGCGGCATCGCTGCCGGTGCATGCGGGAGGGAAGGCGGGATGATCCGGCTGCTGCTGGCCGACGACGAGGACCTCCTCCGGGGCGCCCTGGCCGCCCTGCTGGAGCTGGAGGCCGACCTCACCGTCGTGGCCGAGGCGGCCACCACGACCGACGCGGTACGGCTGGCCCGCCAGCACCGCCCCGACATCGCGGTGCTGGACCTGGAGATGCCACCGGCCGATGGCCTGCACGCCGCCGAGCAGATCCGCGCGGAGCTGCCCACCCGGATCGTCATGGTCACCCGGCACGCCCGGCCGGGGGTGCTGCGCCGCGCCCTGTCGGCCGGCGTCAGCGGCTTTGTGCCCAAGACCACCCCAGCGGCCAGGCTGGCCGAGATCCTCCGCGACATCGCTGCGGGCCGCCGCTATGTCGACCCCGACATCGCCGCGTCGGCGTTGACCGAGAGCGAGTGTCCGCTCACCGACCGGGAGTTGCAGGTGCTGAGGGTGTCTCGGACCGGGGCCTCGGTCAACGAGATCGCCACCCAGGTCCACCTGGCGCCGGGGACGGTCCGCAACTACCTGTCGACCGCCATGGCCAAGCTGGGGGTCAGCTCGCGGCATGCGGCCGCCCACCGCGCCTGGGAGCAGGGTTGGATCTAAGAAGGGAGGGCGCTGTGCCGGGCGGGCGAGCGGGGCCGGAAGGGCCGCCGGCTGCGGTGCTGGACCGCTTCGCGGCCGCCAGGATCGCCAGGCTGGCGACCGTCTCGGCGGCCGGGCCGCGGCTGCTGCCGGTCACCTTCGCCTGGCACGACGGCGCGGTCGTCTGGGCGGTCGACGAGGTCAAGCCCAAGCGGCACCGTCGCCTGCGCCGCCTGCGCGACCTGGAGGCCGATCCCCGCGTCGCCCTGCTGGTCGACCACTACGCCGAGGACTGGGCCGAGCTGTGGTGGGTCGAGCTGCAGGGCGACGCGGCCACCCTCGAGGGCGCCGCGGCCGAGGCCGCTCTGGACGCGCTGGCCGGCCGCTACCACGGCTACCAGGACAACCGACCGCCTGGCCCGGTGGTCGCGGTGACCCCGCGCCGCTGGGCCTGGTGGTCGGCCAGGTGACCAGCGCGAACGGCACGGCTCGGTAGGGAGGGGTTTACCCCGACCTCGGCGAGGAGAAGCTAGGGTTGGTAGACGCCAACGGGCATCAACTGGTCCCCGCCCTGCCCCCGCGGGCCGACCGATCTGGTGGAGGGCCCCAATGACTTCCGCAGCCATCGAAGTGCGCCCGGACGACGAGTCGGCTGTTCAACGCGTCGAGCAGTGGTTCCACGCCTACGCCGAGAACCGCGACCCCGCCGTGCGTGAACGCATCATCCTCGCCTACCTGGGCCTGGCCGACCGCCTGGCCGACCGCTACCGCGGCAACCGCGCCGTCAGCCTCGAAGACCTCCGGCAGGTCGCTCGGCTCGGACTGATCAAAGCGGTCGACCGTTACCAGCCGCAACGCGCCAACCCCTTCGTTCCCTACGCGGTGGCCACCGTGGTCGGCGAGCTCAAGCGGCACCTGCGCGACGCGAGCTGGCGGTTGCGGGTGCCGCGCGGCACCAAGGACCTGACCCTGCGGCTGTGCCGTGCGGTCGAGGAGCTGCCCCAGCGGATCGGCCACTCCCCCACCATCGCCGAGCTGGCCGAGTACCTGGACGCCAGCGAGGAGCAGGTCCTCGAGGCGATCGAGGTGGCCCAGACCCGCTCGGCGCCCTCCCTGGACCAGCCGGCCGGCGAGGAGGGCGACGCCGTGCTCGGCGACTTCGTGGCCGAGCAGCCCGGCGGGGAAGAGCTCGAGGACCTGCTGGTGCTCCCGGAGCTGCTCGGCCGGCTGCCCGAGCGGGAGCGGAAGATCGTCCTGCTCCGCTACGTCGAGGAGCTCACCCAGGACCAGATCGCCACCCGCATGCACCTGTCCCAGATGCACGTCTCGCGGCTGCTGCGGCGGGCCCTCGAGCGCATGCGCGGCCAACTGGTCGAGGTCTAGCGCGTGCCGGTGTAGCTTCAAGGCATGCCGGCACCCATCGAGGACTACGCGCTGATCGGCGACACCCACACGGCCGCGCTGGTGAGCCGTGCGGGGTCGATCGACTGGCTCTGCCTGCCGCGCTTCGACTCGCCCGCCTGCTTCGCGGCCCTGCTCGGCGACGAGCGTCACGGCCGCTGGCTGCTGGCACCGGCCGGGCAGGCACGCGAGGTGCGCCGCCGCTACATCGGCGACACGCTGGTGCTGGAGACCGAGCACCGCACCGACGATGGGGTGGTGCGGGTGCTGGACTGCATGCCGCCCCGCCAGCAGGACCCGGACGTCACCAGGGTGGTGGAGGGCGTGCGCGGCCGGGTGCCGATGCGCATGGAGCTCACCATCCGCTTCGACTACGGCTCGATCGTCCCCTGGGTGCGGAACGAGGGCGGGGCGTTGCACGCGGTCGGCGGCCCCGACTCGGTCTGGCTGCGCACCCCGGTCCCGGTCCACGGCGAGAACTGGACCTCGGTAGCCGAGTTCACCGTCGCCGAGGGCGAGCGGGTGCCGTTCATGCTCACCTGGCACGCCTCCCACAAGCGGGCGCCGCGGCGGATCGACCCGATCCAGGCGGTCGACGACACCCAGGCCTGGTGGGCGGAGTGGGCCAGCCGGCTGGCCTACCAGGGCGACTGGCAGGACGCGGTGATCCGCTCCCTGCTGACGCTGAAGGCGCTGACCTACGCGCCGACCGGCGGCATCATGGCCGCGCCGACCAGCTCGCTGCCGGAGGCGCTCGGCGGGCTGCGCAACTGGGACTACCGCTACTGCTGGCTGCGGGACTCGACCTTCACCCTGTCCGCGCTGATGCTGGCCGGCCTCTCCGACGAGGCCAAGGCCTGGCGGGAGTGGCTGCTGCGGGCGGTCGCCGGCCAGCCCCAGCAGATGCAGATCCTCTACGGCGTCGCCGGGGAGCGGCGCGTCACCGAGCAGGAGCTTGCCTGGCTGCCCGGCTACCAGGGCGCCCGCCCTGTCCGCGTCGGCAACGCGGCCGTCGGCCAGTTCCAGCTCGACGTCTACGGCGAGGTGATGGACACCCTGCACCTGGGACGGCGGATCGGCCTGGAGTCCGACGAGCCGGCCTGGGACCTGCAGCGGGCGCTGCTGGAGTTCCTGGAGTCCAACTGGCGGGAGCCGGACGAGGGCATCTGGGAGATCCGCGGTCCGAGGCGCCACTTCACCCACTCCAAGGTGATGGCGTGGGTGGCGCTTGACCGGGCGGTCAAGGCGGTCGAGCTGGCCGGCCTCGACGGCCCGGTGGAACGCTGGCGGGCGCTGAGCCGCGAGATCCACGACGAGGTCTGCCGCGAAGGCTACGACGACGAGCGGGACACCTTCGTGCAGTCCTACGGGGACCAGCGGCTGGACGCCAGCCTGCTGCTGATCCCGCTGGTCGGGTTCCTGCCCGCCACCGACCCGCGCATCAAGGGAACGGTGGCCGCGATCCAGCGCGAGCTGGTGGTGGACGGGCTGGTGCTCCGCTACCACCCGGAAGGCTCGCAGGCGGTCGACGGCCTGCCTCCCGGCGAGGGGACGTTCTCGCCATGATGGGCCGGCACGACGAGGCAGCCGCGATCTTCGAGCGCCTGCTGGCGCTGCGCAACGACGTCGGGCTGCTGGCCGAGGAGTTCGACCCGCACCTCGGGCGCCAGCTCGGCAACTTCCCCCAGGCGTTCTCGCACGTGGCGCTCGTCAACAGCGCCCGCAACCTGTCCGACATCCCGGGGCCGGCCTGGGCGCGGCACCGCGGGTGAGCTCGCCGTGGCCCAGGTGATCCGGATCACTCCGGAGGTGGCGATCCCGGTCGACGAGCTCGAGTTCCGGGCCAGCCGGGCCTCAGGGCCGGGCGGCCAGGGGGTCAACACCACCGACTCGCGGGTGGAGCTCCGCTTCGACCTGGCCGGCTCGCCGTCGTTGCCGCCCGACGCCAAGGCGCGTGCCCTGCGCCGCCTCGGCAGGCGGGTGGACGCCGGCGGCACCCTGCGGGTGGTCGCCCAGGCCCAGCGCAGCCAGCTCGCCAACCGCCGCGCGGCGACCGAGCGCTTCGCCGAGCTGCTCGCCGCCGCGCTCGCCACCCCCAAGACGCGCCGGCCGACCAGGCCGAGCCCGGCGGCTGCCGTCCGCCGGCTGGAGGCCAAGCGCCAGCGGGCCGCCACCAAGGCGCGCCGCCGCTCCCCACGGGTCGAGGAGGAATAGCGGCCGGGAGCCTACCCGGCCAGCTCGACCTGGACGGTGAGGTCCTCGGCGGGAGCGCCGATCGACAGTTCCTCCACGTGGCCGGCGCGGCGCAGGTCGGCGGCGACCTCGGCGAGGGCCGCAAGGCGCTCCGGCCGGTCGGCCACCGCCACGCCGGCCACCGGCGCGCGCAACGACCGCCTGGCCAGGGTCTTGGCCCGGCGGACCTCGGCGAGGACCGCGGCGGCGACCTCGAGGCCGAGCGGGCTGGGCCGCTCCACCCCGGTGGCGGCCCGTACGGTGCCGCCCTCCGGCCAGGGGGCGCGGTGGACCGAGCCCGGCCGCCACCACGACCAGACCTCCTCGGTGACGAACGGCAGCACCGGCGCGAACAGCAGCAGCTGGGTCTCGAGCGCCAGCCGCAGGGCGCGAAGGGCCGAGACCTGGCCGCTCCGGCCGGCCTCCCCGTAGGCGCGGCCCTTGACCAGCTCCAGGTAGGCGTCGCAGAAGCTCCAGAAGAAGGCCTCGGTGCGCTCGAGGGCGGCGGCGGGCTCGTAGGCCTCGAAGGCGAGCGTCGACCGGTCGACCACCTCGGCCAGCCCGGCCAGCAGCGCCCGGTCCAGCGGCTCGGTCACCTCGGCGCCGTGCGGGCGCGGGGGGGTTCGGGGGACCCCAGCGGGGTCCCCCGACCGGACGGTTGGACCAAGCACGAAGCGGGCCGCGTTGAGCAGCTTGGTGGCAAGGCGGCGGCCGACCCGCAGCTGGCCCTCGTCGAAGGTGGTGTCGAGCCCGGCGCGCTTGCCGGCGGCCCAGTACCGCAGCGCGTCGGCGCCGAAGCGCTCCAGCGCGTCCTCGGGGGTGAGGGCGTTCCCGCGCGACTTGGTCATCTTGCGGTGGACCGGGTCGAGCACCCAGCCGGAGATGACGGCGTGCGCCCACGGCAGCGTGTCGTGCTCCACGTGGGCCCTTGCCAGGGAGTAGAACAGCCAGGTGCGGATGATGTCGTGGCCCTGGGGCCGCAGGTCCATGGGGAACACCCTGGCGAACAGGTCGGGGTCGTCCTCCCAGCCGCCGGCGATCTCCGGGGTCGACGCCGAGGTGGCCCAGGTGTCCATGACGTCCGGCGCGCCGACGAAGCCGCCCGGTCGTCCGCGCTGGTCGGCGGTGTAGCCGTCCGGCAGGTCGGTGGAGGGGTCGACCGGCAGCCGCTGCTCGTCCGGCACCAGCGGGTGGTCGTGGTCGACGGTGCCGTCGGCCCCGACCGGGTACCAGAGCGGGAACGGCACCCCGAAGAAGCGTTGCCGGCTGATGCACCAGTTCGAGGAGAGCCCCTCCACCCAGGTCTGGAAGCGGGCCCGCATCCACGGCGGGTGCCAGGACAGCTCCGCTCCCCTGGCCAGCAGCGCCGCCCGCAGCTCGAGGGTGCGGACGAACCACTGGCGGCTGGTCAGGATCTCCACCGGCTTGCTTCCCTGCTGGTAGAACTTGACCGCCTGGGTGACCAGGGTCGGGGGGGCCGCCAGGGCGCCGGCCTGCCTGAGCATCGCCGCGGCCCGCTCCCGTGCCTGCCGCACCGGCAGGCCGGCCAGCTGGTCGTGGGCGCGCTGCGCGGCGGCCGGGTCGTCGCTCTCGAACCCTTCAGCGCCCCAGCGGACCTCGCGGATGGTCCCGTCGCGGTCCAGCACCGGGCGCATGCCGAGGCCGAGCTCGCGCCACCAGACCAGGTCGGTCGGGTCGCCGAAGGTGCAGAGCATGGCGATGCCGGTGCCCTTGCCAGGGTCGGCGAGGCGGTGGGTGAGCACCGGCACGCTGGCGCCGAACAGCGGCGTGCGCACGGTGCGGCCGACCAGTTCGCGGAAGCGGTCGTCGTCGGGGTGGGCGACCAGGGCGACGCAGGCGGGCAGCAGCTCCGGCCGGGTGGTCTCCACCTCCAGGTCGCCGAAGCGGACCCGGTAGGAGGTCCCCTTGACCTCGCGGTCCTCCAGCTCCGCCTGGGCGAGCGCGGTGTGGAAGTCGACCTCCCACAGGGTGGGCGCGTCCGCCTGGTAGGCGAGGCCCTTGGCGAGCAGGCGCAGGAAGGCGCGCTGGGAGGCCCGCCGTGCCGGCTCGGCGATGGTCGCGTAGGTCAGCGACCAGTCCACCGACAGCCCGAGGCGGCGGAACAGCGCCTCGAAGGCCTGCTCGTCGTTCATGGTGAGCTGGCTGCAGAGCTCGACGAAGTTGGGCCGGGAGACGGCGATCGGTGTCCTGCTGGGCCACTGCGGCGGCTCGAACGCCGGCTTGTAGGGCAGCGAGGGGTCGCAGCGGACGCCGAAGTGGCGCTGCACCCGGCGCTCGGTCGGCAGGCCGTTGTCGTCCCAGCCCATCGGGTAGAAGACCTCGCGGCCGCGCATCCGCTGGAAGCGGGCGACCACGTCGGTCTGGGTGTAGGAGAAGGCGTGGCCGAGGTGCAGCGAGCCGCTGACGGTCGGCGGCGGCGTGTCGATCGAGAAGACCTCGACCCGGGTCCTCGAGCGGTCGAAGCGGTAGACGCCGCTGCGCGCCCAGCGTTCGGCCCACTTGCGCTCGAGCCCGTCAAGGGTCGGCCTGGTCGGCGGCTTCGGCTGCATGAGGCGCCTACGATACCGCTCGCCCGGGGTCAGTCCAGCGGCAGGCCCATGATGACCGCGTCCCACAGCTCCCCGGAGCGGCGGCGGTAGTGGCGGCGCAGGAGGCCCTCGCGCTGGAAGCCGAACTTCTCGTACAGGGCGATGGCGGCGTGGTTGTGGGGCCAGACCTGCAGGCCGACCTTGTGGGCGCCGGCCGTGCGGGCCCGGTCGATGCCGGCCCGCAGCAGGGCGCTGCCGATCCCCTTCCCGCGCCAGCCGTCGGCGACCAGCATGCCGAGGTCGGCCACGCCGTAGCGGGCCAGCCAGAGCGACAGCTCCCCCACCAGCCGCCCGCCGGCGTCGGCCACCAGCAGCACGGCGTCGTCAGCTTCCATCGTCTCGGCGAACCCCTGCCGGCGCCGCTGGCGGTCGACCGGCGCCTCGGTGCCGATCCAGCGGGCCTCCGCGGCGACGGCGGCCAGCAGGTCGACCAGGGCGTCCAGGTCTTCCTCGCGGGCCGCCCTGACGGACACCTCGGGGCGGCCGGCGACCGTCACCCGGGGGTGGGCAGGCCGTCGAGCGCCTGCCCGAGGTCGGCGACCAGGTCGTCGGGATGCTCGATGCCGACCGAGAGGCGGACCAGGTCGGCGGGGACCTCGGCGTCGGTGCCCGCCACGCTGGCGTGCGTCATCTCGCCGGGCAGCTCGATCAGGCTCTCGACCCCGCCGAGGCTCTCGGCGAGGGTGAACACCCTGGTCGCGGCGACCAGCCGCTTGGCGGCCGCCACCCCGCCGACGGGACGGAAGGAGACCATGCCCCCGAAGGCGGCCATCTGCCTGGCGGCCAGCTCGTGGCCGGGGTCGCCGGGCAGGCCCGGGTAGCGGACCTCTGCCACCTCCGGCCGGCCGGCCAGGAAGGCCGCCACCCGGCCGGCGTTGTGGCAGTGGGCGCGCATCCGCAGGGCGAGGGTCTTGACGCCCCGCAGCGTGAGCCAGCAGTCCAGCGGTCCGGGCACCGCGCCGACGGCGTTCTGCAGGAACCTGGCGCGCTCGTACAGCTCGGGCAGCCGGGTGACCAGCGCGCCCCCGACGACGTCGGAGTGGCCGGCCAGGTACTTGGTGGCCGAGTGGACCACCACGTCGGCACCGAGCTCGAGGGGGCGCTGCAGGAACGGCGTGGCGAAGGTGTTGTCGACCGCGCAGAGGGCGTCGGCGGAATGGGCCAGCTCGGCCGCGCCGGCGATGTCGACCACGTCCAGCAGCGGGTTGGTGGGCGTCTCCACCCATATCAGCCTGGTCTCGGCCCGCAGTGCCTGCTTGAGGGCGTCGAGGCTGGTCATGTCGACCACGACGAGCTCGAGGCCCCAGCCGGCGAACACCCGGGCCGCCACCCGCCAGGTGCCGCCGTAGACGTCGGCCGAGAGGACCAGGTGGTCGCCTGGGGCCAGCGTCTGCAGCACGGTGGAGGTCGCGGCCATGCCGGAGGCGAAGCAGATCGCACCGCCAGGGCCGTCGGGCGCCACCTCCTCCAGCGACGCCAGGCACGCCTCCAGGTTGGCCCGGGTCGGGTTGCCGGTGCGGGCGTACTCGTAGCCCTTGTGCCGCCCGACCTCCTCCTGGGCGAAGGTGGAGGTCTGGTAGATCGGCGGGACCACCGACCCGGTCGCCGGGTCCGGCGCCGACCCGACGTGCACTGCCCTGGTCTCGAAGTCCGTCTCGTCGAAGCCCACGCGCTCACCTCGCATCGTTGCGGTCGCCCGCAAGCATATGCACGCCGGCGGGGTCGCCGCCGGGGCGCGGCGGGGCCCGGTAGTCGCGCACGCCGGGGACCAGGAAGCCGACGCACATCAGGGCGGCGGCGCCGAGCCCGGCCAGCGCGAACACCGGCCGCGCCCCGATCCCGTCGGCGATGGCGCCGACCAGCGCGAACGACACCGGGAGCAGGGCGAGGGAGCCGACCGCGTCCAGCGAGGAGACCCGGCCGAGCGCCTCCGGCCGGACCAGCTCCTGCAGGGAGGTGTCCCACACGACCTGGAAGCTCTCGATGCCGGCGCCCCAGGCGACCGCGAGCAGGGCGAGCTGCCAAACCTCGCCCGCCAGCGCGTAGCCGGCAAGGGCGAGGGCCGCGACCAGCCCGCCGGAGTAGGCCCACAACCCGCGGCGGGTCGGCCGGACGATGCCGGTGAGCAGGGCGCCGGCCACCGCGCCGACACCCGCGCACGCCACCACCAGGCCGAACGCCTCGGCCGCCTGGAAGCGCTGCTGCAGGTAGACGGGGACCAGCACCTCCTCCGGCCCGACCACCAGCAGCACGATGAAGGTGAACAGCAGGATCGTCACCCACAGCCAGCGGTGGCGCATGACCTCCCGGACGCCGTCGCGCAGGTCGCCGAGCAGCCGGCGCGGCGCCTCGGGCACCGGCGGCCGCGGCAGCGTGCCGGCCCGTCCGATGGCCAGCAGGCAGGCGGCCGAGACCGCGAAGGTGGCCGCGTCGAACAGGAAGGCGGCGCCTGGCCCGGCCGTGGCCACCAGCAGCCCGCCGAGGCCGGGGCCGAGGATCAGGCTGGAACGGTGGGCGGAGGACGCCAGCGAGTTCGCCGGCATCAGCTGCTCCCTGGCGACCAGGTCGGGCAGCACGGCCAGCTTGGCGGGCCAGAAGAAGGCGTCGGCGGCGCCGTAGACCACCCCGGCGACGGCCAGCGAGGGGATCCGCAGGCTCCCGGCGAGCGACGCGACGCCGAGGTAGCCGAGCACCGCCATGCGGACCAGGTCGGAGACCACCATCACCGCACGGCGCGGGACCCGGTCGACCACCACCCCACCGACCAGCAGGAACAGCACCAGGGCGGTGCCGGCCGCCGCGTTGACCAGGCCGAGCTCGCGTGCTCCCCCGCCGAGACGCAGCACCTGCAGCGCCAGGGCGATCAGGAAGACCTGGTCTCCGTAGGCGCTGGTCGTCTGGCCGACCCAGTACAGCCGGAACGACCGTCCCCGCAGGGGCTCCATGAGCGAGCGGACCCGCCCGCCGCCGCGAGCCACCCGCGCCTCCTCTCCACCCAGCGCCGGACCAGCCACCCAAGGCTATGGAACGCCAGGCAACAGGGCGAGCCAATTGCGGCAGGAGCGTGCGAGGTGAACGCTGCGGTTCTGGATTTGGCCAGTA
>WNFV01016787.1_pt1 | contig 10281 bp, 7 predicted proteins | sample 5400101 | NCBI WGS metagenome assembly WNFV01 (sample SAMN13153361, study PRJNA577476) | soil metagenome | isolation source: 115 cm soil or saprolite under grassland replicate 1 | place: USA:California | collected 2016-06-15 | reverse complement strand
CTCCGTCTCGCCGGGGTTCGTCGGGCTCGCGGGAGTGACCCCCATCTCGCTCCCCACCGGCGCCAACCGGATCGTGATCGCCGTGGGCTCCGCCCCTTTCGGCTCGTAGGCGACCCGGGCATCCGCCCCCTGCTGGATCTCGGAGACCGAGCGCTGCTCCCCGCCGACGAGCACCCTCGTTCGCTCGTCGACGTGGAACGAGATCGTCCGCCCGTCCTGCATCTGCAGGAGGACGCGTGACGGCGTCGCCTGCGCGACCCGACCCGTGGCGGTACGAAGCCCCTGCGCCTGCTCGGCCTGGTACGCGAGCTGGCTCGCGCGCTCGAGGTCCTGGCGCGCCTTGAGCTCGAGCTGCTGCACGTTTGCGCGCTCCTGCTCCTCACGGCGCTGCGCCTGTGCGAGCTGCTGCTGTGCGGTCACGACGTCCTGGTGCGCCGCTTCGAGCCGCATCTGCGCGCCGGCGAGGTCCTCCTGACGATTCGGTGGCTGCTGGATGGCCTGCTGCTGGGTGGGTTGCGCTGCGGGCGGCGCCTGCTCTGCCCGTGGCTTCTCTCGGTGCGCGCAAGAAGCGAGCGAAACAGCGAGCAACCCCGCGACCCCAGCCCTGTGCCACGTGTCCGTGCTCATGTCCTGCCCTCCCTCTCAGACGGTGTACACGCCGCCGCCCGCGAGGGCTTACGGCGGCAATGCATTGGGAGCGAAGGCATCCACCCGCTCGCCCTCTTCCCTTCTCACCCGTGCTTCGAGGCGAAGGCTCACCTTCGCGGCGGTTCGGCGAGCGCGCGCCGCGAGGGCAGCACGGCGCGCGGGGGGAGCGCGCCGCCCGCGCCGAAGCCAATTGCCAAGGGCGACGCCAGGACCGGCCAGGTCTCCTTCGCGACATTGGCGGGCTCGTCGCCCTCGAAGCCGAGGAGGCTGTACTTGCCATAGTGGGGGAGCTTGCGCCCGAGCCCCGGGAGCGCGCTCGGCCGGTCCGCGGCAAGGAACGCGACGACCTGCGCCGCGTCCGCGGGGCTGCGCACCGCCACGACCACCGCTCGAGTCGCGCGAGCGAGGACGGTCGTCGCGACGCGCAGCTCTCGCGCGCCGAGGGTGGCGTCGTACGGCGCGAGCGCCTTCGCCACGATGGGGCGGAGGCGGTTCTCCCAGCCGAAGATCCAGACCGCCTTCCCCGGCGGGACGGACGCGAGCTCCGCGTCCGTAACCACCTCGGTGCCGGCGGTCCTCCAGCTCTCGGCGAGCGCGGCGTACGCGGCGCGCTGCTCGGGCGGGGCGGACGAGGGCAGCACGATCACGCTGCGCGCCGCGCCGAACGCACCGGAGAGCGCGGGCGGAAGCTCCGCCGGGTCGACGCGGCGAAACACGTCGTACTCGGGGTCCACGTCGACGCGCGCCGGCGCCTCGTCGACGGGGAGCGTGAAGCGCTGCCGCCGCTCCGCGAGGTGCACCGTCCGCCTCACCGCCTGCGGCGACGACGGCAGCGTGAGATAGACGGGAACGTCCACCGTGTACGGCTCGCCCTGCTGCGACTGCGCGAGCGTCAGCTCGAGCGCGTGCGAACCCCCGCGCCCGACCACCTCCGCCGACTCGAGACGGATCGCCGGCGCGCCGGGCCGGTCCACCCACTCCGCGAAGAACCACGAGAGGTCCTCTTTGGCGGCGGCGCTCATCGCGCGGGCCAGGTCCGAGAAGGAGGCGGCTCGGAAGCGGTGCTCCGCGTAGAAGCGGCGCAGCGCCGCCACGAACGGCTCGTCCCCCATGCGCTCGCGCAGCATGTGAAAGAGCATGAGCACCTTGTCGTACCCGATCGCCTGGGTCACCGCGCCGTGCCGCTCGCGGAACTCGCGGACGGCGAGCTCTCGATTCTCCGCGACGTAGTCCGCGTACTGCTGCAGGGACGTGCGGCGGTACTCGGCGCCGCGGCCGCCCTGCTCCTCGATGAGGTGGTCCGCGAGATACGCGGTGAGCCCTTCGCACCAGTTGCCGCGCGCGGGGTCGACGAACACGCCATTGCCCCACCAGCTGTGCAGGATCTCGTGCGGGTAGCTCGAGTGCACGATGAACGGGAGCCGGATGACCCTCGGCCCGAGCAGGGTGAAGGAGGGCATCCCGTAGCCCGTGTCCCAGAAGTTCTCGACGAGCGCGAACTTCGCGTACGGGTATGGCCCGAGGAGCCGTTCGTACATGGAGAGGTACTCCGCGCCCGCAGCGAGGTACCCGTCTGCGAGGGCGGCGTCTTCCGACCGGAGGAAGGTCTGGACGAGGACGCGGCCGGCGCTGCGCGCGTGCTCGACGAACGGTCCGGCGACGAGGAAGACCTCCTCCTGCGGTTCCGGGCTGTCCCAGCGAACCCACGTCGCGTCGGCGCCGCGCTCGTGGGCCGCCCGGGAGCCCTGGGAGACCGCATCCCAGCCAGGGGGGACGTGGGCGTCGAGTGTGAAGGCGACGAGGTCCTCCGAGAGCTCGGGGAGCCATCGTGTCGAGCCGGAGAGCACTGCGCCGTCCTTGGAGACGAGGCCCGGGCTGTCGCTCGACTTCCGCGCGTACTCCTTGCCGCGGTCCTCGATCGGGTGAGAGACCTTGCCGCCGTAGCGGACGGTGAAGCTGCGCTCGCCGGGCGCGAGGGTCACCGAGAAGCCCTCGACCCGGACGCCTGCCGCCTCCTTGCCGCTCCCGTTCGCGGCGCCCGGGGCAGGAGCGCGCGGCGCGGCGGCGAGCGGCGGACCGGGGCCGACCCGCTCGGGCGCGAGCCCAGCGTGCAGCGTGAAGAGGACCTTGTCGCCGAGGCGGGCGCGCAGCTCCGGCGAGAGGGTGACCTCGTCCTCGACGAGGAGGAGCTCGCGGTCCGGTACGAGCGTGACCTGCACGTCGTGCCGGAGCGCGGGGGCGGGTATTGCAGGGCCCGCCGCGGGGCTCGGCCCGGCCCGGGTTCGGAGCCGCTCGCCCCGGGCGAGCGCGAGCGAGAGGAGGACGGCATGCACGCCACGGGTGGAGGCCATCGGCCCTTTTCGGGGGCGCGGTGGAACGGAGGCGCCTCGGCTCACCTACCGTGCCGGATCCGAGCGCGCAAGACCTCCTGGCCCTCCAGCGTTCGCGGTCGACTAGAGCGAGCGAAGGAAGTCGAGCAGGTACTGCTTGTCCACGTCGGCCAGCGCCTCGTAGTTCGCCACGACCGCGTTCGCCTCGCTGCCTGGGCTCGCGTGCGCGTCGATCACACCGAGGAGGTCGGTGGTCCGCCCGTCGTGCAGGAAGAACATGCGCTGCCCGAGCCCCCACAGCGGAGCGGTGCGGAACTCGTCCGGGCCGGCTAGGCCCATCGGGATGCCGTCCTCGAGGCCGCTGCCCATGTGGTGGACGAGCAGGTCCGAGTAGAGCGCCGCGGTCTGCTTGCTCAACGCGGCGACCGACCGCGGCCCGGTCTTCAGGGAAGGCGTGTGGCAGAGGGCGCACCCGATCGCATCGAACCTCGCGCGGCCGGCGGCGATGGAGGCCGTCTCCGGCGCGGGCGCCGGAGGCGCGAGCAGGCGCATGAAGAACGCCTGGCGCTCGATGTTGCTCAGGACGTTCGTCTTCGCGACGGCGCCCGGCGTCGTGACGTCCTCGGGGAGCGCGTTGAAGTGGCAGGCGGGATCCGGGTCGCGCTCGTCGCCGAACAGCTCGTTCGTGACGCCCTGCTCCACGTTGTACGCCTCACCCGCGAAGAGCAGGAGCCCCTTCACCTGGGCCTTCCAGCCGAAGCGGGTGATGGTCCCGTCGTTCGGGTTGCGGTTCTCGCGGCCGCCGATCCCGAGGGCTGCCTTCTCGGCCGCTCGCGCGAGCTTGTTCGCGAGGATCACGTCGTCTGGGATCGCCTCGATGAGCCCGGCGCCGAACACGGGGGTCGGGGTGCGGAAGATGAGGTTCGGGTTGCCGGGGGCCCCGAAATCGGGCTGAGAGATGTGGCAGCCCACCGCGTCGATCCGCCCGGTGATGGTGTACAGGTCCGAGACGCCGCCGTCGGGCGTCCCGTCCGGCTTCAGCTTGAACCGGCCCTCGCGCACGGGACCGTTCACCGTGATGAACCAGGGCACGGTGTTCGTGGCCCCGGCGAGCGTCGCGAGCGCGACCTGCGGGTTGACGGCGGGAGACGTGCCGCCCACGGTGGGTTGCGCGTGGCACGAGGCGCAGCTGTTCCCGTTGAACCTCGGGCCAAGGCCCGGCTCGGTGTTCGGGACGAACTGCTCGCCCAGCACCGATTGCTGCTCCGTAAACTCGTCGAACCCCGCAGCGAAGAACTTCGACTCCAGAGGGGTGATGCCGGGCAGCGATCCGCCGACGCCGGATGGCCCGGGCCGGACTCCGGGATCGCTCGCCGCGAAGGCCCCCGCGAGCGGCGCGAACGCGAACGCGAACGCGACCATGAGGTATTGCCGCCACATGCCGAGCGAGGCTCGCTGGGTCGTCACAGCTCGTGCCATCGAGGCTCCCTGCGTCTTGCGAACTACGGGCTCGCGAAGAATTGATCTCGCCCTCGCGCTGCGGCAGCACCCTGCGGTGCCGCCAGGAAGGGGGCCTCGCGACACGGCGCGAACCTCCGGGACGACCCGGCGGAACCGGTGCCGCGAAAAGAAATCCTGGCACCGCACGCGGGCCCCCCACACGTTCAGGCCATGATCGATCCGAGCACCGCAGGCCTCGCGTCGCTGACGATCCGGGGGGTAAAGACGGTCGCCGTCGAGGCGCCGATGACGTATCCCCTCGGCACGAGCGCGGGGATCGTCGACAGGGCCCCGCTCCTCCTCGTCGATCTCGAGACCGAGGAGGGGATCACCGGAAGGACGTACCTGTTCTGCTACCGGCGGAGCGTTCCGCGCGCGATCGACGCGGTGCTGCAGGACGCGGTCTCCGTGGTCCGGGGCGAGCCCGTCGCGCCGCTCGACATCGGTGGCAAGCTCGCCCGGCGATTCGCCCTCGTCGGGGTGGCGAGTCTGGTCCGCATGGCGCTCTCCGCGCTCGACGCGGCGCTGTGGGACGCGCTCGCCGTAGCAGCAGGTTTGCCGCTCGTGACATTGCTCGGCGCGAGGCCGAGGCCGATCCCCGCGTACAACTCGAGCGGGCTCGGGCTCATGTCACCCGAGGCTGCCGCCGACGAGGCCGAGAAGCTGCTCGCCGGAGGCTTCCGCTCGGTGAAGCTGCGGCTCGGCCATCCCACCCTCGCGCAGGACCTCGCAGTGACGCGCGCGGTCCGCAAGCGGCTGCCTGACGCGATCGAGCTGCCGGTCGACTACAACCAGGCGCTCACCGTCGCGGAGGCCATCCGCCGCGGGCGCGCGCTCGAGGCGGAAGGGATTGCCTGGCTCGAGGAGCCGATCCGCCATGACGACTACGCGGGCAATGCGGCCGTAGCGAGGGCGCTCGCCGTTCCCGTGCAGATCGGCGAGAACTTCAACGGGCCCGAGGCGATGCTCGAGGCGCTCGGAGCGGGGGCGTGTGACCACGTGATGCCGGACGCGGCCCGCATCGGCGGCGTGAGCGGCTGGATCCAGGCGGCGGGCATCGCCGCAGCGTACCGGATCGAGATGTCGTCGCACCTCCTGCCGGAGCTCAGCGCGCACCTCCTCGCCGCGACGCCGACGTGCCATTACCTGGAGTACGTCGATTGGGCCAATGCGATCCTCGAGGAGCCTCTCCGGATCCAGGACGGCTGCGCTTGCATCCCGGATCGTCCCGGCATCGGGCTCGCGTGGAGGGCGGAGGCGGTGAAGGCCCTCTCGCTCGATCGGTGACCGTCGGCGCGCGCAGAGACCGCGGGCTCCGACGGATGCGGGTCGTCACCTCACCCCGATGCCCTTGAAGAACGTGTAGCAGAACACGCCGTCCGCCTCGGCCGCGCGCCGCAGCCCCGCGATCCCGCGCGCCCACGCCTCCGCGTCAACGAGCCCCGCCGCGAGCGCCTGCTCGCGCACGCCCTCGACCATGGCGGTGAAGGTGTTCCTCGTGAAGCCCTCGACCCACTCCGGGCGGCTCGAGTCGACGTACACCATCCGCGGCGAGATCGTGACGTCGCGGAGCCCCGCGGCCCCGAGCAGCGGGAAGAGCTTCCGGCCGATGAGCGCGTCTCCGCCGCCGCCGGCCTGGAGCGCGACGAGGCAGTCGATCGCCCGGCGCGCGTCCGGGTCGTCGGGGTTGAAGAACGTCGAGCCGTGATCGCCCTCGATGACGGTGAGCGTCCCCCCCGGCCGGAGGCGCGACACGAGGCTCGCGAGCGCCTCGCGCGGCCGCGACAGGTGCTCGAGGACGAAGCACACGAACACGTGGTCGAAGCTCGCCTCCGCGAACGGCAGCCTGAAGATGTCCGCCTGCCGGAACGCGACGTTCTCGATCGACGCGGCCCGCGCCCGAGCCTGCGCGGCGTCGAGCGACTCCGCGGAGACGTCGATCGAGGTGAAGCGCGCCTCCGGGCTGTTGCGGGCGAGCGTCACCGTCTGGGCGCCCACGCCGCAGCCCGCCTCGAGCACGCTGCTGCCTCGCGGGTAGCGCGTGTCGGCGTGGAGGAGCTCGGTGAGCGTGGACGCCTGGTCGAGAAGGCGCTCTCGCTCGCGCTCGGAATACCCGTGGACGTAAGGTTCGGGCGTGCGCTCGTCGGGCATGGCGACGACGTATATCAGTCAGCCGCGGGGCTGCGCGCGCCCCCGACTCCGCGGTCGACGGCGGGGCGACCCGCTCAGCGCCGGCGCGACGCGAACGACGCGAGCGCGGCGGCGCCGACGGCGAGCACCGTGTACATGAGCATCAGCCGCCAGTCGTTCGTGTGCATCGCGAGCCAGCCGCAGGTGAACACCGCGAGTGCGCTCGCGACGAAGCCCGCCTGGGCGGCCCAGCGGGGAGAGGGAGGCTTTGCGCGGTCGCGGTCGGAGGTCGGCACGTCGCGAAGATACCCCGCCCGGCAGGCTCACATTGCCGCTGATGTGGGCGCGGGCGCCGGCGCGCCTCTAGGCGCGGACGCCGCCCGGGACGGACGGCTGCGAGCGCCGCGGTCGCTTATATCCGGCTCACCCCGCCGCTCCCGGCGGGGCGAGGATACGATCGTGAATGCCGCCGCCGACCTGCTCGCCGCCGCCCCGCCGTACCCGCGGCGCGTGGTGTGCCTCACGGAGGAGACCACCGAGACGCTCTACCGCATCGGCGCGGCCGATCTCGTGGTGGGCGTTTCCGGCTTCACCGTACGTCCACCCGAGGCGCGAAGGAAGCCGCGGGTGTCCTCGTTCCTCAGCGCCGACGCGGAGGCGATCCTGGCGCTGCGCCCGGACCTCGTCGTCGGCTTCTCCGATCTGCAGGCGGACATCGCGAGGGATCTCGTGCGCCGCGGCGTGCCGGTGCTCGTCACGAACCAGCGCTCCGTCGCGGAGATCCTCCAGGTCGTGCGGCTCGTCGCGGCGGCGGTGGGCCGCGCCGAGGCGGGGTCGGCGCTCGCGGACGACCTCGCGGCCGGCCTCTCCCGGGTCGCCGATGCGGCGTCGTCGCTGCCGCGCCGGCCGCGCGCCTTCTTCGAGGAGTGGCCCGAGCCCCTCATCTCGGGGATCCGCTGGGTCTCGGAGCTCGTCGAGCTGTGCGGCGGGGAGGACGTGTGCGCGGAGAGCCGGTCCTCGCACGCCGCGTCCGGGCGGATCTTCGAGCCGGCCGAGGTCGCGCGGCGCGACCCCGAGGTCGTGATCGCGAGCTGGTGCGGAAAGAAGGCGCGGCGCGAGATCATCGCCGCGCGGCCGGGGTTCGCCGCGACGCGGGCGGTGCGCGACGACCAGCTCTACGAGGTGAAGAGCGCGATCATCCTCCAGCCCGGCCCGGCCGCCCTCACCGACGGCGTCGCGCACCTCGCCGCGATCCTCGGCGCGGTGGCACGAGGGGAGCGCCTTCCGCCGCGCCGGGACGGTGAGCTCCGCGCGGCGGACGCGAGGGTCGGCGGGTGAGCGTCGCGCGCGGTCGCGCAGCGCGTTAGGAGTTGGGTGATGGAGCGCCCCGTCCTCCTCGTCACACATCCCGCGTGCTTTGCGCACGACACGGGGGTAGGTCACCCGGAGTCACGGGATCGGCTGGTCGGGATCCTGGACGCGGTGCGGGCCGATCCGGCGCTCGGACGCGAGGTGCTCTTCCAGACCGAGGGCCAGCCGGTCGAGGCGGGCGATCTCCTGCTCGCGCACGCGCCGGCCCACGTGGCCCTCGTCCGCCAGATGTCCGAGCGCGCGGCGGAGCACGGGACGATCGACTGGATCGACCCGGACACGGCGGTCTCGGGCGCGTCGTTCCTCGCCGCGTCCGCCGCGGCAGGGTGCGCCGTCACAGCCGCCGAGCTCGTGGCGACGGGACACGCGAGCGCAGCGTTCGCGCTCTCCCGCCCTCCGGGGCACCACGCCGGCTATGCGCGCTCCGCCGGCTTCTGCCTGTTCAACAACGTGGTCGTCGCGGCGCGGTGGCTGCAGGCGTTCGGCCTCGCTGGCCAGGTGCTCATCGTCGACTGGGACGTGCACCACGGCGACGGCACGCAGGAGATCCTGTGGGAGGACCCGACGACTCGATACCTCTCGCTCCACCTGTCGCCGCACTATCCCGGGACGGGCGCGGAAGCCGAGCGCGGAGGTGGCCCCGCCGTCGGCGGAGTCCGGAACGTGCCTCTGCCGGCGGGGACGGGTGCGGCGGAGTACCGCCGCCGCTTCTCCGAGGCGCTCGGCGCTTCGCTCGACGGCTTCGCGCCGGACTTCGTCCTCGTGTCCGGCGGTTTCGACTGCCTCGCGGGCGATCCGCTCGGGGGATTCCTACTCGAGCCGGAGGATCTCCACGCGCTCACCCGCGAGCTCGTCGAGCGAACGCGGCCGTCCGCGGGGGGTCGCGTCGTCACCGTGCTCGAGGGCGGATACGTGCCCGGGCGCGTCGGGCAGGGGGCCGTGAACGTCCTCCGCGCGCTCGCCGGGCTTCCGGCGGGAACCGCCCGCGACGCGCACGCGCCGCAGCTCTAGCGCAGCGAGGGGCCCCGTGGAGCCCCTCGCGCACGGGCCGGCACCTTCTTGATGTCCACCGCCATGACGTCTCCTTTCGAGCCCCGTCCGTTCGGAGCCCGCGGGATGGGTAAGACATCTCGTCTCGTGCGAGGTCGCCTCGCCGCAGGCTCGCGTGACCACCGCGTGGGCGAGCGCCGCGCTGCAGGCGAGAGCGCCCTGCGGCGTCGCGCCGCGCGAAGGCCTGGATCGGCACCGCGAGCGTGCCGCTGCGCGCGCAGCGCGCCCCTGACGAAGGGCCATGTGTCCCTCTGCGGGACGAAGACGCCATCCAGGCGGGGCATTCCAGGTGTGTTGCCCCGCTACCGCACCGCACACGAGCTACGAACATTGGCGACCGAGGGATGGCTCGCTTGCTCGCCAGTCGACGTCACGTGACCACCGCCGCGATCGCATTCGCGGCGTTGTGCGGGTCCGCGTCCGCGCCGCCGTCGCACGCGGCCGGCGCGCCGCGCGTCGTCGCGATCACCTCCCACGCGGCCGCTCGCGCCGCGGCGTGGGGCGGCGATCCCGCTCGTGTGTACGAGGAGGTCGAGCGGCGCAGCGCGCGCCTCGCCCCCGCCGATCCGACCCGCCTCGCGCGCGTGATCCTCGAGGAGTCGCTCGCGACGGCGCTCGATCCGCTCCTCGTCCTCGCGGTCATCCGCGTCGAGTCGGCCTACGATCCACGGGCCGTCTCGCCCGCGGGCGCGCAGGGGCTCATGCAGCTCATGCCGCCGACGATGCGCGAGCAGGTGCTGCGCTCTCGCCTCGGCAAGGGCGACCCGCTCGATCCGATCGCCAACGTGCGCGCCGGGGTTCGTTACCTCGCGCGGCTCGTGGGCGCGTTCGACGACGTCGAGCTCGCGCTCATGGCGTACAACGCCGGGCCGGCCCGGATCCGCGGCCACCTGCGCGCGGGCGGCGTGCCCGCGCGGTTCCTCGCGTACCCACGCGCCGTGCTCCTGCACCTCGAGCGGCTCTCGCCGCCCTCGGGCGAGGCGGTGGCCTCGGCGCACCGGGCGCCGTCGCGCGCGCACACCGCTGCAGCCCACCGGCGCGGCGCACGGCTCGCGGGGAGGGCGGTCGCGCTCGCGCCGCGCGGCGTCCTCGACCGCGAGACGGGGACCGCCCCGGCCGCGCCGTCGCACGCCGCCGCGATCGCGTTTGCGGAGGCCCCGGGGCTCGCGCTCCCGAAGGCCCCCGCGGCCGTGCGCGCGCCCGCGCCCGCGTGGCGCAGCGTGGGCCCGATCGCGCGCGCGCCGGCGCGCGA
>WNFV01010188.1_pt1 | contig 10281 bp, 7 predicted proteins | sample 5400101 | NCBI WGS metagenome assembly WNFV01 (sample SAMN13153361, study PRJNA577476) | soil metagenome | isolation source: 115 cm soil or saprolite under grassland replicate 1 | place: USA:California | collected 2016-06-15 | reverse complement strand
GGGCACGGCCGGCAGCGTGAGCAGGCGCACGCTCCCGCGCGAGGACAGCTCGACCGAGACGCGGGACATGGTCTCGTTGTCCGGGCACTCGACGATGCTGACGAAGTCGTAGGGGCCGAGCACCGCGTACTGCGCGGTGACCTTGGCGCCGAACCGCTCGATCTCCTTGTTCACTTCCTGCAGGCGCTTGGGCTTGGCCTTGAGCGTCTTGGCGCCGCCCTCGGTCAGATTGGACAGCAGGATGTAGGTGGGCATGCGCGCCTCCTGGCGCCTCAGGTCCGTTTCTCGATGGGCATGTAGTCGCGCACCGTCGAGCCGACGTACACCTGTCGGGGCCGTGCGATCTTCTGCTCCTTGTCGAGCAGCATCTCCTGCCACTGCGCCAGCCAGCCCGGCGTGCGCCCGATCGCGAACAGCACGGGGAACATGTCCACGGGGAAATGCATCGCCTCGTAAATGATCCCCGAATAGAAATCGACGTTGGGGTACAGTTTGCGGGACACGAAGTACTCGTCCTCCAACGCGATGTGTTCCAGCTCGAGTGCGATGTCGATCAGCGGGTTCTTGCCCGTCACGTCGAATACCAGGTCCGCCGTGTGCTTGATGATCTTGGCTCGCGGGTCGTAGTTCTTGTAGATGCGGTGGCCGAACCCCATCAGACGGACCTCGCCCTGTTTCACGCGGTGGATGTACGCCGGAATGTTCTCCTTCGACCCGATCTCCCGCAGCATCCGCAGCACTTCCTCGTTGGCCCCGCCGTGCAGCGGCCCGTACAGCGCTGCGGCCGCGGCGGCCATGCAGGAGTAGGGATCGGCGTGTGCAGAGCCCACCGCGCGCATCGCGCTCGTCGAGCAATTCTGCTCGTGGTCGGCGTGGAGGATGAAGAGCACGTCGAGCGCCCGCTCGAGCGTAGGGTTCGGGACGTACTTCACCTCCGTCGCCTTGAACATCATGTTGAGGAAGTTGCCCGTGTAACTGAGATCGTTGTCGGGGTAGGCGAACGGCATGCCCACGGTGTGGCGATGGGCAAACGCCGCCAGCGTGGGCGTCTTCGCGATCAGCCGGAAGATCTGGTTCGTGCGCGAGGTCTCGTCGGTGATGCGCTTCGCCTCGGGATAGAACGTCGATAGCGCCGCCACCGTGCTCACGAACACCCCCATGGGGTGGGCATCGTGGTGGAAGCCGTCGATGAACTTCTTGATGTTCTCGTGGATGATCGTGTGGTGCGTGATGTTGTACACCCACGCATCGAGCTCCGCTGCCGAGGGCAGCTCGCCGTGCAGCAGCAGGTAGGCCGTCTCCAGGAACGTGCTGGTGTCCGCGAGCTGCTCGATCGGATAGCCGCGGTAGCGCAGGATCCCCTTCTCCCCGTCGATGTAGCTGATCGCGCTGCGGCACGAGGCGGTGTTCATGAACGCAGGGTCGTAGCTCATCAGCCCGAAGTCGTCGGGCGACGCCTTGATCTGCCGCAGGTCGGCCGCCCGGATGACCCCGTCCTGAATCGGGACTTCGTAGGAATTGCCGGTCCGGTTGTCGGTGACGCTGAGCGTGTCCTTGGGCATCGCGAAAAGGTAACAGCCTAGGGCGCGGCCAGCACCACCGGCGTCGCGACTCTTTCCCCGAGCCTCAATCCTCGTATTTTGGCCTGTGGTGCCCGATCCAGCGCAGCGCCCCAGCCTCTACCCGACGCGCTCCAGCGCGGGGGCCCTGCTCGGCCAGCAGCTCGCCGCGCGGGGTTACCAGTCGTGCATCCTGTTGGGCATCACGCCCGAGGGTGTCGAGATCGCGGCGCACGCGGCCCAGGCCATGGGCGCGCCGTTCGACGTCCTGGTCGCCGCGTTCATCAAGTTGGGCTCGAACCTCGCGCCTGTCGGCGCCATGGCGGAGTCGGCGCCGGCGGAAATGGATCCCGACTTTCAGCCCGGGATGAATCTGCTGGAGAAGCTGCAGGCCGCGATCGACGAGTCGCGCGCGCGGGTGAAGCAGGATCTGGTACTGTACCGCACTCAGCGCCCCGTGAAGAATCTCGCAGGTCGCACCATGGTGATCGTCGATGGACAGGTCGTCTATCCCTGGAAGGTGCTGGCGGCGGCTAAGGCCGCCGAGCAGCTCGGCGCGCGGCAAGTCGTGATTGCGACCCCGGTGGCCGCCCAGCCGGCGGCCGACCGCATTCGGGCGCGCCAGTATCCGCTGGTCTGCCCGAGTGTGCTTCTCGAGGCGGAGGGCCACCCATCGCCGTACGGCGATGCCGGTGGCGAGGCGCCGGAGCGGTTGAAGAGCATCATGATCGCGCACCAAGCGGCGTGAGCCGTCCGACCGTCCGACCGTCCGTCAGTCCGACAGTTCCACCATCCCCCGCTCCAGCCACCGATGCTCGCCTTCCAGGACCTCCTGGGCGAGGCGGTAGGTCGGCACATCCTCATTGCGCCAGAGGCCTCGGACCTTCGACCGCACGCGGCCGCGCGCCTGGCGGCAAAAGAGGTCCGCGAGCGTCACCGCGCGCTCACCGCTCGCGCGCTCGTGCTGCAGCAGCCACTGGGCGCGGGCGCAGGTCGCCGCCATCGCGAACAGCTCCGCCCCCACGTCCACTAGCCGGAACAGCACCGCCTGACGCAGCTCGAGCTTCGGCCCGAACCGCAGCATAGAATAGAAGATTCTGAGGGCGAGCCGGCGGGAGCTGCGTTCGACGAAGCGGATGTGGCGCGCCAGCGGTCCGAACGCCGCGTAGCGGGGCCACCGGCCCCAGCCGAGCCAGCGACCGGGGAGCCACTGGGCGTAAAACAGCATCGCCCGGACCGCTCCCCGGAAGCGCTCGCCCAGAGTCTTCCCTGGCAGGACCACGTCGCCGGCGACCTGGAGATGCTTGTCGAGCGCCTCGCGGGCGATGAACAGGTGCATGATCTCCGACGAACCCTCGAAGATCAAGTTGATCCGGAAGTCACGCATGATGCGCTCGACCGGCACCGGCTTCTCGCCCCGGGCGCGCAGCGAATCGGCGGTTTCGTAGCCGCGGCCGCCGCGGATCTGCACCGTGTCGTCGATGATCCGCCACCCGACCTCGGAGTTGTACAGTTTGGCGATCGCCGCCTCGAGGCGGATGTCGTAGCCGCCCCGCTCGGCCATCGCGCCGCACAGCTCGGCCACCGCCTCCATCGCCAGCGTGTTCGCCGCCATCGTCCCGATCTTCTGGGCGATCGCGTCGTGCTGGCCGATCTTGCGGCCCCACTGCACGCGCTCGTCCGCCCATTTCCGCGAGATCTCGAGGCAGCGCTTCCCCGCGGCGACCGCCGAGATGGGGAGGGTCAGCCGGCCGGTGTTCAGGGTGATGAGCGCGAGCTTCAGGCCCTTGCCCTCGCCCCACAGGACGTTCTCCTTGGGGATGCGGACCTTGGTGAAACGCATCACGCCGTTGTAGATCGCCTTGAGCCCCATGAAATGGCACCGGTGCACCACCTCGACGCCCGGCCAGTCGGCCTCGACGATGAACGCCGTGATCTGCCGCTTCTCCTTGCCGCGCACCACCTTCGACGGCGTGCGCGCCATCACCACCATCAACTCGGCCTTCGTGCCGTTGGTGCACCACAGCTTCTCGCCGTTCAGGATCCAGTCGCCGTCGTCGCTCGGCACCGCCATCGTTTCCATGGTCGCCGGGTCGGAGCCCACGCCCGGCTCGGTGAGCGCGAAGGCGGAAATCGCGCCTTTGGCGAGGCGCGGCAGATACTTGTGCTTCTGGGCCTCGGTCCCGAACATCTTGAGCGGCTGCGGCACGCCGATGGATTGGTGCGCCGAGAGGAGGGCCGTCAGCGATCCATCCACCGACGATACCAACTCGATCGCCCTCATGTACGACAGCTGTGACAGGCCGAGCCCGCCGTACTCGAGCGGAATCTTGATCCCGAACGCGCCCAGCTCCCGCAGCCCCTGAATCACGTCTTCGGGGATCTCCCCTTCGCGGTCGATGCGGTCCGCATCGACTTTCTCGCGGAGGAACCGATTCAGCTTGTCGAGGAACGGTTTGGCCCGCGCGATCTCGGCGGGGTCCTGCTCGGGGTACGGATGGATCAGGTCCATCCGCAGGTTGCCGAGGAACAGGTCGCGCACGAAGCTCGGCGCGGCCCACTCCTGCTCGCGCGCGGCCTCGGCAACCTCGCGCGCCTCGTCCGCGCTGATCGACGGAGGGGCAGTTGAGGGGCGCTTGCGTTCCGGGGCGGTCGTCGTCATACGGATAATCTAGCCTGGCGGACCGGCGGCCGGGGCGCGGCCAGCAGCAGCCGGGGGGACAGCACCAGCGCCGTGAGCCCGCCCCCGGCAAACCCACCCAAATGGGCGAAGTTGTCGATGAAGGGGGTCGCCAATCCGGTCAGGACTTGCCACCCCGCCCACACCGCTAAAACGAAGCCGATCCGCTTGTCGCGGACGTAGAAGCGCCGCTGGTAGCGGTACAGCACCACGATGACCGCGGCGATCAGCCCGAAGATGGCGCCGGACGCGCCGACAGAAGGCCCGGGACCGGCCGCGACACTGAGCGCCCCGCCCAGGACGCCGCTGGCAAGGTACACGAGGACCGTGCGCGCCCCGCCGAAGGCGTGCTCGCACGCCATCCCCACGATGTAGAGCACGACAACGTTCCCCAGCACGTGATCGAGCCCGCCGTGCAGGAACATGGCACTCACGACGCGCCACCACTCGCCGGCCACCACGCGGTCGCGCACCAACGCACCCGCCTCCACGATCGTGGTTTCGTCCACGAGCGCGCCCGCGGCGAGCTCCCAGGCGAACATGCCGAGGTTCGCAGCGATGAGAACGAGGACGAGCGGCGGCAGCCGCCGCATGCCGCGCTCGAAATCGATGCGTCCCGACCGGGGGGGGGGCGCATCGGCGAGCATGTCCGGCGTGATGGGGATCGGCTCTTCGCGCGGTGCCCCGCCGGTCACCGCCGCTCCCCCGTGTCGAGCATGACGCCCAGGGCCAGCGCGATGCGCCGGTCCATGAGCCGCTGTGGGTCGGCGCTCATGTCCAGGACGTAGCGATCGAGGATCGTGAACTTGCGCTTGAACTCCCCGATCACCTCCTCGCTGTCCGGCCGGAGAATGATGAAGTTCGTGCGCAGCACGCCGAACAACGGCCCCAGGAACCGCCGCAGCAGCGACAGGATGACCGAGTCCTCCTTGGCGAGGTACAGCAGCCGGCCGTCCGGCGCGTACACGTACCAGCGCTTCCGGAACACGTTCCAGAGCCAGTTCTTCGCCAAGCGGGCGAGGGGCTGCCCGCGGAAATCGCGCACGGTGTACGTCATCGTGATCGGTTGGAACTTCTTGTCCTGCAGCACGTCGAGCAGCCGGTCACGCTTCGAGCCGTCGCGGTAGAAGGTGACGTGCCGCTTGGCGGAGAGCGGGATCCCGACGGCGAGCAGGGCCGCGATCGCGAGCACGAGACCGAGCACGATCAGGATGCCGCTGGCGGCGCTGCCCGGCGGCGACTGGTCGGCCACCGTCCCGAACGCGGTGAAGATGATCACCGCGGCGACGATGCCGGCGAGGGCGGCCCCGAGATTGCGGAGCAGGTGCGCGGGCCGCTCGACGTAGACGATGTTGTGGCCCTTCTCGTCGCCCACGTCGTACTTCTCCGAGATCCGGAGCATCTGCTGGCGGAGCAGGAACACGTCCCGATCGAACACCGGATCGGCCTGCACCTGCGTGGGCAGACCGCTGCCGGGCACGCGATTCTCCCGGCCGCACTGCGGGCACTTCACCAGCTTGCCTGCGAATTCGTCCTTCAGCTCGTACGACGTTCCACACTGACAGATCACGCGCACCGACATGAACGGCCTCCCGCGGCGGTGAAAGGATGGGCGCCCGCGAAGCTTACCGTCCCCCCCCGTGTCCGGCTAGATTTGCCACGCCCTCGTTACGGAGACGTGTGATGCGGTTCGTCCTGCTGGCCGTGGTTCTCACTCCCTATTCCCCCGCCCTCGTCGCCCAGGCCGCTCCCCCCCCTCTACCTCAGCCGGTTCTCGTCAAGGCCGGACGGCTGATCGATGGGCGGTCCGCCCAGGTCCAGACCAACGTCGGGATTCTCATCGAAGGCGAGCGCATTCGCGCGGTCGGGCCCCTGGCCCAGATCGAGGCGCAGGGACGCACGGCGCGGGTGATCGACCTCTCACAGATGACGGTGCTGCCGGGCTTCATCGACACCCACACCCACCTGCTGCTCCAGGGAGACGTGACGAGCGCCGACTACGACGCCCAGCTGCTGTACCAGTCCATCCCCTACCGCGCCATTCTTGGCGCGCGCAACGCGCGGATCGCCTTGGAGCACGGGTTCACGACGATCCGGGACCTCGAGACCGAGGGGGCGATGTTCGCGGACGTGGACGTGAAGCGCGCCGTGGCGCGTGGCGAGGTGCCGGGCGCCCGCGTGTTCGCGTCCACCCGCGCGATGGCGCCGACGGGGATGTATCCCATCGTGTCCGACAACTGGGAGCTGGAGCTGCCGCACGGCGTGCAGCCGGTGGACGGCGTCGAGAGCGCGCGGCTGGCGGTGCGGGACCAGGTGGCCCACGGGGCGGACTGGATCAAGTACTACAGCGATCGCCGCTACTATTTCACGCCCGACAGCGTGCTGCGCAGCTGGGTCAACTTCACCGACGACGAGGCCAAGGCGATCGTGGACGAAGCGCACCGCATCGGCCGGCGCGTCGCCGCCCACGCCATCGGCTCCGACGGAATCGCCGCCGCGCTGCGCGCCGGGGTCAACTCCATCGAGCACGGCGACGGCCTCACCGACTCCCTCATGGACGTGATGGTGAAGAGCGGCGTCTACTGGGTGCCGACGATCACCGTGGGCGCCTACGTCGCCCCCGGCCGCGGCGGCAACTGGCCGGCTCTCGTGGCGCTCGAGCGCCGTGCCTTCGCGCGCGCCCTCCGCAAGGGAGTCAAGATCGCGCTCGGCACCGATGTGGGCGGGTTTCCGTGGACGGAGATCAACCAGGCCAAGGAGTTCGAGTACTACGTGCAGTACGGCATGACGCCGATGCAGGCGATCCAATCCGGGACCTCCGTCGCCGCGGCGCTGCTCGGCCAGGAGCAGAACCTGGGCGCGGTGGCGCCCGGCCTGTACGCCGACCTCGTTGCCGTCGCCGGCGACCCGGTGCGCGACATCACGGAACTCCAACGGGTGAAGTTCGTTATGAAGGGTGGCATGGTATACCTCTCACAATAGTGCGGCGCGCGCTCGCGACTGTCTTCCTTCTTCTAGGCGCCGCCGGCGGCGGATGGGGACAGCAGCTCTCCCCACCCGGCACCGGCGGCGTCGCGGCGTTGGCGGACGCCCTGCAGCAGCTCGGCGCCACGAAGCGCGTGCTCGTGATCGGCGCCCATCCCGACGACGAAAACACGCAGCTCCTCGCCCTGCTGTCCCGCGGCATGGGGGTCCAGACGGCATATCTGTCGCTCAGCCGCGGCGAAGGGGGCCAGAACCTGATCGGGGCCGAGCTCGGCCCCGAGCTGGGCGTGATCCGCACCGAGGAGCTGCTGGCGGCCCGCTCGCTCGACGGGGCCCGCCAGTACTTCACGCGCGCGTACGACTTCGGCTTCTCGAAGTCGGTAGACGAAACCTTGCGCTTCTGGCCGCGCGACTCGCTGCTCAAAGACGTCGTGGACGTGATTCGCCGGTTTCGTCCCCAAATCCTCGTTTCGATCTTCTCCGGCACGCCCCGCGACGGCCACGGCCAGCACCAGGAAGCGGGTATGCTCGCGCGCCAGGCGTTCGACGTCCTGAACGATTCGACCTGGGGTCCGGTCAAGCTGTACCGCTCGGCGTTCTTCGACACGGCCGGGACCACCCTGATCCTGCGGGCCGGGGCTCTGGACCCGGTCCTCGGCCAATCCTATTACCAGCTCGCGATGGCGGCGCGCAGCCGGCACCGGTCCCAGGACATGGGCCAGCTGCAACGGCCCGGGCCGAACGCCGTACCGCTCGCGCTCGTCGCCACGCGCGCGGCCGTGCCCGCTGGAGATGCCGGGCTGTTCGCGGGTGTCGACACCGTCCTCCACGGCCGGGCGCGGTTCCTGGCCCTGATCGACTCGGCGCGCGGGGCGCTCAATCCCTTGCGCCCCGGCGCGATCGTGCCGTACCTCGCACGGGCGCTCCGCGAGCTCGGCGCCGAGCGCAGCGACGCCGATCAGCGCGGGATCCTCGAGGGCGCGCTCGCGACCGCGGCCGGCGTCGCGATCGACGGCGTCGCCGATGATGGGATCGTGGTCGGCGGCCAGCGGGTCCAGGTCGAGCTGACCGTCTGGAACGCGGGCGACTCCGCGATCCGCGTGGACAGCGTGGCCGTGACCACCGGCGCGGGGTGGGCCGTCGAGCGGCTCGACGCCGTGCTGTCACCGCTGGCGCCCGGTGCGATCGTGACCCGGCGCTTTGTCGTGACCGTACCGGCGGACGCGCCGCGCTCCACGCCCTACTTCCTGCGCCGCCCGCTCGCCGGCGCGCTGTACGACTGGACGGGCGTCCCCTCCGCCTGGCGCGGCGAGCCGTTCGAGCCGCCCCCGCTCGAGGCGCGGGTGCGCCTCACAGTCGCCGGACAGCCGATCACGCTGGCGCGTGAGGTGGCGTACCGCTATCGCGACCAAGCGATCGGCGAGATCCGCCGGCCGCTGCTCGTGACCCACGCCTTCGACGTGGTGATTGCGCCGGACGAAGTCGTTTGGCCGCTCGACGGAGGGTCGCGCCGCTTCACCGTCACGGTCACGAGCCGCGCCCGCGGCCCGGCTGCGACGCGGCTGGTGTTCACGGTGCCGCGCGGCTGGGCGCCGATTCCGGCCGAAAGCCTGGGGTTCCAGCGCGAAGACGAAACGAAGAGCCTGAGCGTCGCCCTCGCGCCGCCCGCCGGCGTAGCGCCCGGCGCGTATCAGCTCGCCGTTGCCGCGCAGAGCGCTGGAGGCGGCGGAGGAGCGCTCGTCGTCATCGACTACCCGCACATCCGGCCGCGCGCGGTGGAGCATCCATCGGTACTCGCGATCCGCGCCGCCCGCTTCGCTCTCCCCCTCGTGTCGCGCGTCGGGTACGTGCGCGGCGCGTCGGACCGCGTGCCCGAGGCGCTCCTGGCGGTGGGCGTGCCCCTCGAGCTGATCGGCGCCGACTCGCTGGCGCACGGCGATTTGGCCCGCTACGACGCGATCGTCGTCGGCAGCCGCGCCTACGAGACCGATCCCGCCCTCGCGGCGAACAACGGCCGCCTGCTGGACTATGCGCGCGGCGGGGGCCTCGTGATAGTTCAGTATCAACAGTATCCGTTCGTCGACGGCGGCTTCGCTCCGTACCGGCTCTCCATCGCGCGCCCGCACGACCGGGTGACCGACGAGACGGCCCCCGTCACGCCGCTCGATGCCGCGCATCCCCTGTTCCATTATCCCAACGCGATCGGCTCGGCCGACTGGCGCGAGTGGGTGCAGGAGCGCGGTCTGTACTTCGCGCACGACTGGGACTCGACCTACGTGCCGCTGCTGGAAACGCACGACGCGGGCGGTGCCGAGCTCAAGGGTGGGCTGCTGGTCGCGCCGCTGGGCCGCGGCACGTACGTGTACACGGGGTTGAGTTTCTTCCGGCAGCTGCCCGCGGGAGTCCCGGGCGCCTATCGGCTGTTCGCGAATCTGTTGGCGCTCAAGAAGCCGAATGTTCCGTAACAACAACGTGCGTGGTGCGTGGTGCGTGGTGGGAGGCGGTGCCGCTCGAGGATCCGGCCCGCCAGCGCACGCACCACGTACTACGCACCACGCACTCGCGCTCGTTAGCGCGCTGCTGCTCGCCCTGTTCGGATGTACGCGCGATTCCCGCACCCCCCTCGTCATCTACACCCCCCACGGCCGGGACCTGCTGACGCTCTGCGAGCGTCGGTTCGAGCAGCTGCATCCCGACGTGGACGTGCGCTGGCTCGATATGGGCTCGCAGGAGGTGTACGAGCGGGTGCGCTCGGAGCGGGCAAATCCCCAGGCCGACGTCTGGTTCGGCGGGCCGGGCACCATCTTCGCGCGCGGCGCGCGCGACTCGCTGCTCGAGCCGTTTCGCCCCACCTGGGCCGGCGCGATCAGCCCGCACGGCCGCGGGCCGAGCGACCTCTACTTCGCGGCGTACGAGACGCCCGCGGTGATCGTCTACGCCGAACGGGCGGTCCCGCCCGCGGAGGCGCCCCAGGACTGGGACGACCTCCTGGCGCCCCGGTGGAGGGGCAAGATCCGGATCCGGGACCCGATCGCGAGCGGCACGATGCGCGCGGTC
>WNFV01011281.1_pt1 | contig 10283 bp, 9 predicted proteins | sample 5400101 | NCBI WGS metagenome assembly WNFV01 (sample SAMN13153361, study PRJNA577476) | soil metagenome | isolation source: 115 cm soil or saprolite under grassland replicate 1 | place: USA:California | collected 2016-06-15 | reverse complement strand
TAGCGAGCTGACGATCAGCACGACAAAGATGGCGACGAGCAGGAAGAGGAAGGAAGCGCCAATCCGCAGACGGAGGCTCGCGAGTATGTTAAGCATCGAAGCGATAGCCCACGCCTCGTACGGTGATCAACCTGGTCGGCCGTTCGGGTTCCTCTTCGATCTTCTGACGCAGCCATCGTACATGTACATCGACAGTCCTGGTGTCGCCGGCGAAATCGTAACCCCAGATCTGGTTCAAGAGCTGGTCCCGCGTGTACGCCCTGCCGCGGTTGCGGGCGAAGAACGAGAGGAGCTCGAACTCCTTGGGCTTGAGTGAGAGAGCGGCGCCATTACGGGATACAGACCTCTTGCGCAGGTCGATCGTGATATCGCCTGAGGTCACGACTTCAGTGTCTGGAGGTCGGGCGTCCTCTGATCGTCTGAGCAACGCTCGGACTCTGGCCATGAGTTCGCGCATGCTGAAGGGCTTCGTGACGTAGTCGTCAGCGCCGATCTCAAGACCTGCGACTTTGTCGGTCTCGGCGCCGCGCGCGGTGAGGATGAGTATGGGAACGTGCATTTCACGCCGGATGATGCGGCACACCTCGAGTCCGTTAAGTCCCGGCATCATGAGGTCGAGCAAGATGAGGTCGGGATGGTGGGCGCGGGCGGCAGCGAGGGCCGACTCGCCATCTGCGGCGGTGATCACCTCGTAACTCTCGCGCTCGAGGTTATACTTGAGAGTCGCTACGAGCGTGGGTTCGTCGTCAGCGACGAGGATCGTCTTCACAAGATTATTTGGGGGCGTCCACTCAAGGTCATTATAAGGGCGTGAGGTACACTGTTGCCACGCCGAGTCTGCTCAACGCGGTCGGACGCGTTGCGGGTTTGGTGGAACAGCGGCTACGATTTGAGCTGGCGTCGTGCCGGGGCCCGTAGCTCGGTGGTAGCTCCAGAGACGGCACAGAAGTCAGATAACCAAAAAATCTCGCAGTCATCGCCCAATCGTGCCTCCTCGGGGAACCAAATGGGCGAGCCGGAGGTAGATATAGTGCCAAGATCGAGAGAGAGCCATGCTCACGAGATTAATTGCCGCCGAACTCGCTGTCGCGCTCGGCTTCCTCGTGGCGGCATGTTCGGGGGACGACGGCCCGTCGACCACGCCCACCGCTTCGCCGAGCAATTCGCCGTGGCAGATGATCCTGCCCCTTGGCAGCGGCGGCCATCCGGACGAGCCGGGGTCAAATGACACGCCGAAGTGGACGCCCGGCAAGATCCCCGTCACTATGCAGCCCATCCTTGCCTTCAATGGCGACCTGTGGATGACCAGCCAGACGAACGCTTGGTCATCAAGCAACGGTGTCGACTGGCTGCACTACGCAAAGTCAGACACCGGAAGTCGCATTTGGGACGCCAGGCTATTCTTCAGGGGTCGTCTGTGGTCGTTTGGCGGTATGGCGTACAGCCAGCGCGCGCCGGTCAACGATATCTGGTCGTCAGCAGAAGGAACCACCTGGAGGAACGAAGGCCCGGCCGATTGGTCGCCTCGCAAACAGCACACGGTCATCGTGTATCGCGATAAGCTCTGGCTGTTTGGTGGCGCGGATCAGGTGAAGACCGACTTTACGACGGTGCACACGATGAACGACATCTGGTCTTCTGACGACGGCTTGCACTGGACTCAAGTGACAGCGAACGCACCATGGTCGCCGCGAGAAGGCGCCAAGGTCGTCGTCCTGAACGATGCCATGTACATGGTGGGTGCCGAAGGGCAGCCGGATGTCTGGCGATCGACTGACGGAGTAAACTGGACACAGGCAGCAAGCTCGGTCCCTTGGGGCCCGCGGTTCGGCGACGCGGTGAACGCTTTCGATGGTCGGCTGTGGGTGCTGGGTGGCTACCGTAGCGACCCGAAAGACGCCCTCAATGACGTCTGGTACTCAACCGATGGTGCAACTTGGACGACTCAAACGGAGCACGCACCGTGGGGCCCGCGGGATCCCTTAACGGTTGTCTACAAGGACAAGCTCTGGATCTACAGCGGGAAACACACAGGCGCCGACGACAGCTGGGGTGGCGACCTTTGGGCGATGGCAGCTGGGGCTCAGTGAGATCGATGCTTGACGGCCTAAGGGTCCTAGTCGCACCAGCGACCCGGGGGCCGGACGCAGGGTAATGATTTGGCGTTGACCGCTGGCGGGCCGGTGGGTACCGTTACCCCGCTGTGAAGGACTCTCTCACCGCGTTGTTGTTCCTCGCTTGGGAGGACCTCGACGCCGTGTGCGCGGGGGTTAAAATACATACGAATTTGTCGGGTAGGGCCCGTAGCTCAGTGGTAGAGCTCCGGACTTTTAATCCGGGAGTCGTGGGTTCGAATCCCACCGGGCCCTCCAGAGTCACGTTTAGTCACTTCTCGTACCATCTCGTACCAAAATCCGTCAAAACTAGACGACACCAGAAGGTACGAATAACGACTGGCTGGTACGAAATCGACTCCCGGATTTTCAGGCGCCAATAGAAAGTTGACTCCCGAACGAACAATCCGGGAGTCACGCGTCGACTTGTTGCCCATCTTCAAGATAGGCTCAACTTGATCCTTGCGAGCGATATTAAGAGATCACTCGCAAGATCATGGGAGCTCGCACCCTTAGCCCGAAGGGCCTCGGCGCCCGCGGCAAGCGTGCCTACGGCCCGACGCCTCCAATCGGACGACAGATGGGTGATGAGGCGCCGTTTGTGGCGCTGTCACGGTTTCGCAATGTGAGTTGCCCTGTTTGTTGTGGTGGCGTAATATACACGGCGCCTATCATCTGTTAACCGATTACCCGCAGGAGGCGTGTAAACGGAAGCGGTTGTGAAGTGCCCAGCGGAGCGCGCCGGGCACTGAGCATGTTTGAGGTGCCCGCGAGGAACCATTGGGCCAGCGACCTTGGTCTTGCCATCGTACCTTGAATTGTGTCCGCATCCGTTCCGTTTCGCCAGGGCCGGGGTTCCTTAACCGGCGAATCTTTCTCGGCGGCTCGCTGAACCGCCTCGTTTCGATTTCGGTATCGTCCCGCTGGGAGACGGGCAGAGATGATCGTAGCGAAGAGTTAGCACGCCGCCAGACTGCCGACACTACCTTTGCAACTCGGGCGTCATGACAACGCTTCGAGATAGCGTCCCGACAGCGGTCGAGGTCTCTGAACGCCCCCACTTCAGAGGCAAGTTCATATATGCCGGCGACGACAAGCTGTATGTTCGCGGGGTTACGTACGGGACTTTCCGCTCTGGTTCAGATGGGGTCAATTTCCCGACTCGCGATCAGGTGGAGCGGGACTTCGAACAGATGAGAGCGAACGGGATCAACGCGGTCCGTACTTACACGGTCCCCCCGCTCTGGCTGCTTGACATCGCTAAATGGAATGGCCTCTACGTGATGGTCGGCTTGCCTTGGGAGCAGCACATCGCCTTCCTTGATTCCGCCACTCACCGCGGGAGCGTAGAACGCCGAGTATTGGCGGGCGTAAATGCTTGCGCCGGCCATCCTGCGATCCTCTGTCACGTGATCGGCAACGAGATTCCGGCCCCTATCGTTCGCTGGCACGGCCGGGGTCGCATAGAACACTTCCTGCGAGCCCTCTATGAAACGGCAAAGAACGAAGACCCGGAGGCTCTTGTCACTTACGTCAACTACCCCACTACGGAGTATTTGGACCTCAGCTTCACGGATGTCGCCTGCTTTAACGTGTATCTGGAGCGGTCAGAAGACTTGAGGGCCTATCTTGCTCGTCTCCAGAACCTCGCAGGTGAGCGGCCACTCATCATGACCGAGATAGGGCTCGACAGCCGGCGTAACGGCGAGGACAAGCAGGCGGAGGTCCTCAACTGGCAGATAAGAGACAGCTTCGCGGCTGGCTGCGCCGGCACATTCGTCTTTGCGTGGACGGATGAATGGTACCGCTCCGGTTACGATATCCTGGACTGGGATTTCGGGCTTACCGGCCGCGACCGTCAGCCCAAACCTGCCCTTGCCGCAGTGCGAAGCGCCTATGCAGAGGTCCCCTTTCCAAGTGACTTAGACTGGCCACGCATCTCCGTTGTCGTCTGCAGCTTCAACGGAGGCCGAACCATCCGACAGTGCTGCGAAGCGCTGCTGGAACTCGAGTACCCGGACTTCGAAGTGATAGTTGTGGACGACGGCTCGACTGATGGGACGGCTTCTATAGCCCGCGAATTCGGCTTTCGTGTGATCAGTACTCCTAACCGAGGGCTGAGCAGCGCTCGCAATACAGGCCTGGAGGCAGCGACCGGAGAAATCGCTGCCTATATCGACGATGATGCGTATCCCGACGCGCACTGGCTGACGTACCTGGCGGCGACCTTCGTTGATGGCGACTACGCCGGAGTGGGCGGGCCGAACATTGCGCCTGCAGGGGATGGGCTTATCGCCGACTGCGTGGCCAACGCCCCGGGCGGGCCCGCGCACGTTCTCCTCTCAGACCGGGAGGCCGAGCATATTCCCGGTTGCAACATGGCCTTCCGCAAATCAGCCCTTGAGGCGATAGGTGGATTCGACCCTCAGTTCCGTGCCGCCGGAGACGATGTGGACGTATGCTGGCGGCTGCAAGAGCGGGGATGGCATCTGGGGTTCAGTCCGGCGGCCGTGGTCTGGCATCACCGGCGGAATTCCATCCGCGCATACTGGAAACAGCAGCGTGGCTACGGCAGGGCCGAGGCGCTCCTGGAAAAGAAATGGCCGGAAAAATACAACGCATTGGGCCATCTACGGTGGGCGGGGCGCCTTTACGCAAGGGGCCTAACCAAGCCTTTAGCCGCTCCGAAAGAACACGTTCGTCACGGATCCTGGGGCCGTTCTCTCTTTCAGTCCTTGTATCAACCCGCGCCGGGGGTTTTCTCGTCACTGCCCCTGATGCCGGAGTGGTTCCTGCTAATCCTGGCGCTGCTAGTCCTTACCACCTTCGGCCTCCTTTGGACGCCGCTACTTCTTGCGCTGCCGATCCTCATCCTGGCGGCCTCCGCGGTGATCGTTCAGGCGGTCTTCAGCGCCTGGGCCGCCGGCGTTCCCGGGAGGCCGCGGTCCCCCGCCCTTGCCCTGCGGTTACGGCTCGGCACGGCGCTTTTGCACCTGCTCCAGCCACTGGCACGACTGGTGGGCCGTTTGAGCAACGGACTGTCACCCTTGCGCCTGCGGACTAGTGGCTTCTTGGCGCCCCTTCCGAAGGCGCGAACAGTCTGGAGTGAACAGTGGCGCGCCCCAGAGCAGGTACTGACATCCGTGCGCGAGACGGCGCGCCGCAGGGGCGCGATCATCCTTGACGGAAACGAGCATGAGCTGTGGGACCTGGAAGTCAGGGGCGGGGCGCTGGCCAACGCCCGCCTGCTGATGGCGATTGAGGAGCACGGAGCAGGCCGCCAATTCATCCGCTTTCGATTATGGCCGAAGGTCGCCATCGGCAGCATAGCCGTCATCGGCTCGTTGGCGATTCTCGCTATCCTCGCTGTCCTTGATGACGCATGGACAGTGTCGGCCCTCCTCGCAGTGTTCGCCGCGCTCTTCGCGATTCGTGCGATTCAGGAGGCAGGCTCCGCACTGGCGACCATGAACCGCGCTTTGGACAGCATCGAACGGGAAGGTCGCTCCTAGTGGCCGCAGGGGGCTACGGAGACTTCACGCTCTACAGGCGGCTGGTTCGCCAGGCGTTGCCGTTTTGGACACACATGACGGCCTTCTTGCTGCTGAGCCTTCTCTCCACACCTCTCGCTCTGTTATTGCCCGTGCCGCTGAAAGTTGTTGTAGACAGCGTGCTCGGGTCGGCTCCACTGCCAGGGTTTGTGGATTTCCTGCTTCCGGGCTGGGTCAGCGGTTCCGAAACGGGTCTTTTGATCTTTGCTGCAGGTTCATTCCTCGCGATCTCACTGTTAAGGCAGCTTCAGGCCTTGGGTCAAACGCTGCTGCAGGTATACACAACCGAGCGATTGACGCTGGCATTCCGAGCCCAGCTATTCCGTCACGCGCAACGCCTGTCCATCTCTTATCACGATTCGCAGGGAACGGCTGATTCCATCTACCGTATTCAGTATGACGCCACCACCTTACCGTCCATCGTGATCGATGGCGTCGTCCCCTTCATCACTTCCGGTCTTACCCTGGCATCGATGCTTTACGTGATCGCGATCCTCGACTGGCAATTGGCAATCGTTGGCATCGTGATTTCCCCGGCCCTGGTTTGCCTATCAGCTCTTTACCGTCAGCCGCTGCGCAATCAGTCCCGGCAGGCGAAGCGCCTGGAAAGCTCGGCCATCTCCGTTGTCCAGGAGGTGCTGTCGGCTTTGCGTGTGGTAAAGGCCTTCTCCCAGGAGGAACGCGAGCAGCAGCGGTTCGTTCAGCGCTCTTCCGAGGGGATGCGCTCGCGTTTGCGCCTTGCTCTGTTGGAGGGAGCATTTGGACTGCTGGTCGGCCTTCTCACTGCGGGCGGCAGTGCCGCCGTCCTTCTGATCGGCGCTATGCGCGTGCAGTCCGGAGCTCTCAGCTTGGGAGAGCTTCTCCTGGTGATGAGTTACCTTACGCAGTTTTACGATCCGCTGCGCTCCATGAGCAAAAGGATCGGTAGACTACAGTCTTCCTTGGCCAGCGCGGAACGCGCCTTTGCCCTCCTTGATCACGAACCTGACGTTCGAGACCGGCGGAACCCGCGCAGCCTGACCCGTGCGAGTGGACAGATAAGTTTTGAGAACGTCTCCTTCGGCTATCTTCACGGTCACCAGGTGATCAAAGCGATATCATTCGACGCCCAGCCGGGGGCGCGAGTAGGCATCGCCGGGGCAACCGGCGCCGGAAAAACCACGCTGTTAGGCCTGCTCATGCGCTTCTATGACCCTGACGAGGGAAGAATCTTACTGGACGGAAGGAGCCTGTCCGAATACAGAGTGGTGGACCTGCGCAACCAGTTCACGACGGTCCTGCAAGACACCGTGCTCTTCTCAGCCACCATTGCCGAGAACATCGCTTACGCCCGGCCGGGCGCCAGCCGGAAAGAGATCATCGCGGCCGCGCAAGCCGCGTGCGCTCACGAGTTCATCATTGGGCTCCCCGAGGGCTATGAGACGGTCGTGGGGGAGCGGGGCATGCGTTTATCGGGTGGGGAACGTCAGCGAGTTGCCCTTGCCCGTGCCTTTCTCAAAGATGCGCCGATACTGATTCTGGATGAGCCAACCAGCTCGGTCGATTCGGAAACGGAGCGATCAATCATGCAGGCGACCCGAAAACTAATGGAAGGCAGGACAACGTTCATAATCTCTCACCGGCTCAGCGCGCTGCGGGATTGCGACCTACGTATTGATATCGAGGATGGCGAGTTTCGCGCGATGCAGGTCGCCTCGGCGAGAACGCGAGACAGGAGCTACCGACGAACCGACGAGCTAAAGATGACGCCTTCACAGTCACTGATTCTGGAGCACCCGGCAGCCGTCTCATGGCTGCGATTAGCTCGAGGGAGAGTCCCCGATGGCATGGAGACGATCAAAGAGGAGAGGAAGTCTTCCGTTCTCCGCTTGAGACACGCGGGTCCCTTGAATGAGCATGTGATCGCCAAGCGAGAAGACAGAGGGGACTGGGAGGTCGAGCGAACGATCTACGAGCATGTGCTGCCACGCCTCCCTTTGCCGTCACCCGAGTACTACGGTTGTGTGGAAGTGGCGGAAGAAGATGTCGGCTGGATATTCCTGGAGGATGCCGGCGATGGCAAATGCCCGCCGTCGCCGGAGACTTCTGCCGCCGCCGCCCGTTGGCTCGCCGGCCTTCATACCCAGGCGACTAGCGCCGGAGGGCTGGGACTGCCTACTCGGGCTGCTTCTCACTACCTGGAGCACTTGCAGTCGGGCCGCGACCGCATGCGCGAATGCCGCGATAATCCGGCGCTGAAGCGAACTGATCTTGCGGTGCTGGAGGATATTGCTGAGGAGTGCACCACAATTGAACAGAACTGGGCCGACATTGAACGTCTTTGTGAAAGCGTGCCAAAGACCATTGTCCATGGCGACTTTATTCACAAGAACATGCGCCTACGCTCAGGAGATGAAGGCACAGAGGTACTTCCTTTCGATTGGGAGAACGCGGGATACGGAACCCCAGCCGCGGACCTTGCCTGGATCGATGCGGTTTCTTACTACCTGGCGGTCAGCAGCATCTGGCCACACGTCGACTTTCTCGCCGTGCAAAGGCTGGTGCGCGCAGCGAGGATCTTCCGGCTCCTCGCCTCTGTGCATTGGGAGGCGCACTGGCTCGCATACCAGTGGGTAGAGAATCCCATGGCCAATATGCGGTTATACAGACGGCGGCTGAAGGAGGCCACGCGCGGCCTCAGTTGGTGGCTTTAGGCGGTGGTGCCGGCGACGCGCGTTCTGCGAAGTTGCAGGGTTGCCGCGTACGCGGGCCTTGCCCAGAAGGGAGCTTTGCCATGAGGGTCCTGATAGCAGGAGGAGCGGGGTTCCTTGGATCACATCTCTGCGAAGAGCTGCTGGCCAAGGGTCACGAGGTCATCTGCGTCGACAACCTGATCACCGGAAGGCTGTCCAACGTGGCACCTATGGCGAGCGCGCATGGTTTCACGTTTCTCGTACGAGATATCGTCGAGGGCATACCCGCCCTCCCGCGTGTTGACCGCGTCTATCATCTGGCCAGCCCGGCCAGCCCGCCGGCTTATCAGCTACACGCGATCCAGACGCTGCGGGCGAATAGCGAAGGAACCCTTAACTTGCTGAACCTGGCGCGGAAGAGCAAAGCCCGCCTTCTCTTCGCCAGCACCTCAGAAGTCTATGGCGAGCCGCTGGAGCACCCGCAGAACGAAACCTACAGAGGCAACGTCAGTTCTACCGGCCCACGGTCGATGTATGACGAGGGGAAACGATACGGAGAGGCTCTGACGATGGAGTTCGCGCGCAACCGTGCCGTCGATGCCCGCATCGCCCGGATATTCAACACTTACGGGCCACGCTCCGACCCTCTGGATGGGAGGATGGTGCCGAACTTCGCGGTGCAAGCGCTACGCAACGAGCCGATGACAATCAATGGAGGCGGCTCTCAGACTCGCTCACTCTGTTTTGTATCCGATCTGGTGCGTGGACTGGTGCGTTGCATGGAGAGCGATCAGGCATTCGGTGAAGTAATCAACTTGGGTGATCCCGAAGAACACACTGTCCTCGAGTACGCCCGGCTGATACGCGAGCTTGCCGGCTCGAATTCCGCGCTCGTGGCTGCGCCCGCTGTACCTGATGACCCACAGCGACGACGGCCAGACATCCACAAGGCGCAGCGACTTCTCGACTGGCAGCCGGTGGTCCCATTGCGCGAAGGCCTTGCGGAAACGATTTCCTACTTTCGTCGAGAGCTCTCAATGCCGGAGGCGCGGGTTTCCTCGGCAGTCACCTGGTGGACGCGCTGGTGGAGAGAGGCGAGCGCGTAACTGTTATCGACAACCTCAAGCGCGGTTCTCTGAACCATCTCTCAGCTCACGTCGATGCGGGAACCATAAGGATGCTAGGGGCCGATATCCGGGATTACGAAGCGATCTTGGCGGTGATGAACGGCATGGAAGTGGTGTATCACCTTGCGGCACAGTCCAACGTGATCGGATCATTCCTTGATCCCGACTACTCATTCTCAACGAACGTCGTCGGCACGTACAACGTTCTGAGGGCAGCTTCTGCTGCCGGCGTGAGGCGCGTCGTGTTCGCCTCCTCTCGCGAGGTGTATGGTCAGGCCGAGAAACTCCCCGTTGCGGAATCGGCGCCCCTTGCCCCGCGGAGCGGCTACGGCGCCAGCAAAATGGCGGGGGGAGCTTATTGCCGTGTCTGGTCAGGCACTACAGACTTAGAGTGTCAAGTCGTGCGACTGGCTAATATATATGGCCCGCGAGATCACGATCGCGTCATTCCCCGCTGGATTGAACGAGCGCGGCGCGGCCACTATCTGGAGCTGTACGGCGGTGGCCAAGTCCTGGACTTTCTCTGGTCAGGCCATGCCGTCGCTGCCTTATTGGCGGCGGCAGAGTGTCCGCAAGACGGCCCGATCAATGTTGGGGGCGGCGTTGGAGTCCCGCTCCCTGAGCTCGCCCGACGGATCCTGGAGCTAACCGGCAGCCCATCAGAGATACGGGTGCTTCCCGGTCGACCCGGTGAAGTGGCGCGGTTCATCGCGGACGTGGGGAAGATGCGGAAGGTACTAAACGTTCATCCGGAGGGCGATCCTCTCGAATGGCTGGCTTGCTTAACGGCGAACACAGTCCCGAGCATCGAATCGTCAC
>WNFV01021352.1_pt1 | contig 10286 bp, 7 predicted proteins | sample 5400101 | NCBI WGS metagenome assembly WNFV01 (sample SAMN13153361, study PRJNA577476) | soil metagenome | isolation source: 115 cm soil or saprolite under grassland replicate 1 | place: USA:California | collected 2016-06-15 | reverse complement strand
TCCTGCTGGAGCTGCTGCGCTGCGAGGCGGCGACGGTGGGGCCGTCCTCGGCGCTGGCCAGGTACGAGGCGTACCGCCGCTCGCTGCGCGACGAGCTCGGCGCCGACCCCGGTCCCGCGCTCCAGGCCGTGCACCAACAACTGCTGCAGGGGACCGCGCCGCTGGTCCGGCACGGCGTGCCGCACGAGCCCAACCCGCTCCTCGGCCGCGACGACGACATCGCCGCGGTGACCAACCTCCTGCGCACCGCCCGCGTCGCCTCGATCGTCGGTCCCGGTGGCCTGGGCAAGACGCGCCTCGCGCACGCCGTCAGCCGCCAGGCGGAGCAGCGGATCGTGCACCTGGTCGCGCTCGCCGGCGTCACCGGCGACGACGACGTCGCCGGCGAGGTCGCGGCGGCCCTCGGCGCCGGCGAGTCCCGCCGCACCCCCGTCGGCCAGCGCGCCGCCCCGACCGACCTGCTCACCGGGATCGTCGGCGCGCTCGGTCCCGGCCCCGCGCTGCTGGTGCTGGACAACTGCGAGCACGTCCTGCGTGGCGCCGCCGAGCTGGTCCGCGCCCTGGTGTCGATGACCAAGGACCTGCGCGTGCTCACCACCAGCCGGGCGCCGCTGGGCCTGTCGTCCGAATCGGTGTACCTGCTGCCGGAGCTGAGCCTGCCGACCGCCGTGGAGCTGTTCGGGCAGCGCGCGCACGCGGCCCGCCCCGGCGCCGAGCTGCCCGCCGACGCGGTCGAGGAGGTCTGCCGCCACCTCGACGGGCTGCCGCTCGCGGTGGAGCTGGCGGCGGCGCGGGTCCGGGTGATGTCGGTCGCCGAGATCGCCCGCCGCCTGGAGGACCGTTTCGCGTTGCTGCGCGGCGGCGCGCGCGACGCGCCGGAGCGGCACCAGACCCTGCACGCGGTGGTCGACTGGAGCTGGAACCTGCTCGAGCCGGCCGGGCGGGTGGCGATGCGGGCGCTGTCGGTCTTCCCCGGCGGGTTCACCGCGGACGCCGCGCGACAGGTGCTTGGCGGCGGCGACGCCGCGGACCTGGAGCACCTGGCCGACCAGTCGCTGCTCCAGGTGGCGGACACCCCGGCGGGCACGCGCTTCCGGATGCTGGAGACGGTGCGCGAGTTCAGCGTGGCGGAGCGGGAGGCGGCGGGGGAGACCGACCAGGTGGTCGCCGGGTTCCTGGCGTGGGCGCGCGACTTCGGCATGGCGCACCACGAGGCGCCGTTCGGGGCCGACCCCTTCGCGGCGGTGGAGCGGATCCGGGCCGAGCAGGACAACCTCGTGCACGCGCTCCGCCTTGCGCTCGCCAGGGCGGACGGCGCGAGCGTCGCGGCGGCGGTCGCCGTGCTCCTGGGCCTGTGGATCGTCGAGTCCAGGTGGGCCCGCGTGGGCGCCGTGGTCGAGGAGGCCGCCCCGCCGCTGTCACGCTTCCGGCCCGCGCCAGAGCTCGTCGAGGTCACCCGGACGGCGTTGGTGGAGTGCACCCTGTTCACGTTCCTCATCGAGGGCCCCCGCGCGGCGCGCTCCCTGCTCGCGCTGCGCCGCCTGCCGCCGGCCCCGCCCGACACCCCGATGCGGGCCGCGGTGATCGTGCTGAACGCCGCCACGGCCGAGGACCCCTCGACCCTGCAGGTGCTGTGCGACAGCGACGAGCCGCTGGTGGCCGGCATCGCCGACAGCGTCGTCAGCTACCTCCGGGAGAACCAGGGCGACCTGGACGGCGCGCTGAAGGCCGCCGAGCGCATGCTCGAGGCGTTGGAGCAGCGGAAGGTCGCGTGGCTGTCGGCGCTCGTCCAGTGCCGCATCGCCGAGCTGTGCCTGCAGGTGGAACGGGGCCCCGAGGCAGGGCACCACCTGCGGGCCGCGCTGCCCGTGCTCGAGCGGATCGGGGCATGGTCGGACGTGGTCGGGCTCCACTGGTGGACGGTGCTCGCCAGCCTTCAGGCCGGCGACGTCGACGAGGCGGAGCGCTGGCTGGAGCGGGCGGCGCCGCACCGGGCGGAGGAGCCGGTCGGCGTGCTCACCTACGGCCTCGGGGTGCGGGCCGAGATCCTGCTCGCGCGCGGTGAGGTCGAGGGCGGCCTGCGCCTGTGGCGGCGAGCCGTCGACCTGCTGACCAACGCCGAGGGTCCGATCTTCGACCTCGACATGGATCCCAGCGAGGAGCCGTGGGTCCTGGAGGCCAAGGCCGTCGCCGTGGTCGCCCACGCGCAGCACGGCCGGCTCGACCTGGTCGAGGGGACGGCCGCCGAGCTGCCGCGCCGGCTGTCGACGATGCTCGCCAACCCCGCCGCCAAGCCGCCGCCGTGGCTGGTGGAGCTCCCGGTCCTCGGCGCGCTCCTGCTGGCGCTGGCGATGGTGGACCTCGACCGCGGAGCGCGCGACGGCGACGAGCGGGCCACGAGGTCGGGGGCGCGCCTGGTCGCCCTGGCGGAACGCTTCCGGTTCCTGCGGATGTTCCAGCCGACCATGTCCTCGGCCCGCGCCCGCCAGGCGGCCGAACGGGCCGACCGGTCGGCGTACGACGACGCGGTGTCGTCGTACGCCGACCTCGGTCACGACGGCCTGCGGGCCGCCGCCCTGGAGGCGCTGCGGGCGCGCCCGCAGCGCTGACGGCGGCTACCGCACGGGGTCGCGGTCGTACAGCCGCCTGGCCCAGAGGTAGCCGAGCACGGTGATGCCGACGCCCCAGGCGATCCCGATGACGGCGTGGTTGCCGATCGGGGTGCCCAGCAGCAGCCCCCGCACCGTCTCGATGAGCGGCGTGAAGGGCTGGTACTCGGCGAACCAGCGCAGCCCCGTCGGCATCGAGCCGGTGGGGACGAAGCCGCTGCCGAGGAACGGCAGGAACACCAGCGGCATGGGCAGGTTGCTGGCGCTCTCGACGGTCTTGGCCACCATGCCGAACGCCACCGCCAGCCAGGTCAGCGCGAGGCTGATCAGGGCGAGGACGCCGATCGCCGCGACCCACTCGACGGGACTGGCGCTGGGCCGGAACCCGATGAGCACGGCGACGCCGGTGACGACCGCCAGGCTGAGCAGGCACTGGGTCACGCTGCCGAGGACGTGCCCGACCAGCAGCGCGGAACGGAAGATCGCCGTCCCCGTTGCCTTGGTGGCCACGGCCATCAGCAGGATCCCGGGAACGACGTACGCGAGGTACTCGGCGCGGCCGGCCGCGGCGTGGCCGAGGCCGGCGCCCAGGGTGCCGCCGAAGACGTAGACGAACAGCAACAGGATGACGATCGGCATGCCGACCAGCTGCAGCGTCATGGACGGGTAGCGCAGCGTGTGCTTGAAGTCGCGCCGCAGCATCGTCGCCGAGTCGGCGACGGCGTAGGTGAGGGTGCTCATCGTGCGGTTTCCTTCTGGTTGTCGGGCTGGCCGGTGAGGGCCAGGAAGACGTCGTCGAGGTCGGGGGTGTGGATCGACAACCCGTCGGCCTCGACCGCGGCGTTGTCGAGCCGGTCGAGCAGGGCGCGCAGCGACTTGACGCTGCCGTCGCTCGGGACCTGCAGGGTGAGCGCGTCGTCGTCGCGCACCGCCGACCCGAGCGTGCGGGCGGCCGCCTCGAGCCCGTCCGCGTAGGCGAACCGCAGGCTGACGTGACCGCCGGGGATGCGGCGCTTGAGCTCGTCCGCGGTGCCCTCGGCGACCAGCCTGCCGTGGTCCAGGAGCGCGATCCGGCCGGCGAGCTCGTCGGCCTCCTCGAGGTACTGCGTGGTCAGCAGGATCGTGACGCCGCCGGCCACGAGGTCGCGGATGGTCTGCCACATGCCGCGGCGGCTGCGCGGGTCCAGGCCGGCGGTCGGCTCGTCGAGGAAGACGATGCGGGGGTCGCCGACCAGGGTCATCGCCAGGTCCAGCCGCCGCCGCATCCCGCCGGAGTAGGTCACGGCCGGCTTCTTGGTCGCCTCGACCAGGTCGAACTGTTCGAGCAGCTCGGCGGCCCGCCGCCGGCCCTCGCGCCGGCCCAGGTGGCGCAGGTCCGCCATCAGCAGCAGGTTCTCCTCGCCGGTGAGCAGGTTGTCGACCGCGGAGAACTGGCCGGTGACGCCGATCGCGGCCCGCACCGGATCCGGATCCCGGGCCACGTCGTGGCCCGCGACGCGCACCTCGCCGCCGTCGGCGCCGATCAACGTCGACAGGATCTGCACCGTGGTGGTCTTGCCGGCGCCGTTGGGGCCGAGCAGCGCGAAGACGCTGCCCTCGGGGACGTCGAGGTCGATGCCGTCGAGCACGGCCTTGTCGCCGAAGGACTTGCGCAGCCCGGTTGCCCGGATCGCGGGTTGGGGTGGGGTGGTGGTCATACTCCCTCGCCTCGTCTGGTAACCGTGGCCCTGGTGGCCCCGACCTCGCCGAGCGTGCACGCCGCGGGGATCACCACGGTTTCACCGCGGTTTCAGGTGCTCCGGCGCCACCAGCCTGGTCTTGCCGACAAAGCCCTCTCGTAAGGAGTTGGGGTGTAAGAGGCTGGTGGGGTGCGGTGTTGGACAAGGCAAGAGGTAGGTTGGCCTGCGCAACCACACGAGGAGCGGCCGGTGAGAGCCGTGCGGGATGAGGTCGGGGCCGGCGTCGGCAGGTTCGAGGCGCTGTTCAGGGGCCGCTACGGTGAGCTGTACGCCCTCTGCTACCGGCTGCTCGGCGACCACGGCGAGGCGGAGGACGTCGTCCAGGAGGCGTTCCTGAAGCTCGACGGGCACCGGGTGCTCGACCGGCCGGACGAGGAGGTCGCGGCGTGGCTGCGCCGCGTCTGCCTGAACGCCACCTACAACCGGCTGCGGGGCCAGCGCCGCGCGACGGCGCGGCTGGACCGTGCCGGCCGGCTCGAACGGGTCGACGACGAGGCCGGCGACGGTGGCGGTCCGCTGCTGGACGTGCTCCGCGACGAGCAGCAGCGGGCCGTGCGCCAGGCCCTCGCCGCCCTGCCGGAACGGCAGCGCGCCTGCCTGCTGCTGCGCCATGCCGGCTTCTCCTACGCGGAGATCGCCGCAACCCTCGACCTGGCCGTCGGCTCGGTCGGGGTGCTGCTCGCCCGGGGGGAGCGGACCTTCCGTGACGCCTACCTCGCCCGCGACGACACCGATCCGGGAGCCTACGATGCCCTGCCCTGACCTTGGTGCGCTGCGCGCGTCCCTTGACGACGCCCCCAGCAGCACCCCGGCGCCGCTGCACGACCACGCGCAGGGTTGCGCCTCCTGTCGTGACGTCCTCGCCGAGCTGCGGCGCAACGCCGAACTGGCCGCGCCGGCGATCGCCCTGACCAGTCCCGACAACGCCCTGTCGTCCGCCGCGGTGGAGGCCGCACTCGCCCGCCTCGAGCAGCGCCGGGCTCGCCTGCTCGCGGCCCGGAGGGCCACCGCTGCCGACGCCGGCGACACCGGTGGACGCGCCGGGGACGCGCCGGGGACGGTGGCCCCAGCGCCGCGCCGCGCGCGCCTTGCCAGGCTGAGCACCATGACGCGCGCAGTCGCCGCGGCGCTGGTCGCGGTCGTGGTGCTGACCGGACTGGTCGCCACGCCCGGCGGCAGGGCCGCCGCGGCGGGCTTCCTCGCCCAGTTCCGCAGCGAGCGTTTCGCGGTCATCTCGCTCAACCGCAACCAGTTGGTGCAGCTCAACGCGGTCATGTCGCAGTTGGTCGAGACCGGCGTGTTCACCGGCGACCAGGGCGAGCTGGACCGCATGGCCCAGCCGACAGCCGTGCGCGACCTTGCCGAGGCGAGCCGGCTCGCCGGTTTCCAGGTCGACACGGTCAGCCGTGCGGCCATGCCGCGTGGTGTCGCCGCGACCCCCGAACGGGTCCTTGCGAGCAGTCCCCGTACCGTCCGCGTCACCCTCGACCGTGACCGGGCCATCGCCTACTTCCGGCGCAACGGCCGGTCAGGCGCCAAGATCCCGCCGCGGTTCGACGGCGCCCGGCTGATCGTCCACGTCCCCGGGATCGTCGTGCAGGAGTTCGCGGGAGGTGACGGTGCGCCGCGGCTGCTGGTCGGCAAGGCCGGCACGATCGGCCTGGACGCCCAGGGCGGCGCCAGCCTCGAGGAGCTCCGCGAGCTGGTGCTGCGCCTGCCCGGCCTGCCGGGCGGGACCGTCGCGCAGCTCCGCAGCATCGGCGACTGGCGCACCACCCTGCCGCTGCCTGTCCCCACCGACCAGGCACGCTGGCAGCACGCGACCGTCGCCGGCACCGAGGCGTTCAGCTTCGCGGACCCGGCGGGTAAGCTGCACGCGCTGCTGTGGCAGCGCGGCGGGCAGATCTGGGGAGTGGCCGGCGTGATCGGTGCTGACGAGGCACTCGATGTCGCGAACAGCCTCCGCTGAGCTGGCGGAATCCACCGCCGGGACCGGGCGACCGGTCCCGGCGGTCGCCACGTCCGCCCTCCACAAGGCGTTCGGCCGGCGGGTGGCTCTCCACGACCTGACCCTCGAGGTCGGCGCCGGGGAGGTCTTCGGCTTCCTCGGTCCCAACGGCGCCGGCAAGACCACCGCCATGAAGATCCTGCTCGGGCTGGTCCACCCCAGCGGCGGGCGGGCGCTGGTGCTCGGCCGGCCGCCGACCGAGCCGGCCGCCCGCCGCCGCGTCGGCTACCTCCCTGAGCACTTCCGCTTCCAGGAGTGGGCCACAGGCGTCGAGCTGCTCGACTTTCACGGCCGCCTGAGCGGGCTCGGCACCGCCGAGCGGAGCGAGCGCATCCCCGAGGTGCTGGAGCGCGTGGGGCTCGCCGGCCGCGGTGGTGAGCGCGTGCGCCGCTACTCCAAGGGAATGACCCAGCGGCTCGGGCTCGCCCTCGCGCTGCTGCACCGGCCCGACCTGGTCCTGCTCGACGAGCCGACCTCCGCCCTCGACCCGGTTGGCCGCCGCGACGTGCGCGGGCTGGTCAGGGAGCTGGCCGCCACCGGGGTCACGGTGTTCCTCAACTCCCACCTGCTCACCGAGGTGGAGGCGGTGTGCGACCGGGTGGCCATCGTCAACCAGGGCCGGGTGGTCGCGAGCGGGCCGCTCGACGAGCTGGCCGGGGCCGTGACCCAGCTCCGGCTCCTGCTCGACCGCGTCGACGCCCACCTGCTCGCGCTGGTGGGCCGGTACGGGGAGGTCGCACGGGTCGAGGGCACCGCCGTCACCCTGGAGGTCGACGCCTTCGACGTCGCGCCCGACCTGGCCGCGGTCCTGGTTGGGTCGGGCTACCGGCTGTACGGGCTGGTCCCGGTGCAGCGCTCGCTGGAGGACGTGTTCGTGGACCTGGTCGGGCCGGTGCAGGAGCGGTGAACGTGCTGGTCGTCGCCCGCTGGACGGTGCTGGAGGCCCGACGCCGCAGGCTGCTCCTCGCCGGTGTCGTGCTCAGCGTCGCGTTCGTCGCCCTGTTCGCGCTCGCGTTCACCCTCCTATACCACACCCAGCAGCGGGACCTGCTCAACGGCGACGCGACCCCAACCGGCCCGTCCGGCGTCGCGCTGGCCCCGCGCGAGGCGCTCCTGTTCCTGTCGACCATCCTGGTCGTGCTCGGGCTGTACGGGGTCCAGTTCCTCGCCGCGCTGCTGGCGCTGTTCCTCGGTGTCGCCTCGGTCTCGCCGGAGGTCGACTCCGGCGCGCTCCACGCCGTGCTCGCCCGCCCCCTCGGGCGCCTGGACTACCTGCTCGGCCGCTTCCTTGCCCTTGCGGGCCTGCTCACCGCCTACGTGGTGGTGATGAGCGGCGCGCTGCTGCTGACCGCCCGGGTCGTCGCCGGCTACCGGGCCGGCGACAGCACCCGGGTGGTGGGCCTCATGATCCTCCAGGTGCTCGTCCTGCTCGCCGTGAGCCTGCTCGGCAGCACCGTCCTGCCGACGCTCGCCAACGGGGTCGTCATGCTGGCGCTGTTCGGACTCGCGTGGCTTGGGGGGATCATCGAGTTCATCGGCACGATCCCTCCGGGCAACGACCTGATGGCGAACCTTGGCACTGCGGTGAGCCTGCTGCTGCCGGCCGACGCGGTCTGGCGTGGGGCTTCCTACCACCTGATGCCGCCGAGCCTCTTGGCCGCCGGCTCGTTGGTGAGCCAAGGGGGCCCAGTGCTGCCGTTCGCGTCCACCACCCCGATCGCGCCGGCCATGCTGACCTGGGCGCTCGCCTACCCGGCAGCCTGCATGGCCCTCGCCGTGGCGGCCTTCCGGCGCCGCGACCTGTGAGTGGCCGCCAGCCTAGTACCGAGCCCGACAAGGTTTGCCCGGTTGACGCCGAGCACCATCTGCTCCTGACCTGCAGCGATCCGGGATCCCAAGAGGCGTCGACCGGGCAAACCCAAATTGGCGAGGTCCTAGAATTAGGGCTTCACGGTATTTGTCTCAGTAGAAGAGAATACGTCGCATGGGCGAGACCGTGGCATCGGCTCCCGACGTGGCCGCGCCAAGCTCGGCGAGCTACGACGCGTTCATCTCGTACAGCCACGCCGCGGACGGGGAGCTCGCCCCGGCGCTGCAGGCAGGGCTGCAGTCCCTGGGCAAGCCCTGGTACCGCCGGCGGGCACTGCGCGTGTTCCGCGACAAGACGAGCCTCTCGGCAACGCCCGAGCTGTGGCCGACGATCGAGCGCGCACTCGCCGGATCGCGCTACTTCGTGCTGCTGGCGTCGCCCGAGGCGGCACGGTCACGCTGGGTGGACCAGGAGGTCGACTGGTGGCGGACCCACCGGTCCGCCGCGACGGTGTTCATCGGGCTCACCGCCGGGGACCTGGCCTGGGACGACGCCCAGCAGGCCTTCGACCCGGCCCGGACGACCGCCCTGCCGCCGTCGGCGCTGGGCTGGCTGCCGCGTGAGCCGCTCTGGGTCGACCTGAGATGGGCGCGTCAGGCGAGGCACGTCTCACTGCGCAACCCGGGGTTCCGCGAGTGCGTCGCCGACCTCGCCGCCCCCGTCCGCGGCCTGCCCAAGGACGAGCTGATCGGGGAGGACATCCGCCAGCACCGGCGCGCACTGAACCTCGCCAGGGCCGCGAGCGTGCTGCTGGCGCTGCTCACCACGGTCGCGGTGGTCGCCGCCGCCGTGGCCGTCGGCCAACGCAACTGTGAGACTGCGGCGGCGGTCTGGAGCGCCGGCCTGGCGCTCCGCGATGTTGGCCTGATCAGAAGCCTGTCCGCCGTACGGCGTGACCCATCACAGTCCTGCCACGCGGTCTCCCTCGCCAAGGCCGGCACCGAAACCGCCACCCCGCGAAGGAGGCAGCGCCCCATGCTGGCAGACAAGGTCGACCACGTCATCGGCGTCGACACCCACAAAGACAGCCACACCATCGCGCTGGTCAGCCCGGCTGGTGCGGCCATCGCCCACCGGACCGTGCCCGCCACCCCGATCGGGTACCTGTGCGGCTATCGGTTCGCCGTCGAGCAGGCGCCAGGACGCCGGGTCTGGGCGATCGAGGGCACCGGCAGCTACGGGGCCGGCCTCACCGCCTACCTGCTCGAGCAGGGCGAATGGGTGGTCGAGATCGACCGTCCCGCCCGCCCGGCGCGCCGCAACGGCGCCAAGACCGACGACCTGGACGCCGTCCGCGCGGCCCGCGAGGCGCTCGGCCGCGACCACTTGGCCCAGCCGCGCCGGCGTGGCGAGCGGGAAGCCATCCGCGTGCTGCTAACCACCCGCCACAGCGCGATGGGGGCACGGACGTGCGCGATCAACCACCTCAAGGCGCTGGTGGTCAACGCCCCCCAGCGCCTACGCGAGCAGCTGCGCGCGCTGCCGACCGACCAGCTGCTGGCCCGCTGCGCTCGCCTGCGCAGCCACCCCACCCAGCCGATCGAGCATCGCGCCACGATCGTCGGGCTGCGCCGCACCGCCCAGCGCGCGCTCGCCCTCCAAGCCGAGGCCGACGAGCTCCACGACGAGCTCGACACCCTGGTCGGCAGGCTCGCGCCGCGGCTACTTACCGAGCCGGGCGTCGGGGTGATCTGCGCCGCGCAGCTGCTCACCGCCTGGTCGCACGCTGGCCGGCTACGCTCGGAGGCCGCCTTCGCCATGCTCGGCGGGGCAGCACCGGTCGAGGCGTCGTCGGGCAAGGTCGTCCGTCACCGCCTCAACCGCAGCGGCGACCGGCAGCTCAATCGCGCCCTGCACACCATCGTGCTGTCGCGCATGACCTGCGACGCCGAAACACGCGCCTACGTCACCCGCCGCACCGCCGAGGGCAAGACGCCACGTGAGATCAAACGCTGCCTGAAGCGCTACCTCGCCCGCCGGCTGTTCAAGCTCCTCGAGACCTCACCAGCGCCTATCCCAAACACCCAGATCGCGACCACTTGACAACCATAGAAGCTTCA
>WNFV01022473.1_pt1 | contig 10290 bp, 8 predicted proteins | sample 5400101 | NCBI WGS metagenome assembly WNFV01 (sample SAMN13153361, study PRJNA577476) | soil metagenome | isolation source: 115 cm soil or saprolite under grassland replicate 1 | place: USA:California | collected 2016-06-15 | reverse complement strand
GCGTGTTGCTGGGAAGGTTTATCGGATGGGTTTACGTTCTATCTTATCGATACGATCTTCGGCATCGCGCAAATCGGAGCGAGTTTCGTATACGATCGCCTCGATTCGATCCAAACGTTTCGATAGTTCGCGCCTGGTCGCGACAATCTCTTTAAGAGCCTGTTCCCAAATGGGCTTTGTGTCGTAAGTTCGCACCTCGAGTTTTTGCAGACGCGCATCCATATCCCGCATAGACGAGTCCATAACGCGCATAGACAAATCCAAGGCATCAAAGCGCGCGAATACTCTTTCTTCAAAAGGCGATTATCTGACTACTGCAGATTTCCTTCAAGTAGTTATGTCAACTTCTCCGCGCCAGTAGTTCCCAAGAAGTCTTGCATTGTGTATCTTCGCCTCACATGATCAACTGGGACGACATTCGCAAGCAGTTTCCGGTTATGGAAAACTCCACCTATCTGAACTCGGCGGCGGCGGGGCCGTTGTCGCGTGCGACGATGGCGGCGGCGGCTGAGTATTACCGGCAGATGATGAATGATGCAGACATTCACTGGGATGAGTGGCTGGCAAAACGCGAGGACGTGAGAGGAAAAGTTGCGGCGTTCATCAATGCTGAGCCCGACGAGATTGCGCTTACAACCAACACCTCATCGGGAATGAACGTGATCGTAGATGCGCTCGAAACCCACGGCGAGGTTGTCTCCTGCGATCTTGAGTTTCCGGTTTCGACGCTCCCCTGGATGAACCGGCGCATCCCCGTGCATCTGGTGAAGGCAGTTTCCGGCGAAGTGGCAATCGATGACATTCGCGGCGCGATGAATGTGCGCACCGGCATCGTTTGCATTAGTCATGTCCAATATTCCAACGGGTTGCGAACCGACCTGGAAGCATTGGGAAACGCAAAAGGCGGGCACTCGCTGGTAGTAAACGCCAGCCAGGCAGCCGGAGCGTTTGAAATCGATGTGAGGCGGATGAAGATCGATGCACTCTGCGCAACCGGACACAAATGGATGCTCTCAGGTTATGGTAGCGGCTTCGTTTATTTATCGAAGGAACTGCTGGAGCGATCGAAACCCCGCGCTATCGGCTGGTTAAGCGTAGAAGACCCCTATTCCGATCGAAACGACGAGATTCATCTGCGCCACGATGCCGCCGCGCGTGCCGAGCTTGGTTGCCCACACTTCGCAGGCATCTTTGCTTTGGGTAAACGTTAGTTTTTGCGGAAGATCCTGCCGGCGTCGTTGCCAGGCTGGCCGAACAAAAAATCATCGTTACAAAGAAACCGCAGGGAATCCGCGTCGCCACTCACTTCTTCAATAACGAAGAGGATATTGAACGACTGATTGAAGCGCTTCGTCATCAAAACCGGCAGCGGTAGCGACGGGGTTCCGTATTCGTCGGCCCACGACGCCAGTCTTGCCGGCGCAGACTTTTGCGCGTTTCAAGTTAGGCACTATGCGGGGTGCACAAATACGGAACCGGGAGCCGTAGCGACCGGCTGCAACGTATCCTCAAGTCAACGATTGGTGTACTAGTCAACACTGCTTCTCCGCTCATTCGCAATTGCTCGTGTAAGAAAACAACCTGTTTTTTATCGACACAGTTGAGCCTAACGGAACTGACACCGATCGCTATCGAGACTGTGTGGAAAGTCCAAAGCAACCACTGCCCACTTCTTCGACGCGTAGCGTCGGTATGAATTTAGCCCGGCGTTTCAACGCCGGGTCAGCGTAACCGTTCGCCCTCGTCGCGTTAGCGACGTCTGATAGTCACGCATTTCAAGCGTCGCTAGCGCGACGCGAACATCCGGTCAAACCCATACCCGGCGTTGAAACGCCGGGCTAAATTCATACCGCCGCTACGCGTCGAAAACCCATCGCCAAAACTGTCGCAGAGTTTTCACACAGTCGCTATCGCTCCCGGTTCCGTATTCGTCGGCCCACGACGCCAGAGTCTTGCCGACCTGGGCTTTTGAGTTTTGCGCAACTGACACCAGGGTCGCTACGCCGGTTCCGTATTCGTCGTCCAGCGATGCCAGCCTCCTTGCTACTGCGCCCCGTTCCGTATTCATCGACTCGCGGTGCCCGCTGACTCGGTAGCGACCGCTGCCGGTTCTGTTGTGGATCATTTCCTGGGCTGTCTCTTGCTGCACCTTCAATCCACCATCTCACCAGGCGTCCTTTCTCGACTGCTTCGCTTACGGATTTTAGCGGCACAATCCCAACGCCCATGTCCTCTTCCACCATTCGCCGGATCGCGGCCTGACGGCTCAACTCCATCGAAACGTGAAGCGTCACACCTGCCTGCGCAAAAAACTGATCGATTAGGCGGCGCGTATTGCCGCCGCGCTCGCCCAGGATTAGTTTTTCTCCAGCCAGCGTGTAAGCGCTAACGGTGCGCTGTTTTGCAAGCTTGTGGCGCGGTGAAGCGATGGCGACAAGCTGATCCTGACTCAAGCGCTCAGTGTTAATGCCTCGTGCCTCAACCGGCAACGATACGAAAGCGAGGTCAAGTTCACCGGCAAGAATCTGCTGGACTAAGGTCTCGCTCGTTCCGGAAGCGACTGTAATCTCAGCGCCCGCGTGTTGTTTGCGAACATCATGAAGGAGTTTTGGTAAAACATCCGTGGTCACCATTGCCGACGCCGTGCCTATTCGCAAGCGTCCGCGCTCAGCCCCGGCCAGCTCGGCGATCTCATCGACAGCCGCATCGTGTTCGCGAAGAATGTGATGCGCCCGCTGCAGTAAATGCTCGCCGGCTTCAGTTAGCATCACGCGGCGCGGGGCACGAATAAACAGTCTTGCCCCGAGCTCGTTTTCCAGTTGGCGGATCTGCATGCTGATGGCCGCCTGCGTTACGTGGACGCGCAGACCACCGGCTGTAAAAGTGCCGAGTTCGGCGATGGCTACAAAGGCGCGAAGTTGTCGAATTTCCATAGTGGTGGAGTTACCAGTGGTGACAAAGGGGGTTACAAGCTGTTATTAACGACGGTTATTGTAATAATAAAATCTTTTAGTTTCCATTATAAATGCGTGTTACCTAGAATGCTGTCGAAAATGGTCCATCGGAACCGGCCTGCGCATGTTTCCCGACTATGGTCACCACTGAAAGAAGACAGTCAGATTTTCTGAGCAATCGCGGGCCAGCGTCAAGGCGTGCCGTAGTTGGCGTGGACGGGGGCGGCAGTAAGACGCATGCCGTAGTTCTGGACGCTAATTCAAACGTTCTTGGCGAAGGTTTTGCCGGTCCCTCGAATCCGTTGCGAGTGGGTATCGCAAATGCTGCCAGCGCCGTTCGCGAAGCAATAGACAGGGCGTGTCAGGTCGCGCAACTGCGACGCACAGACCTGGTCGCTGCGGAGATCGGACTGGCGGGAGCACGTCGCCTGGAGCTGGTCGCGCGAATGCGCGAGGCTCTTCTTGCCCTGGGTATTGCCGAAATTGTTGTTGTGGGCGATGCTGACATTGCCCTATATGGAGCCACGGAAGGCAAACCCGGATTGATAGTCATCGCCGGCACCGGCTCGATTTGCTGTGGCGTAAATGCGCGTGGCCGGCATGCTTGCGCGGGCGGTTGGGGACCAGTTGCGGGCGACGAGGGCGGCGGAGCCTGGATCGCTCGGAGAGCCTTGCGGGCCATCGCTCACGCCGTTGATGGACGCGGCGCAACAACGTCACTCACCGACGCTGCCTGTACCTACTTTCATGTTTCCGATCCGATTGATCTTTCAACGGCCATCTATGCGCCTACGATAACTAACGAGCGACTGGCAGGTTTTGGTAAGAGTGTTATTGAGGCCGCGAAAGCAAAGGACCGGGTCGCGCGGGAAATCCTGGCCGAGGGCGGCCGAGAGCTGGGATCTTCAGCAGCTGCCGTCATTCGCAATCTAAAATTAGAACGCGAAACTTTTCAGGTAGCTTACGTTGGAGGAGTGTTTGACGCGGCGGAGGAACTCGTATTGTCATCGATGCGTGAAGAAGTAAAGCTTGTCGCTTCACGGGCGTATTTTGCGCCGCCGCGATTTTCTCCCGCGGTTGCTGCGGCGCTAATGGCGCGCGACCATCTGAACAATCTCGCCCTCGCCGGTTGAGCGTACAGTGTGAATGAGTCAAATCGTGAATTCTGAAAACTCGGATCCGCTCCCAATCACCGAACAGGAAAACCTCAATACGCGCAATCTGAGCTCGTTGCCGCTTCGTGAAATGATTCGGCTAATGAACGACGAAGACACACTGGTCGCTTCCGCGATTGGTCTGGCTCTTCCTCAGGTAGTAGAGGCGGTCGAAGTAATTGTTCGCAGGCTGAACGATGGCGGCAGGCTCTTTTACATAGGCACAGGCACATCCGGACGACTTGCTGTTTTGGATGCTGCCGAGTGCCCGCCGACCTTTGGAGTGTCGCCGGATTTGGTGCAAGCAATCATCGCCGGTGGTTATGAAGCGTGTTATCGTGCCGTCGAAGCTTCGGAAGACGACGCTGAGGCGGGAGAAACAGATCTCCAAACTCGCGGCTTCACAAAAGGCGACGTGCTGGTCGGCATTGCGGCATCCGGCCGAACGCCATACACGGTTGGCGCTGTGGAGCATGCGCGGCGGTTAGGCGCCTGCACCATTGCGATTACTTGCGCGCCGGGATCTCCGATTACGAAAGCTGCCGAGATTAGTATTGTGGCGCTCGTTGGTCCTGAGGTCATAGCCGGCTCGACACGGCTTAAAGCAGGCACCGCACAAAAAATGGTTCTTAACATGTTGTCAACCGCGACAATGGTGAAGCTCGGCTACGTGAGCGGCAATCGAATGACGAATGTGCTGCCGCGCAATACAAAACTGCACGCGCGCGCGATTCGCATCATCATGGCCGAAACCGGGTCGGATGAAGAAACAGCGCGCACCGCGTTGGACAAGGCGGGCAGCGATCCGCGTGCAGCTCTGGTCATGATCAGGACAGGGAGTTCTGTCGAAGAAGCCATAGCCGCGCTTGAAGCATCGAACGGCGTCATTGAACGCGCGACCAGGATTCTCAGGAACTAGTTAACGGGACTCGGACCAACCAACCTTTACCTTGTCTGCCATCCTTCATCCAGCACTAAATGGCGCACGCGCGTGCATCTTTGACGCGGGCGGGACAATCGTGCATCCGGACTGGACTCGTCTTTCGAGCATCGCCGCGGAAGTCTCGGGGCGTTCGTTCAGTTCCCAGGAGATGGGCCGCGCTTTCGGCGAGATGCTCAGAGCCGTAGGAATCGAGATACAACGCGAAGGGTTTGTTTTGCCGGATGAAATGAAGCGGCCGCATTGGACCTTCCAACGCATGTATGCGGCGCTTGGTCTTGACGACACGGCCTGTGCTGCCGTGATCGAACGCCTGGTCGGTTCACATGCCAAGCGGCACGTCTGGTGCAGTCCCGATCCCGCTGCGGCGCGCATGCTCGATGCGCTGAAAAAACAAGGTTTGATTCTTGCCGTTATTTCAAACACCGAGGACGGGCGATTGATTGATTCGCTTGACGCAGCAGGCATTTCAGACCGCTTCGATCTACTGATTGATTCACACCTTGTCGGCCATCGCAAGCCTGATGCGGCGATCTTCAGACTCACTCTGGACCGCCTTGGGATCGAGGCCCACGAAGCCGCCTTTGTTGGAGATTCTTATGTGCACGATGCGCTGGCGGCGCATGCGATTGGACTGCGCGGAATTCTGCTTGACCCGCTTGACTTACATCCCGAAAGCGTTTGCCCGCGGATCAAATCACTGGACGAGTTATGTTCGAATGGCGCCGGACTTTAATAATTTATGTCCCAGGTACTTATTAAAACTCCGTCTGTCCTTTTTCTGCTGATTGCGAGTATCCCTGGGTTTGCGCAAACGAATCAGGGACTAAAGCAAACCGCTTTGGACCAACGGGTGCGTGCGGAAATAGCGCAGGTCAAGGGCAAGGTCAATCTCTTCGCAAAGAATCTTGATACGGGAGAGGTCTACGACCTCGGCGGCGACGAACGCGTGTCGACAGCCAGCACGATCAAGATCGCGATCATGGTTGAAGCATTCGCGCGCGTGACGGAAGGGAAAGCGAAGTGGACCGACGAGCTGATCTTGACCAAAGCAAAGAAGGTCGGAGGTTCGGGAATTCTTAACGAATTCGCCGACGGCTTGCATCTCACGTTCCGCGACGGCGTTACGTTGATGATGATTTTAAGCGATAACACGGCAACGAATCTCGTGATCGACGTTTTGACTACTGACGCTATCAACGCCCGAATGGAGTCGCTCGGGCTCAAAGAAACGCGCCTGATGCGACGTGTTTTCGGCGGCGGCGAAAGTTTGGAGGGTAAGAAAGAGGAGAGCAAGCGATTCGGTCTTGGTCGCACCACCCCGCATGAAATGGCCACGCTGGTGGAGAAGCTGGAACGCGGTGAAGTAATCAGTCCTGCCGTGTCCAAAGAGATGCTGGAACTTATGAAACGCGAGCAGGGAACTAACGGCATTTGGCGGGAACAGTGGCGCGTGCCCAAGGCGACCAAGTCTGGCGCGCTCGACGCACTGCGCAGCAACATCGGAATTATTTACCACCCGCGTGGACGCATTGTGGTCGCGATCACCTGCAGCGAAATGCCGGAGTTGAATTGGACGGTCGACAATCCAGCGTTGCTTCTGATGTCGCGACTCTCAGACATTCTGGTTGACGGGTTAGGAAAATGAATGAAGCCCCTTGATCTCGTCATCATCTTTGGTTACTTGATCGGTATCACGCTGTTTGGCGTTTGGTTTTCGCGTAAACAAGAAACCACGCGCGATTACTTCCTCGGCGATCGCACCGTGCCCTGGTGGGCTATTGCCGCGTCCATCGTCGCCACTGAAACGTCGACTATCACATTCATTTCAGTTCCCGGGATCGCGTTTGCGCGCAACGGAAATTTTCAATTCCTCCAACTTGTCTTCGGCTACTTGCTGGGGCGGATAGTTATCTCCCTGCTCTTTATACCCTCATATTTTCGCGGGGAACTGATGACGGTCTACCAACTGCTCGAGCGGCGTTTCGGCAATCGCATCAAAATGCTTGCAGCATCGCTCTTCGTCGTGATGCGCAACATCGCTGATGGCATTCGTCTGCTGCTGACCGCATTTGTGCTGGCCGCTGTTTACACGGCGTTTCAACCGCAGGCGAATGCGGAAACGATTGTGATCGGTTCAGTGATACTGCTCGGCGTCGTAATGATCATTTTCACTTACTTCGGCGGCATGGAAGCCGTTATCTGGGTTGAAGTGGTGCAGCTGGGTATCTATCTCGCGGGTGCGGCACTGGCAGGGGTTGTCCTGATCATGGCCATTAAGGGTGGTTGGGGCCAGGCGATTTCCCTGGGCGAGCAGTATCACAAATTCAACTTCATTGATTTCGGAGTAAGACCGACGACTTACGCGTTCACTGCTCCCTTCACTAACAGCACTTTCAATTTCACCTTGCCGATTGACTTCACTAAGACCTACACGTTTTGGGCCGGCCTGCTGGGCGGATGTTTCCTGACGATGAGTACGCATGGTACGGATCAATACCTCGTGCAACGTTATCTTTGCACGGACAAGCCGCGACGCGCCGCCGCAGCCCTGCTCACCAGCGGCGCAGTCGTGTTCGCGCAGTTTATCGGGTTCCTTTTTATCGGCGTGCTGCTGTTCGCATTTTATGCACCGCATACGGATCCTGCTTATGGCACTCTGGCGAATGGCGCGGCGACGCTTCCGCTGGGCGGCACGTTTCAGGCGGTTGGCGGCGATCGCGTCTTTCCCGATTTCATCACGAAGTTTATGCCCTCTGGTTTATCCGGTCTCGTGGTGGCCGCGCAAAATCGTTCCGCTCTCGATCAGGCATTATCAGTAGCGTCGTTAATAAATGGGCCGGTACTCGGCGTGTTTCTGGTTGGAACGTTTCTGCGGCGCGTCAGCGAGCCGCCGGCGTTGATAGGAATGTTGACCAGCATAGCAGTGATGATCTACATCCGTTTCTGGACGCCAATCGCCTGGACGTGGTATGTGCTCCTTGGCAGTGTAATTACATTTGTGGTGGCCTGGCTTGCCGGGTTTGCGTTTGCGCCCGCTCCGAGCGACCGCCGCGACGAACTTTCACCGATTACTTAAGCCGGTGCGAAATATTATTAAACCCTCCAATGAGGGTTGTTGGTAATATCGTGGGTGAAATTTCGCAAAAGAGCGGGGGCAAGCCCGCCTTCCTGACCACGAGCTGCTCACCCTTGAGTTTTAATTCTTGCTTGAAAGACTTTCAATGCTGGATCATTCGAACGCCTTGGAGGTCTCAGGGTTGGGAAGGCGGGCTTGCCCCCGCTGGTTAGGTGGCGTTCAGTGCATTCAGAGTTCTCAGTGACCAAGCGTTGATTAAGGTTTACTTTTAGTCAGACTAACTCGCAATGAAATCAAAATCTTTTGCCAGTGTTCGGTACCTTCTTTCGGTTGCGCTTTTGCTCGCATTCACCGTAACACCGCTGGCCCACTTTTCCGGATCGTCACAGGCACGCGCAAAAACGTCGACAAGCGTTAAACCGTATTCTTCTAAGCCAACCCAGGAGGCGCGCAATTGGGCCGACAAGGAATTGCGACGTATGTCGCTCGACGAAAAGATCGGTCAGTTGATCTGTGTTGCTGTAAACGCCACGTTCCTTAATCAGGACAGCGATGGCTTCAGGGCGCTGCGCCACCAGGTCGAAGATAATCATGTGGGCGGGATCATTCTGTTTCGTGGGCCCGTGTATGAATCCGTTGTGCTTGTAAATCGTATGCAGAATCTCGCGCGTTATCCTTTGCTGATCTCGGCCGACCTCGAGGCGGGCTCGGGAATGCGCTTCGACGACACCGTAAATCTGCCCTGGAACATGGCGGTCGGCGCTACAGATAATCCCGCCTACGCGCGGCGTCAGGGCGCGGTGACTGCGCGTGAGGCGCGCGCGCTCGGCGTCCAGCAGATTTATGCGCCGGTGGCTGACGTAAACAACAACGCAGCGAATCCGGTTATTAATGTTCGGTCCTATGGAGAGGAGCCGGCAGCGGTTGGCCGTTTTGTTGCCGCCTTCGTCGAGGGCGTGCAGAGCAACGGTGTCATCGCAACGGCGAAACACTTCCCCGGGCATGGCGATACGGCGACTGATTCGCATCGCGGTCTGCCCGAGATCGATGTAAGTCGTGCACGACTAAACGCGATCGAATTGGTTCCGTTCCGCTCTGCTGTACAGGCGGGAGTGGGGTCGGTCATGACTGGTCACATAGGCATGCCGCAAGTTGATCCGACAGCAGTCATACCCTTGCCGCGTGACGTAAAGTTAAAGCCGATTGACACTGATGAAGGCGGCGAAGTGGTAGTCGAAAAAGGGACGATGCCCACAACTCTTTCGCCGGTGATGAACGGAATTCTACGGCGCGATTTGGGTTTCGAGGGCTTGATCGTTACGGATGCGATGAGCATGAGTGGTTTGACGCTTTACTTCACGCAGGAAGAAGCTTCAGTGCGGGCCGTGCTAGCAGGCGCCGATCTACTCCTGAAACCTGCTGACCCGGACGCGGCTCTTCGTGGCGTGCGTGACGCAGTGACGAAAGGTCGGATTAAGGAGCAGCGCATAGATGAATCGGCGCGTCGTGTGCTCGCCGCAAAATACGATCTGGGTTTGGCCAGGCAGAGAATCACGCCGCTCGAGGCGATCGATGTTACTGTGGCAGGCAAGGAGTCTGTGGACCTTGCACGCGAGATCGCCGAACACGCGATCACGTTGGTTCGCAACGACGATAATCTCGTGCCATTGCGGGGCCTGAAACCCGAGGCACGTGTTTTCAATCTGGCCATCACGAACGGCGATGATCGTCAATGGATTGCCAACGCTTTTGTAGACACGATCGCCCGCTCAGGGCACAAGATTGATACGACAGTGCTCGATGATCGTTCGAGCGATGCCGAAGTTCAGAAAGCGCTGCAGGCGGCCAACCGCGCTGACGTTGTCATCGCTTCACTGTATGGGCGCGTGCGGACCGGCCAGGCGCGCAGCGTTGGCCTACCGGACCCAGGGGCGAAAGCGCTTTCCGCGTTAATAATGAGCAGCAGAGTGCCCGTAATCGGCATTAGTTTTGGGAATCCTTACTTGCTGCAAAGTTTCCCCGAACTCCGTACCTACGTCGTGGCTTATGGCGATATGCCGAGCTTGCAACAAGCGGCCGCTCGCGCGCTATTGGGACAGATTGATGTGACTGGTAAGTTGCCAATTTCTTTGCCGGGCCTTTATCCGCGTGGTACGGGCATTC
>WNFV01023878.1_pt1 | contig 10291 bp, 11 predicted proteins | sample 5400101 | NCBI WGS metagenome assembly WNFV01 (sample SAMN13153361, study PRJNA577476) | soil metagenome | isolation source: 115 cm soil or saprolite under grassland replicate 1 | place: USA:California | collected 2016-06-15 | reverse complement strand
GGAAACCTGCATCAAAACGGCGACTGCCTGCTCGTGAATCTGACTCGGCAACAGATTGAAAACAGTCCCGCGATTGAGTCGCACAAGCCAGTCTCGCTACAATATCAAGCATACTGGGACGGAGTCGAAACGTGGGGCGCGGGCGGTTTTCCCGAGGCTCCACGACCGCCGCATCTTATACCGAGTAAGCAGGCAAGGGACGATGTTCATCTGCAAAGCACACAGGCTCTTAGCGGCTACCCCATCCAAACCAGCGAAGGAGCGATCGGCCACGTCATAGATTTTATCATGGACGACAAGAGTTGGGCGATTTGTCATCTGGTTGTGGAGACCGGCCATTGGTATTCCCACAAGGAGATCGTGATTTCGCCGAAGCATATCGACCGGATCAGTTACGAGGAATCCAAGGTATTTGTGAACGTGAGTAAGGAAGCCATCCTGGCAGCACCGCAATACCATGTTTCTCCACTCGGCGAGACATATGGCGATACCCGGAATTTCGACTAATGAATTATAACGAGCCGTGAAGCCCTCTACCAATCGGCACTTATCCGCGGCGGCTCCTCCATTTGGTAGCCTTTGTTACGCCATTCCCCAAAAAGAAGGAATACGATGAGCATTAGAAGAGTTGTACCAGATATCACCTGCAACCAGATTCATGAGAGCCGGAAGTTCTACACGGGTTTCTTGGGCTTCGACGTGGCTATGGACATGGATTGGGTTGTCACGCTCGTCTCGCCTTGCAATCCAACGGCTCAGATCACGCTCGTGCAAAAGACCGGATCGGTCGAGTCACGACCGAATATGACCATTGAGGTCGATGACGTTGACGCGGTGCATGCGAAGGCTGTCGGACTTGGCCTTCAGGTCGTTTACCCGTTGACGAATGAGTCGTGGGGCGTCCGCCGGTTCTTTGTTACTGACCCGAACAGCGTGGTCATTAACGTGATGAGCCACCACAAATGATGCCGTCTAACCAATCGCTGCAATTACGTTGATGAGGAGGCCCGGCTAAAAGCAAACGCTTGGCGATTTCGCAAGGTCGCGCTCGTGGGCACGCAGGCTTAGAAGTCCGCGCGGTGCAGAGACAAGATGCCTTGTTCCGACAATACACGCAGCGCTAGCAATCTTACTTGCCACAGGCGCGGGGATCACGCATTATGAAGTCCCGATGATCAGAGCGAATTGTCGGGCGCGGTTTACCGCAGCCGATTTCGACTTCATCGTGCGCACGCTGGCGCGTTCGCAAACCGATCAAGTTTCTCTGGTCGATCTATTGAGCGATGTCGAGACGCGCGATTCCATTCTGGATCATCCGCGCTTGGTCGACGCAATTCTAAACCACTGCGGACATCTTCGGATTTCATCTCAATTTTACTTTTACGTGCTTGCTCGCCATGTTCTGCAACAGGGCGGAATCGGGGACCGAAAGCTTTGCGATTACGTCGCGTCGTTGCTGGAAACATTTTCGCACGCGAGCCGGCTCCAGATTTCCGAAGAGACACATCATCTCGCCGAACAATACATATCCGATATCCTGATCGCGCTGAATCGCGCCACCCCGGAGCAGGCGTTCCTGCTTCGGGCGCACATTGGCAACTACTCGCTTTTCATCAGCGGAATTTTTCACGAGAACACGCAACGACGCAGTCTGCGTGGCGGACCGGACATCGAGTTTTACGAGCAGGTCGGCCGGACGAACTATCAACTTGTTTCTTCGCATGTGGTGGCTCGCCGCTGTGAACTGGATGACGTTTTCGAAGGATTGGCGGATCGATTTCGAGAGGTCCGGCTCGCGCTGAATCAGCTTTCCGATCAGTTGCTGAATCTGGACGAAGACGTGCGTCCCTCTCTTTCTTTGTGAACGAGACACTCTTCAGCCAAATCCAGCGATTATTCGAACGCACGTACGCGCAGGTTGGAATCAATCTGGAAGATTGTCTGATTGATCGGACGCGCTGCGCGCAGTTGTCCATGCTGGCGGGCAAATCGGCCCGGGAACTGAGCGAACTCGCGCGCACGTTTTTACGGCGAGCCGGCGATCAACTTTACGTCGGCATTTATTATTCCCGCTGGCTGATTGAACAACTCGAAAAACACGATCCGCGTGCGGGGTTGGGGGACCGAAATATCCGATCGCTGATCACGTTTGTTGAAGAACTCAACCATGCGTTGCACGCCGCGCTCCAGTTCAAACGCGGAGTGCGCGAGATCGCGTCGGAAGATTTTGCGCGCAACCTTGAGCTTCAGGCGCAAGTGGACACTTATCTGGTTCTTCTACTGTTTGTTGCCTTTTTCCGAAAAACGCAACGCGTCTCGGCGACCGACCGCCGCTGGTTGCGTTTTCACCTTTTCGCGCGGCAGTGTCCCGAGGCGTTTCGCGACGCCAACTTGCGAGGCCGTTATCTCGAGACGAGCAAGCTTGCGGCAAGCTACACAAGGTTTCTCGACACCCTAAATGCCGTTCGTCGTCTCGACGAAATCCGGCGCTTTCATTCGCTCGATTACGGCGCGAAGAGGGAGCGAATTCTAGCGTTGACGGCTGGGCAAGCAAACTAAGCCGCAATTATTGCGCCGCCACGGATGATGCGATTCATTTGCCTATGGCTACCTATCCAAAGAGTCCCAAAGAAATGACGAAAGGCATGATGTATTTCCCGCGTATGCTGGACAAGATTCGGCTGCATCTGCGCGGCGAACTCCACGAAGATTATCAAGAAAACTTCGGCGCGCTAAAAGCGGCGGACGGCGTGTGCTGCAATTTTCTGCGTGTGCATCATCGCGACCTGATTGAGCGTGTGAAACAGGGCGGGACGGATGAGGAAATTGTGGAATGGTGTTTCGAAAAGGGCCGCCGCTTGAACGACGGCGATCTCTTTGTCTGGAACGGATTCGCCTCGAAGCTCGGATGGCGAGATTCGATCACGCCGCGGCTCGAAGAACGAAAAAAGAAGATGGGAATCGCCGATCGCAACGACATTCAATGCATTCCAGACCTAATCGATTTTGACGAGGGTCGATTCCCAGAGGCGAGCAAGACTTCGTGAGTTCATCGAACTTAGCTTGGCTACGAGTGGTCGGCGTAGCGATCGGTCTCTACTCTCTGGCTTTCACTGCTTGCCAATATGACGTCCCAATCACGTCGGCTCCGACCCGAAAAGTGCAGGAACGATTGCTTGGCGATTGGACGTCGGCTGATGGCAAGGAAAAGCTGAAGCTGCGGAGCCTCGATGACAGCATCTACATCGTTTATTACGACGGAGATCTTTTTCGCGCTTACCACTCCGACGTCGCGGAAATGCCTTTCGCGACCGTCCAGGACCTCAACTCGAGCGATCGCAAATATGCTTACGTCATTTGGAGGCTTTCAGATGATGGCAAGCATCTCAGCTTACGTAATGTCAGCGATAAAATAATTTCCAAGGAAACCAAAGACTCAGGCACGGTCGTTGCGCTTCTAACGAAAAACGCCGGCAACCCCGAACTGTTCGGCGAGGAGATCGAGTTTAGGAAAGAGAAATAGCAGCGGCTTCGCTTATTCGAGCCTGGCAAACCCGAGCAAGATGCTGTAGCGGGATTCGAGATGCCTGAGAATCAATTTCGCCGGGTGGCGCTTCTCTCATTCGCCTTGTTTCTCTCCGCTCAGCGACTGGGTGCGCAACAAACACCAGCGGCCGCATCAAGTCCGAACGGATCGCCATCGCCGACTCCGCCGGTGTTTTCGCCGCAGACACTGTCGGAACTGAAACAATTGCAGAAGGCAGCTCTGGAAAGCGATTATGCATACCGGCAGGTCGCGCATCTTGCCAACAACATCGGTCCGCGTTTAAGTGGATCGGCACAGGCGGCGAAAGCAGTCGAGTACGTCGCCGCCGAATTGAAAGCTCTCGGCTGCGACGTCCAGCTCGAGAAGGTGATGGTTTCCCATTGGGTGCGCGGCGAAGAAACAGCGGCGCTGGTTCAATTTCGCGGACAGGCCCCGAACACCACGCAGAAGGTTGTCTTGTGCGCGCTGGGAGGCAGTGTGGCCACACCAACGAACGGGATCGAAGCCGAGGTCCTTGTGGTCAAAAATTTTGATGAATTGAAATCGATGCCTCGTGAAAAAGTCGCGGGCAAAATCGTGCTGTTCGATTACCCGTTCGACAAACAAATGGCCGCGGAAGGTCGTAGCTTCCAAGCTTATGGCAAAGCAGTTGTCTATCGCGGTGACGGGCCGAGCGCAGCCGCGAGACAAGGCGCTGTTGCGTGTTTGATCCGCTCAGTGGGCGGAGCCGACTATCGGCTTCCACACACTGGACTGACAGAGTACGCAAAAGATGCGCCGAAAATTCCGGCGGGCGCGGTGACTGCCGAGGATGCAGATTTGATTGTCGATTTGTTGCGACAAGGACCGGTGAAAATGAAATTGGTTCTGACGCCGCAAACTCTGCCTGACGTGGAAAGCGCGAACGTGATCGCCGATCTCAAAGGCAGCGAGCACCCTGAACAGGTCGTCATCGTTTCCGCTCATTTGGATTCATGGGACTTGGGCACGGGCGCGATCGATGATGCCGCGGGTGTCGCAGTCTCGATGGAAACAGCAAACCTGATCCAAAAACTTGGTTTCAAACCGAAGCGCACGATTCGCGTGATCGCGTGGATGAATGAAGAGAACGGGGAGGTCGGATCAAAGCAGTACGCAAAGGATCACGAGAAAGAATTCCCAAATCATTTCGCGGCAATGGAAACAGATGGCGGTGCGGGACACCCGATTGGCGTTAACATCAAGGCAAACCCGGACGTGAAAAAGATGTTCGCGCCCGTCGCGAATATCTTGCAGGAATCAGGCGCGGGCATACTCGATTTGGTTGAACACTGCGGCGCTGACATCGAGCCGCTCGAGAAGGCTGGTGTGCCGGCTTTTAGTCCGATTCAAGACAACCGTTTCTACTTCAACTATCACCACACGGCCGCCGATACTCTGGACAAAATTGTGCCGAAAGAATTGGCGGAAAATTCTGCTGTGGTGGCGGTGGTCGCGTATGCGCTGGCCAATATGGAAAGGCCATTGCCGCGTTGAGGCAAGGTAGCGTGAGCGTCCTCGCTTGCGCTGTGACGGCTATCGCAAGCCAGAGGCATGCGCTACTTCAGTTGCGCTTTAAATTGCGCGCCTCATTAAGCACAAAATTCGCCAGCCGACGCCCGCGATTGCGAACAAATCGCCACGGCCCGGCGTCGACGAAATAGGTGAGGAGAATGCTGTCGCGCGTTTTCACCTCCGGCCCAACCGGGTCGGCCGAATGCCAGGTGTTGTCGGCTACGGCGAACGCGTAACCGCTGTTCGGCGAAAACGGCATTTGCGCCTTCTTCGGTTTGCGTCCGTTAGGCAGCACCTCGTGAAAGATCGTGCCGATGTGCGGCGTGGAATTGTCCGCCGGCAGATAAAATTGGACGGTGATCCCTTTCCAAAGACTGTCGGTATGCTTGAAGATACGGTATCCGGGGATGTCGCGCGTCAGGATCGGTACCGGATACATATTCACCTTTGCGAAGTTTTCTCCGAACCATCCCAGACTGCGCGTTTTTTCGGCGGTAAATGGCGAATGTATTCGGGGAAAAGATCGATCTTCGCGCGCGTGGGTTTTCCATCGGGCCTGCTGCTGCCCATCTTGCTTTTGCCGGACATCGCCCGGTAATCCTCGGCCACCGGCATCGCTTCGACCATCTGCGCGTAGAAGTCATCCGGAAAAATGCGGTCGAACTGCAAGTGATGAAAAGGCGCGTCGTCTGCATGCGCCGTTTGGACGGAGTCCACGACGAACTGGATCAAGTTTTCAAGTGACTCTGATTTTTCCATTGAGTGTTCCTGGCGAGGCTAATTTAGAAATGGTACTCTGTTGTGCAATGAATAAGCAAGGAGCGGCGGTCTCCAGGTCGCCGTAGTACCCGTGGTCGTAATAAACCAAAAGCGTTCGCTTCTTTCACGTGTTGGGCGCTGGACAGCGGAACTGGTCCTTGTGTTCGTCGGGGTCTACGGAGCCTTCTGGCTAAACAACTATCAGCAGCACCGGCAGGAGGCAGAACGACGCGATCAGATTCTGGCTTCGCTCGGGGAGCAATTACGCGAAGGCATCGAAAGCGGAAAAATTAACCGCGCGAAACAGGAACAAGAAGCCGCGGAGTTTCGGCGTGCGCTCAACGCCGGTGAAATGCCGCCGCTACAGCCGTTTGTTTTCACGACCGATTACAGTCCGACCGATTGGGCCACCATGCTGCAGTCCGGAGGCGTCCAACTGCTTGACGTGCAGACGCTCATGGCGGTGCGCAACGATGAATCAGTTATCCGCTGGGGATTGAGCCGCATGTCGTGGTACCAAAAACTAAGCGACGAACTGATCGTGCCGAACCTCGACCAGGACATTTCCTTCTTTTACGATCCGGCCACGAAGAAACTGCGAAAGCGGTTCGAGATTTATCCCGATGCTCTGGACGCAAGGGTGAAATTTGCCAACGAACTTGAACGAACCCACACCAAGTTGCTCAAACGAATCCAAGCCGAACGACAGCGCAATCATTAACACGCCACGTCATTATGTCATTCTGAGCGAAGCGAAGAATCTCAGGATCATTTCTGGACCGCCGCTCATGGAGCTAGATCAGAGATGTTTCGCTTCGCTCAACATGACGCGGTCGTCTAAAGATGAGGTCTAGCATGAATCCCATAGTCCGAATGTTCGTAATTCTCTTATCGGTTTTGGGTGCGAGTATCGCGTCCGCCGCAGATTATCCCACGCCGACCGAAGGCGATTTCACGATTCGCGATTTCAAATTTCAATCCGGCGAAACATTGCCGGAACTGCGGATTCACTACCGAACGCTGGGAAAACCGGAAAAGGATGCGGAAGGCAAAACCACTAATGCCGTTTTGATCATGCATGGGACCACCGGCAGTGGCGCGCAATTTATTCGTCCCGAATTTGCCGGCGAACTGTTAGGAAAAGATCAGCCGCTCGACGCGACAAAATTTTTCATCGTCTTGCCGGACGGGATTGGCCACGGCAAATCGAGCAAACCGAGCGACGGCATGCACGCGAAATTCACGCGCTACGGTTATCTCGACATGGTGGAGGCGCAGTACCGGCTATTAACGGGACTCGGAGTGAATCATGCACGGCTTGTAATGGGCACGTCGATGGGTGGAATGCACACGTGGCTGTGGGGCGAACTGCATCCCGATTTCATGGACGCGCTTATGCCGCTGGCGAGTTTGCCGACCCAGATCTCGGGACGCAACCGCGCGTGGCGTCGCATGGTCATCGACGCCATCCGCAACGATCCGTCATGGGACGATGGCGAGTATCCCGCAGGCGCGGGACAGCCGCCGAGCCTGCGAACTGCTGCCGAGATGCTCTGGTTCATGAGCAGCAATCCGGTCCTGCGTCAGAAGGACGCGCCTTCGCTTGCGAAAACAGACGAAGCCCTGGACAAGTTCGTTGAGCAAATCGTCAAAACTGATGATGCAAACGACGTTCTCTATGCGCTTGAAGCTTCACACGATTACGATCCGGGGCCGAATCTGGAAAAAATCCAGGCTCCACTGCTGGCTATCAATTTCGCCGACGACCTGATCAACCCGCCCGAGCTCGGAATTCTTGAACGCGAGATCAAGCGCGTTCCGCACGGGCGCGCCATCGTGATTCCCTTGAGCGACAAAACACGCGGCCACGGCAGCCACACCATCGCTGCGCTGTGGAAAGATGAGCTCGTGAAGCTACTAAACGAAGCTGAACAGAATCAATAGTCGTTAAGCTATTCTCAACCCGCTCTGTGTTCTCTGAGTCACTCAAGCTGGGATTCATGCTGGGCGTTCTGTCGCCTCTCCCCTTCGACAAGGGGAGAGGACTGAGGTGAGGGGTTCGATCTCGCCCGCTTACCGTCTCGCTGAATCAATCCTCGCCCTTCCCTCTGCCTTTCGAAGGGAGAGGCGACCCGAGCGCGTGGCGTCCATTTTCATTTACCAAAGCGCGAACTGACTATTTATCGGCACTACCGAGCACGTTTCGGAAGCGGGTCTTAGCTTGCTTAACGACACGCGAACTGCGCACCATCTTGGCAACCCAAAGCCCCACTCGTCCAGCCCGCCGCGCGTAAATCCACGCGACCCGTTTCTCGAGCGAGGCTCTGAAAACAGCAGAACCAAAACAGAAAAACATCTTATGAAAACAATCATCAAAGCCTATTTAATATTCGTTGGAGTTGGAATGACCTGCGTTGGGCTTCCGCACGGAGTGCGAGCGGTCGTCCCGCCGCCGGATGGAGGCTATCCCGGGTTTAACACGGCAGAAGGACAAAACGCTCTTTTTAGCCTCACCACCGGCGTGGGCAACGCAGCAGTTGGTTGGTATTCGCTCTTTAGCAACACCGACGGCAGCTTCAACACGGCTGTCGGCGTGGGGACGCTTCTGTTCAACGCCGGAGATCAAAGCACGAACCAGGGAGTGCAAAATACAGCCGTTGGCGCGGCCGCGCTTTTATCTAACACCAGCGGCAGCTACAACACGGCCGTTGGAGTAACGTCGCTTTTAAACAACACCGCTTCTTTCAATAGCGCGTTCGGTTGGCAGGCACTGACGTCGAACACCACCGGCGAGACCAATACGGCCATCGGCGAGGAAGCGCTCCGTGACAATACCACCGGCGCCGCTAACACAGCCGTCGGTTCTCTTGCTCTCAGTCACAATACCGACGGTAACCTTAACACAGCCGTCGGTCGCACCGCGCTCTCTGGAAACACGACCGGCAGCTTCAACACGGCCACCGGGCGTGCCGCTCTTGCTGCCAACACAGTTGGCGACTCCAACACGGCGACCGGTTTGGCCGCGCTTTTCAGCAATACCAGCGGAAGCTTCAACACAGCCACCGGTAGCAGCGCGCTTACCGGAAACACAATAGGCATCGAGAATACGGCGGTCGGTTTTCAAGCGCTTCTTAGCAACACCGATGGTTCTGATAACACGGCCATCGGCGACGCTGCGCTCTCGGCCAACACCAGTGGCACCTTTAATACAGCCGTCGGTTTGTCGGCGCTGGTTAGCAACCAGACTGGTACGTTTAACACCGCCGTTGGGGGTGGAGCCGGTGCCAACATTACCGGCAACTTCAATACCTATATTGGCGGCTTCGTTGTCGGCGTCGCCAGCGAAAACAACACTGTCCGCATCGCCGATAACTTGCCGGACGGGCAGGGAGCCTCGGCTTGCTACGTCGGCGGCATCGAAAACCAGGCGATCGACCCTGCGACCGCAGCCCCCGTAGGAATCGACGCTACTGGAAAGTTGGGCACGACATCTTCGTCGCGACGCTTTAAGTGTGACATCAAGCCGCTGGAGAAGGCCAGTGACTCCATTCTAGCGCTCAAACCGGTTGCCTTCCATTACAAGAGCGACGTTAAAAACACGCCCTGCTTCGGTTTGATCGCCGAGGAGGTGGAAAAGGTGAACCGAGATCTGGTGGTGCGTGACAAAGAAGGAAAGCCGTACAGCGTGCGTTATGATCAGGTCAACGCGATGTTGCTGAACGAATTTCTCAAAGAGCACAACAAAATCGAGAAACTAGAAAGCACCGTCGCCAATCTGGTGGCAACGATGAAAGAGCAAGCGGCGCAAATCCAGAAAGTGAGCGCTGAGCTCGAATCCACCAAACGTACACAGGAAGTCGCAGTGAACAACCGGTAGAGCTGCCGAAGATAAGCGGGCACTCAGCAATTTTCAGTATTGCCGTGTTGTCTTACCGGCTGCTGGTGCGGGTGCGGCTTTTGTTACTCCCAGGCTCCCAACGCTCATGCGGAAGCTTGCGGGTGTGGAGGTGTACGATTTCATGACGTTCAATCACAGCCCCGATCCTTTCGGCAGGTCTTTGCTCGGCAGCTTCGAGAACTTGGCTTCCATCCCGCGTTCGATCCTTTGCTGATTGATACTTGCCTTTTCGTTCTTGAGGGTCATGAGCAGCTTTGTCATTCCCTCATTCAGCGCCTTGTTTCCGGCGTCCCAGTCCGACTTCGGCTTGAAAGTTACGCGAGGATAAATCTTTGTTAAGTCGGGCACCGCTTTCCCTTCTTTCTGAACTCTTTCAATGATCGGGAACAACTGATCGATGTCGCCAAAAGCATATCCGTTGATGTACGGGCCCACCAACTGCTGAAAGGCATTCTGCACCTGGAACAGCTCGAACCCGGGGTCGCCCATGCTGCCCATCTTGTCGCGATCGATCAGACTCGCAAAAAGACGTCCGCGATATTGGGCCGAATAAA
>WNFV01010177.1_pt1 | contig 10291 bp, 6 predicted proteins | sample 5400101 | NCBI WGS metagenome assembly WNFV01 (sample SAMN13153361, study PRJNA577476) | soil metagenome | isolation source: 115 cm soil or saprolite under grassland replicate 1 | place: USA:California | collected 2016-06-15 | reverse complement strand
TCACGACGACGCGGATCCGCGATCGAGGGTCGGCGACGGCGCCCGCCAGTACCCTCAGGAAGCGCGCTCGCACGTCGTCGTCATCGACGACGGTGAACAGCTCCTCGAACTGATCGATCACGAGGACGAGCTCCGAACCGGCCGCGGGCAGGACGTGTTCGACAGCGTCCACGAGCCCTCGCTCGTCGCGCCCGAGCCGTTCCATGAGACCGAGTGGTGCGTCGAGAGAGATCTTGAGCAGCGCGGCTTCCAGCTCGTCGAACGGTTGGCGGCCGGGGGTCATCTCGGTGAAGAACCACGTCTCCGATCCGGGCAACGCGCCCGCGCGGAGCGCGGGGACCATCCCGGCCCGAACCACGGATGACTTCCCGCTCCCGCTGGGCCCGACCACGCCGAGGAACCGACTGCCCTCGACGTCCTCGGCGAGGCGGGCGACCAGGTGTTCGATGAGCTCGTTACGCCCGAAGAAGTCCTCCGTGTCGGCCTCGGAGAAGGCGCGGAGACCCTTGTAGGGGTTGCGGAGTTCGAGGCCTCCAACCGAGGCCGGTCCCGCTTCGGCGTGGGCGAGGATCTCGCGTGCGGCGGCCGCGAGGCCGAGGACGTCCGGATACCGTTCGGCGGGTTCGTTCGCCGTAGCCCGGCCGATGACTTCGTCGATCGCCACCGGTAGTTCGGGTCGCGCCCCGCTGGCGGGCGGGATCGGCCCGCGTCGTTCGTTCTGCGTCCCGTCGGGCGGCGGCGAGTTCCCGATGGCGCGCCGGCCCGTGAGGCACTCGTACAGCACGAGACCCAGGCTGTAGGTGTCCGCCCGGTGCGTAGGGGTCTCTCCTCGAGCCTCCTCGGGAGACAGGTAGTACGCGAGGGCTCCGGGCGCGGCGTGCTCCCGGATCGTGCGGGCGGTCGTGAGGTCCCGCGCGATCCCGAAGTCGGAGAGGTACGTGTTCCCCTCCTCGTCGAACAGGATGTTGGCCGGCTGCACGTCGCGGTGGACCACGCCGAGGCGATGCGCCGCCGCGAGGGCGTGCGCGACGTCCTCGATCACTGCGGCGGCGCGAGCCGGCTCCAGCGGACCCTCCGCGGCCAACCTTTGCCGAAGGCTCCCTCCGCGGAGGTATCGCATCACCAGGTACGCCCCGCCGGGTTCCCGCCAATAGTCGTAGACGGGAACGATGTGCGGATGCTCCAGCCGCGCGACGAGCTGAGCCTCGGCGGCGAAGCGGCGGATGAACTCGGGGTCGTTGGCCAGCCGCGGATGAACGATCTTGACCGCGACCTCCCTGCCCACCTCGGGCTGGAATGCCCGGTGCACCGCGCCGAAGGCTCCCTCTCCCAGCAGCTCGAGCAGCCTGTACCCGCGGAGGGGCTCGCCTCCGAGCTCGAGAGCGGCATCCTGCCGGAGGATCTGCTCCTGGACGTGCTGGAGCTCGGGCGATGGATCGATCCCGAGCTCTTCGGTGAGCACCTCTCGCGCGCGCTGGTACGCGGCAAGGGCGTCCCCCTGGCGGCCCGACCGGTACAGGGCGATCATCAGGTGTCCCCACGCCCGCTCCCTGTACGGGTGATGGGCGACGAACGCATCCAGCTCCGGGACCAGTTCGCGGTGCCGCCCCAGGGCCAGGTCGGCCCCGATCCGCTCCTCGACGGTGGCGATCCGCAGCTCCTCGAGACGGGTGATCTCTGGACGGAGGGAAGGCTGCTCGGAGAGGTCGTCCAGTGCCGGGCCACGCCACAGCCCGAGCGCTCTGCGCAGGTCCTTCGCCGCCGTCGGAAGATCGGCGGGGATCAGCGCGCGCGCGTCTTCGACCAGCGTTTCGAATCGAAGGATGTCGAGCTCGCCCGCATCCACCCGGAGCAGGTAGCCGGCGGAGACGTGCTCGATCCGCTCCGGGCCCACGAGCTTACGGAGATGCTTGATATAGGTCTGGAGCGTGTTGCGGGCGGACTCCGGAGGCTCCTCTCCCCAGAGCGCGTCGATGAGACGCTCGGCCGTCACCAGGTTGTTCGCCCTGAGCACGAGGTGGGCGAGGACGGTGCGCTGCTTGGGCCCGCCTAGCTGAAGGCTTCGATCATCATCGAGCGCTTCGAGCGGCCCCAGCACTCCGAACTGCATGCGCAGACGGTACGCCGGCGCGTTCCAGAGGGGAACACCCAGTTGAGCGTCTTCCAGCGTTCTTCCAGCGCCGCTCCCCGATGACTCCAGCCGACCGAGGGAAGCTCCCCGCGGCCAGGACTGAGGACAGGAGACTCCGATGAACTCATCGAAGCGCCGCATCATCGCCGTCGTCGCGATCTCCGCGGCGGCGACCGCCATTCCGATCTCTTCGCCCGCCGGTGCAGGGGGGCCCAGCGGCAGGATGGCGAAGGCGATCGGCACACATGGGCGGTCAGCCAACGCCCTTGGCGCCCTCGCGGGAGGGTTGGATCCCACGTTCGGAGGCGACGGCAAGGTCACCACGAACTTCGGCTCAGGGGAAGAGGTGCATGATGCCACCATCCAGGCCGACGGGAAGATCGTCGTCGCAGGATGCGCGTCGAGCGCACTCGCGGTAGCGCGCTACGCGACCGATGGCGCCCTCGATCCCAGTTTCGGAGGGGACGGCAGGGTGACCACCGATCTCACTCGAAGGGGCGGCGATTGCGCCCCGGGCGTTGCGGTCCAGGCCGACGGCAAGATCGTGGCCGCCGGGCACTCGGGCTTCGGAGGCCCGAACGGCAGGTTCGCCCTGGTCCGCTACCTGCCCGATGGCACGCTCGACTCGACCTTCGGGGGCGACGGCCTGGTCACCACGGACTTCACACCCTATGCGGACGCCGCGAGCAGCATCGTGATCCAGGCCGACGGCAGGATCGTGGCCGCCGGGCTATCGGGGGTATTCGGTACGAATACGATGTTCGCCACCGCACGCTACAACCCCGACGGAACGCTCGACTCCACGTTCAGCGGCGACGGCCGGATCACGACGGACTTCACGCCCGGCGACGACGGTGCGAACGCCGTCGCCGTCCAGTCAGACGGCAAGATCGTGGTGGCCGGTGGAGCTGGAACCGAAGGTCAGTCACCGGACACGGGATTCGCGCTCGCCCGATACAACCCGGATGGGACGCTCGACTCCGAGTTCGGCGAGGGCGGGCAGGTCACGAACCTCACGACCGCCGGGCGGGGCGCCGAGATCAGCGGCATCGCCATCCTGACGAGTGGCAGGATCTTGGCGGCAGGCAGGGACGGAAAGGGTGGTTGCAAACCCTGTGGCTCGGACATGTCGACGAGCTTCGCGCTCGTCCAGTACGAGGCGGACGGGACGATCGATCCAACGTTCGGCCACGACGGCCTCGTGATCACGCCTCTCAGCCCGAAGGATGACATCGCCTTCGACCTCGCCATCCAGACCGACGGGAAGATCGTGGCGGCCGGCGACTCGGGGAGCAACGGACGGAATCCGAAGTTCGCGGTCGTCCGCTACACGCCCGACGGGACGCTCGATCCCACCTTCGGGAGAGAAGGCAAAGTGAGGACCGACTTCACGCCCGGTCTGGACAGCGCCCATGGAGTCGTCCTCCAGTCCGACGGAAGGATGGTGGTTGCCGGGACCTCTGACTACCTCGGAACACGCGACAGATTCGCGCTCGCGAGATACCTCTCGGAGCCAGGCTCTCATCGGTCACCCGGATCTGCGGCGCCGACACCGACCCGTCTTCTCGGCGTTCTCTCGCCTCCTGCGAGTGCCGCGCCGTGGGATCTCGATCCCAGCTTCGGCTCGGGAGGGAAAGTAACCACAGCGTTCATTGGCGGAAGCGCCAGCGCCTCTTCCCTGGTCGTTCAGCCCGACGGGAAGATAGTGGCAGCAGGACTCACAGGGCTCAATGACTTTGCTGCGCGGAACTTCGCATTGGCCCGGTACAACACCGACGGTTCGATAGATACGGGCTTCGGCCCCGCCAGGAGGAAGTAATGCGAAAGGTGCTGACAGCAGCGACGCTTGCGGTTGTGTTCGCAATTGGCTACTCGACTCCGGCTGGTGCAGCAGTGATCATCACCGAGTTTCCGGTTCCCCCATCGTTGGGTGGCCCCGGCCCGATAACTGCGGCGCCAGGCGGCATATGGTTCGCCGAGCCGAACGACGACACGATCGGCCGGTCAACATCGGGAGGGAACGTCACCATCTACCCGCTGCCTGCTTCGCACCAAGAACCGCGGGGAATCGCCGCGGGACCCAACGACACCGTCTGGTTCACCGAGACAGGAGGGCACTCCGATGTCACGGGGATCGGCCGGATCACGAACTCCGGAACGATCACAGAGTACCCTCTCCCGCCCGGCGTCCGTCCCTTCGGCATCACGATGGGACCGGACGGCAACATGTGGTTCACGATCGCCAGTTACCCGTGGAGGATCGGGCGAATCTCGCCTTTAGGAGACATCACCGTCTTCCCTGCTATCACCAGGAATGAGCCGTTGGGTATCGTCACGGGTTCCGACGGAAACCTGTGGATCGCTGAGGACGGCATCGGGAATGGGGGGCCCGGTGCGATCGGCCGTGTGACGCCGACTGGGACGTTGACGGAATTTGCGCTGCCAACACCAAGCGGCTTCAACAGCGGAGCAGAAGACATCACCGTGGGGCCGGATGGGAACCTGTGGTTCACGTGGACGGAGTGGGACTCTATGGAGACCGGCCCTGCCGCCGCGAATATCGGCCGCATTACTACGTCGGGGACAATTACAGAGTTTCCCGTGTCATCCTCGGGGGGGTGGCCCCCGCTGCACATCACGGCAGGACCTGATGGAAACCTCTGGTTCACCCAAGGGGCCGCTGACGTGGTCGCCAGCATTTCGACGACAGGCGCCATTGTCGAGTACCCGCTCCCAAGCAGCGGCACGTTTGTGAACGACATTGCGCTGGGACAAGCCGGCAGGCTCTGGTTCACAGAACCCGGCGTCAATGCCGTCGCCAGGCTCCGGCTCCAGCCCTAAGCTCGTGGCTTGGGCACAATCAACCGAATAGCGAGGTTACGATGCGGCTAACGAGGATCGTCGGCGAACCGTCGCTATTCGCACGGGAGGATCGGCTGCCTCTGGATTCCTTCCTTCTGTCCGCGTCATCGTACCCAAACGGATCCACTCACATGCTCGGAGGTGTGTCTGATGAACAGGACGCGAAGCATTGACCGCCCGAGAACCCATGTGTGGGTGCTGCCGGGGGCGATGCCGGCCCGTGTGCTCCTCCTTCTCGTCGGAGCGGCTGTCTTGGCGACCAGTGATGGTCTCAGCGCGATCGCTGATCCGAGACTCGATAAGCATCTTGGCATCGTCGCCGTCGCGGGGGATCTGGATCCGACGTTCGGTGAGAACGGGATGGTCAGTACAGACTTCGGTCCGGACGGTGACGGCGCCAGCGCGATGGCCATCCAGGCCGACGGAAAGATCGTTGCTGCCGGAGAGGCCGCATACGGTGCCGAGTTCGGCCTCGCCCGGTACAACCCGGACGGGACGCTTGACGTCACCTTCGGCGATGGAGGCAGGGTCACTACGGACATCCCACCCTCGGGCGCCTATGCCATGGCCATCCAGCCCGACGGCAAGATCGTTGCCGCTGGTGGTGGCCGGCGGTTCGCGCTGGTCCGCTACAGGCCTCACGGGACCCTCGACCCCACGTTCGGCGGAGACGGCGTCGTCACAACGAACTTCCATCCCGAGTACGACGTCGCCTACGCCGTGGCGATCCAGGCCGACGGGAAGATCGTGGCGGCGGGTGTATCCAGCATCGAGGCAAGGAAGTACTTCGACGACACCAAGATCGCCGTTGCTCGGTACAACGCTGACGGCAGCCGGGACACGAGCTTCGGAGGCGATGGAAGGGTCACCACGGACTTCACTGGAACGTACGACAGTGCCTTCGCGGTGGTGATCCAGGCCGACGGAAGGATCGTCGTCGCAGGAACGGCCGGTGCCGGCCGAACCTTCGCCCTGGTTCGCTACAACCCCGACGGCACGCGCGACTCGAGCTTCGGCAGCCGCGGCAAAGTCAGCACGAACAGCTGCTGTGAAGTCGCCACCTCTGTCGCCATCCAGGTCGACGGGAAGATCGTCGCCGCCGGAGCGCCGTTTGCCCTGGCCCGGTACGAGACGGATGGGAGCCTGGACCCCACCTTCGGCGAGGACGGTATCGTCACCACGGACTTCCTCACCCAGCCCGTGGGCTCCCACGCCGGTAGTTGGGCCCGGGGCGTGGCCATCCAGGCTGACGGGAAGATCGTCGCCGCCGGAGGATCCGCCGTTGGCTCGGGAGGCGACAGCGAGTTCGCTCTTGCACGGTACATGCCAGACGGGTCGCTGGACGCCACGTTCGGCGGGGACGGGCGGGTCACGACGGATTGGACGATCGATGTGGACGATTACGCGTTTGCCCTTGCGATCCAGGCCGACGGGAAGATCGTTGCCGCGGGCACGGCCGCGTACTTTGGGCCCGACGCCACCTTCGCTCTAGCCCGCTACCTCTCCGCGTGACGATGGGAGGGGAGGAACCTCGACGCCCGCACATCTTCGTGATGCGGCCCAACGGCAACCGCCGCGCGGATCTCTCGAAAGGCCACTGCCGACCAGAGTGCTAGCCGTGGGGAGGAAGACCCGGCCTGGTCCCCGAAACGGGAACCGTATACGGAGGGAGGGAATGCGATGAAGGCGATAGAGGTCCATGCAGACCGTCGGCTCGGCGGCGCGCGGCTCGGATCTCTCCTCGCGATCGCGGCCGCGGTGCTGGCCCTCGGGATCGGCACCCTCGCCCGGATCGGGCCGGCGGGCGAGTCAGCCTCGGGGCTCTCGGCCGGGGATCTGGATCGCACCTTCCGGGGCGACCTACCGAAGCGTCGTGACGGCCTCGTCCAGGACACGGACTGGATATCGCGGGTCCGGCATGCGCGAAGGTGGCTACTCCGCCATGCCCGGGTGGACCACCCGAATCTCGAGCGCCTGGGCGGTACGGCGCAGGCGCCTGTCGTACACGAGCATCCGGTCGGCGTCGATCCGCCTGGCGGATGCGAGATGGATCGAGTCGAGCGTTCGGATGGTCCGAGGGGTCAGCTCGGCCGCCCGGAGAAGGCCATCGCTCACGTCAACGAGGAGACACGATTCCAGAAGCCGGGCGATCCTCGGGCGACGGTGCCTCGCGACGCAGGCGCAACTCGACCTGCCTTCCGACGTGGCGGTCGACGGGTGGAACCTGCCCAAAGATAGAGGGAGGACCTACCAGGGCAAATGCGTTCTCCAGAGATCCATGAGTCAGATGCTGACGAGAACCCGCTACTTGAAGACGGTTGATGAGAACGGAAGACAATCCCCTACTTGCTTGAAGGGACGGGACGCGTGCACGCACGCGTACCGTATTGAGTCCGACCAGTAGACGCTCGACCCTTTAAGCCTCCTCACCTGCGCGTTCGAGCGACTTCGGGTCGAGCGATCATGACCGCTCGGGGGAACGCTCGCGGGATCGCTCGACGGATCGCTCGAGGGAACGCTCACGTGGTTTGCGCGTGCAGCCACTAGTCCAGCATCGAGGGGGTCGGGTTCGACGCGGACCGTCCGGGGTCTCGTAGCCGCCCAGCGTCGGCGACCATGGTGGAGGAGATTCGAGGGATGCGCCCGCTTCACGTTAGCCTGTAGTTCCCGAGCCTCGAGAACTGGATACACCGCGCCCTCGGAGAGGGGGAAGGTACCCGCGGCCGACTCCACCTCCCTCCCCCAGGCGGCTACTTCAAGGGTGTTGTCCACCTCCCGTGCCCGGGGGGAGCCGGGGGGGAGGGATCGGGGAGGCGCCTTCCGCACGCTTGCGTGGATAAGTGGGAGGCGCCGATCCGTGAGTGAGACGCGAAGGTGCATCGACAGCTCGGAAGTCGCCGTCTTCCCCGTCTCCCGTGCCGCCATCGGGCCGGCGGGCCCAACGGCGAGTCCCGGATGACGTCGGCGGCCTTCGAGTGGTCGTCCCCGACGGCCGAGCCTGCCTCACGCCGCAAGCGGCGAGGATCCTGATGGAGATCCTAATGGATGCCGCTAGACGGGAGGAAGCCAGAGATGGCAGCCCTCCCGCGTAGCATGTCAGGGACTACCACCCTCAGGGATGAGACCGGGTGTCTACGATGCCCCGACACATCGGGGCGCCTCGGCCCGGGGAAGGTCCCGTCCGAGCTTCGGCCGACTGCTCGCCCCGCGCTGCCGGTCGCGATGCCGATCCGGGTCGATCTCCTCGCCCCTGGGGCACTGTTGCAGCTGTCGACGGGTGGAGGCTACGCCAGGCAGCAACCCGCTTATCCGCAACCTCCGGTAGCCTCTTCTGCACTTTCGGCAAGTCCACAAAGAATCCCCCCTCCTCGCCGACAAGGTTCCGGACCTTCGCTGTCTTTGTATGGGTGGAGATGGCCGTGACTCGCACCTGGCTCGCTGCACGACCGCCGCGGCGGCGCAGGCCGAATCGCCACCGCCAGCCGGATGCGGAAGCGACGGGCTCGACGGCGATCGCCAGGCATGCGCAAGGGCTTCGAGGCGGGGAGCGACGGGAGCGCCGGAGCTCCGATCCCGGGCACCTCAAGGGAGGCGCGCTCGGAGGTTACGGAGACTACGCGAGACCGGAACGCTCGGGGCCAGACGAGCCAAGACGCCTGCGGAAGGGGTCGCCAGTGGGAGACGGCGCGACAGGCGACGGCTTTTTGGACCAGCCCCGGCCAGACGCCCATGGTGGCAGGCGATGCCGACGAGCGAGGGAGATGAGCGCGGGCACGAACACAAATCCTTCGACGGTGGTCCCTCCCGCCTCTCGCGCCGACGTTCGGAGAGGGAAGGTTGCCGGGTCACGCGTTACTCGACGCGTATGGCGAGGCGCCGCCGGGACTCCCCGCCCACTCCTCGTCGACGGCTCGGCCGGCAGACCGAATTGTGGCGAGCCATCGGGGAGAGGACGGGGAGTCCCGGGTACCTCGCTCCACGTTCGCTCCCCCTCGCTCGACAGGCGTTCGCCTCCGGAGTCCCGTCCAAGACCTGTGGCGAGAAGTCCGGGAGTCGCTTCCCCCGCGAAGCTGATCGTGACTGCCTCGAGGATCGGACCGATGCCTGAGCGTATGAGCCTCAACCTGAGGGGCTCTTGCCAATGATCGATAGCGGTGCCGAAGTCCCCGCGTGATGCACACTCCCAGGCCTCCCTCGCCTCGCGGCACTCCCCGCTCCCCTGGCCGCGGCCGCGGACCGTCGCGACTGCCAAGCGCGCAGAAACGGCGCGTGCAGTCCGCGAATCAGTCCGCGAATCACTCTGGGCCTCAGTCTGAGGCTCATTCGTGAGTGAGCGGGTCGGGATCGAGCGTCTGGCCACGTCAGCGGGGGTGAAGACCCGCTCAGTCGAGACCCCGACTCACGTACAGAAATGCACGTTCTTACCTTCGGATGCCCCGATCACAATGAGTGAGGACTGAATCTGCATCGACAACTGAAAGCACAGCACGCTTTCGATCACGGACACGACCGTCCCATCACCGAGAGGAACCTGCTCGCGCTGCACTCCGAGCGTCGGACAACGCCGACGATCTTGAGGTGCTCGTACCGGCCGATCCACCTCGACTCACCGCCAGAACCGCATCGATCCTGCTGGAGATCCTGATCGAGGCTCGTCGCGATGGTCAGGGGGTGACTCGAGATGACAGCTCTCCCGCGTAGCATGAAGTCCGACCCGGATCGGAACGCCCGCACCACTGTCTCGCGAGCAATTCGCAGGAAGGAGCAGGAGGTCGTGAAGCCCTTCGCCTTCTACGGACGGGTCTCGACCGAGGACCAGCAAGACCCCGTGTCCTCGCGGGCCTGGCAGCTTCGCAGGACCCTTGAGCTCATCGAGCCGAGCGGGGGCGAGATCGTGGCCGAGTTCTTCGACATCGGGCAGTCCCGGTCCCTCCCCTGGAAGCGCCGTCCCGAGGCCTCGAGGCTCCTCGATTCCCTGCGCTCTCCGGACCGAGGCTTTGAGGCCGTCGCCATCGGGGAGCCTCAGCGTGCCTTCTACGGCGCACAGTTCGCCCTGACCTTCCCGCTGTTCGAGCACTACGGGGTCGAGCTGTGGGTCCCGGAGGTCGGCGGGCGGGTCGACCCCGGCTCGGAGGCCCACGACATGGTCATGACGCTCTTCGGCGGCATGAGCAAGGGCGAACGCTCCCGCATCCGGACCAGAGTTCGGAACGCCATGGCCGCCCAGGCAGCGACCCAGGGCCGCTTCCTCGGCGGTCGACCTCCCTATGGGTACCGGCTGGCGGACGCGGGTCCTCA